>FTCU01001113.1_pt1 | contig 11925 bp, 7 predicted proteins | sample 1639521 | NCBI WGS metagenome assembly FTCU01 (sample SAMEA3914864, study PRJEB12502) | metagenome | biome: forest; material: soil | place: USA | collected 2012-03-12 | depth 0.3 m
AAATCTAGCCTAGCCTAGCAACCGCGAGTAGGCAATAGTGATACAAGGCGTTAATGCCCTCAGCTAGACTATCTCCCCCTTCATCATCTTAGCCGCGCAGTACCACCTTGCCAACTGGTATACCGAGTGCGACCTCCTAGCTAACTAGCATATCGCAACCACTGAAAATGGCTAGACTACTAATGCGGTAGGCCTGGATTGGATCAAGCACTTCGACTACTATATAGCGCCTTAGACAAAAGACAAATATAGGTTGTTAATCCTCAACGGCTATAAAAGCTACTACTCGACTAAATTCAAGCTCTATTACTAGCAGAATAACATTATCACTCTCTATATGTCTCCGCATTCTTCGCACCTCCTCTAGCCACTCGATGTTAGCTGCTTTAAGCCGCTGAAGCAAGCGTATAGTCGCTAGGTTAAAGACTTAATACAGATGTATATCAACTATATAAGCAAGCTCGAGTTCCTCTACGGCTTTCGCGCAGCCTTCTTCGCCTCCATCACTAAGAGGAATATCTAAGGCAGCTTTGCAAGAGCTAGCCTTATGCCGTACGACCTAGAGAGAGTGCTTTCTAAGCTAAATGTTAAGCTTCGTACGCTAACACCCTTGAACTCATAGGCTGCTATACTATAACCTTAGGTCTTCTAGACACTATAGAACCCTCGAGAAGCGATCTCATAGTCAACGTTTATCAAGACTCGTATTTCTAACTATCAAAACAGCTCTCTAACTCTAATGCTAGCTGCTATAGACTAGCTTACCAAGAGTACGATAGCTATAATGCACTAGGTGGCCCTTTCTTTAGTTAGAGAACGCTACGCTCTAAAAGGCCAATAAGGCACTAAGCAAGCGCCGGAGAGCTAAAAGGACGCGTGTACAGCTTGGAAGGTCACTTACTATATAGGATGCATAAGAGGTACTCGGCCAGGGAGCTATAGGTAGGGAGGGAGTGTAGGAAATGCAGCCAGAGGATAGTGGTGCAAGGGGGGGTCGTACGAGGGTTCGGTGCTATAGTGTGTGTAGCAAGCCTGGCCATAATGCCCGCACTTGCTAGGAGGTTGCAGAAGCATCTGATTCAGCTGTTTCTGATGTAATTATAGTCGGTTCCTAATGTTGTTGTATAGCAATTGAGGATAGTTGTTATGAGGTCGCTCAGAGGCCACAGCTCGCTTGTACCCACAGCTCGCTTATCATGCACGTTACCCCCTACACCAACCATTATCACCAATCCCAATCGTCTTCCTCGATCTCATCCTCATCAATGTCATCCTCATCGTCATCTTCACCGTCATCTTCTTCACCATCAGTTTCGTCATCATCATCACCCTCACTCCAACTCTCACTATCGTCCGGGTCATATGACTCACTGCTGAACTTCCGCCCCCTCTTCACCCTCTTCGCATCCCGCGGCATCCCCGGTGTATGCCCGGCCAGCCTCTTCCGCCTGTGGCTCGCGCCGCCATCATCATGACTGTTGTCATCATCGTCATCGTCATCCTCGTCCGACGTATCCTCCAGCAGCGAGCCGGCGCGCGGGTACTCCCATTGCCGCCAGGGGTATGCCTCGTCCGGCTTCCACTCCTCTGTGTACTCCGCGGCGAAGGGGCTGTGTATCCACTCCTCGACGCGGGATTCGATGTCGTAGGGATTGACGGGCGGGCGAAGGAAGTCCTGCGGGTTGAGTGGCGGGCTAAAGGACGGGAGGGAGAGAGCTTGGTTGAGGAACTGGGGTTTGTGGGTCACGTCGCGGATGGCCCAGTGGTGGGCTTGTTGGATCTCCGAGTTGGCGTAGTTGGTCATGTCGAGGCGTTGGAGGTTGAGCTCGCGGATGCAGTTGGCACAGTTGCAGTGTGGGCGGGTGGTGAGGGAGCGAATGCGGCGTTCCCACGCGCGAGCTTCTCGGGAGATGTAGAGCTTGTATTCCTTGTGGGCTTTGCGCGCGGCCTTGTTGAGGATGGGCTGGGGAGGAGGGACGATGTTTGCGATGGGTGGCAAGCCGTGGACGCGGACCGGTGCGAGCTTGGCTCGCGAGATGAATTTGTCTTGAGCTGTCAGGATGGTGATGATTCGGGCGTTGTCTTGTCTGCGTAGGTCTTTGGCCGCCTGGATGAGGGGGTTTCCGTTTTGATCGTCATCGTCGTTGTCGGCGACAAGTTCGTCTTCTTCTGACATCAGCTTTTGTACCATGTCAATCGTCCGGTCTCTCAACTCGGCCATCTCTTCCGGCGTGAGCGTGGAGAGAGTTGCTGGTTCGGTCCAGTCCCAGCCGCCATTCCCAACCCCCCTATTGCCATCATCTTCAACTGCACCACCGCCATTTCCACCACCATCCCCGCCGCCATCATTTTCATCGTCGCCGACATTGCCGCCATCATCGTCATTCCCACGACTCTCAGCCCTGCTCTTTGGGTCCCCCCAGTTTACATCACCTTGCCTCGTGTGATCGCCGCGCAAGTAAAAGTCGTGGGCTTCCAGACAGATCTTGGACACATCGATCGCATCGTAGCGGTACCAGACCGGAATGTATGGGCCGTACAGCCATATGAACGTGTTCTCAAATGTCCTCAGTGCTCTCTCCTCGGTCAACCTGACTGTGCCGTAGCGGATCACCTCAAACTTCGGGTCGGGCATCACCCACGACACATCCGACATCAGACCACCGCCGTCCTCGCTCGTTAGTTGATCCAAGCCCATGGCGCGGTACTCGGCCACCTTCCTGCTCGCTAGCGGGAGAGCCTCCTCTTCGATGAGCTGGATTGTGGGGATGCCGCCACGCACCCCCGGGTTGGAAAAGTAAGCCGCGGCGTCGTTCTGAAGGGCGGGAACTTCCCACCTTTTAAGCAGACTGATCAGCTCAGGCGAGTATGCCGGAACCTGCCCAGTGGCGAGATTCAGGTTTCCCGGCTCGTATGCCGACAGCTTTCCGTCGACGTCCACATTGAACTCCTCCAGGCGATGTTCTGAGACATGCTTTCTGCTGTCGTAGATTGTCACCAGCTGGCGGAACAGCGCTCCCACGAGATACATGTCCTCCCAGGGAGATGGAGGCACGTCTTTATCCGCGTCGAGATTGGCGGCCGCGTCCGCGCTCCACCACAGTTTGTCATCGCTCTCCAGATTTGCCTGGTCAAAGCCCAGCAGCACAACCTGCGGGAAGCAGCGAGACAGAGGATCGCCGTCCTGTGGGAAATGAAGCAGCACATGCTGGGCTGTAATCAGGCGGTGTACAATGGGTGTCCACTTTGCCGCATTGTCGGGGACCTTGGGCCAGACAGCCGTCCGGCCCTCCCGTTCGTCTTGGCGTGCGACCAGACAGGCATCCAGATACTCGCGCGTGTACCCCTTGTGCAGGAACAACACTGCCCGCGACACTTGTTCGATGACGTGCCAGATAAAGGGCTCCGGGGTGGGCGCTCCGACGTCCTTGTCGCTGTACATCTCCATGAAGTTGTCCAGGGACCCGCCGTTGTAGTGCTTGAAATAGAGCGAAAAGACATCGGACTTGGCCGCTTCCTCCGTCTCACCCGGAGCAAGTCCCAGCGGGTAGCCGTATGCGTACAGCTTGGGAAAATACGGCTCATCCGGCAGCCGCACCTCGACACGCGGGTCGTCCAGCGTCGAGAAGCGCAGCTCGGGCGGGGAGGGCGAGTGGTAGTCAATCTTTCGTTTGGGAAATCCGAAAAGCCTGTCCTTGCGATCAAATTTCGGCGCCTCCCGCGGGAGTCGCTTGCTGGCAATGAGCTCCCCTGTGTCGACGCTCTCGAGCGTCATCGCTCTTCCCATGGGATAATCAGGGTTGCGATTGTGCAGCAGGAGGAACCCGCTGGCGTGTGCGTCCAACCAGACGTCGCTTGGTTTCGCGGCAGGGCCATTCCAGCCTTCGGGAGCGGGCTCGCGGACCGTTTCGGTGGGCAACTTTACGTGCAGTTGGCGGAAGTTTGCGGGTGTGATGGTGGAGAGGGGAGCGGGTTGTGCCATTTTGTTCGTTGGGGTTGTTATCGCGCGGTCTTCGGTAGGCAAGGAATGCTCACTCGTTGGGTTGGGGTTTCCCGCAGGTCAGGAGCAATTTTCAGCTCGCTGGGTGCTTCATCAGACGGGCGAAAGTTCAATTGAAAGCTTTATTTGTCAAGGTTTGTTGGTGTGTACTTCCGGTTTTGCGTTCTTTGTCTGCTCTCCCGAGCTTAGACTGGCCATGTCTTTGTAACCCCTGACTTGACCTCCGGTTCCGGCCGCCCTGCGGCAGAGATTGCGTTAAAACAATAGCACACACCCATTGACAAATAGGCAGGCCGAAAAAAAGCCAAGGCTCTTGGGCGAGAAAACAACGTTGCTGGAGGACAAAGCGAGGGCCGAATTGAGTCGTTGAGGCTGACCAGCACTGTGAGCGCTTTTTGTGTGTGTTGTGGCACCTAAGAGCACCGTCTACACCAACCCCTGGAAATTTGATATTCTGGGAATGGCATTTTCACCCGAAGGAGTGATGAGGTCGGTGTATAGTTCGGGTGGACTGAGACACACATGCTGTCCCACTACTTGGAACGTAGTAACAATCCAGGTATCTCCGGGTTTAACACTCTACCGTACATACCCAAATCGCATCTCGATGGCTTCGTCAGCGTTTCCAGACTAGATTTGAACGTTTTTGTTCCCTGAGTTTTGTCCCAGCCCTGTTTTGCACTTCGGGGACTGAAAAGCTGAGAGTTTACAAAATATTGAGGGGGAAGTAATGCACATGATGTTCGTATCACTCAGTGATTCCGCGGTCTGGTTCGGCGTTGATCAACTCCTTGCTGAAGTTAACATGTGCACAGCCTCAACCGCCTGCCCTTGAGCCTCACTCCTTGTACGGCGGCTCATTCCCCCGTACCAACGGAATCCGATATGTGATGAACTTGGGGAGCGCTCTGATCGTAATCTGGCCACAGCCCACATTTCCCTCCTCCCAGAAGAAGGCATCCAAAAGCGTGCCGAGAATGACAGCGTCCTGAACGAGCCCGATGTTCTTCTCCAACACGCCGCGTGTCTTCTCAGACATCCCGTCAAACAGCTCTTTCCAGAAGACCCGCTCGGCAGTCTCGAACTCGTCTGGCATCCAGAACTCCCCACCAGTGAACTCTCCGGCGATGGTATGAATGCGCCCAAAGCCCACGCCGAAGGGCTTCGGAGCAGACAGCTCCCAGTCGACCACGCCCGTGATATCACAAGACTCGTCAATGAGAACGTTGACATCGTTCAGGTCGTAGTGAGTGACCCAAAGGGGAAGCTTGCCAAGGTCATCGAGCTTCTCAAGCAAGCTTTGGAGCAACAGTCTGTAGGGGGTAACCTGCTCGAGTGGGCTCGCTAAGATGGCTTCCAAATGCGGTCGGACTTTTGCAGAGACAGCCTCAGCGCTGGTATCGGCAAGGACGCCCTTGGAAAAAACGCGGCCAAGTGACTTGTTGACGGCGATACGGCCTTCGGCACCTTTACCAGCAACGCCGTGGAGCCACATCTTGCCGGGGAGGCGATTGAACGAGTAAGCCCAAGCGCCTTCGTTCTCCAGTTCCTCGTCAGCGAGGTGGGTGGCTTCGGGGACGACCTCGCCCAGGGCCTCCCTGGCGATCCTGAAGGCGTCGAGATCAAGCTGCTCCGTCCGGAATTGCACAACAACCTCGCGGCCGTCGGCCAAGGTGGAAAAGAGGGTCCTGCTGTACATGCCCTGCATGGGCGGCCTGTCGATGCGCTTGGAAGGGCTGCCTAGGTGCTCCAGGACCAGCTTTTTGAGCCGTTTGACTTGTTTCGTTGGGGTGTTGAGCAACTTGGGAAGGTCATTGTCGGAAGCGACTGGCGGCATGATAAAAGACCGTGATGGAAGGTTGAAGTGAAGACTGCAGTGCTCACTAACACGGGGTGAAATGAGAGCAAGTTGGGGATTTGAAGTATTGCAGAGGTGGCGGACGGGAGGATGAAATCGCAAACGAGCACCGCGTTCGAACTGTGCGCGTGCTTGCGTTGTTTTGGCTTGTTGGACGGCGGTCCCGTGTCTGCCAATCGGATCAAAATCCCCTGAGTGTTGGCTCCAAGCCCAGACGTGCAACCTGCAGGCAACGTCGCGGATCGCCCCGCCTCATTCGATAGGATTAGATGACGTTGATGGATCGACGCCATGGAGGCGTTACCCGGTAACCCAAGCAATGTTTAATCCTACTGGCACAGCTGTCGAGAGCCGAACATGAATCACCGAGATAGTGGAAGAGCGAGCTTCATTCACCATGTCCGACCATTCGAGACGAATCTCAGGCTGGCCCTGGCCATTTCGGGGTTAAGTCACGAGCGTGTAAAAACGATGGGGATACGGTCATGAACCTGGCCCCGTCGCGGTTAAGAAGGCTTGATGCTTTTTTTTATTACCAACCCAACCCCTGCTTCCCAGTCACCAGTTGAACATTAGTTTTTAAGCCAGCCCTTCGGCCCGCCCCACGTGCCCTTGACCATCGACTTGTAGTAGACCCACGGGAAAAAGTCCTTCTTGAGGTAGTAGAAGGCCCCGCGGGGCGTGGCCTGGTCCCAGCCGAGAGAGCTGAAGGTCTCTTGCGGCACGCCGCCATACTTGAACTCGGCCAGCATCACCTTGCCATACTCGGTCAGCAGCGGGCACGACGTGTAGCCGTCGTATGCGGGCTGGGCCGCGCCCCCCTCGAGGGCCTTGAGCAGGTTGGCGACCAGCACGGGCGCCTGCGCCGTGATGGCCGCCGCCGTCTTGGAGGTGGGCAGGCTGCTAGCGTCACCGGCCGACCACACGTTGGCGAACTTCTTGTGCCGCAGCGTGGCGTCGTCGACATCCACGAAACCGGCCTCGTTGGCCAACGGGCTGTTCTTGACGAAGGCGTGCCCACCCATCTTGGGCGTGACGTGCATCAGGTCGAACCGCCGCCGGACGCGCTCCTTGCTATCCGGTCGGGCGAACACGGCCGTGTTGCCGTCGATCTCGACGAGGTCGTGCGCGAACAGGCCCTCGACGCCGCGCTCCACCCGCAACGCTTCTAACGCGGCGCTGTACTTGGGCACGCCGAACATGACGGGCAGCCCCGTGGCGAAAGCGATCTTGACAGGAGATGCCGCACCGGTTTCAGGGGTTTGGTACAGACCAGCCGTCTTCCAGTAGTCGAGGGCCAGCCACATGATCTTCTGCGGCGCACCGGCGCACTTGACCACGCCCGCCGGCTGCGTGAAGATGGCCTGCCCTTGGCCCAGACGCTTGATAGTCTGGAAGGTCTTGTCGCACGTGTCGAACGTGTAGATGGACGACACGTTGGAGTCCGGGTTGGACACAGCCTCGGGCAGGCCCTTGATGCTGGTCAGGTCGACCTTGATGCCCGGCGCCACAACCAGTTGGTCGTATGTCAGCCGGGAGCCGTTGCCGAGCGTGACGGAGTTGTCTTGTGGGGAGAAGGTGGCCAGGGAGTCCGAGTAGAGCTTGAGCTTGGGGTCGACGAGTGACCGCAGCGGGCGCTTGAGCTCGTTCTTGTCCTTGAGCCCGCCGCCGACCAGGGTCCAACCGGGCTGGTAGTGGTGGAACTCGGCGGGGTCGACGACGGCGATGTCGTCTTGGGTGAACTTGCCTGACCGCAGGAGCTGGTGGCTGATGGTGAGGCCGGCGGACCCGCCGCCGACGACGACCACCTTGTGGTTGCGCGCAGGGCTCACGGGGGACTGCGCGACTGAGGCAAACGTCCGGTACGCTGTGAGGGAGTGTTTGGCCGCGATGGCCGCCGAGGCCGCTGGCCTGGTGAGAAGTCGACTGGGCGCCATGTCTGCGGTGTGAAATGAGTGAGGTGGTGAGCCGTGGTGAGTCGTGGTTGGCTAAGAACGCGAAGTGGGATGAGGCGGGGCCGTGCCGGTGATATTGAAAGGAAAAAAAAAAGACAAAGGGGTGAAACTCGGGCTCCACCCCCAGCATGTGAACCGTGCGCTAGCACAGGATTGCGCGATTTGAAGTGGGTCTCCGGCTTCTTTGCCGCCGCCGCCGCTGCAGTGTAGGACTGTCACTCACTCATCATTCCAGCTCTCCAAGGCGTCGGCGAGGTTCGGTCTGGACGCCGTCCGTGGTGCCACCATCGTCCGATACCCATGGGGACCTAAACTGACCATGCCAACCGTGACCTAAGCCATTGAACCCTCCGAGCCGAACGGAGCCGCAGAGTCAAGCCGCCGTCGCACTGGAGACACACTGTTTGTCTACACCTCTCCCAGCATAAATAACGTTAGCTCGGAACCTCGCCCACTTTTTTTCCATATTCAGGCCAGCCACTGACGAAATTCCCCACCCAAGTCACCTTTCTAGCACTTTCTATAGGAGAGTACTTGCAAAATGAAAGCCTCGCATGGCTAGCACTCACACTGGCAGACACACCCACCGCCGCATCCACACCCGCACTCCTAACTGCACCTACATCTGCATCGCTTTGTCTGGCTGTTTAAAGGGTGTAGGATGCAGTGCCCTCTGATTTTCTCCGACAGTTGTCCTACAGTATGCCTGGTCGGTTGCAACAGGTCATTGAAAGAAGAGGGGGGCAGGATTGACTACTAGGTATAGATACCTGGAATGCAGTACACTTTGCCTAGCCGTGGATGTATCTGAACCTCTTGGCCACTTGTCTCAAAGTGGAAAAGTGTGGCGAAGTACCACGCTAACTTTATTTATGCTGGGAGAGGTGTAGCTGAAGCCGCTCGCGAAGCGCGGGTGTCGGCGCGGTTGTCGGCCGCCACCTCTGATCCCCGGACCCGTATCGCCGGGACGGCGGCTGTGTTACGTCAGCCCGGAGCACCTGGTGTCGTGTTGCCGACTTGAAATATCTAGTAGCCGCCGGCAACACAGGTCTATCAGCCGTTTACCCTGGCCCCGACTTCGACTTCACACACTATCGCAGCCTAACATTAAGATGCACCGGCTGTCACTCCAGGCCTGCCTCAAGACGAGGTGGCAGCAGTCCACTCATGCTGCCTGTCTACTTGCGCCTCTTGCCACGGCCGGCCGGGCCTCCGGGACGGGACTCGGCCCTAGCACCGCCATCCAGACCCGGCGGCTCCATCACCAACATCACCGAACCCGGAGCACTCCGGCACGCACACGACGACACTCACCATTATACTGCAGCCTGAACACCGCCCTCCCGCCAACAACAGCAACCACCGTAAAGCCAAACACCCGTGGGTATTCCGCCACCGCGCCTCCAGAACCCGCACCCGGACCGGAACCCACAATCCACCCCGTCTTTGAACCCCAAACCTCCACCTGGCAATACCTCGTTGCCGACCCCACCACCCACACAGCCGTCATCATCGACCCCGTCCTCGACTACAACAACTCCACCCGCACCGTCTCCACCCACTCGGCCGATGCCCTGCTCTCCCTGGTTCGCGCCAACGGCTATACCGTCTCGCACATCCTGGAGACACACGCCCACGCCGACCATCTGACGGCCGCCTTCTACTTGCAGCGCCGGTTGACGGCACAGCAGGGCGGGGTCAAGCCGCCGGTGGGGATCGGGAAGAGGATCGGACAGGTGCAGAGTCTGTTTGGGAAGAGGTACGGGATTGACAGCGGCGAGTATGATGGAGTGTTTGACCTGCTGTTGGAAGATGATGGGGTGTTTTCTGTGGGAGAGTTGGAGGGAAGGGTGGTGCATTTACCGGGGCATACGCCGGATCATGTGGGGTATTGGATTGGGGGTGAGTCTGATGTCGGTTCGTCTTCTGCTTTTTTGCGAGGCTAACACGGGTGCAGCGAATGTGTTCTGCGGCGACTCGTTGTTCCATCCCAGCCTGGGCACGGCGCGGTGTGATTTCCCCGGCGGTAGTGCCCAGGCGCTGTATCAGTCGGCGCGGAAACTACTGGCGCTGCCAGACCACGTCAAGGTGTGGACGGGGCATGATTACCCCGTGGAGGGCGAGCGGGAGCCGGAGCCGTGGACAAGTGTCGGCGAGCACAGGGCGAAGAATAAGCACATCCGGGACGGAGTCACCGAAGGTGAGTTTGTCGAGATCCGCAGCGAACGGGATAAGCAGCTGGACGCGCCGCGGTTGGTGCACGAGAGCTTACAGGTCAATATCCGCGGCGGGCAGCTGCCCAAGGCGGACGAGGCCGGGATTCGGACCTTCAAGTTGCCGCTCAAGGTGAAGGGAGACGGGTGGTAAGACCATGTAAGACGGATAGATGCGTGCGTTTGGCTACGATACATGGGCGACGGCGTTCGGGGGTTTGGGCATCTCGCAAAACTTTTGTATTATTGATAAAGACCTCAAAAGGCGAACCGTTTCTCCTTCCATTCCCGGCACCACCAGTTTGGGTTGAATCCCTTCTCAACCGCTATATCCAAACACTTCCATCTCAGTGTTCATGCGATCCACCAACCCTTCATACAATGACCTCCTCCCCTTCTCTTCCTCTCCCTCACCCGGCCGCAGCCTGAACCTCGGGTCTATCCTCGCGGCCAAAAACGTGTACAACACCACCGCCGTCGCCAAATATCCAAAACAATACAAACACGCCTTGCTCAGAAACCAAGCACCACTACCCACCCCCCTCCCCTCAAACCCAACGCCCGTCCAAAACCCCTCCTCCAGCGTCAGAAACCCTCCAACAAAACAAACCATCCCGCCCCTAGCCCCAAACCGTCTCCTATCTCTCTCCACCTCCTCCCTCGCCGGAAACCCCAACGCCCCAACAAGCACCGCCACCCCAGGCACAACCGCCAGCACAAGCCTGAAACACCGCGCCACCAGCTCAATCGCCCTGATCTCCCGCAACGTTTCCGTATCTTCAGGATTGGTGAAGTACGCGTCCGCCAGCACACTGACGCCCATGACCAAGCTTGCACCCGCGCAGAATATGAGCACCCTGCTGATGCGAATCACGGCAGGGTGCAGGCCGAAGGCGGCATAGTCGCGCAGGAAGCGGCGGGCGATGAGGAGGTTGGCGATGATGAGGAAGATCGGAGCGGCGGAGCTGAGGATAAAGGTTGCGATTTCGAGGTCGAGGTTTGACGGGTTGTAGACCCATGCCAGGCGGGTGGCGAGGGCGGCGAGCGTGGTCAGGGTGAAGACCGTGCGGAGGGTTGGCAGGAGATGGAGAAGGTGGTGAGATGGCTGGGGTGGAGCGGGGTGGTGGGTGTGGGTGATGTGGTGGATTGGGAGGGCGAGGAGAAGGGGGAGGGTGAAGACGGCGAGGAAGAGGATAGTGACGGGGGTGTCGGGGAGGGGGGTTGGGGTGCCGCCGGGGAGGGCGACCGGGAGAGGGAAAGGAGGGTCGTCGTCCTGGGGAGGTCAGAGAGTGGGTTTGGATGAGGTGCGCGGATGAGGGGGTCTTTTACCAGTGAAGCATTCCCGGGTGTCGTCATTGTCGTTTGGAGGTGTTGTGGTTTTGTGATGGTTACTATGAGTTGAGCCTCTACGGTAGGGCTGGCAGGTTGAGAAGTTTGAGACCCCAAACATGTGCGGTATCTGGCAACACAAAGGTCCGAACAGATATCGAGGATGCTCAATCAACATAGCCATAAATATCACACGGTGGTAGTCACCAGATAAAGGGGCAAACAATGCTGGAGTGGTCCGATATATGAGCGGGATCTACGTCATTGCCCCTGATGAGGCGGTAACAACCCGGAGCCTTCGGCGAGTGCCGTCAGACTCCTATGGAGTTCCAAGACTCTTCCAAGACTCTGCCAACTCTGTTCTTCGAGATAAACCCGACAATTTATCTGGGTTCTCAGCTGAGCCAAGAACAGAGTTGTACCAAGCCTTGAGCATCCATCGATCTCCATTCAGTGAACCCCGCTTTTGTTTAACGTGCTTTATAAGCGAACGGTTAATATAAGCGAACGGTTAATTTCCTCCACCTACCAATATCTCTCTGCTATTACAACACAACAACACTAGGAACC
>FTCU01002372.1_pt1 | contig 11908 bp, 7 predicted proteins | sample 1639521 | NCBI WGS metagenome assembly FTCU01 (sample SAMEA3914864, study PRJEB12502) | metagenome | biome: forest; material: soil | place: USA | collected 2012-03-12 | depth 0.3 m
CTTGGAATCCCAGTTCAAGCACCGCGAGAGGGACTCGACGAAGCGGTCAGCCACACCACACTTGCGCCGGAGCGCATCAAACTGCTCGGCGTAGAAGATTTGGCATGTCATCCTCGCTGACCCTTCGGCAAACTGGTATTTCACGTGCATCCCAGTGGGCCGAAGCAGGCTCTTCTCAAGCTCTGTGTTGTAGTGGCTGGCTTTTGTCTGTTTGGCGGCTTCCGGATTGGATGTCTGTGGACCTTTCATCTCCAGGTCGTCGCTGCTATCGTCCGTGTCTAGCTGGACTGGCATGTCCCACTTCTGCCGAATTTTGGCAAGCTTTGATCTGTAATCTTCTGAATCGAGAGCGAAGGCAACGAGAGAGCTTGGCTCGTGCTCCTTGATTATCACGTCCGAGTCGAAGAAGATGTGGTCCGTCGCGTTGATGGGGTATTCCAGCTGAGGCCAGCTGCTCGCAGACCGCTCAGCCCAGAAGTTGGTTAGCATAGTCATGAGACTCTTTTTCTGATGCCTCGGCAGCTCCTCCTGGAGTTCTTCGTTTGGCTCCAGGGAATCGGCAATCTCCTTCACATCCGGCAAGATATCATCAAGGGTGATGGCACCACTATCGACATCGCTTTCTGCGCCTTCGTCGTCAGACTCGGCCCGGCTTTCTTGCCGGCTCTCTTCGGCCTCGGTTTGCGCCACACTTTCGTCTGGCTGCGATGATCGCGACGGCGTTTCCCGTGGTAGGCTGGACTCCGTTTTTGAACGCTGGATTTGCAGCGACTCAGCGGGGACCGCATCTCGCGCGGAGGAGGCCTCCCCTGTCTGCTTGTCGTTCCGTTCTCTGTCCGGAACATGGTCGTCGTCTAACGGCCCTGGCTCTTGTACGGCCTGGTCCACATCTTTGTATACTTCGACGATGGTCTTGGTCGAAGAACGCGGTAAGAACGCTCGATTGTGATGCATCTTAGCCGCACGCTGCTTGCGGTCCTTCATCCTTTCCTTTTCGAATTCTCGGCTCAGCTGCTCAAAATGGCGTGCCAAACTCGAGACCTTTGAATCCCTCTTGTGGACGTATCGCGGAATCCCAGAAGGCACTGCCTTACGATGGCTCTTCAGGGCCCCAAGACCAATTCGGTCGGTGAACTTTTTGTCTCCTTTCAGCGTCCCGTCCGCTGCTGCCTTTTGCGCCTCGGCTCCCCCATCCTGTGTCTTTTGCTCCTTCAGGAGTTTGCCAATGGCAGATTGTGTCCTCGGTAATGTCGCTGCCGGCTGAGATATTGCGCGAACTATTGGGGGCGACACTGCCATGCCCGCTCGCCTCGCAGCGACACGTTCTGCCGTAGGCCGCTGGATCTCAGTAGTATTCTCGCCGCCAGAACCTGAGCCAGTTGAGTCGTTTGCCAGAGTTCGCTGCTCTCGGCGCAATTGTTCAACTTTCTCCGTCAATGAGAGTTGATTTGGGAGCGGAGGCGGCAAGGTACTCGCTTGCGCTACAAGGGGAAACGTGGAAGCAGAAGCAGGCGCCGCGCTCTGCGGCCGTTCGTTGGGCAGCTTGATTGCTTCAAGACCAGCATGCGGGGCGCTCTTCGTCAATGTTGGCGAACTTGGGGGTACAAGGTCCGGGCGTTCAACTCTCTCCGGGAGTTCTCCCACCTCCGCCAGGGCTCCTTCTTTCGGCACGAGGTCAGCTTGCAGTGTCGGAGAGAGTAGGGTCTCATGAGGCACATTGGAATCGCCATCCAAGGGCTGAGACGACTTCTCGTCGGCTTCGGAAACTCCAGGCGGAGAGGCAGCGGGGGTCGTTTTATCTTCTGACTCGGACGCAACCGAGGCGGTTCCATCGGTGCTCGGAAGCGACTCCTTGGACTCGTGATCCGTAAACATCTTCTTCAGTTGGATGATAGTCAACTGGCGAACGTCCTTGTCGGAGAGAAATTCGGCTTCGAAGGTGGCAAACGCGGCATCCCAATCAGTCACCTTCTCGAGCATCTCGCGGATGACGGTATTGAGTGGAATAACCTCGTAGTATTTCGAGCTCATGTATGCGTCCTGAAGAGCGCGAACCAACTCTGGTTGGTCTTCCTGTGCCTTTTTGTTGAGAGCTTCGACCTCAGCCTTACAGGCCTCTGCTTTCTCTGGAAGTACGCTGTCGATCCGGATGCTCTTGAGCCTGGCTCTGACCGAACTCATGAAACGGTTCCAACGGTCCTCCGCTCGAATGAAGATGTCGTTCTTGAATTTCAGGTCGTAGTCCACATTCCAAGTGATCCTCGTACGCGGTACAATAATCTCATAGAGATCGATAGGATCGTAGTGCACCCTGACTGCGATGTCGCGGTGCAGATAGTAAAAGAACCGGATGTGGTCCTTCTGGTGGTCGTGTGGACACTCCGTTTGAGGATTCAGCTGGAGTCCCCTGCTCCAGAACGACAGCTCAAGGTATTTTCCGAAAGAGTACTTCCAGGTGCTAACAGACATGGGCATCAGTCCGAAGTGCTTCTTGCAGTGCTTGCAGTAGTTCCACATGCAAATCTCGGTACCATCATTGTCGCCGTCTCTCTCTTGGGGTTTCTCCGGGAAGTTCTCAGGCCAGGCCGGAGAAGTCTCCAAGATGATGGTGAGGCGGGCGTTGTCGTGAACGTATGTGCGGTGATGCTCATGCATCTTCCGGTCACATCCGTTGGAGTGGCACACAAACTCGGCACCCTCGCAAATGTCTTCGATGTACTGACCCAAAGTGCAATCCTGGTCCATGTTCCCGTGAAGGTCGGGATGTTCATTGTAGAACTCGATGGCGACAAGACTGGGCTCCGAGCATGGTATTTTTGTCGCGGTGCAAGTGACCGAGTAGAGAACGACGATATTTTGGTGAGAGTATGGGTCAAAAAGATCCAGGCTCCCGTGTATGTACGCCTCCCACTGCCTCGCTTGTGTTCGAAAGCTGTGCATGGCCTTGTCATACTCGGCGAGGTGGACGGCATGGAGAACTTCCATGACCTTGCGGGAAGCCTTCTGCTCAACCCCGAGAACCATTTCCGGCTTGATCAGTTGAAAAGGCTCTGGAGGTCGCTTCTCGTCCTCAACCTCCCCCTCCACTTGCTCCTGTTGCAGAAGCCGTTGAAGGTAGATCGCACGCCTCTCTTGCTCCCGCGCCCTCATCAGCAGGTAGGGTTGCTTGAACTTGACAAATGGCGATCCAGACAGAAGTCTGGTCTCGTACTTGACTACTGTGTCGCTGTGAAAGGTTGCCAAGGGTATGTCGTCGGGCACCTGGCCGTGCGAATGCAACTCATGCATGGATGCCGACTTCTGGTCTGGCTCTGAAGAGGACGGAGCAGTTGATTCAGCGCAAGAGGGCTCGGGGTCGGCCGTGTCAGCTGCAGCCTTGTCGGTGTGCAAAATGACCTCGCTCTCTGTACTCTGCCGTGTAATGAGGATGGCGGGACGGTTGGTGGAGGGATCGTCGCTTGCACCAGCAGGTAGAAGGAGGTGATCGTCAGGCAGCTTCCCCGGCGAGATGGTGGACGGCGCCGGCAGTGCATCCTCTGAGGGGATCTGAACGAATTCGTCGCGCATCAGACATGACTCCAACTTCAGATTGTAAACGACATAGACCATGAACTCGGTGATACGCTTCATGCGAGAGAGGATCTCGGTCGATGCACCGCGAAGCGCAACAGTGCAGCCACGGTCTTTCGGGCAGCCGGATATGAAGATGTAGGTTTTCTTCTTCCCCCTGATCTCGTTGTTCACAAAGGTCTTGACCTCAAAGCTCTCGCTCACGCCCACCCGGGCACCCAGACTAAGCATGTCCATCGACGAAATGACGGGCATGTTTACAATGCGCGCCACGGCTTCGAGCACAGACGGCTTGACGTTGTAAGCGACAGCGATGTTGGCCTCGGAAAGATACTGCAGGGCAAGCCCGGCCACGCTCTTCTCGACCAGCAGCACGTGGGGCTCCAGATTGAGGATTCGGTTGACGACCATCCTCAAATACTCTTTCTCCTGCTCGATGACCGGCTGCAAGCTCATAAAATGCTGCTCCGGGTGGCGCTGGTACTCGAGAGGGAAAGTGATGATGACTATCCGCGGATTGCGGATTTTGCGTGGCATGCTCTTGAGGGCAAGATTCTTGGTGAAAACCACCCCATGAATGTAGGCGGTATCGCTGGGTTTGCCACCCGGTATCCTCTTTAGTTTCACCCAGTGCCGTAAGTCCATGTCGTCCCCGTTCCGAATGTCTGGGTCGACATCGTCAGAGCACTGGTCAAGAATGGGAATCAGGACCTTCTCCCAGCTCGCGGGGTTGGGAATCTCGGCATCTTGAAGGAGCTGCCGAAAGAGCTTCTTTACGTGCTGGAGGCTCGCGGGATTCAGACCGTCCGCCGTGGAGTTTCCTTGACGTATTGAATCACTCCGGGTTGCCCCGGGTCCTTCGATGCCGCCGTCAAAGATGGACAGGGCGTCAGTCGAAGCAGTGGCGCCTTTGAGAACCGCGGACTTTGGCCGTGGAGAGCGTAGATGGTGGACGCTGACGCTTGCGATGCTGAGGTTCCTCCTGCGCGGTAGGCGTGCGTGAATGGGTAGATTCTGAAGCCCACTGCCCTCCTCGTAGCCACGGCTCACGTGGCTGAGCCCGCTGATGCTCTTCTCGCCCTGGCGAAACCGGTGCTTCCTCCCCGCACTCAGATAGGTGCCGAAGTTTGCTCGACCGGGATCTAGACTGGCTGGTTGAAAGTCGCCGCCGTCCATGGTGGCAAAGATGCTGCTCATCTGTTCATCCTCGGTCGACTCGTCAGACATGTAATCTGCCAGCTCCGGGTCGATGATGTTGTCAGCATGGAAAGCGTTGACGTTCGACTTCTTGCCCAAATCGTCACTGGCGGGCGCACGGAACGGAGCCCTGTCCTCTGCGGGAGCCTTGAGTCTTGCTAGAAGAGTGTGCTTGGAATGGTGGCGGCGGTGGCCCGAAGACTGTGGCCGGCTTGCCGAAAGAGATTTCAATGACCGGGACGAGCCGGGCCGACTAAGCTGCGGCATGTCGATCTCCAAGATGGCCGAATGGCGGTTATTCTCTCCTACTCGCCTCGTCGCTGGGATGGCCATCATCGGCGTGATAGCGGTTCTGGCATCATCTGTCTGCTCAGTACGCTCTGACATGCTTGCTTCGTCGTCGGTTCGCTGCTTGGCCAGCGCAGGAGTGAGCTTCGGCTGATGGCTGGCGCGGAAAATGGCAGGAAGATACGATTCGTCGGCCGAATCATCGGAGCCGCTGTCATAACGGCGATTGATGACATTCAGGCAGGTTTTACAGACCCGAAGGGTCCCTTGGACGCCGAATTTCTGGCCTGAAATGTTGGACGTGCATTTCGAGTCGAAGATGCAGCCACATGTCCGGCAGTGGTGTTTGCGCCGGAAGGCCGTGAAGGGGTCACCGCAAAGAAAACACTCTTTGCAGGTCTCATCGGCCATCCAGAACTCCTTGCTCAGCACCTGCTTTCTCATCCGCTCTAGCCTCGCGTTCACAACCTCGGGGGCCCCTTCGTTGGTGGTTGTGCCTGGGATTTTCATCATGCCCGATTGCAGCATCTGCGGCCGTTCATTATGCGTGAAGGAGTCATGGTACACGGAACTATGAGCTGAGGTGCTGATGGGGCTGGCTTCGGCAGCGCCGGGCTCCATTGACGAGGATCTCGAGTGGCTTCGGGCTCTAGAAGCAGCGATGCGGTCGATCACTGCCGGCTTTCTCGTGATATCCATGGGGGTGAGGCGGGACGAAGAAAACGAAACACGGGCTTCGGCCAGCGGTTGGACCGGACTTCGCGGCGTGTCGGTGCTCCCGTCCATGCTGACCGTGTCATCCCTCCGCGCCCGGTTCGAAAGTACGGTTCGGTCACCGGTGACTACGCTGTCTAAGCTGGCTTTCCCGGAAAGATTCGGGCTTGGTGTCGTGCCTGCTGGTTTGCTTATGCTTCTACGACCTGCAGTCCGGTTGGGCAGGTCTTCCACACGAGCCGTCCCGCCCCTGGCAGCATCGATATCAACCAACCCCTGGACTGTAACCGGGTCAAGGGCGGTGTTTGCCGTGGTTGGTGCGGCTGTCTTTGCGATCTTTGGCAGATTCTGGAGGCTCGGAGAGGGGGTTTTCGGGACAGATGCGGTAGTCATAGAAGAGGCTTTTGAAGATTGTGGAGCAGTTGTCTGCGACTCGGAGGTCATGACGCCGGCTGAGGACAGGCCCGATGTTGGCATATCGGATGATGTGGCGGACTCGAAGGTGGAATGTGTAGCGCCGCTTTCACCCCACGGGAGAGGGGATGTCTTGAATACGCCGGGGGTGGCGTTGGCGTTTTTTCGGGAAAAGGCGCCATCATGGCTGTTGGCATCATCCACCACATCGTGCGTAGAGCTCTTGCCGACAGCGCTGACAGCCTCCTTGAACCGCGTATACAAGCCACTCAGTCCCTGCTGAACTAGGTCCCCCGCAGTCGCCTTATTTTCCGAGGATGGCAGCGAGCCCGGGGGAGGAGCAAAGTCGTTAAAGGTGGTCAAAACCCCCGACTGGCTGGCCGATGTGTGGATCTTGTCGAGTGCAAGGGCAAGCTGTTCCCTGTCGACATGGGAGGACACGGAAAGCGACGCTGTGGAATCGCGGCGTGGTCGGGCATCGACCGGGGATGGGGGCACCGACGGGCCTAGAGACGGAGGTCTGAGCCCGCTAGGGTTGGCCATCGTAGTTGGGCTTCAGTCACGGTGGCGGGCGGCTGTTTGCGACGCGGCCCGGCTCGCGGAATCAGAGCGCATGCTTTGCGGGTTGGGGGCACGGGTGGTCGAGGGAGGAGTTTCGGCGACGAACAAGAGCGCGGATGGGCATTCCGAGTATCGAGGTCGAGGTCAAGGTTGAGGTCGGAATCGAGGCCGAGTCCGCGAGTGCTGCGCTGAGGTGCGGTGTTGGTTTGAAGTCGCTGCGAGGGTGCGAACAGCTTGGGGGAGGGGACGGCAAAGACGCGGCGCAGGGCAGAAACCCCACCGCATCCAACACGCCTCAAAATCGATGAGAAGAGTGATAGAGGTTTTTTTTTAAACCCCTATGTTGCGTGCCGATGACTTTGTGGTGGTGAGACTCCCTCGCGGTCTTGAATGTGAAGGCGGGAGATGATCGCTGCCTTCTGGCTCTCAGGCGACTCCAGGGGCCTTGTTGGGGCATGGCGTCACAGGCAGGCAGCGAGCGCTACAGAAAATGCACTGATTAACCTTATCTGCATCCAGGCTCGCCAGGGTCCCCTCGTTTTCTTCCGGCTTGGTGGGGTGAATGTGGGTCGCTCATGTGACCTGGCGTCGTGGTGCGTCCCACGTCCGCCAGTGGCGTGTTGCACTCGACGCGAATCTTTGCCTTTGTCTTGTCTTTCCGCATGGAGGCAAAGTGAAGCCCCACGAGAAATCACCGCGGACACAAACATGGCCCTTTGACACATCCCATCCAAAAGGCATCTCCCCTGACAGCAGCACCGTGTACTATCTCAGGAACAGCAAAGTGCAACACTGCAGCAATGAAGTAGGAGAGCCGAGCCGACAGGCAGCTCCGGCGGCGCAAAACTACCAGAGCGGTCCTCTTCTATTCGGTCCACAGCAACAAAATACCTAAGCACCATGGCGAAGGCCGGCGACTCCGCCGCTCTGCCGATTTGGACTTCCTGGTCGCCCAACTCCGCCACAAATCCGTCAAAAGTCCCCCGCAGATATGTCCAGATCCCCTCCGACCAGCAGAGGCTATTAGATCGCCCGGATGCTTGGTCCGCTGGCGGCATTCCGAATGTGCCACCCAGGGTGCTGGAAGATTTGAGGGCACATCATGTCACGCAACCCAGGCCGCGCCCCGAGTCAGCGTCTCCCATCCACACTGCTGAGGAGGCGCGCTCACCACAGCCTTCCTCTCCTGCTCGGAGCACCGCTGCGGACGCTGAACTCCCCCAAAAGAGGTTTGGAACAGGAGATGAGGATCATGAGGCAGAAGAGCTTTCCGATTCCGACACCCCCATGTCATGGCCGCCCTCACCTTCGGCGCATCTTCGTGGACCCTACCAGCAAGAAAACTCGGTCACAGCTGAGGGCACTCAAGGTCGAGATTCGCCTGAACAACGACGTGTTCGCACTACAGGCAGAACCGTGTCCCGGAATGCGTTTGCCGACTTCCCTCCCAGCAGCAGCGTCACATCTGAGCTGGGACTGGAACTTGAAGTCCCGGGAGCTCTCACCGACGCTCCAGAGCCGCGGAAACGAGGACCCGTGAATTTACTCGAACCGACGCCGCCCTCGGCCCAGATCATTCCATGCACTCTTGCTGAGCGAACCAGCCCTATCGCAGCGCCAAAGCCTAAACGTCGTCGGGTTATGAAATCAGTCGCCGCCACGTTCGCCGCCTCCGGCCCGATTGAACATGAAAACTCGTCCCGGAGAGCGCTCCCCGGCGTGAGGCCAGCGCCCTTGCCTCGGTCATCGAGCTCAGTGGTGCGCTCGTCACCCCCTCTTCCTGCGCTGGAGATGCACCGCGCGACAGAAACATCGCCGGTGATGCTATCCGTAGAGGATAGCAATTCCCCTGACAACCTCCCACCGAACGGACCACCATCACAAGTCCCGTTCACCGCCTTCACAGTCGCCTACCCCGACTACCAAGGAAGCGTGAACGACTTTCTCCGAGGCACCCTCTGTCTCTTGCAGCTCCAAAAAGACAAGGCTCTCCCCGAGTTTCTGTACGACGACTTTATGCGTGTCTTTTCAGGGGACTATTTCGATTATATCAGCACCACAGATCAGAAACAGCCTGCCCTTCCGGCGATACACTGGTACAACGAGAACGTATCAAGGCCCCTCTTCGTCAAGGGCATCCTAACCAAAGACAACATCAGGGATGTTCCTCAACAGTATCCCGAGAAAATGCGCGTCATACAACAAAAACTCACAAAATCCAAGGCTGATGAAGCCAAACCTCGAGCAACGCGGCAGACACCAGATACGGCGAGAGGGACGAAGCCAATCGCCAACCGGTCCCCCATCGGAATGGAGACAGCCCATGCGCCGCAGCACAACGGTCTTTCGCATGACGTTCTGTCCGCGAGTCCTGCGCTGACGATTCGCAAGGGCGAGACGCCTACAAATGTGGCCTCGACGGCTGAGGAAGCACCTCCCATGCGAGAATCTCGAGGGACTGTTTCCCAGGTTGAAAGGGACACCGATTTTTTTGGGCCGGCTTCAGCTCTCCAGCCCGGTGCAGAGGCCGGCAAAATAGAAACAAGGACAGGCACCAATGCTACCAGCCCCGAGGCTTGGCGGACTCAGGTTGATTCGTCGTTGCGAGTCATCGAGGCAGCCGAGAAGAAACAACGGGTCACCACGGCCTCGTTATCTGTAGCGAGCCCCTTCCCGAGCACTGCGCTTTCTCAGATCAGCAACCCTGAGAGCATACCAGAGGCAACGCTCAGACGCAGGATTGCGCCGCGAGCTTCTGCCGGGCCGTCTGCAGGAGAACCTGGTGCGGAATTCAAGCGACCGAAGAGGGCGGCAAATGATGCGGAATCGCGAGCCCAGCGGGGCCTCTTCTTCAGGAAATATCTGATCCAAAAAAAGACGCAAAGCTCTGCGCCTGAAGGGCCTACACCGGAATGATTATAGGGGCAGAGTCATGCTGTATCGGCATGGTTTGGGAATGAGCCGGGTAACGAAGAGTTGCGCAATGGCGGAACGAAAAACGATTGGTCGCAGGCTGTATGTACCTGATCTGATGCAAAACACCAGCGGGCCGAATGCTGGCCGTGCATGCGCTATGCAGCACGTCTACTAGTGGCCAAGGAACAGTGTATTCAATCACATACATCGGCGCAGTTTGATCGATCTCGCACGATCTCGCTTCCTCCAATCTAGGGGGTATCGTACTTCAGGCTGTTCGGCCATCTCATGGGACGGCCTCACACACTGTCCACCTGCCTCACGCGGCCTCGGCTTCCTGGGCGCGCCTCTTCTCCGCCTCTTCCGGAGTCATGGTGCGCAGCTGTAGAGCGTGGATGCCGCCTTCTTGGGCTAGCTCGTCCTTTAGCAAAGCGTAGACGAGCCGGTGCCGAGCTGGCTGCATTTTCGACTGGAAGGCGTCGGAGGCGATGACAAGTCGGAAGTGTGTCTCGGTCGACGTGACCCCTTGCATCGGCTTGTGGTGGGCATGGAGATGCGAGTCGTTGTAGATCTCGAGCGTGGTTGGTTGAAGGGCCGTGGTGAGCTGGCGGGGCACATCGTTAGTTGGCCATAATGGCTTTCCGAAAGAGTCAACAAGATCCTGTTCCTACCTTTTGCTTGATCGCGTCCTCGACCGGAGTCTGTGATGCCATGGTGGAAAACGGCCTGGCGGCTCTGGCGAGACCAGAGGCGGCTCGGCGAAACATGGAGCGAAGTGTTCGAACAGACGGCGGCGTCAAGGTCGCTGCCAACGGAAGGTCACAGGTTCGCGGGCTGGTGGTGTGTCGTCAGTCGGCAACTGCAGATGCAAATCAATCGCCGGCAGCAGCTACGGTAACGTTAAACGTTAGCGCGGGGCGTTTGCCAGTGGAATGGCCAATGAGACAAAATCCCAACGCTCCAATCCCTGTGAAACCGGCTGCAAGGAAAGTGGGCCGAAAAGGCACCACCCGAGCCACCTTCTCAGAGGGATTTCCCCACGCTCGCCACCGCAACTTCAATTTAAAATCCCTGCCCCGGCTGCCCAGAAGCGCATGCCCGACACGACCCTCCCAAGCACGGAATGACAGAGGGCCTTTGCGCGGCGCCATCCCGTTCCCCCCGGATCCACAAATCGAACATGGAAAACCCGATTTGCTCACTGGGCGTTTTCGGACAAAGAAGTAGGATGCGCTCGGGGCTCGGCATCAGTCGGCCGACGCGTGTGAGGTTGAGATTCTCTCGTGTCTCCGTAATATTACCCCGTATCTCTGTATTCGGTACTCGTACCTCCACGTCCAAGTGTTACCCGCCGAGCCCGTTTCCGCCAGAACGTTAGACAGCGGGAGAAGCACCTTTTAAAGGCCGTTCGGGAAGCCCCATGCGTTTCGGCCCCCCTCCCCCCCAATTCCAATGTCCTTTACCCATACCCTCGGCAGGAGCTTTGGCAACCGGCTACCCACCGCTCTGCGCCCCCTCCGCCCCGTTCACCCCGTTCACCCCGTCCATCCCGTCCTCCGCCCCGTCCTCCGCCCCCTCCGGTCAACGTACAGCTTTACCAGTGCCAGGATGGCATCGACACTACCCCGGCTGCCCGTCTTCGAGGCCATCGCCCGCCATGACCCGGATTCGACCGTCGTCATCCACTCCAACAGCGGACGCCGCTTCCGCTATGGGGAGCTGCTGGGCGACGTGTGCAAGGTCCGGAACCGCCTGTACGAGACTGCCGGGAGGGACGACCTCAATGGCGAGCGTGTTGCGTTCCTGGTCGAGAACAGCTACGACTATGTGGGTAAGCCGGCGACTGCCCTCCCGCGAGCTCTCTCTGATCTCGGCGTCGATCCCAGCTGCGACTAACCTTACCTACCGTCCAAAAGTCACCCTCCTAGCCATTCTCGCGGCCAAGTCCATCGCCGTGCCACTGTCTCCTGCGTTCCCCGCGTTGGAACTGCAGTACATCTTGAACCACAGCGAGGCCTTGATGCTGCTGTCTTCGGCCAAGTTTGCTTCCAAGGCGGATGAAGTGCTCAAGACGGAGCTGGATGCCGAACCCGCATACCTCCGGTTGGCCAAGTTCCAGGGCGGCGGCATCCATGAGAAGGTCACTCTGGAGAAGACGGGCCCCGGGTCGGCCGGAATGATGCTGTACACATCTGGCACAACCAATCGACCAGTAAAGCGTCCCCTCTTGCCGTCTCCCCAACTCGCA
>FTCU01002294.1_pt1 | contig 11903 bp, 9 predicted proteins | sample 1639521 | NCBI WGS metagenome assembly FTCU01 (sample SAMEA3914864, study PRJEB12502) | metagenome | biome: forest; material: soil | place: USA | collected 2012-03-12 | depth 0.3 m
GGGTGGGATGGGATGGGATGGGATGGGATGGGATGGTTCATCGAGCTTGCATGCATTGGTTTGCGAGGCGGTTCTTTGCTTGACGCTTGCCTGGCTGCCTGGCTTGCGTTGTTTTCATTCAAGCATTGGGAGAGGGGGGAAACTGGTAGCTCGGCATTGGGGCTTTTTTTTTACTCACTTCATTGATACTTGAATTGAGAGGTACATTATCATATCACGTTTGTTGCAAACTTGTTGGGTGTGAGCAGCGGAGACTGTCTGCTCCTCCCGTCTGACATTGGAAAGTTTATTCTCTGTGGTGTTTCCATCCGGCTTGTCTCTTCGGCCGGCCGTGGAAATGTATTTCCTCCTTTGCCCGCTCCGAACCTGTCTGGGCATCTGAGTTCAAGCCTGATAAGATCTAGTTGAAGCCTGGATGAGATCTGGTTCAAACCTGGATAAGATCTAGTTCGAACTTGGATGAGGTTTGGTTTGAACCTGGACGATATCTGGTTCAAGCTAGGATATGATCAAGTCGTAAGGTTCAAGCCTGGATGAGACCTGGTTCGAACCCGGAAAGACTTGGTTCGAACCTGCATGAAGTTTGGCTTGAACTTGGATAGGATCCGGTTCGAGCTGGGATAGGACTTAGGTCAGGTTCAGAGGTTCCAGCCTCGATGGGACCGTTCGAACCTGCATGAGCTCAGGTACCCGACGTGATCCGGTGCCCGCAGTCTATGCCTTGGCGTCGGCGACTTTCCGATGTATCGACATCCTAGACTCTGGGGTCGGGCCATCTCGAGCCCGATGGGGATGTAAAAAGTCCGTGAGGTGTCCTATGGAGATGACGAAGCCATCTTTGCTTCGCCTCCTCCCTTGAGCCCAGGAAACACAACCTCTGCCTCTTCTGGACTTGGAGTGGAGTGTCTGGAAGAATGCCAGCTAGCCAGCTCCCACCAATGGGGCTGGTGGGTGTCCGTGTTTCCGGGGGAAGTTGGGGCTGCAGGGAATGGCTTATTACTCTCCATTTCTTCTTGCTCCTGACGCGTGTGTTTACTTCCGCAAAGGATGAGACGACGCGATTCGGAATGGGTGAGAGCCCCGAAAGGGTACCCCGGGAGAGGCTCTAGCCAAGGAAGCTCCGTCGTGAACACTGCCACAACTCGTAAATAAGACAGGGCAGGGGAGTCGTGTCGACGTCCAGTCGGCGTTGGCGGCGGGCTCGCAGCAGGGGGGTTATGTAAGCGGTCCTGCAGCGGTGGTCTCCGGTTTGTGACACCAGCGCCAGCAAGAAGTTGACTCGGTGGGGGCCATGAAGTGGTGCAGATACAGATGGAGATCGGGATCAGCGTGGGTGGACTTGGCGGCGGTGTGCTTCACGTCTGGATTCCCCTGATCATTCCTCTTGGACAGCGTGGAACGAGAACAGAAGACAGGCTCGACAGGATACACATGTCCACGATGGGATGTTCCGTGCGGTCAACGTTCTTAGCTGGCGGACAGACGGCAAGGGATGGTGATCCAGGCTCGGTTGTGGGTCTTGAATTCCCCCTCCGAGCCCTCCCAACCGCGTCTTGGCGATTCTGTGGTCGGTTTTGAGGTGTGGGCCACAGTCCACTTGCTTGCCACTTGCCCGCAGAAGGGCTCCGGCAGCTGGAAAGTGCCGTCGCGCGGTCAGTCTCGTGTCAAGAGTGTGTTGCTGAGCTACTCCGGCTTGCTGCTGACGCTGCTGACCACCACCCGCCAGGCCGGTGCATACAATAATACATACTGATCACAAGGGGAATCCCGCTTTCAGGTTGGGTTGCCGGCCAAGTTCAGCAAGCTGAAGACCGGGAAACAGAGATGGTTTGATGGCTGCGGCAGGGGGGGGCACAACGTCACAACAGAACAGAGTGGCTCCACCAGCAGCTCAAGCATGTCCAGCAGCAGGCGAGCCAGGCAAATCGGAACCAGGATTCCAAGATCCGCGTCACAATCAGATCCAAGCTCTTCTCCGCCAGGGTCCGGCAGTCGCGGGATCGTCTCGGTCTCGGGCTCGTTCGAAGATGGCGGGCGTCGACGACCACAGAGAAGGGAATCTGTAGAAATAGCGAGGGCCTGAGGGTCGAGGGTCGAGGCGCGAGAAGCTCGGGATCGCTGTGCGTGCCGTGTGTGCTCCGATGAGTCCGATCTGATGTCCCGAGTCCACCGATGTTGCCCCAGTCCGAAAAGGCCCAAGCTCCAGGGTTTCCAAGGGCATCAGGACGCTGGATGAAAGCACCATTCCCCGGGGAAGGAATTTGTTTCTGGGCCGCGCGGGAACTTGGGTTTCCCCAGAGAACACAGCTTCCAGGTTAGCAGAAACAGCTCGGGAATTCCAGGCCCGTTGTGCCCCGCGTGCCTCTGCGCGGCTCTGTCTTGGGCTAACCGTCCACTGCGTCCTCTCCCCAGTGCCGGAGCGGGCACAAATGGATGCGGGGATTGAGGTTCTGGGCTCTCGGGGTTCTCCACAGAAACATCACCCACATATTTCCGCCGAGTCTCTGCAACGGGACGCGACACGCAGTGAGGACGGAATGCCAGTCTCGGGTTTCCAGGCTGCTGAGTGCGAAATCTCGAAATGCGGTGGAGTGTGTGTTCTGTGTTCTGTGTGGTCTGGCTCCCCCTGCTCGCTGCGGCACGCCAAAGCTGCGCGCCAAGCACTAAACTCAAACCCCCCCGGCCTCTGCACGGGCCAGCGGGCTGCTGTGTGCGGGCGCCCACTCACCCACTTTGGTCCCGTCACAGCGACCCAGACGTGCCAGAGGCCCTGTGGCCCAGTCCCGCCGCTCAGTGGTGCGGTGCGGTGGGATGCATCTCCACTGCCTCAGCGTCCATCAGCTTCCATCCACCAATCCCTCACCAAAGTCACCATCTTTCCTCCTCCACCTCTCTTCCCCTCCCCCATCTCTTGTAGATCCAGGAAGGACAAGAGCACACGACAGCTTCCTCATCCTCTCTATTTTTCCTTTCAGGCACGGCACTTCCCCCCCTTCTGAGATACCCGAGATACCCATTTTCTTCGTGTCTTTTTTTCCCCCAATTCCGCTGCATGCCCTCCCAGTCCCGACCCAGCCTGACGTCTCTCCTTCAGTCCCTCATTTAGCCCCAATTGCCTCGCCCGCTGCCACCATCCACCACGGCTGCTTGTTCCTGCACATCCCCCCGCCGACTCCCTCCGCCCCCCCACGACCCCACGACCACGACCTCTCCGGACGGCTTGACCTGATTTACCCTCCTGGTCCACGTCGAACACGCCGGCCATTCCGTCTTCGACTCCGACTCCGAGCCCACCACGCGACGAACTGAGCAACCCGCCCTGCTCCGCTGCCCTCCACCATCGACACCGGCAGCGCGGTCCCGGAAGCCACCATGAATAAATTGACAAGCATGCGTCACTGGACCAGTCCGGGCAACTTCAGCATGTCGCGGGCGAACATGGGCATGCAGGCAGCCATCAATCCCCGCCGGGACATCACAGCCCAAGGTCCGCCTCCGATAGCCGCCCCGCCCGTCGCCGACGGTCCCATCCACTATTCGTTCAACGTCCCCTTCGCCTCGGACCTCGCCGGCCCCAACACCGAGGACATCCTGCACGCCACCACCGACGCCGTGCTCCGATGGACACACCCCGAGGACGTCCCGGACGACGTCCCCGTCCACGAGCTGCCCGTGCACGCCATGAACCTCGCCCAGCTGCGCCAGCTCTGCCGCGAGATCACCTCCAACTCGATGCCTATCGAGGCCCACGTCATCTCGGCCACCCCAAAGATTGTCCGCGGCCATGTCACCACCGTGTGCCTGTCCGGTGCTGCCGAGCTCGTCCAGCAGACCAGGGAGTCCATTTTGAACCACACGCCTCTCTCATTGGTGCGTTTTCCCACGTGTTGCCAATCCTTCTCTCTCTCGCTCTGTGATGCTAAACCAGGCCCCTTGAACAGCGTTGCACGACTGTCGTCGTCGACGGCCATCTGGTTGCCAACCTCGGCGAGGGCGTCCTCAAGAAGTCCGTGACGGACTTTCTCGATGAGACGTCGGTGTTCTGCGGCGTCGACATCTTTCTGCTCGGCCCCAAGCTCACCCCGCCGGTCGGCAGCCTGGACGGCGATGCGGACCTGCTCAGGGACCAGCGGTGGCGAGTCGCCATCTACGGCGACTACCTGTCATCCGAGCACGCCAAGACGCGCGTGCTCATCCACATTGACCAGCTTGTACGCTCCTGCCCAGCTCCTATCGCTGACGAGAAGGGCGTTGTTGTGTGCTAACCTTGGGTGCAGCTCGGGAGAATTGTCGATGCCACCACGTTTGACCCCTCCATGCACCAGCTCCTGTGTGGCCGTAACCGCAAGAACATCAAGCTCATCGAATCCGTGACCAACACGGCCATCTACTTCCCTCCGCCCTTCTCCGGGTGTTATCGCTACTGTCCACCCAACGCCCAGCGTCGGGATCCCTCCAAAGTTCTGATCACCGGCGAGACTCCTCAGGCCATCGAGCAGGCTAAGTTCCGGATCCATGAGCTCCTTACTCGTATCAGACTCTTCGTCAAGGACGTAACCATCCCGCCCGCCAAGATTGACAGTATCCTGCTCAGCCGGATGGATAAGGTCCGCAAGATCACCGAGGCGAATGGTGCTTTTATCATGTTCCCGCCCCTTGGGTCCCGGAAGGGCATGGTGCGCGTGCAAGCTGTTGAGAATCTGCACGTGGAGCGCTCCCTCCGTGAGCTCATGGCATTGGTAAGACCTCCGGATTTGTGTTGCCAAGAGTTGTCGCTCACCCCGAGTCAAGGTCGGCCAGTTTTACACTGCATCGTGGATGTTCCTGCAGCCGGACGCCCGCCAGCCCGGCAACCAAGATATCCAGGCCATGCTCGGTGATATCTGCGCCAATTCGGATGCCGACGTCTCATTTGACAGGCAGTCGTTCATCATCACGGGCTCTGACGAGTCTGTCAAGGACGCCCTGATGGTCATCGCCCAGATCAAGTTCGCCGTGCACTCCCCGTACCAGATCCGTGTCAAGATTGAGCTCGCCAACGAGCACAAGGAGTTTGTGAGCGGCAAGAAGAACGGAAAGATCAACAAGATCATGGGGCACAGCAACGTCCAGATCATGTTCGACAATTTCGGGGAATACAACTTTAACATTGAGGTTATTGCCCAGGCGTACGACTCTCTGAAGCAGGGCTTGACTTTGGTCGAGCAGGAGATGCCGGCCTCCATCTCGTTCCACGTGCCTGACCAGTACCACAAGCGCATCATCGGCATCGGCGGACAGCACATCCAGCGCATCATGAAGAAGCATTCCGTCTTTGTCAAGTTTTCCAACGCCATGGATCGTGGTAAGTCAGGCCTGGCCTGTATGTGTGATACCATATCAAATACTAAACGGGTGAAAGGTGGCATGGGCCGCGAGGACGATGACAGCCGGGTCGACAATGTCATTTGCCGCACCCCGGCACGCAATGCCCAGAATCTCGAACTCGTAAAGAGCGAGATTCTGGAGATGGTCGATCGGGCGGTAAGTCGCCATTCCTTCTTCTCTAGGTTCTCAGCAGCTTATTTGTGTCTCAAGGACTCGGAGTTCCCCTCCCAAGTTGTCAGCGTCGACCGCCTCTATCATCGCCAACTGCTCACCCGTCTGCCGGAGATCGAGGACCTGGAAAGGACCTGGAACTGCAAGATTGTCTTTCCGAGCACCGAGCAGGCGAGCGATGAGGTGACCGTCACTGGCCCTCAGTGGCTCGTGCCCAAGTGCATTGACGAGTTTCTGGTAAATGCAGACTGACGGCCTCTCATGTGTGTTGCTTCAAGATACTAACTTTTGTACCACAGGGCATGGTTCCAGACAAGCACGAGGTGGTACTCGAGCGGTCGTCTCCGCTGATCAAGTACCTCGAGTCGCCCGACTTCGTCCAGTCCATCGCGCCGAAGCTCAAGAGCCAGTACGAGGTCGAACTCACTGTGCACGAGAACCCCGAAGAGCGCGCCGAGGACGGCTCGCCGACGGTGACCCTCCTCTGGACCTTCACCCGCAACAACGCCGGTGGCCTCCGCGATGCCATGGAGTTCCTCCAGACCCAGTTTGCCACGGCGGGCGTCGAGCCCGTCATCATCAAGGGATCCATCCCTCGTCCCAAGTCGGACACTTTCGAGGAGTCGCTGCCCTTCTTCAACTCCAAGCTGCTCCAGCACGCACCCGCCCCGGTGGCCACCGACTCCCCGACGCGGCCCACCTTCGGCGAGGAGGTGGCTCGCGAGCGGAGCATCCTTGCCTGCCTGCGCAAGCCGGGCAGCATGACGTCCATCTCATCGTTCCTGGACCGCAGGAAGAACAGCTCGCAGTCGGCGGCCAACTTCTTCAAGGGCTCCAGCAACGTGTCCAAGTCGTCGCTCATCTCGATCGAGTCGACGCGCAGCTTCAACGCCGACCGCAACCCGTGGAACGACAGCGGCGTCAACCTTCCCGACGACGACGGCAACCCGTGGGGCCCGACCGCCAGCTTCGTCAACGGCGTCGACAAGCTCATGGTCCCGCAACCCGGCGATGCCACGCCGCGCCACCACCCCCGGGCGTCTGCCGACAGCGGACGCCCCTCCACGTCTCATTCAACCAATTCAGGATACCCCGGCCCTCTAGCAGGGCCTTTTCGTTAGATTCCCACGGTTCGGCTTTGCAAGATTTTAGACACGGAATCGTTTTTTCACGTCAGTTGCGAGGAAAAGAGAAATACCCCTACGGCTGGATATACCCCTGGCGCAAAATACCCCGGTAGTTGCTCTTTGCATTTCTTTTGCGTTTTCCGTTGCGTTTTCCGCTTTATCGTTTCTCGTTTCTGTTTTCCGTCTCTCGTCTCGTCGGGTTTCTCCGGTCTTTTCCTCCGTGTCTCACTCTCTGTTTAGCAATGATACGACGACGATGGAGGCGGTCGCGGACGTTGGGGATGGAGATGATGACGTTTCCGTCTTGGGAGGCATTCTGGGTTGGGCTGGTCGATGGGGCGGGCAGTGCAGGTCCCCTTCCCTCTCTCCCTCTGTTTGCACCTCCACTCTCTCTCTTCTCTCTCTCTCACTCGTACACGCAACGCACCTCTCTCTCTCTCTCTCTCTCGAGTCGAGTCGAGCATGTCATGTCGTGGAATGAAATGAAATGATGCGTTGCTGCTGCTGCTGCTGATGCTGCTGCTTTCTCTCGTCCCGTTCTTCTTATGTCTGATCTGATCTGATGCTTGGTGACGGACATACACACACACACACACACACATACACACACGAGACAGAGAATGAGAACAGACACAAAAGGCGGCGGTGGTTGGGGATGGTCGGTCGTTAGGTTACGCTCGTTGGGAATCGGTTTTGGGTCGCGGCTGGGTGGGTGGCTGGGTGGGTGGGTGGGGGTTCAATATTCAGCTTCAGTTCAGTTCAGCTCAGTTCAGTTCAGCTCAGTTCAGTTTCAATAACCGATGGAATGGGTTTTCTCTGTCTGTGTCTCTGTCTCTGTCTTTTGTCTGGCTCCCTGTCTCTGTCTTTTGTCTGTCTCTTTCTATCTCTGCCTTCCTCTGTTCTTCTCTTGCTCCCTCTCTTGCGCGTGGACGGGTTGGCAATAATATGGTAAAAATGGGGAGGGTGAAAAGAGTTTGATATTGTTGTTGGTGTGTTTTTTTGGATGGATACCCCCTGAGTGGGAGAGAGGGTGGGTGGATGGGCGGGTGGGTGTTTTTGTTGTTATCGAGCTGTTGTCGTTGTGTGCCTCTCTCTCTGCTCGGTGATATTTTTGGTTGACGTTGTTGATGTTTGGTGTTTGAAACAGGGGACGGGAGTAGGAGAGGGGTCAATGGGGACCGGTGGGGTGGTTATTTTGTCAGATTGCTTTGAGACAGTGAGGTGCATCAGTTGGTATGGGGGGGCGGCGGAGGTTGAGCGGAAGGGGTATGATGAAATCTGAGCCGATGTCTAGTTTCTCCGGGTGTAGAGCAGGAAACATGAATGATACCCTGGTGTTGCGTACCTCTGGGTTAGATTTGCCAGTGTGTTGACCTAGAGGTGTCTGAACCGTTCCCTCAAGCGGTGGTTCAACGAGTTTGAGGGTTGGTTTGCCCAGAGTTCAAGAGAGAAGTGCTGGGTATTCGAATTTGGCGCCCTACCCTCGGCTGCCCACTGAGTTTGGTCTCTCATATGGGCCATGGATGACCCTACCAGGTGCTATAAACTCCCAGGACAAAAGAGCCAAACAATCTCCACGCCCCTCCCTTTACCCCCGAAGCCATCTTACAACATCCTCCCCAACCCGACAAAGAAACCTCAAGCAAACCAGACTACACAACCCCATCCTCCTCGCTCCTCAACCCCGCATATTCAGTCCCCTGGTTCGCCGTGCTCAACCGCGCACACAGACTCAGCAAGACGACGGTCTCGGTCGCGGCATAGTGGTTCAGCGCGTCGAGCAGGATCTGCAAGTGGCGGCTAAAGTTAGTCTCCCACTTGCGCATCACGTCAAACAACTCGGCGATGCGCGCCTCGTCGGTGTCTGCCGGCTGGGTTTGTTGCTGTTGCAGGGCTGAGGTATTGGGGTCTTGGGCGGTTTTCTGGGAGCGGATGGTCTGGAAGTGGCGCCATTGGTCTGGCGTCATGTTGGGTGGCTTGGTGGTGCCGGACAGGTCTGGGTCGGCCTTTTCGAGCTCGCGCGAGAGCCAGTTGGTGTAGGTTGCGAAGACGGTGCAGGTTTGCATAAGTTTAGAGTGGATCTGAAGATAGGCGTGGCTGTTAGACCGGTGGATAGGGAAGAGGGAGGGGAAAGGGAGCTTACCCTCAGCAGCTTGCTGTTGGTTAGCATGCACTCTTTGAGGCAGGTATCGAGGAAGTCGACATGGTCTTGCATCAGCTCGTCAACGGTACGTGTGACGCCTGTGGTTGAGCCGTTGGGTGCGCCGTCCTGGCCACCCTCCTTTCCGCGCAGACGCGCCATCAGGCTCTGCCAGTTGGGCTCAATGACCTCGGCGGTGCAAAAGTACAGCAGCTGCTGGACGAATACCAGCATGCGCGCGCGCAGCGTCCAGACCCGGCGCTTCCAGATCTCGAGATTCCGCGCCGAGGACTTGTGTGACCACACAAACCCGCTGGTGTGCGTCTGCCAGGTTGTCGACAGCTGTGACTCTAGGTAACGCAGCGAGAGCAAGTACCGGAACAGCGCCTGATAGCGCCAGACCGTTTTGCGGCTGATAACGAGCGAGACGGGGAAAGGGACGGCGTAGTCTAGCTGTAGCGAGGTAAACCCGTTGGCATTCTTGTCGCTCTCCAGAGGCTGGTTGCTCGACAACGGTTGGAGTGCCTCGCCCTGCTCGATGCCGGTGATGTTGACGACACGCTGTAGCGACTTGGTCAGGGTGATCTCGTTCATCTCGACCTTGACGTCCTCCTTGAAGGGGTCGAGCGAGACTATGCTGCCGGGCTGGCGCAGGACGAGGTCAAGCAACGACTGCAGCTTGCCCGTGTTGACCGATTTGACGGGCTTTCGTAACTCGGAAGTGCCGAGCTCGAGGAAGTAAGAGAAGTAGTCTGAGGGGTCCAAAAAGAAGTAGTGCTTCAACGACTGCAATCTCGCCGGGAGCGAATGGGCCGTCAAGAGCAGCCGCATCAACGACTCGTTCGCGTGGGCATAGGCGTCGTTGACATTGTCCAGGAAGCGGCTGTCGTCGAAGGACGTCGGCACGTCCTTGACCTGCAGACTGACGTTGACTCCGCCGCATTCCCTCACTACGTTCAGGTACTTGCCAGCGAGCAAGACCTTGTCCTTGACACCCTCGAGCTGGGGCGGGACATCGTGGTCTCTGATCGTATAGCGCCGTTCCCAGTACTCGTCGGTATAGTCCTGCTCCAGCCTCTCTCGGCGAATACTCCGCTGCTCCTTGATGAGGAACTCGGAGTGTGGGTCGTTGATACCTCCGTGGTGCAGCCACTCGTTCAACATGGCCATGTATGGACGGCTCGCGTCTCGCAGCAGGGAGGTCAGCAGGGCGCGGGCGGCAGGGTCCCCCGACATGGTTTCGAGCCTCTTGGTAATCAAGCCTAGCACCACGCCGCCCTTGCAGATCTTCTTCCCCGTCATGTTCCCCGGGACTAGCTCACCGCCGTCCCTCAGCTGTTCGAGAATGTGGTCAAAGTCGTCGTTGCTATCGCTTGACTCGTCCGTTTCATCGTCTAGCAGGGCATTCCGTTTTAGAAGCTCGTGCGCCAGCGCGTATAGCTGGGCCATCATGTGGCTGGTTGATAATACGTGCACGTTGAGTACGTGGAGGGTGAAAGAGTCGTCGCTGAGAAACTGGGTCTCGAGCTGGGCGATCATGACAAGATACTCGTGGAGGAGCTTTCGTATTGAGGCGCACAGCGCGTGGTTCACGGAGCCAAACTCGTCGCGGCTCTGCACGTCAACAAAGGTCTCGAGGGCGGTGTAGTGAGAGGCCATGCGCAGCATGGACTGGGTGAGGTCCTGGAGACTGGGGTCCAGGCCTGGCAGGATGCGCCATTGGGGGCCTGACAGGCGGTCTCGCTCCTCGAACGGGTTGTACCCCTTTGCGAAACGGATGTACTGGCCCTCGAAGCCCATAAACACGAACAGCAGGTCCTCGATGATGACGGCCTCCTGTGCCCCGAGGGACAATTCGTGCAGGGGCTTTGGCTGCAGGGTCGGTGGCGCCGAGGCGGCGAGCGGGGGTATCGAGATGCGGCATGCCAGGGGCGCCGTCGTGTGCGGTAGTAGGGTTGCTTCTGGTTCCCACGGCGCCGGAAGAGGTTTGTCTGGACGGATTTGGATCAGCACTATGATGGTGTAGTGGTTCGGAGGGCACACAGAGAGAGCGACGAACCTGGCACGGGCGTCTCTTGCCGGGCCTCCCTCGGCCTCGCCTCCGGGGCACGCTGCCTCGGCGTGTCGGCAGACCTGGTTTTTTCCGCTGTGGTGCGGCGCGGGGGGCTCCTCGTGCGGGCTATGAGAGTCTCCCGGGTAGTCACTTGGGTCTTCTCGGTGCGGCGTTCCTCGAAGGAGCTGTTGGTCGAGCGCGGGTTCGGGTGGCCCGAGGTGGAGCGTTTGTGTGTCGAGTCGGCATAGCGGCTGCTGGCCGAGGTGGTCTTGTGGTGGTGGTCGGCCATGCGCGGGCGCGACGAGGCCGAGGGCCCCCCTCCCGAGGCTGCGCCCCCCGAAGCCCCCGCCCCGGAGCCGCCCCCCGAGCCCGCTGAACCCGCCGAGGCCCGATCGCCCAGGCCCGCGATGCCGCTGCTTCGCTTTTCCGCGTAGGTGGGCGGTCTGGGGGCCGAAGACATTGTTCTACATTGGCAGGGCGCGGTCCTGTGTCGGCGTCGAGGACCGGGTGTTGTGTTGTGCCGCCGTGTTTTGCCGTGTTTTGTCGACGGTTAGGTGCTTGCTTTGGTGCTTTGGCGCGAATGCTCTGCTTGGAGCTTTTGGTGGGATGTTGGTGTGGCACTCCACTGTGGTGCAGCTCCAGGTCCGTTCAGTGGCAGTTGACGGCGCCAAGTCGCGGCAACGCGACTGGCAGCAGCAACGCGATGGTTGACGCTGTGCCTCTTTGGGCCTACACTTAGGCCGTCGAACAATGTGGGGTGTGCAACGAGGGACCGGCAGGGGGTGTGCCAGGTCAGCCCGTTGGCCGCCTTGCCTTGCGGGGCCGGAGCTTCGTCAACCTCTCGTGCCTGGAGCTCCAGCTGCCAATTCAGGCCTAGCCTCACGGCGTATTAGCTCACCCCCTCTACCCTGGTAGCCTGAACCCCCTCCACTCTAGTGGCCTAAATCCTCTGCCCCCAGTTATACTGCTTTAAACCCTAACTCTAATGAAAAAACCTGAATTTAGCTCGAATTAATAATTATATAATTTTTATACTAGTTAATTA
>FTCU01002295.1_pt1 | contig 11893 bp, 12 predicted proteins | sample 1639521 | NCBI WGS metagenome assembly FTCU01 (sample SAMEA3914864, study PRJEB12502) | metagenome | biome: forest; material: soil | place: USA | collected 2012-03-12 | depth 0.3 m
GCCCCCCTCCCCCTCATACCCCCCAATCCCCCTCCCATCCACAACCTCCCTAACCGGCGTCGCCGGCCGACTCTCCCTGACCCCACCAAACAAACTAATACTCTCCCGGTGCGCAACATACTCACTATCCGCATACCCCAACAACCCCTCAACCTCACTACTCTGCCTCCCGCGAATCCTCCCCACCTCCCCACTACTATAATTCGACAACGCCCGCCCCACCTCGACCGCCTCACCCTCCCACCCTTTCTCTTCGTTTCCTTCCATCGCCCCACCACCACCATCAGTAGATTTGCTAGTGCGGCTGCGGCTGCGGTGGACAACGCATATCCGCACAGCCTCCTGCTGCGCAAAGGAGCCTTCCACGTCGACCACCCCGACGGGGAGCAGGCCGGCCTTGCCGAGCAAGGCCTTGTAGGCGCCCTGGTCGATGTACAGGGTGCCGTGGGGGCGCAGGCCGTGGAGGATCCAGAAGTAGCGGTCGCGGACTGGGTGGGGGGAGGGGAGGAAGCGGGTGTGGAGCGGGATTGTGTTTTTGTGCAGATTGGGGGTGGTGGTTGGGATTAGGGTCAGGGTGGTGCTGCTGCTCGGGGAGGTGGTGGTGGATGGGAGGGAGGGGAGGAGGGGTTGTGGGGGCGGGGTGGAGGGCGAGGACTCGGGCTGGTTGGCTTTGGTTGCCAGGGAGGGCGGGGAGCGGCTGGCTTGGATGTGCTGGACGATCTTGAGGATGTTGCCCGGGATGGAGGAGCGGGTGATGACGGTTGTCACGCCGGCCGAGGTGGCGAGGCGGGCCGCGACGATCTTGGTGGACATGCCGCCTGTGCCGAGGGAGGAGCCGGCCGAGGAGACTGGAAAAGTCAGCGGATCTTCTTTCATTTTACGGATAAGGGGACGCACCGTCTGCTACGAGAGCGCTAATGTCCTCGACCACCTCGATGGGGTGGGCGTCCGGGTGGGTGCGCGGGTTCTTGTCGTACAGGCAGTCGACGTCGGTCATGAGGAAGAGCAGGTCGGCGTGGACCATGGCGGCGGTGATGGCCGAGAGGGTGTCGTTGTCGCCAAACTTGATCTCGGACACGGCCAGCGTGTCGTTCTCGTTGACGATGGGGATCACGCCCATCTCCAGCAGCTCGTTCATGGTCCGCTGGGCGTTGAGATAGCGTGACCGCTGCGGCGGGTCAGTGGATGGACAGATGAACACGGAGGATGTGAGGTTGGTGACTTACGTCGGCGATATCGCTCCGCGTCAGCAGGATCTGGGCGATGGGCTGGCGGAGGTGGGCAAACAGGCTGTCCCAGAGACTCATGAGGCGGCACTGGCCGATGGCTGCGAGGGCCTGCAGCTTAGACAGGTGCTTGGGCCGCTTCTCGACGTCCATCCTGCGCAGGCCGACGCCGATAGCGCCGGAAGAGACGATGATGACTTTGTGGCCATCCTTTCGCAGCTTGACGGCCGTCTCGACGATGGACGTCAGGATGGAGAGCAGCGGCTCATGGCTCTTTTCGTCGACGATGGAGCTCGTGCCTGGGTGTGTCAGGAACGGACGTGTACTCTCAGGGGTTGGGCGGTGCTGGGTGTGTTGGGTGTGTTGTGTGTGTTGGATTGTGGTGTTGGGCACGGGGAACTCACCGAGCTTGATCACGACGCCAAGGGGACGAGGACCCCTCATGGCTGCAGGACGAGGGCGGATTCAGTCAGTCTGTGAGTCAGGCAGAGGCAGGTCGAAGAACGAAAGCCAAGGACAGGAAGTGCGGTGCATCATTTCACATCTGCGGGATTTCTCTCTTACACAGATTCACACTGGTTTCCATTATATAGCATCGGGCCCTCGGCTGCTGCTGCTGTTCAGGGGTGCTGTAAATTCTCGAGCCCGGGGAAGCTGCAGGGTCGCAACAACATCCGATCAGTGGGACGGTGGGTCTCTGATGATGGGTGAATGGCATGCTGTGGGCGGCTTCCATTGGCCGACATCGGGGGAGGGGCCCAGAAATCCGGGGTCCAGATCAATTGGATGCATGGACGTCACTGCGCGCCCTTCTTCTGCTGTGCTTCACCGCCTGTCGACCGGGACAGAGCTCGACTCCCCTGGAAGGGCGTGCCAGGGCGGATTTGTGGGGCAGTGTCCACTAAACGGCTCGGCCTGTGGGGCATTTGCCGGGAAGTCAGCAGCGCCTTGCAGATCGAATCGCGAACTTCTCAAATTATTCTCGAGTCCGACTCCAGACAACCACCTCCCACCACCCGCCGATGACACACGCCGAGTGACCCACGCCGCTCACCGATAACACTCGACACCCATCCTCAACCATCCAACTCGCCACCCACCATGGCAACCCCAACACCACACCCCCCCGCCCCATCTACCACCCAACCCTCGTCCTCCTCCTCGCCCCAGCCGCAACAACCCTCCCAACCCCCCCTCCCGCGCTTCCTCCCCAACGACCCCGCCCGCACAGGCTACGACCCCTCCCTAAAATGGTGGCTCTCCTACTTCCACATCCTCACCGGGCGCGTGACCCCCGAAGGCATAGAACACTACCGCGAAGACCGCTACCGCGTCCACGAAGCGCGCGACTGCGCGCGCTGCGAAAAGGACCGCGCCTTCTTATTCCAGTACTCCCCCACCATCCGCTTCCTGCGGGACAAGATCGCCGCGCTGAACGGGACGTTGGATGAGAGTAATGTTGTTTGTCGGCGGTGTCCGGCGCGGGTGGCGGAGGATGGGAGGGTGGTTAGGCAGGGCGGGGGGTTTAGTCCTGACCATGGGATTTTGATTTGTGCGAATGAGATGCGGGATCGCGGGCATTTGGAGGATACGCTTGCGCATGAGATGGTGCATGCGTGGGATCATTTGCGGTGGAAGGTGGATTGGAGGGGGGGGGAGGATTTGAGGCATGCTGCTTGTACTGAGGTGAGTTGGCATTTGGGTGAGGGTGGTGTTGTTGCCGGTGGATGATAGTGTCTTGTTGATGAGAGGGATTGCTGGCTGACCGACTGCCTTGACAGATCCGCGCGTCGATGCTCAGCGGGGAGTGCCGGTGGACGCGCGAGACCATGACGCGCGGCAACTGGACGCTGACGCAGCAGTTCCAGAACTGCGTGCGCCTGCGCGCCATCCAGTCCGTCACGGCGCGCGCGACGTGCCGCGACGACGTGCACGCCACCAAGGTGGTCAACGAGGTGTGGGACTCGTGCTTCGCGGACAAGAGGCCGTTTGAGGAGGTATATCGCTGAGCGTGCTCGGCTGGATTTGTGTCTCTCCGCTGTAATGATAACGCTGTAATACCATGATGATGAACTCCTCTGCGAGAATGAGAAGATGCCTGTGCAAATTGAATTAAAACCAAACACCGATGTGACCCGAGCCCAACCGTCCGACTCCCAAACGCCGCCCGCTACTCCCAGTAACAAAACCGAACTGATGCATCACCGCTTGCCTGCCTCCTTGACGGGCTTCTCCCTGTTGGCGGCCCGCTCGCCCTTGACGCAGTGCTTGATGATCCAGGGGTGCGCCTGGACCTCCTCGAGGGGCAGCCGCTTCTCGGGGTCGAGGACCAGAAGCTGGATGCTGTTAGCACGGGCATCACACACAATCCTGAAAGAAAAACACACCTTCTTGATGAGGTCCTTGGCCTCCTTGCTCACCCACTCCGGGATGGTCATGTCGGCCCGCGCAATGCGCTTGTGCGTCATGACAGGTGTGTCCTCGAACGGCGCCTCACCAACCAAAAACTCGTACATCAGCACGCCCAAGCTCCACAGGTCGACCTTCTCGGTGTACCAGTTGTCCTTGCTGCCCGACTTGACCATCTCGGGCGGCAGGTAGTCGAGGGTGCCACACAGCGTGTTGCGGCGGTTGTTGGGGGCGTGCACGCTCCAGCCGAAATCCGAGATCTTGATCTCGCCGTGGATGCCCACCAGGATGTTCTCGGGCTTGATGTCGCGGTGGATGACGTGCTTGCGGTGCAGGTAGCGCAGCGCGGCGGCCATCTGCGCGATGTACTGCGCGGCCTTCCACTCCGGGAAGCGGCCCTCGCGCCGCAGGTGCTTGTACAACTCGCCCTTGCCGGCGAACTCGAGGATCAGGAAGATGCGCTTGCTGTCGTGGAAGTGCCCGTACAGCTTGAGGATGTTGGGGTGCCGCAGGTTGCTCTGGATCTCGATCTCGCGCCGCACCTGCTTCTCGACGCCCGTGCCCTGCTGCAGCTCCGACTTGTACAGCACCTTGAGCGCGCAGATGAAGCCCGTGCTGCGGTCGCGCGCCAGGTATACGCGGCCGAACTTGCCCTTGCCCAGCGGGCGGCCGATCTCGAACATGCCGAGGTGGAACTGCTTGGGGACCAGCGGCTGGTCGATGAACGAGTCGCTCTGGGCCGACTCGTCGGACGCGCGCGAGGACAGCGACGTCGACTTCTCCTTGTCCTTCCGCGGCGAGGCGGGGTTGCTGGGCGCGGCGGAGCTCTTCCATTGCGCGGCTTGCGAGGGGAGGGTGACGGTTGTGGAGACGGTGTTGGCGCTTTGTGATTGCAGGGCGACCTTGATCAGATTCGGTCGGGCGGCGTGGGCGAGCTGGCTGGCGGAGCCGAGGGGCTAGTCGGGTTAGCCAACACAGGCCATTAAAGAAGCCAAAACATGGAGAGAGCACACCTTTGTCTTCTGATACAGACGGGCATTCTCGCCCGGGTCGTTCTCGTCGTTGACCGACAGCCGGTCGAAGCACGCTTCCAGCGGTCGTGACGCCATTGCGCTGATGGTCGGGAGGATTGGGGATGTGGAGAAATGCCAACGCTGATTGAGGATACCGCCGGCCAGGAGACGGTGTTGCTTGCAAGTGGCAATTTAAGGACGGACGTCTGGGATGTGTCGAGATGAGTTTGGGCGGCTTATTATTTACCCTGCACGGGGTGATGGTTGCCCGGCAACCGTGGGCCTGACCGCCCGCTCCACATTTTGGCGCTCGAGCTCGGAACCTTGCAAGTCGACCCACAACCAGTTTCAGCCCAGGTTTCAGCGCACCGGTGTGCAGAATAATTATCCCGATTGTGTCTTTTTTCTTTTATCTTTGATAACGTTATGTGTATTCTGTAAGACAATTCTCTGCCAAGTGGAAGCTTGAAGGGCGCCAAGCAAGTCGATTGGGGTCGACGCCGCCAGTCTTCGAGATGCAGCTTTACATTGCAAGAAACGATGCTTCAGCCTTGACTTTTGGGTCGGAACCGCTCAACCAAGTTGCAAGAAGGCGAGGGCTTCCTGAGTGCAGAGTGTTCCTTAACATTTACTACTTGAAGCACTGTGTTGGCCCTCGAGGTGTGATTCCCTCAAGCACGGCTCCAGCCTTCTCCATCTGCCCCGTTGCTCAGCCGCCCAATTGACCGGACTCGTCTCCCAGTGTATTCCGTCCAGTGCTACTGTGCAGTGTTCCAAGCTCTGATCTGGGCGTTTGGTGTGTGGAATTCTGGGGTTGAATCCGCTCGAGAACTTGGTAGAGCTTCTACTCCTTTTGAGCAGTTATAGAGTAACTTGGTTGTTGAAGCTGCTGGAGCAGGCCCTGGAACCGAGCCTGGTCTCTGTTAGGGTTGGATCGTAGTGTGTTTGTCTTTACGATGGTATCCGCCTTTGTCAGTGTTGTTGTTGATGTACTTGGCTCTCGAATTGCGATCTCGTCGAACACCCAGTTGTAAAGTTGCACCTAGGTCTGTGGACTTCGGTGCTTTGGATGTGCCTGCACTGTTGATGCACCAAACTGCCCCGCCACCCCGCCAAGAGCTTCACTCTGTACCGTGCGCCTCTCGACTTTGACGAACCACCAAACCACCCAACCATCAAGACCGAGCCTCTCCGCCAAACTCCTGACCTTGCTGGTCTACAGCCACCATTCCAACGCACTTTTCGACCTTCTCTCTCCCAACCCCGACTTCACCGCGGCAAGACCGACGCCGCGCAGCCCCGTTCCGACCCTCCATCACGAACCTCTCCGACCGCCCACTCGGATTACAGCACCACCAACACCCAACCGAGAACCAAACCAAGAACAAAACAAAAAAGAGAGAGAAAACACCCCCAAAATGGACCCCCCAACAGCACCACCAACAGCAACCCCCTACCCAACCCCCACCTCCCCCGACCTCTCAACCCGCACCCACACCCAACCCCCCTTCACAATCACAACCCGCAAACTCCCAATCCTCAAAGCCGCCCCCATCGACGCTCTCACCCTGCGCCTAGGCATCCCCATCCCGGAGATGATTTTCGGCGACAACCTCGTGCGCATAGCCCACCCCCGCACAGGCTGGTCCATCAGTTTCTCTGCCGAGGCGGCGCTCGACACGGTGGACAAGACCGGCGACAAGATGTTAAGGGTTGCACATGCTAGGGAGTGGAGTCGGAGTCGGGAGGAGACAAGTGCCGGGATTAGTGAGGTTGTGAGGCCTTTTGATTGGAGTTATTCTGCGGCGTATCGGGGGGATGAGGTTGTTGGGAGAGACAAACAGGGGGGGAGGTTGGAGAAGGTCGCGGAGGGGGGGGAGGGAATACCGGTTGAGTTGTTGAAGAGGCGGGATCCGATTTTGTTTGCGGATGAGGTGGTGTTGTATGAGAGTGAGTTGGATGATAATGGGATTAGTGTGGTGAGTGTCAAGGTGAGGGTGATGCCGGCGCGGATGTTGTTGTTGTGTCGGTTGTATATGCGGTTGGATGGGGTGGTGGTGAGGGTGAGGGATACGCGGGTGTATGTGGACTTTGAGAGGGAGGTGGTGATGCGGGAGTATACGGCACGGGAGGAGGAGTTCGAGAAGGTTAAGCGGGTAGGTGTTTCTTGGGTTTGAGGCTTGGGAAGGGTTGCTGACGCGATGACAGAGTCTGTACATGAGCGGGTTCACGCCCGACACCGTCACCGTCGCGCTGAGGGACGCCAACCAGGTTGCCCACCTGCTGCCGGTCGTCGAGAACACGCTCGACACGGTTTGCCTGGCAGCAAAAGCATAGCACCACCACCACCTTGGGACCACGCCGAGCTTGGACTTCAGTCGGGCAGGCATGAAGCGGAGGCGCCCGGCGTTACGGAAATCGTTGCTATTTCTTGCAGCATGAGGAACGAGAGACGGATATGATATGATGACAATGATTCAGTCGGCATCTCTGGTCGCTCCAGCTGTGACATTCCTAACCCAAGCAAACGCTGATACCCGTGCCAATCCGTCATCAGCAATAGAAACGACGGTACTCCCTTCCCTATCCATCCCCCAACAAGCAAAAATCCGGAGACAAGAATCCGAGCCAACCCATCAAAACTTATAATCCAGCCAGGTACACCAACCATCAAGTCATACTCCAGCCACTCCACCAACCACGCTCCCCTCTCCCACACCACCTCACCGCCCCTCCGGCCCAGGCGACGAACTCTGCGTGACCTCCTCAAACGACAACTCCCACTGATCCACCTCCCTGAATTTCTTCACCGCCTTCTGCAGCTCCTCCCCAAGCCGCTCCCGCATGATCTGGCTCGTCTCCTCGACCGGGGTCTCCTCCTCCTCCTCCTGCTCCGCCCCCCCTTCCTCTCCACTGCCAACCACAATCTCGTCCTCGACCTCGTCGTTCTCATTCTCCTTGTCTTCTTGCGCCCCGTACGTCCTTATCGCGCGTTTCCTGCCGCCGGCATTGGTGGTGGTGGTGTCAGCGGCCTTGCCTTTGCGGTTCGATGTCGCTTTGCTCAGGGGCTGCGCTTTGCGCCGCCTTGCGGCCCGCGAGTCGACGTAGGAGAGTTCGTCCTCGTTGGCTGCCGCGGCGTCGTCGTCTGAGGCGTCCAGGTCGAAGGGGTCGTTGGTGTCGCTTGTGCGGGTGGATGCCTTGTGCCGGCGGCGCGGGAGGAGCGAGGTCAGGTCTGCGGTGGTGACTTTCTTTTGTGGCGGGGCTGCCTTTTTCTTGGGCACGGCTTTGGCTGCGGCGGCGTAGTTGGGCGAGTGGGTGAGCGATGGGGGGGATGATAGATCGGAGGAGCCATCGTGGGGCTCTGGTGTCTTGGCTGCTCTCGGCGGCGGCCTCCGCGTGTAGGTGCGGTGGGCGAGCGAGTCCAGAGCAGGCCAGGCGGCGGGACTATCTCCTTCCGAGGAGCTGCTGAGCGGGGGCGCCATGTCCGGATCGTCGGGGTCTTGTACTGGGGTTGAGAAGCGGTCCCGCTCCAGGGGGCGGCCGCGTGCCGGGCTCGGAGTGCGCTCGACTTCGATCTCGATGGACTGGTGGATCTCCTCCGCCTCGTCGTTCTCTCCCTCATCCATATCCGCCTCCACCGCGGCTCGCTTCTCGCGACCATCGTGGTGGCTTTCAAGTGACTTGCGCTTGCGCGTGGGCAACTCGGGGGACCCGTTACGGGAGCCATCTGCGAGCGACGCGCGCGTCTGCCGTCTTGTCCTGTCGAGCGGGGTGGACTCGCCGTCCGGGCCGGAGTCGTCCCCGTCGCCGAGAACACTTGCGTTCCGCGAAGCCTGCGAGGCTCGCGACACAGACCGCTGCGTCCGAGGCTTGCGCGCGGTACCGAGAATGCTCGGCTCGCGGGCCCGGCGCCGGAAATTGCTGAAATTGAGCGTGGTGCTGATGCTGGGTGTGTTCTGTCCTCTGCTGCTCGGCCGGATGGCATCGTCTCTCCCAGCAACGCTCGACTGCCTAGGCCGGCGTTTAAACATGGCGACGTTGAACGAGGAGGTGTCCGTGGAGCGATAGCCGCTCTGTGTGTCTCCAATCGCACTCTCGGTGTTGTCCAGGCTGTCGTCCAGGTTGGCGAAAAGCTCGTCGTCCAAATCCAGCCCCAACACGTCGGTCAGCCGGGGCGGTATCCCGACCGAGTCCCTCCGGCTGTGCTCAATATCTGGGCTGTCGGTCTGGGCCGGTCGCGAGGTCGAGCTGAGGTCGTCCAGTCTGTTCAATGCATCGTTGGCTCTGCGGTTCGAGTCTTCCAGCACCCTCGCTTGCTCCGAGTCCAGGTCCAGGTGTTGAGAGGCGCGGGTGCGACGGGACGTTCTGCGGTCGGGTTTGGCAGCCTCGGCGGCCCGTTTCCTCATACGCTCCTTTTCGCGGTCGCTGACATCGTAGATATCACTTCCCGGAACTTCGGCCTGCGCAGCGGCAGGCTTTGCAACAATGGGTGGCGTCGCAGAGGATTGCACTTCGGGGGATGCGGCCTTCGTGGGGCGCGTCGCGGCGACGCGAGTCCGCTTTGGCCGAGGCATTGCGCGGGATGACTCGAGGTTGTTGGTTGCAGGTATGCGGTATCGACCAAGCTGTGTTCTGAGTGTGCTCGGTGCTGGGATTGATTGCGCGCACTGGAAGGCTGCAAATCCGAGGATGTCTGGCTGCGTGGGGTCGTGGAAACGCCAAAACGCGTCTGACGCGAAGACAACAACCGAAAGCTCACGGAGAGCCCCACTAACTTTTAACGCGCACAAGGCCCAGACGAGCCAGACCGTCCCACCCCTGCCGCTTTCCCTGCTTTCCCCACCGGACCTGTTTTATGGTTGGTTCGATCTTCAAGCCTGCTGTCTCGTGGTAATTAATTAGTTGGTGGCCATTGCTCTATTCTGCACAAGAACTAAACACATTGCTCAGCTTCCTACCTACCTAAGGTAGCCGACCTAGCGTATTGCAGAGGACCTAGCTTCAGGAGTCTCGATGCCACCGCTCTCCAAGCAAATCCACGAGCGATATATTATAATTAGGTACAGTACTAAGAAACAAAAGCGGCGAGAGCCGACAGGTTACAGTTTAATTAGGGCATCACCAGAGAACAGAAAAAAAAACAACTTCCTCGCAATCTGTTTGGGCGATCCAAGATTCCAAGTCCACCAACACTAATGTAGGAATCACCTTGGTTGCTCACCGCGCCGCGCTCACCTCAAATGCTGAACAGACCCGTCATGGCAGAAACTCCCGTCTTGGGCTTGGGAAGCTCAGGAAGCAATGTCTGCACCCATCCCACAATTTGGGGAGCTTCGACGGAGATTCCATTCATAGTACATCATTATTAGTCTTGCTTTTTCCTCAACCGTATTGAACCGTTATAGGGGAAAAGTAAATGGATAGTACGCACCGGCAACCCGTCGCGGTTGACTCCATCTTGGTTCGCGACTTGGACTTGGACGAGCTATGCGATCCCGAGATGGCAAAGGGGCCGTATCCGACGGATAGATTAGCCGACGTCGACGAGGCAGACACGGCGCTCTCAAGCTTGGTGGTGTCTCCTGAGAATTTTCCCCCATCCTGTCAGCATGAGCCCGATCATAGATGTCTTAACCATGGAAGGAAGTCAGAATACTGACGCTCAACTCGATATCGTCGGCGGCTACTACAAAGGCAGTAGGGTACGAAGAGAACTGCTGATGGGCGCCGACGAGGCTCTCTTCATTTTGGAAAGCCTTCTTGAGAGGTTCTTCACCGGGGGAGATTTTGATCTATTGCATTCCCAAGTCAGCAACGGCTTGCACTTTGATCCCGAGGCGCTCTCGTAACCAATGTTGCGTCCGAATGTAACTGGAAGAAGGACAAAAGGGGTTCTCACGCTCCAGAGTCAAGCTCGGCATCGACAAACAGCTCGGCATGGAGCCATGGTCTCTCAATCTCGACCACCATGCAACTCATGCTGACTTCGACCTCGAGCTTGGACATGGATTGCATTGCCTCCCTGTAGGAACGTTATCAGTCTCTGCTGCAGGAGCAAGCACCCCGGAAAGACTTACGCGCTGCTCTCGGTGTGGCTTGCGCTGGCAGAGGCACTCCACCATCCCCATCCGGCTTTGGCACAGACAGCAGAAGCCGACTGCGAGGTTGACGTCTCGGACAGGCTGGATGAGGTTGCGACCTTGCACGAGATCTATTCAAGGGGGTGTCAGTTTCCTGGTGCTGGGGCGGTGAGAGAAAGTTTGAATTCCATCCTCATCACTTAACTTACCTTTGTCCAGGGTTCGGGCCCGTCGTCGACCGTGTTGCGCCAGCTATCTTCGTTGTCAAGGTCGATGACGCTGGCAATCGGGGGGTTCTTGATACCTGAGAAAGGAGGGAAGTCAGCGAACACTCTTCTTGATGGCAAGTCATGTTTGACAAACACAAGAGCGCTGGAGAATCTGTTCGTAGACTTACTCGGGTCGGCCACAAGCTCGTCCCCAGTGACGACCATGCCGTCGGCATTCACGACGGGGAGTAGCGGAGGCGCCGAGGACGTAGGATTGGCCTGGGCGCTCGTGAGCTGCTTCTGGAGTTCTTCGATGTCGGCGTTGATTTGCTTGAGCCGTGCCGTGATTCAGGTGCCCGCCCTTGCCTTGCTCTGCTCAGTGCTCTCGCGCACGGTTCTGTTGTTGCGGCTCAGGCTGGCCTCGGTCTGCAGCTTTTGCGCATCCGCCAGCTGCTTCAAGGCATTGTCGGTGGGCGACGTGATGCCAAACTTTTTGAGCCAGGTCTCCTTTGAGGCCTCTGGCTGGTTCCAGTCCTTGGCGGTTTTGGCGTCCATGTTGCTGTAGACTTGGGCGTAGGCGCCCTTGACTCCGCTTTCGTCGCCCGCATTGTCTTGCGACGGATTTCGGCGCGAATCTCGGCTGGGTTGGGCTTGGAATTGTTCTTTTTCCAATTGAGCGTCTTTTTGGCCACAAGAGTTGCCCTAAAGGCCGTTAGCTTGTTTGTCCTGGACATTTCGGGCCTGCATTCAAGCACGTGGATAGGATACATACTAACTGGCCGGGGTGAGCACAACACCATTGTACTCACTGGACCCATCTGAGGCGATGATGGTCAAGTTGCGGTACGCTTCCTTGCTGTTCTCGATGCGCTTCATGCCCGAGGAAATGTCAACGACGCCGAAGTGAAAGTCGACCTAGCAATTCAAAGCAAAGCAGCATTAGCAAAGGCTCGGTA
>FTCU01000243.1_pt1 | contig 11886 bp, 20 predicted proteins | sample 1639521 | NCBI WGS metagenome assembly FTCU01 (sample SAMEA3914864, study PRJEB12502) | metagenome | biome: forest; material: soil | place: USA | collected 2012-03-12 | depth 0.3 m
ATTTCCAGATTGGGCAATGCCCAGAACCCAGTGGTTTGGTCGCTCAGCATCACCAACTGGACTTCGTCATTTTGGCGCTTCATCGCGAGGAACAAGGTTCTCGGAGAGAGAGCGTCGATATAATGATTCCCTGTCGCAGAGGGAACTTCAAGTTAGGTATTCATGGTTCCCAAATCTGTTCCAACTTCCGACCCCCACAATCACCTGGCAACAGACCCTGAACCACAACCACAAGGTCTTTAGCAAACCTCGTTCCTGGGGAGCCTTGAGAGCACCTGCAACATGACTCGTGACTCGGAGTCTCTGGATTGCAACGTCGGCACCCAGGGAAAGACATGGAAGCACTTTGTCTGGGACAGCTTGGATAAGTCCCCGAAGGAGCGGCGCTTCTTGCTCAAGCTGGACCTGACGCTGCTGACACTCGGCTGCCTCGGTATGCTGTCTCGAAAGAAGCTGCTATTCTGACATTGTACTGATTTTGGCTGGAATAGGGTTCTTTACCAAGTACCTGAATCAGGCAAATCTCACCAATGCATTCGTGTCTGGGATGTAAGTCTGCCCAACTTTCTCCTGATGTCTCAAACGCATGCAGGCCCAATTGCTCCGACAAACACCCATTCAGTTTTAGTCGCAATATTAAATCTGACAAACACTCAGGAAGGAGGACCTCGACATGTTTGGGAACGAGTTGAACTACGCTACGACAGCCTTCACTGTGGGGTACATCATCGGCGAGGTTCCCAGCAACATTCTGTTGACCCGGGTCCGCCCGTCCATCTACATTCCCTCGTTGCAGGCATGTACCCCAATAATTCTCCCCAAGTGGCTTGTCAAGATTGCCTATTAACTGACCTTGAGTAGATTGCTTGGACTGTCTTGACTTTCTGTCTTGCCGCCGTGACGAACACCACGCAGCTCTACGTACTGCGTTTCTTTATCGGTCTGTCTCCCCGTTCATCTGCCAAACACCCCAGCTTACAGTTCTCAGGGCTCGCCGAGGCCGGTTTCTATCCTGGCCTTCAGTACATGATCGGCTCGTGGTATCGCAAGGATGAGATGGCCAAGCGCGCCTGTATCCTCAACGCCAGCGGCTCCATTGCCATGCTCTTCTCCGGGTTTTTGATGACGGGTGTAACAAACCTCAGTGGACGCGGCGGTTTGCCCGGATGGAAATGGTTAGTTTTCTCCCGTCCTTGCCAACTTCAACTGCCCACCAACCTGTCTTGCCAGGCTCTTCATCATGGACGGCGTGATTTCGTTCCCTGTTATGGTGGCCAGCTTCTTCTTTCTGCCCGACCTACCGGACTCGCCCGCTAGCCGGAGAGTTTTTACGGAAGAAGTAAGTAACGCCACGCCGCCTTTTTGGATGGAGTCTGTCTAATGGCCATGGCGATCTGCAGGAGCTTGAGCTGGGAAAGCGCCGCATGGCTCTCGAAGAGCGTAGGCAGCGTGCTCCTTTCACCTTCGCGAAGGTAAAGAAGGTTTTGAGTTCGTGGCATATTTGGCTTTTGAGCTTCTACTACATGTAAGGGATCGAGCCCCGTGAGAGGCCGAGCGTTGATGCTGACTTCCAGCGCAGCTTCATCAGTGGAACCGGCGGGACGCCCATCTTCCCGCAATACCTCAAGTACCATGAGAACCCCAAGTACACGGTGCAACAAATCAACCTATACCCTTCGGGCGTGTTTGCCATGCAAGCATTTTCTGCGGTTGTTTATGCTTGGATCTCGGACACTGCCCTCAAGGGACGTCGCTACCCCATCCTGCTTTTCGGCGCCATATTGAACATCATCACTCTCGGCTCCTTGGCAGTATGGTACATTCCTGAAAATTGGAAATGGGCCTGCTACTACTTGGCTGGTGCGCATGTGGGCTTGTCTGGTATTGTGTTTACGTGAGCTTCCCCTTTTCCTTTTTCTAAACCCAAAACGCCACATTCTCCCCCTCTTCAAAATCCCAAGCCCAACCCCCCCACCCTCCGGATACCAAATTACAATGTCCTAACTCAATCTCTTCCGGGCAGCTGGGCCAACGAGATCTGTACCGATGACACGGAAGAACGCGCAATTGTACTCGCCACAATGAACACCATGGTCGGCGTCATGGCGGCGTGGCTCCCGCTCATTGTGTGGCAGCAGGTCGACGCACCTCAGTACCACAAGGGCTTCATCACGGCATCGTGCATGGGCTCTGTCAGCTTCATCCTCATCATCGTCATCAAACTTCTTCAGGATAAGGAGACTAGCAAGTGAGTACCGGACGGAGACGACCCTCGCCAGATTTCGCGTCTGCTAACCACGGTGCTGTAATTAGGAGACGTCGTGGAGCCATCGGGCCGACAGCGGATGACGCCAGCTCCGAGAGTGGCACAGCGAGCGCCGATATCAAGGGCAACAATGGCGCGAGTCAAGCCACCCCCGTGGACGAGAAGACAGAGTAATCGAGCGGTAGTCGGTACTCATGGGGTTGAGTGTGAGAAGAAGGAGTGGCTTCTGGTGGGCCGGGCGAAGCTTCAACAAATTGGAAATTATCAGCAGCCCGTTTAATACGCACTTCTACTACGTAGCAGGGTATACCACCAGGGGTAACAGTTCTGCTTTCCAGTCCCCAGTGAAAAGATTCTCGCTTCTCGAGCAATCGAAGCTTGCCTGTGACACAACCGATTGCTCTCGTAGCAACCCAATGCCAACCGTTAATCGAGTGTGACCGGTCAGGCACAGCAGATAATTGGCCGTTCGTGTGTTGATTTGAAAGCCGCCATCACGAGCAATCCAAAATCGCTCTATCTGTGACTGTCTTCTATTGAGTCCATGTTGAGTGGCCAGAAAGAAACACCATCCGCCGCCGCATCCGGCGAGGTTTGTTCGGTGGCTGTGAGTCCATAAGCATCATTGGCCAACTTTGAGGCTGCAGCCTGCGTCCCGCTCAGTGATGTAGCGTATTCGTCACATTCCCGGCCGCTCTCGGGTCAAAAACGAGCCCATCTAGCGCTGACAGATCTCTCCTTTCGAGCCCACACCGCCATCAGCTCAACCTTTGCGTCATTAAGATGAACCAGTTCAGATTTCAACATAAAACGTTTTCGTTATTGCGACGGGGGATAGCAGGGTGTGAGGAACGAGTACAGCTCTGGAATGACTACGTAGACACTGCATATGCCCGGCTACCTGGGAAAAACACAAAAGAACCTCAGATACCTGGGCTGCAGGCGGTACTGCAGTGCCCGTCGTTGAATAGCATGAGTCGCAGGGGGGAATGCATCTGCCAAATTGCTCGAAGACATTATGAGCTGCAGCCTGCAGGCAGACAATACATGCCCGGTTGCCCGAGAGGAGCACCTATGGGCTGAAGGTTGACCGTATGTCGTCGCCCGGTGGTAGAATCCCTCGCATTCAGGTTGCGGCAGATGCAACAGCCACCTGCAATTCACCGACGGTGTAATAATATCATAATATGTGCTACCCGTTGTCCGCATCGATGACGCTGGCGCTTCTGTTCATGCTCGAAAACATATATATAACAAGCTGAGGAGGCCGCCACGGGCTCACCTCACGTTCTTTCCACCGTTGCTCTTTGCCTTTTACTTACCGTCGCCCCCCGCGTTCTCTTCACCACCAGCGCTCATGACATCCACAAGTCAAACACCAGCATCCACTTTCGACGCCCACTATGTCTTCTTCGACGAGCCGTAAGTCTCTCTTCATCTAGATTCGGACCTTTTGCCCTTCACGGAGCCGCAAGTGTCAAGAAATCTGACGATTGCAGAATCTTTTGCGACCGAGGCGGCCAATGCCAAGGACCATCTGCTCACTGCTGTCACCGAGTCTCTGCGGAACATCGACTTTGATGACGTTCCAGCGGCAGCGGCGGCGGGGGCGGGTGACATGATCGACATGGTCGATACCGCGGCGACGGTCGCCAAGATGCTTGACGGCTTGGACGGGCTGCCAACCGAACCCCCTTCGCTGTACTTCGACGTCGAGGGCGAAAACCTCTCGCGACACGGCAGCGTCTCCATTCTCCAGCTCCATGTCCTGCCAAGCAATCGCACGTTCCTTGTGGATGTCCACACGCTCCAGGACACGGCCTTCTCCACCCCCGGCGAAAATGGCCGCACCCTCAGGGAGATCCTGGAGTGTGATGGCATCCCGAAGGTCTTTTTCGACGTCCGCAACGACTCCGACGCGCTGCACAGCCACTTCAACATCAGGCTTGCCGGAGTCCAGGACCTTCAGCTGATGGAGCTTGTGACACGCAGCTTCTCCACGAGATTCATCAGTGGACTGGCCAAGTGCATCGAGAGAGATGCGCCGCTTCCGTCGCCGCAGTTGACTGCCTGGAAGGCCGTGAAGGATGCGGGCGTCAGCCTCTTCGCCCCAGAGCGCGGCGGCAGCTACGGGGTGTTTGCAGAGCGCCCTCTCTGCGACGCCATCAGGCTGTACTGCGCCCAGGACGTTCAAATCCTGCCTCGACTGTGGTCTCACTACAAGAGCAAGATGACCTCCCTATCGACCGAGAGGGTGCGCGAGGAGTCAAACGCGAGGGTGGCCTTGTCACAGTCGCCCGACTTCAACGGCCGGGGGCGGCACATGGCCCGGTGTCCGACGGGCTGGTACATCGATCCTGATTGCCTCTGAAGACAGCAGGCAGGGGCCGTGCAGCGAGGGGGGTTGTGATGTCTTTAGCGTCGGAGCTTCGGGTGCAGTGGGGATTCACTGAAAAGCCATCAGAAATGCGATTGTTGTCACTTTGCGCGGAAACTCTCGTGTCTTGTTGCTGGCGACCATCGAACACAACAAGTCGTCTTCTGCCTCGAAAACAGAGTGTCCTTGTGTACATGGTTGGAACCCGTGACAGAATTTTTGGTGAGGAGTATCTGTCGATTTTCGAGTTCCTGGTCCGTGTCGTTGGTCCCAGGTGCCCGGTCATGAGAAGCTGGCTTCGGAACTGCAGCGATTTGGATAAGACATGAGACCTACCTCGAGCAACGCCAATCCACCAGCCGACAGAGGCAAGTGCTCGCAAGGGGCCATCTCACGGGGGCCTTGGTCACAGGATTTGGTCGCCGGCCAACGGGCCCTCCCGGTGCCGCGTCCAGTGGTGGTCCTTGTGTCAGTTCCGATTGCAAGGTTAAGGTACGGTTTCTGCAGCAACATTCACTGCATAAAGCGTGGAAATTGCTGTTGTGACGCGACAAGACGGTGAGCGAGTTGAAACCAAGACGGCATCGGCTTTCTGGGGCGCCTCCAGGCTCGCACTGAATATCACAGTCAATCAGCCATGCCGAGGAGCTAGTTGTGTCAAGAGAATATTGCAGCAGGTACTATTATGCTGATGGACCGATGGTACGAGGCGGTCTGTTTGTTTGGTCACTTGCGTTGGGGTGAAACGGCCTGGACCTGCCTCAATGCCCCAAGGCCTCAGTGCCTCTCACAGCTTGCTTCTCGAACCGAGGTGGGGCCGCCCCCTGATTGGTGAAAATGGACCCTTTCTCACGCGCGCCCGCCCCACTCGCCTCACCTTTCCCCTGCTGCTGCTGCTGCCCATCGGCTCCGATTTCCCTCTCTTCAACCTTCCTTCCGGGCTTCTTCGTCTGGTCATCTCGGCGGTCTGGCCGCCTGGTCGCCTTCCCTTCGGCCTGGCGCCACTGCGACCTGTTTGGGGGCTCCCTGAACCAAGTCGCAAAGCCCGGAATATCAGTCCTCGCACTCCGCTTTTTGCGCACCGAACTTGACGCTGGGCATGGCCAAACTTGGGATGAACCCCTGGGACCGTGCCCAAATTGCGCGTTCGTGCGGCATGCACGGAGCATTTTCTCCAGCCCGCCGACCGTTCCAGACCGTCGTCGCATTTCAATCCGGCAATTTGTTTCACCACCATGCTCGACCAGGCACGCAGGGCAACGCAGGTGTCACAGGCGGCCCCCTTGTGCCCAAAACGATCTGATGCACGGCGCGCTTGACTCGCCTTGCCGGGGCAGTCGTTCAAACATCAAAAGCCCGAACGACCCCGTCTTCTTGGCAATTGGACAATTTGGCGCCGACGGGTCTGGAATGGCCCACTGGCGCCGTTTGTTCCAAACGGAAAACTAACCTTAATTCATCACTTCAGATGGAGCTATTCTGTACCTAAGATTTTCCTCCGGTGCCTGGGCTCGACCCAAACTCCTTGCGACACCTTCATCACGTCAATTTTGACGTCAATTGTCGCGGTTGCGAGCTCCGCATGCCCAGTCTTCCGAGCGACGCACAACCAGAGCCCCATCTCTCGGCCGGCCTGATCTGGCCCGTCCCCAGACTTTGCTTAAGGCTGCCAAGTTGGCCAAGCGGCGGCACATTGTCCTTGGCTGGGTGCTTGGCTGTCGCACCTCTTCCATCGCAACACGACCCCTTTCCTTGGCCGCAGGGACCGAGGAAAGAAATCGAATGATGATGACGACCGACCTCCAAGTCTTATCACTTGGCGAGCCCCAACGAGGCTGTCTTCGCCTTTGACCTCGGCGCTAGTCGAGACGCGCATCCTGGACGCCGTGAGTGCGAGCGAGGTGGCCAGGGGCCCGAGCAAGCCGCTCCCGTTCCGGGACCCAAACACGGGGTCGGGCCAAGAGGTCGTCAACACCACCAGCTTGACCCCGTCCGCCCTCGGAAAGCATACAAAGATCATCTCTCTCCCGCCTGACTCGTTACTAATGGAATCATGGGTCGTACGATTTCCTTCTCTTGTGTGTTTTCTTTGAATCGCTTTGAAGGTCTGTGACCTCTTCGTTTCTGCTGTATTATTTTCTCTTCGGTAATTGCTTCGTCGTCTTGGTATTTCCCCTTCGGTTACATCAACAACAGTCACTTCTGTCACGCCCTCTTCTCCCTTTTTTCTCGACATGGGTTTCACACTCAGGACGCTGCTCCTGACGGCATCAGCGACGCGGGTCTTCGCATCATGCGCTCATGGAACATTTCTGCAGCCTCGCGCCGAGGAGGGCGGAGAGGTCAAGGTGGGAACCTTCGGATACACCGGTAGCACCGTATGATTCTCCTTATCGGCATCTAAAGAGACACTTCCGCTAATGCAGAATCTAGGGCCCTCTCAACTGGGCCGCACTCGAGACCCCGGCCAACAGCGTGTGCGCAACCGGCACCAACCAGTCCCCAATCGACATGGTCGACGGCGTGTTCACCGTCCTCCAGGGGACCGACATCGAGCTGACCGTCAACGACATGCCCGAAGGCGCCGACTTTGAGAACTTGGGCACCACTGTCGAGGTCATCACGCAGGGCGGCACCTTGAAGGTCGCCGACAAGACCTTCGAGCTGCAGCAATTCCACTTCCACCTCCCCAGCGAGCACCTCGACAACGGCACCAGCCAAGCCAGTCCGTTTCTCCCATCCTTCTCTCCTGTCCTACAACCACACTAACCCCCACATAGTGGAGATGCACATGGTCTTCCAGTCCGCCGCGCAAGAAATCGCCGTCGTGGGCGTCTACATCGGCATCGCCAACGCCGCTGCCCCAGCAGCCGCCGCCAAGCGCTCCCGCATCGCCGCCCGCCAAGAAGCCGCCCCGCCAGCATCCACGGCCCCCACCACGCTCCTCGAAACAGTCTTCAGCACCGTCGGCCAGATCGCCGTCCCGGGCACTAAAGCCAAGACGCCGCCGCTCGTCATGTCCGAGGTCGTCAACCTCCTCAAGGCCAACGCCTTCCAGATCTACGCCGGCTCGCTCACCACCCCGCCCTGCAGCGAGGGTGTCCGCTGGCACGTCTCCACCGCGCGCCTGGCCGTCGCCCCCGAGACGTTTGTCAAGGTCAGGGATGTCATTGGGTTTAACTCGCGGTTCCCGCAGAACACGCCAGGCAGCCCCAACATTTTGATGATCTCGGCGCTGGGGTCCGCGGCCGCGGCTGTTGTTGCCGCTGTGGGGGCGCCGCCGCCGGCTGCTTAGATGAAGATTGTGACGAGGTGAGGGTGGGGAGGTTTGAATGATCAGCTGCCAAGATAGAAATGATAGAGGGTTTGGAAATTGGGAGTTTTGGATGCGTGTTCAGCGATTTTGTGCTGCGCTGGGAGAGACATGGCCGTGTTTTGTACCACTGGCTGTCTCCTAGACTAAATGAAACTTATACAAGTATCATGAAGCGTACTTTCTTTCTCCTGTCAAACTCTACGAAGCTTGCTCTGATGTGCATCTTCATACCGGCCTAAAGTAAGATACTCTCCTGGCCATCCAAATTGCCGGAACCTGACTCAGTCTACTGAGTTACTTGCCCCACCCCTTTCCGTTTTCCAATCATTAAACAAGTCCCGTGATTTGTGCTTCCCGTCACCAAGCCTTATTGCTGGTCATCTTACGCAAGATTCTTATTTTTATCGCAATTTTCGCGAATTAGAACAAGGGATCACCACTTCAGCCACGCTATTCTAAGAACTATGTGGCATTGTTAAAGTTTGTCACAAGACGGCTAATGTGCCACAAAGCCTGGTCCTGGTAAATCCAACCAACCGCGAAGCCGGAATGCAATCGCGACGATGGCCGGAGGCCGGCCCCACACGGCCAACCTAAAGGTCCGAAGGACCCACTCAAATTTCGGAGATGTGGGGCAAATGCGCCGGCCGCACCGGGCCGCGTCGTGCTGGGGCCGGGTTGCCCGGAGGGACAGAAGTTTCGATCGTTGACCGGGCACGCAAAACTAGCCATCCAAAGAACTGCGAGCATGTAAGATGCACGGGGATATCGATCCAAGTATCGCTGCGCAAGTCCATACAACATGGATTCAGGGGCGAGAAAAGGGAATCGATCATGGGAGGAAATTCGCTTTATACTCCCTTCTCTATTTCTAAATTATGTAAGTATACGGCCGAAAATGCACAACTACCGTGATTAGACCCAGGTGTGTAACGAAAGAAAGCCCAACGAGTGACACGAAACTCCGGACGGTGTCCAAGCGAGCCCCCACCAGCCCCAACCTTTTCTAAAGCCCCCAAAATCAAGATCTATGCCCTGTTCTGCATCTCTTCTGCCAAAATCTAAGACCTCTCCACCCGATACGTCTCCGTTACCATAATTCCCTGTTGCCCATGCCCGGACCTCACATTCCTCCCGGCACTCGTGACCGTCGTCTCCCTCTCCTCGTCCGACTGCCTCTCCACCTGACTCCGCCTAAACTCCTCCCCAAGAATCTCCTCATCCGACGTGTTATCCACACTCGTCCGCCTTCCCCTACCCACCGTCGTCCGGGTGAAGGGCCCGTTCACCCCCAACTTCACCTCACTAAAGCTGATCCCGTCACTCCCCTCTTCCTCACGATCCGCACACGTGGTATTGCTCCCGGTGTTATGCCCCGAGGCATTTGTGCCGCCGCCGCGCTTCCCTGACCCACCGCCGACGATGGGCTTGCCGTCCGCCCCTACCAGGCCACCGCCGATGGTCCGCAGCGGCACCGAGTTGCTGTTGCCGTCGACACCGCCGGATTGCTTGTGGTAGCCTGCTGACGAGGTCTCGCCGAAGATGCGGCGGAAGGCGCGCTTGTAAAGGGGACGGCAGACAGGGATGCCGATGCAGATAAGGGTGATGGCCATCTCGGCGGAGGACCAAACGATGAGGCCGACTGAGTCTTCTGTTGTGGTGGGAGAGACAGAGGTTAGCGAGAGGGGGTTGGTCAAGAGGGTTTACGCGGAGGAAAGACGGACTGAGGTAGTTCGGGGTGTAGAGGCCTTCGACTTCGGTGGTGCGTTTGATGCCGGCCGCGGCGGCGCTGGGAATGAGGTGTCAGTTTGAGTGGGCTGTCTGGAAGATGGGGTGGTCTTACATCAGGCCGAGACTCATGCTGCCTGCAATGGTAAACTTTTCACGCTGGGGCATATGAAGAGGCATGACGATAACCCAGGGGAAGATAGCAAAGAAAAAGTCGACGAGGATCGTGGATACTGTGCAATAGGGTTCCAGTGAGTGTCAATATTTAGATCCCAGGGACCAAGAAACATACCGCAAAGAATGTAGGACGTCGGTCTCGTGTCAATGGGGCAGTAGCCTCCAGGGATGCGGCGGTCGTAGACGTATTTTATAGGCACGCACGACAGCCAGAAGCAGAGGACCTGGGCTGTTCGAGGTTCAGTTAGTCCGGGGACGAACACAAACGGGCAGCAACCAACACGCAACTCACCAATAGATGCCGCCATGACGAGAGTCATGGCACACCAAATCGCAATCCGATGCCACCGAACCGTGACAAGCCGGAGCAAGAAGAAACCGAGCGAGGATTTGGCAATAGCCATACCGACGATGGCAAAGCCTTGCCCAATGCATTCGTAGAGTGTTGCTTGGACAGCCGACTCTATGCTCCCAATCTCCTCCATTGTTTGCCCAAAACCATAGTGGCCGGCTATAGTCGTAAAAATGGTAAAGACGAGGAGAAAAATGAAGGCCACAATGTAGGCATGGTCGTCGACACCGTACGACGCGAGGCAAACGATGCGAGTGTAGAGGCGGAGGCACAAGAAGAAGAACACAAGTGCGGCCATAACCCACATCACACCGATCGCCCAAGGCGCATCCCCTTCGAGACCCATCTTGCTGTCAGGAGGCGCGGAAGGAGCCCGGTGCCGCGAGTCGAGACGGCAGATAGTCGAACTTTGCAACCACTCGTCTTCGCCGAAGGTGAGTGCTGGATGGCCAAGCAACGTCGAAACAAACACGATCGAGGAGGGATTCAGCGAGTGTTATGAACTAATGCTCTGGGACTGACAAAGAACAAAGAAGGCAAAACAGGGTCACGACGAACCCTTGCGACGCCTCCCGGTTGCCGAAATCCTACCATGCGGCAGAACAGATGATGGCGATCAGCCTCAAGGACGTTGAGAACCCAGTGGGATGGTTTCGATTTGTTGTGTCAAACCCGGAGAGGGACACCCGCCATGCGCCGGAATTCAGCGTCCATTCAACGACCAGGTCGATCAACTTTGTTTTTCGCAGGGGGCCTCTGCGGGCTGTTGATAAAACACAGGGGTTCGGAATTGGATCGTCTCAACGCGGATACGGGAACAATGCCGGAGGATGACGTTCGCCTGGGTCCATCCAGGGGCAGCACTGAACAGGGGGGCTGGCAGGACCAATCTGACTGACTGGGAGCGCCCAGAAAGAATGGGGGATCGATCCCCCACGCCCAGCCATCGTGGGTCTTGGAGCCGTGAAGAAGGGTGGGACCCAAGCGCGGGGACTTTCCAAGAGTTGTGGCCCAAACCGAGAGCGACTGGAGCCATCACTTCAAGGATTTCTGAGCTGGGGCGGAGCGGTGAACTCCTGAGCACCGCGAGCCATGTCTCGTCCTCTTCCGCAACGGCGAGAAGCGGATTGTCGTCCACGAAAGACCGAACAGTCAGGCACCGATATTGGCCTGCCTTGCCACCAGAGACTCTCACTGGACCCAACCCATCACCTTGACGGGCTCGCAAGACTGGACGAGAAGGGGAAAGTCAGTGATACCTCGAATGAAACTCAACTGGCGTCTTCCCAGTTCGACCGCCGATCTACCGCGTGCAGGTCCTAAAACACATGACCTGCATTAAGGCCATGAAAACCCGGGCTCGTGCACCGCGAGGACATGGAAAACCGGCAACGCTAATAAATGATAGTCCTGGGTCCTGAAAGAGTCCGGCCGATGGTGAAGAGGTTGTGATGCGCAGGGTTTGCCGCTTCGGTCATCGCGTCGTTCTTGAAGAGCTGACTTGTGGGGAGGAAAAAGTAAGACTGCAAGATGGCCAGCTGCAAGCAGCCTGCAGCCACAGTCTCGGAACCGAGAACTTTGACGTTCCGAAACAAATGTGCTGGTGAGAGCCATACCGGCACCGGTGGTCAGCCAATTTACCAAGCTGCTGGGATTCCAGCCATCCGGGA
>FTCU01001040.1_pt1 | contig 11885 bp, 15 predicted proteins | sample 1639521 | NCBI WGS metagenome assembly FTCU01 (sample SAMEA3914864, study PRJEB12502) | metagenome | biome: forest; material: soil | place: USA | collected 2012-03-12 | depth 0.3 m
GTGTAGGGAATCAGGGAGTGGATCCTCTTTGCCTGGGCGAACAGTTCCGGCGAGTTGTCCTCGGCAAGGAAGAGGTGATAGATAGTGGCCGCGACCTCGATGCGCAGCCACTCGGCAAACTTTTGGTACTGTAAGCTCAGGTCTTGAATCGTTGACTTCTCGCGGATTTCCTGAAAGAGCATGGTGAGGCCATTGCGTTCTACAATGTCCTGTCGAAACCTGGGAGGGGTTAGCGCCCGGTGGAAAAAAGTTGCCGTTTCGGTGCACCTACTGCTCCATGTAGACGTCCAGCTCTGCAGCACGTTTCCTTGCCACCTCGTAGAATTGCTTCTGCTCCTCTACGCGCTTCTTGTCCACATGCTTTCGGCGGATGACATCCTCGACATCGTCATCACTAAGCGTGACCGGGTCCTTGGCAAGAAACTCTTCCATCGCCTTGGTAGTGGCAATCTGGGGGTTTTGCAACAGGGATCGTAGAAAGGCGCGCAGCGAGATTCGCTGACTCTCTCGCCATATCACGACCGTCTCTTGGGGCTTGGGACTCAAGAGCGATGGGCTCGAAGGCCTACCATCAACGGAGTTGCGGGGAGACTGTCGTTCGCCTGAGCGGTGGTCTGGTTGTACACAACAGGTCAGCAAATGGCTTCCAGTTCCAGGTGTTGCAATGTAGTCCTCACCTTTTACGGACAATAGCCTGCTCACAGCCTCGCTCTGATGCCCGACCCCATTAGGCGGAGGAGAGTTGAGGGGCTGTAATTGTGTTGAGACCGACGACACAGACGACGTCTCGGAGTTGTTCCCGTCCTGGCTTCCGAAGATGCTGGGCGCCACGGAGTGTGACTTGTTCTTCTGGGGAATCGGCGGGAGGACTTTGCCGGGCAACTCGGTCCGCAATCTCTTATACAGCCGGGCAAAGTCGCCGTATCGTCGTCCAACATAGTGTTCTGCCGTGCCTTTCCTCCTGACTCGGAGCAAAAATTCCTATCAGACCGACGATTAGCAAGAAAAAGCTGGCCGAATTTGTCGATATTAGCACCAACTCACAGCATGCTTGTGGTGCCTGATCTTCCGCTTGACAGAGATGATCCGGACACCAGCAACGTTAACATCCCACCCGTTCAGGTAGTTACCCTCAGGGAGTGTGGAGAGAACACCGGTATCAATCGCGTTGGCATCGACGATCTCGAGTTCGGAAAATCTAATACGCTCCTCGAATCCCGAGGACGTGGGGATTCCTGACACCATCATCAGCTCAACCAGCTTCTTAGCTTTGATAGCCAGCTTCCTCCTCTTGGTCTCCTCTAGGCGGTCTTCGGAAGAGGAAATGTTCTTGCTCGCGAACGACTCCAAGAACTGGGTGGCATTAGCATCTCTGCCCTGATCTCGCCTTTTGGCTCGGACCGAGGGGAAGTCTTACCACCTGCAGCTTATCCTGCCAAAACTCCTTCTCCTTAGCCTTATCGAGAAAGGGAAACTCGCGGACATGGTGGACAAAGATGTATCTGAGGATGGGCAACTCTGAGTCGAGCGGCGACACCTCCCCAAAGTCGGACTTGAAGGGTGCGCCAAACCGCCGCAGCGCCGTGGGGGAGTTGAGCTCCGAGATCTCCCATCTGACTTGCTCCGAGATGAGCTCGCGTTTCAAATCTAGAGGTCGGCCGGTTCGTTAGCGCATGCCGCGAAGATTCAGGGCGGATACAGCCGGTGAAGAGACGAGAGGACCGGGGGCGTTTCTCGGAGGGCTCAACGAACAGTGTTCTTGCTTTCCCGTCAGGCCCTGTTTCGGCGCTGGCGCAGAGGCCGTCCGGACGGGGAGATCCAGAGACTGCCCCGGCGCCGACTCAGGTCCGGGGCCCGGGTGCCCTTCGCTTCCGCTGCTGTCCATTGCCATGCTATTTCGTGCCTTCTTTCTGAGCCCTTGTTCGAAACCGTAGGGAGTTGCCACGAGGAGCCTGAACGACGGAATCTCTGGGGATTCAAGGATCGGGCGGCCTTCAGGGCTCGTTCTCGTAGGTGCCGAGTATGGCCCGCTTCACTTCGGCGTGATCTCGGCCTCTAGGAGTTTGGGGAACGTCGTGACGGCGGGGGCAGGATCGGGCCTCAGTCAGCTTGAGAAGGAGCCAAAAACGGACGTGCTTGGCTGGGTGCGTGCCGCGGCAACACTGCTGCTTTCGGTTTGCTTCTTTGGTGCGACGGCGGAGCACGTCACTGCTTTTGCTTGGGGGATTGCAAGCAGACAGACGAAAAGACAAACCAACACGAGTCAGATGAGGAAGCAGGGAAACTCTCGGGTCCAGTCAGTCAAGCAAGGATAAGGTTATTGTTGTAAGCTGAGCAGCAACGCAATTAGTTATGGGACCCCGCAGGGGAATGATGCAGATCAACCGTCCAAGCCGCGCGAACCGGCCAAGTCTTGGATTTTCCTCTTGTCGTGCGAGACTGCGCACTCCCAAGACCGCGTCCCAAGACCCCAAGACTCCAAGAGCGTCCTCTGGACCGGAAATCCGTCTTCAGTGGATGTTGCGTCGGCACGGAATCCCGTACCAAGCCCTGGGCGCCCCCGATGACGCATTTGGGTGCGGTGCGCGGGTGGCTTGGGGCAGATGACGTTGGCTTGGCAGTCTGGCGCCTGCAACCAACCCAGCCAACAGGGCATCGCCGTGAACGCCCGCAGTTGACGTGAGCGAGGGGGTGATTCCACAGAGAGACAAGCGCCTGCCACGCGGCCGGCTGAGGCTTTGCAGGCTCAGATACACAACTGTCGGGTTGTTCCCTGAAGTCACATGGGCGGTTGGGCGGTTTTGTTTGCTTACTGTTCTTGGAGCTGTGGATTCTCTGATCGGGAGTTCCGTTGAACTTGAGCCGGACCCCACCCTCCACGGAGGCCGCCTCGCCTGTCGGCACGCGGGGTCCCGCGACCTAAATGTTGAGATGAGAGACCGACCCCATCGGGCTGACGGATTTGGCACGTACGCAGTACCTAGTAGGGGGTATAGTTGTGGATTATGGAAACAATATGTGTTTCTGTCATATTCGTAATAAAAACGACTCTGTAATCAGGGGCTGGCAGCTTGGCGTCGGCTGCTGGCTTGGGTACTTGGGTATCGAGCTGGGACAAGATTGGAAACGAAACTGGGCGACCAGTGCGGTGCCATGCCGCGAGACCCCTCCCCACGAATACTCGGATCCCACTGCGGTGCTCCTACAGCTCGTCAAAGACTCGGAGCACGTCGGTCGCTGGAGATATCCCTGCATGTCCTGTGTTGTTGACCAGCTCCCTTAGACTGCTTCCTTGTGGCTCAGTCTCGGGGTTGCGGAGCACATCCACTTTCGCCCCAGCCACGTCCCTCAGCGTGCCTAGTCCGCTGCTTGCGATGCGTGTTGTCGTTTCCTCCAGACCCTCTGGCGCATACTGGGAGCCGATGAACAGCAAGAGCACCAGGAACACGACGACCGAGGTGACAACCCACACTACCTTGAGGCGCTTCCTGGTCTTCTCTTGCCATTCCCGATCTGCCTGCCCCCAGCCCTCGATCCGTTCACTCACGGCGTCGACCCGGTCGCTCAAGGACCCGATGAGCTCCCTCCCAGCTTGGATGCGGCTTTGTAGTGACCCGATGCGCGCCTCCTGGCTTTTGAACTGCTCAAAGGCATCGAGCTGGGCGCTGATATCTGTAGCCAACTCGTCAACATCGGCATCGAAGCTGCTGTTCAGCTGGCGGGAGTGTTCGGCGAGCTCCTTCAGTGCGGCAATCGTGCCTTGTAACGCGGCGAGCTTTTCGTCCACCGAGCAATACAACTCGTCGACTTGCTTAGCGGTCGAGCTTGCAAGGGACTCCAGGTCGACTATCGATTGTTGGAGGCCGCTGCGACGGCGGTCAGCGCACGACGGGGCGGACGTGAAGGGGAAGCTGTACTCACCTTTCCCTAGCGGCAGCCTTCCGTTGCTCTTTGACAAGTGTATTTTCTAACCCGCTGTCCCTCGGAGCCTTGATCGGCGCCATCGCTTCGTCGGCCGAGGCATAGAGAACGCTCGTCCGTCTGCTAGCGCTCGGTGTGTGGTTGGGCGTCACTCCCTCAGACCGCGACCATTCAAAGGAGGGTTTGCCTTGCCCGAGAGGTATCGCTGACTGCGGAGCCGGAGCGCGCGACTCTTGCTGCTCTGTCTCCGGAGCTACGCGTTGCGACTGATAGCGACGGAGGCGCATCGGCGACGAGACCTTGGTCGCCTTTAACTCGGAAATGGAGCGCGTGATCTGATGCCGAGGGCGCCCCGGCGACGACGCTTTGGATGCATCGCCGCCATTTTGGGACATGGTCCTCGGCTTTCTGGTTGGCTTGGGGAATCGGGGTCGGGCGGCGAGTCGTACAGTGACACTAGAGGCTTGATCTGGGGTGCTGTGTGTGTTCGGGAGTCAGAAGACCGCCCAGGGTGGGGTGGGGCGGGCAGGCGAGGCAGGTTGGCGGCATCGAAATGCTGCATGTGATTTCAGCCACGTCTTCGCCTCGCTTCGCAACCTGAGACAGCCAACGTTAACTCAGCGAGATCAGCGAGAATAGGCGAGTTCGAGGCGAGATGTCGCCAAGCACGTTCCCGGCGGGTATGGATTTCTTTTTTGCCGTCTATCTATTCTCCTCTCTCCCGAATACACTAGTTACTGTGTACAGATCTGTATGCACTGTACGGAAGAGAGAGGACACGGGACAAGTCGACAAAATCCAGGTCGGAGCACAAAATAGTTGCAGCAATTTGCGTGATTTGTCTTGCAATGCTAACTACGCAGGTCTCTAGCAGCGAGCAAAAGGAATATGCCTGGGATGTTGTCTGCTGACATGACTCTCGATCGACAAGGCTGGCCTAAACGACTGTTGGGGACTCTCGTTTATGCCGTTCCCGTGTGCGTCTAGCTCACCTTGTTGCCCAGGAGATGCGAGAGAGGGAGCCATGCTTGTTGCAACGCCCAATGGCCGAGCCGGCTTGGAACTGCCGCTGCCCTTCCCTACCAGCCAACCTCGAGCCATACCGGACTCCAACCAAAGGGAGCCGTCCAAGGGAGGTACGCCGTGTAGGCATGCGGAGTTCTGGCCGTGTGCAGTATTCTGTATGTAAGGGGGTATCGTATGCCGCTGTGGGCTGGTGTCTCGTTTGCGCGCCATCCAGATCAAGAGTTGAGAAGCTTGTTGCGCTTCTCTTTGCGCTTCAACCGCTCCAGCCGCTTCTTGTGCATCTTTGCCGCCAGCTGCTCGTACCGTTCCTTCTCCTCCTTCGCTGCGCGCTTCTCTTTGATGGATTGCACCCGTCTCTGTGGGCTCGAGAGTCAGCATTCCCTGGTGGCAGATCAACTCGTGGACCGTGGGGAAGCTGCGCACCTGCCGCTCTGCCTCCTTCTCCTCCTTCAACTCCTTCTCCTTAGCCTTCGTGGCGGCTTGCGCAACTCTCGTCTTCACCCGCTGCTCGAATGATGTCAAGCCGGACGCCGGGCGGAAGGCCTTCTTGGGGGCATGCCATTGCTTGCCTGCGAAGCGCATTAGAGGCGGACTCGCGCTGTCACGGATACCGGACGGATAGGCGTACCATTCTTTCGCATCCCCAGGTTCTTTGGGGCTGACGCCTCCTGCGCCGGAACGCTTTCAACCATTGCCGCCGACATTGTTCCCTTGTCGAGTGTGGGTGGTGTCTGTCTGCCTTTCCGCAATCACCAAAAAAGTCCTGATTGAGCATGCCTTATCTGAGAATTTAAGCGGCAGAATTTTGCGGGGACCCGGAAGCGGTGTGGCGGACCCCTGGGCAGGGAGGCAGGCTAATACTGTGTAGCAGCCTGTTGACTTGTGCGCCGAGCCGAGTCCCTGCCACTGTTGGTTGATTGATGAGAGTTCATCTCACTGAAACAGTGCTGGGTGATGTTTAAGTCCAGAAGGAGGGCAAACGGGAAGGAGTATGGCTACCAAACGTTAACAGAGACGAAATTTCTCCTTTGAATAAGAATCATCACTCAAGGGAGATATATTCTCACAGCCAACCAGCGTCTCTAGAATGACTCTCTTTTCAGACCTGGCTCTGTCAAGCGCCCCTTTTTGTCGAGCCTGGGGGCCAGAAGCCGGACAGCCTCAAATCCGCCCACGAGGCTCCAACATCCACAACTACATAGCAGCAGTGGACAGAATATGGGTTGAAAAGGAGAGCGTAGAACCTTATTTGGACAGTAAAAAACCGTATACCGTAAATCCAACTTCATCCCGGCTCTGGTTGTCCCGGGCTGTCGGTCTCGAATCTCGGACATGACTTGCGGCTGACATCCGGGGATGATGTCTGAGGACCGTGGTAATATCTGTAATTATTTCCTCGTCCGCAAGGCTGGATCTATCGGCTAGGCGGAGCGAGATTCAATCAAGTCAGCCCTGCGAGATTGTTTCCAGGCTGTCCCGGCTCAGTCATGTCCGCCCAAGTCCTCGGGGATTAGATTTGGCGGTGTTTGCTGCAACCTGAAACACCGTATTGCGGGCTAAGTTTCGCAGCTAAATCAAAATATATTTAGGACGGGCCCATCCCCGGCCCGCCTCGTGGGAGAGCGGGGCCGTCGCTGATCGGCCTGCCCGGCTTCGACTCCCTGAATCGACAATCTGGAAGGCATTGATGCCAGCTCCCGAGTCCCGAGTTTGATGCCAGCTTGAGAACATGTTTCAATTTTCAAGGTTTGCTGGCATGGGTATGTGTCCCGTTCTGTCCTGTCCATCGTTACAGAACTGTGTAATTATTCGGGCTGAGCTCCGCAGCCCTTGAGTGGATGAGAGGGACGACCCTGCTCCCGGCCCGGAAATGAGTGTCGTCATCTACAATGCCGAGTCCGCCACGTACGCCCGGGCTTGCCGGATTTCCACCTGCACTTGGGTGAGCGCCGCAAACTTCGGTGAACACTTGTAGTCGGAGACAGCGCGCCACGTCGGCCAGAGAGCAGATAACAGCAGGTTCACACTGGGCTAATTGAAGAGTTGCCATGGCAATCGGCATCTGCAGGGCACGCAAAGGCGCAGGCTGAGGGCGTCGAGTTCGGCTGAAATGTCCCGCTTCCATGCACGGACGGCGCTGCATCCCTGCTGGCGCGGGCGTTACGAGCCCTGATTCGATCGATTCCGCGGTGGCGAGCCCAAGCCAAGGTGCACGTTCAAGGGAGCTGCAGCACGCCAGCGCAAGCACACGCAGATGGCAGATGGTGTGCATCGCTCCAGCGGTCCAGCCAAGGGCTCCTCGACGTTCCAGGACCGGCTCTCCGGCGCTCGACATCTTTGGTCCTTGTCTTGTCGGGCTGTCGGCACAGTGCCGGGACTCTGTATAAGTAATCGACCACTCTAGATCCTGTGGACTCCCCTCGACAGAGAGTCCATGGTAAATACGGACAACGCGAGAGACGTCCAGACTCCTACTAAAGTCGAATTCGGCAAAGCGACACTCATTTTCCCCACAAGCCCCAATGCTAGCCGATAAACGAGGCACCCCCATTTTCCCCTCCCCAGAGTGCCCCCCAGAGTCGACAGCGCCGCGGTCCGGCCGCGCTAACCTGTGCTGGAAGGATTCGACTGTGGAGTTGCACTCAACCCCTGACATGCGCGCCAGGGGCACCAGCAGCAGCCCAGTGACAAGAAGTGTCCTCGAACGTGGATAGAATTCCGTATGGATATTGCAGTGCGGCACAGGCCCTCGTAACAGAGGACCGCGCGCGCATCGTCCCGCTGAGACTGTGTGCAGACCTTCGTTCAACGTTAGATTGAAGTCAGACACTGGATGACTGGCCGCCTGCATCCTGACCGCCTTCCGCGTTCCTGCAAAGAACGAAGTTTGTGTGGCCGCCTGACTGTGAATGCGTGAATGCGAGATTGGGCTGACCATCATCTCGCCGAGTGGCGCTGTTCCTGCTGAACACCCCCTCACTGCGACCATCCCGCGCGGACTAACGTTAATAACTCCAGAAGACACAGCAACCTCAAGGTCGCATTGGCGGGTGCCTCATCAACTGGGGAATTTCAAGTGTTCGGAAGGGCTTGACTGAAGCCATACTTTGTATGTGCGCTGCTTGCAGTTGGCGCGGCCGCGCAACGACACACACTCAGCTCAACTCCAGTGTCGAGCGCCGCGATCTCTGTGCCAGTCTGCGAGGCCTGAGCATCGATAGCATCGATCGCATCGGAAGTGCTGCCCGCAGACCTGCGTTGGTTTTGTTGAACTCTAACCTCGAAAGAGGGAATCCGGAAGGGGGAGGTGGCTGCTTTCGGCTCGGGCGTGGCCCACACACACTCTATCCCCCGTTCATCCCAGGATACAGGGGGGGGGGATGCTACAGTGCAGATGACAGGCAACACTGTCCGCAATGGATGCCCGCCCGCCAAAGGGACGAGTGCCCCAAGCCCACGGCGGCAGTTCCCCGTTCATCTCGACTCAATTCTTCCCACACACTCAACACCCCATCACCACCAGCCTCAGTTTCCCAGCTGCTCGGCGCCCTTGGTTCATTCCGGCAGCAAATCGAGAGATTTGCCCTGGTTTGACCGTCCACTCCTTTGATATCTTGCCCCGTTGGATTCGTCTGGAAACAGCCTCGAGCTGCGTAATAATTCTTCGTCGTTGCCGTTGCCGTTGCCGTGTGTCTCCACGTCCTTCGCAGCCGCCGACCGCCGACTGCCGAGCAACTCGAATCTCAATGGTGCGTTCGATCCCCCACCACGTCGCCTCTGATATCTGGCGTCGCGTGTCGCGCAGCACCCGATTCCTATCGCCGTGTTTGGTATTTTTGGCTCATTCGGCCGTCGCTGACGCGGTTCAGATCCGAGACTGCACTCGCGCTTAATCGTTTAATTCTTCTCCCCGCGACAACTTTTCCCGACCTGGCCCCTATCGCTTGCAGGCTGCTGCAAGTCTTTCTTCAGGCGGCCGTTTGGATCCGGTTTTCCATGTCGTCCGTCTTTGTGTTGAACTGAGTTGCCAATCGGTTCTGGTGCCGCAGCGCGGCTTGGAAAGATGGCAACTGTCGGCCCCGACATGATGATCGACCCTCCTTCGCCCGACGGTTTCGAACACAACGCGGCGCTGCATTTCCCGGGCACTTTGAGCCTGAGCGATATGGAATCACCACATTCGCCTTTCTCTAATCCCCAGGCGTCGCCGCGATCGAACCCGCCTCCTCCGAACCCGCACTTTGTCTTCCCTGCCCGGCCGTCGTCATCCTCGGCGCCCTCGTTCGTCGGCAGGCCCGCCGGAAGACGGCCACGATCTGCGATAGAGCCCCGTAGCTCCGCGCCGCAACTGACTCTGGAAGATGGGAATGCGGCCGCGCGATCACCGGCGCTCCCTGCCTTTTCATTCAACCCGGGCGCTTCGTTGCCGCCGACCCCAGGACCGGACGGCATGTTTCTGAGCCCTCCGCGGTCACCCTCTGCGCCAAACTCTCCACGATTGGTTGCGACCCGACCTACCGGTCACGGACACCGCAGAGGCGGCAGCGAGTTTGTTGGAGGCAGCATTCGGGACGGCGAAGCCATCACTGTCTTGAACACGAGCCCGACCAAGTCAGAGAGCGGCATGGCCTCGCCAATGCTCCAGCCGACGAGACCCCGCAGAGGCCACGCTCACCGACGGTCTGCTGCCATATCCAGCCACGATTTGTCGTCAATCATCGTGCCGCCGTCCAGCTCTAGCGCGAGAGGGAACAGCGCTCCTTCCAGCCCGGCAGTGGAGCGGCCAGCTGCCCAAAACTTCCCGGTTCTTGATTCACCCGTCGAGACCGAGAAGCCGGCTCCTTCCCCCGCGCCGGAAATCTTTGCTGATGCGCCCGTCCACCCGCCGCCCACTGCTGCGCAGCCTCAACCGAGCCCCAAGCCGGCGGTTCGAAACAGGGTGGGGTTCTCTGATACGTTGGAGTACATTCCGAGACCCCTGTCCCTCGTTTCTACCGACACTTCCAGCACCGTGCGGCCTGGTCATTCCGTTTCGGGGAGCATTTCGTCTGTCATTTCCATGTCCAATGCGGATAGAGATGTGACTCCGTTTTGCAGCTCGGGTACCTCCGCTCGGGACCCCAGTGACAGTCGGCCCAGCACGGCAGGGGCGGTCATGGAACGGACACAGAGCGCTCAGGAACAAGACCCGGCTCTTCGCTCACCGAGAAGAAGAGGGTCAATCCCTCTTCTGGCTGCCCTTCCCGCAGGCATCCCGCTCAGCCCAACTACCCCAAGCCCTACGCGATCGTCAAAGAAATGGTCCTTTTTCAGTCTTGACCCTTTTGCCGCTGGTTCCCCGACTCGGCCCCAGCCTGAGAGCCCCCGATCAACGACCTCGCATCTGAGCTTGTCGGAACGCCGATCCGCAGAACGCGTTGTAGATGCCGTCTCGCAGGAGGCGTCTGGCGATGGTTCAGACGCGCCGAAACTTGCCGGCAAGAAGAGAAGCAAGAAGCCAAAGAAGGTCAAGACATGGGCAGGGTCCATCTTGTCCCGCAAAGGCAAGCACCGACACGGCAAGCAAAAACGAAGAGCTCCAACACCCCCTCCGCCGAGAAATTTTGAGCTGGGCGATGAAATGGACGATACCGGTATGCACCTGTCTTCGGACCCGGAGGTTCCGCGGCCTTCCTCTGCCACGCCCCAGTCACCTGAGAAGGAGGGCTGGGAAACGTGGGTCTTTCCAAAGTCGACCCGGAACCCGGACGAGGATAGCGCGTACCAAATGATCGACTTGGACGCGGCTCTCGGCCCCTTCAACACTCCCCTGCCCCGCAATCCGGAATGGGAGGCGGCACAGAAGGCCGGAGGCCTCATCAAAAAGCAGTTGCACAGTGCTGCAGGTATGAGTCGGTTCTCTGGCCCGGGGATGCACTATGTGCACAGACGCGCCGAGAGCGCGCCGGAGCTGGTGCCCTTCGAGGCCGGGCGCTTTGGTTTCCGTCACTTTGGGAGCAGCTCAGACATGGCCGACGTGTTTGAGGAGGATGAGGAGGACGAAGACTCAAGCGGCTCCTCGAGCGGCCCATCGACGCCTGCCGCAGGAACCTCGATCGCGGAGAGGCCCGAGAGTGTGACACAGCCTGAGGAGGAGCTGCAACCGAGTTGCGGAGATTATGTTGAGGCGGATGAAGCTGCGTTGGTGTTAGCACAGGCGAGCCGGGACATGAGTTTCGAGGTTGACGAGGCTTCAAAGCCAGCCAGTTTGGCGTCGGACCAGCCCGCCGACTCTGCCTACGATGAGATGATTCTCGCGGAACCAACACCTCCGTTTCTCAACGGGTTGCCAGGATCTTCTCCCAGCAACACCAATTCTGGCTCGGCGACGCCCTCTCCCCGTCATGCCTTTCGGCCGAAAGATTTGGCCCCTGTTGAGGTCAGCCCGCTCAACCTTCCGTCGGCATCGCTGGGTCCCGTCAGCCCTTGGTCCATGACTCAGTCCTCGGCGTTTCCTTCTCCAAGGTCGCCCATGTCATACGATGCCCAGTGTATCTCGACGGCGCCGTCATCCATCACGGAGGATAACTTTCAGTCGCTTCTCATGGAGCCGGGCCCCGAGGTGCGGATATCGGTCGATGATATTCCGTCTCTGACCAGCAGCAACTCGACCATGACGAGGGAGAGCCTGTTTGCGCAGAACCCGCAAGCGAGATATCCGCCGCTGAGCGACCAGCCGAGGCCGGCGTCCTTCACCTCAGCTGCCTTTGGACGCCGGCGTTCCAGCTTGGCGAGCCTCAGCCGGCTGATCAACAGCTCACACGGGGAGCGGAGCAAGCTGTCGATCGAAGTTCCGATGAACAACGAGCCGGAGAAGAAGGGGAAGAGCAGCAAGACCAAGCGACTGAGCCGGATGATGCAGTTCTGGAAGTCCAAGGACGGGAACACGGCATGAGAAC
>FTCU01002576.1_pt1 | contig 11885 bp, 13 predicted proteins | sample 1639521 | NCBI WGS metagenome assembly FTCU01 (sample SAMEA3914864, study PRJEB12502) | metagenome | biome: forest; material: soil | place: USA | collected 2012-03-12 | depth 0.3 m
AGGGAGCAGCTGGAGGAGTACGTCACCGAGGTTGAGCGGCTGCGGAACGAGAACCTGACCAAGGAGGCCGACAAGCGGCGCATGGCCGAGGTGGTGCGCACGCTCGGCGAGCGGACGGGAGAGCGGCTGGGCGAGGACTTTGACCGCCAGGAAGAAGCCGACGTCTGGAAAGACCTGCTCGAGCAGGAGACGGCGAGGCGAGAACAGGGCGACGAAGACAACCGCCGCCTGCGCGACGAAATCTTCCGCCTCAAGCAAGAACTCTCGGCACAATCCACCGTCGGCCCGATGCACCACACAACCAACATCTACAACATCACCAAAAAACACCGCGACCAACGCGGCCACTCCCCAATCCGCTCCGGCACCTCCTTCTCAGGCGACCCGGACATCAACGGCACCATGAGCACGAGCAGCACCCTGGTCGACGAGCTCCGCCGCGAAAGCGAACAGCTGCGCCACGAAAACGCCGAGCTCCGCCGCGAGGTCGGCGCGCAGACCTCCATGCTCACCTCGCGCAACCGCGAGAAGGAGCGGCTGTACCAGGAGATCGAGGACCTCAAGATGGCCCAGCGCCGTGGTGCCCCCGCGCCGTCGACCATCGACAGCCTGCTGGAGCGGTCTGCCTCGCGCGCGGGCGTGCATGAGCGCTCGCTTTCGCGGGCGAGTGGCGGGACGAGGGGCGCGAGTACCGCTGTGGATGAGGCGGAGGTGGAGGAGTTGGAGAATCGCATGGCGGAGTTGAGGGATCGGAATAATGATTTGAAGATGCAGAATCAGGATTTGCAGCGGGAGTTGAACGCGTGCATGGAGGATTTTGAGGCGGCTGTTGGGGCCAAGACGCAGGCTGAGGAGCTGGTTGCTGCGGTGCAGGAGGATCTCGACACGGCTATGAATGACCTGATGGCGCTGCAGGCGGAGCGGGACGAGGCGCTGCAGGAGCACTCGAATCTGGAGAACGAGTTTGAGGCGCTGCGGAAGGAGGCGCAGGAGGAGATTGACGCGCTCGAGGGCGAGGCGGATCAGCGGACGGGGGAGATTGAAAGGTTGCAGATGGATCTGAGCGATCGCACTGAGAACTTTGATGCACTGCAGGCGGAGATGCGGACTATGAGCGAGGCGTTGGTGAGGTTGGAAGATGAGCAGGAGGCGAAGCTGCGCAGGATCGAGGAGCTGGAGCAGGAGCTTGCCGACGCGAACAAGGACCTGGAAGAGCTGGAGGCGAAGCTGCTCGAGGCGAACGACAAGGCCAACCGCCTGTCGGTGCAGCAGGAGTCGAGCCAGGGGGAGATTGCGTTCCTGCGGGAGGAGCAGGAGACGGACAAGATCCGGATTGGCGACCTCGAGGCCGCGCTCGCGAATGCTGAGCAGGCGCTGCGCGAGGAGAAGGAGAGCACGAGGGAGCTGGAGCAGAGGCTGGCGACGGAGCGGAGGCAGCGCGAGATTGTGGCGAACCGTGAGAAGGGCGAGGTGCAGCAGTTTGTCAATGAACTCAATCGGGAGGCGTCGACGGCTAAGGATGAGGCGCGGAGGCTGCGGAAGAGCTTGACGAGTAGGGAGGTGGAGGCTACGGAGTGGAAGGAGAGGCTGATTGAGCTGGAGAATAACTTGCGGGAGGCGCTGGGTGACTTGAATGGGACCCGGTCGAGTCTGCTTAAGGTAGGTTTTCGCGAGTTTTTGAGTGTGATTGGTGCTGACGGTTATAGTCTATTGCGAAACTCCAGCGCGATCTCGAGAACACGGTCCGCGACCTCGACGCCACCAAATCGTCGCTTGCCGAGAAGGACCGCATCATCAAGCAGCGCGACGCCCTGCTCGAGTCGAACGCGCTCGAGTCGCGCAAGCTGGGCGAGATGCTGGATAAGGAGCGGCAGGCCCACCGCAACGTCAAGCACCAGTTCGAGACGTTCCAGAAGACGCACCAGCACGTCACGCGCACCGTCAGCTCGCAGGACCAGCGCATCATGGAGCTCGAGCAGACCAAGTCGCAGGACAAGAAGCGCCTCTCGCAGCTCGAGAATAACTTCAAGGACCAGCTTATTGAGCGCAACAATTTGTTGCTTGTGTTGTGGACGCGCCTGTCGGCGATTTGCGGGACTGACTGGGCGCACGACAACAGCTTGATTAATGGGCGGGCGCTGCCCAGCCTCGAGGCCGTGAGCACTATGTTGCCTGGGTTCAGCAAGAACCTGTTCGCCGCCATCAAGACCATCGAGACCATGACCAACAACTTCCAGAGCAAGATCAAGTCCGTGGAGAAGGACCTCTGGCGCGAGTACCAGACGCTCGAAAACCACCTCGACCAGCGCACCAAGAAGCTCGACCGCCTCGAGTCCATCGTCCGCAACGGCATCGCCACAGGCCAAATCAACCCCCACTCGCACACCCTCAACGAAGCCCAAGCCCGCGTCGCCCGCCTCGAAGACGCCTACCGCCAGCTTAAAGTCGAAAACCACACCCTCCGCGCCGCCGCCGACGCCCGCCGCGCTGCCTACGCAGAGCACAACGGCCCCGAGTCCCCAGGCGGCAGCCCCTCCCCGTCGGTCCCCACCGGCCCCAAAGCCAAGGCCAGCGCAAGCAAGATCCCCAAGTCAGGCAGCCGCAGCGCCCTCAGCCGGCCCGCCACCGCCGCCGCAACCCCCTCCCGCACCTCCAGCCAGCACTACCACTTCCACTCCCACCACTCCCGCCAGAACCTCGCTCCGGAAGAAGCCAACCGCTCCCGAGGCGGCAGCCCGGCGGCCCACTCCGCCAGCGGCACACCCACCCCTGCAGGCGACGACGACGACACGATAACAACCCTCTCCGGCCAGCAGCAACAACCCGGTGGATCTTCATCGACTGCTGTAGCGACAACAACAACATCAGCAACATCCACCATGACGCGGAGCACCGCGTCGCCGACCACGCTGGGCGTTAATACCCTCGGCGGGGCGGTCGATACGAAATGGATGTTGAGGCTGAAGGATCTGGAGTATAAGCTCAAGGCGGAAAGGGAGGGGAGGCTGATGGATCGGGGGGAGGCGATGAAGAGGATTAATGCTAGTGAGGTGGAGAATGAGGTTTTGAGGGGGGATTTGGAGAGGGAGAGGGAGAGGCGGAAGGCGGGGAGGTAGGTTTTCTTATGATAAGTGGGCTTTCAGAGGGGTGTTGGGGGGTTGGTTGGGGTGGATGGATGGGTTATGGGTTGGAAGAGGGGCGGGGTTGGTGATGAAATGGGGTGGAAGGAGGTGGTGGAAAGGGGTGGTGAAGAGGGTGCTGGAGAGGTGTTGTTGGCTGCCTCTGGCTGCCTCTGGCTGCCCGTGTATTATTCTTTTTGGTTGACAGAGGGCAGCGCACAGGAGGAGGATGTCTGTGAGGGTGTGATGTGGGCGTGGGTGTTTTAGGATTACGATATGCTTGCGTGGCGCTTCAATACCTGTTTTGGTAGGGTGGAGAGAGGCGGTTGGAGTTTTTGGGGTACTCTGTGGTTGGGAGTTAGTCTTAAGTTATACCATGTCGTTAGGAAGTTTGCTTAGCTGGCTGCCTTGTTAGTTGTCGTTGGAGCGAACTCGCAATGGATACCTAGGCGACAGTGACTTCGCACTTCGTTTGTTAGGATCGAGTCTCTGCTCGAGGATCCCGCAGCGCGAGTCAACATGTAGGCAGTCGGGCCATCCCCAGCGGCTGCTAGCTCCCATGTCGCCAGCGAGGACTGCACTTGGAGCAGGACGAAGAGTCGCGGGGGTCCTACTGGTAACAGTGAATCATTTCAACTGCCCACAAGTTCTGATCCTAGCGCACAAATCTGCTCAACGGTGCTAGGCATGCAGCACATGTACACTGACGGATATCAACATAAGTAAGGTATGCTTCTTCAACGCATCATCCCTGAGCCGTGGCAGTCCCGAGCCTGACACCACCACCTACCCCTGATCCCATTCTAAAACCAAAAACAAGTGATAACGTGAAAGAATGCGTCCCCGCCAAATATGCTCCAACACAAGCCCCTTGCCCATGTTCGGGGTTCCCGCCCGGACATTACCACCACGACGAGGTCGAGGGGGCAGTCAGTGTGTTCGAGTCGTCGCCGTTGTCGGTGCCATGCTCGCCCGGGCAAACGTTGAACCACGTGACAGCCGTGTTCTCGACGCTGTCGACGGCGTGCAGGTCGGCGCGCCCGTTGCCGTCCAGGTCCGGGAAGTGCTCGCAGCTGCCCTGCAGCGTGCCCTGATACACGGAGCCCTTGGGGTCCCAGGTGAAGGCGCTGCCGCTGGCCGGGGTGGCGCCGCGGTTGTACCAGACGGCGCCGTCGCCGTTGAACTTGTCAACCCAGAGGAAGTCGTCGCGCCCGTCGCCGTTGACGTCCACCCAGCGGATGTTGGCCCGGTCCTTGCCCTCTGTCTTTTTGAACTGTGAGATGTACGTGAGCCCCCCGTCGTTGTTGTTGAGGTAGCCCCATGTGCGGCCGTCCTTCTCGATGCAGAGGTAGTCGCTGCGTCCGTTGCCGTCAATGTCGGCGAAGCGGACAGCCAGGTCGTAGATGCCTACGCCACGGCGTTCTGGGCAGGGGGCATTGCCGCCGCGCGGGCCCGCGTTGTTGACGCGGACCCAGTTGGCGCTGGTCGTTAGGTCGCGCGTGGTCCGGTACTTGTTGAGCCACAGCCCGTCCATGTACCCCATGTCGGGGTTGACGTAGATGATGTCGCACAGCCCGTCGCCGTCCCAGTCGGCGAGGTGGAGGTCGCGCCGGTCGATCTCACGCCCGAGGTAGTCGCTGGCTGTCCAAAACACGTAGTTCCAGCTCCAGTAGGGAGGCTCCGAGGGGAAAGTGCCTCCCCGGCTCTCGTAGATGCGCATGTACCCCGTCGAATGAACCCAAACGTAGTCCATAGCTTTGTTCGAGCGGTCCATCATCTTGCAATAACGGTCGCCGTCGGCTGAGGCACGGTTGTTGTTGTCAACATCATGATGAATCCCAGGTACGAGTTAGGCGTTAAGGGGAGGAATGAAGCTTACCTCTCAGCTTGGCGCCGCCAGCGCCCACATTTTTCCAGATGTGTAGTTTGTAGGGCCGACTTATGTCTCCAGTGACGGGCTCAACCCAGACGTAGTCGGCACGACCCCTGAGAGAAAAGGAGCCGGGCGAGTTGTACACGTTGACGAAATGGATGGAATTACGGCCCACGTCCTTGCCCATTCCAGCATGCGTGGAGCCCGCGCCACCAACCGCGTTGATTCCCGCGCGCCAGAGAGGCGCCAGTGTGTTCTTCGTACAGCCACGGTTGTTCGTGTACGTCCAGGTCTGGCCTGTGTTGTCCACCCACAGCCAGTCGTCTCGGCCCTGGCAGCGAACGGGACGTGTTAGTTAGGTGTAAGTGTAAGTTGGCTTCTCTCTTCGCCAGCCGAGGAAACTTGGTACCAAGAGACATGATATGGGGCATCTGGAGAAGAAAGGGGAGTGAAAGGATGGTAGACTTACATCGCCGTTGATGTCAGCAAACCGAACACCGTCCACATCGCCCATTCCCTTCCCTGTGAACACCACACCAAGATCTTGCCAACCAATGGGGAGGTCTCCTGTTCCCCAGTTCCGCCAACAACGAATGTCACCGTTGTCGGCAATGGTGCAGTAGTCCGCACGGCCATCGCCATCGATATCGGCAAGGCGGACTCGTGCCTGCAGCGAACCCTCGTTCGATTTCCAGAGCAGTGGCCCCGTGAAGATGTCGCTCCGGCCGGTGTTGATGCTCACGTATACATCCCCGTTTGGCGAGACGCAAAGCATGTCGTCCAGTCCGTCCGCGTTGACATCGGCAAACCTCACTCCACGCGGGATACATTTATCGGGCATGTTTACCAGATGGGTGCCCTGCCAGTTGCCATCACCCTGGTTCTTGACGATGATATAGCGGGCGTAGGAGTAGTCGCTGCTGGTGGCAGGAAGCAAGTACACGAAGTCGTGGGCCCCAAAGGGTTCAAAGACCCGTGCGAATGTGTAGTTTGTGGTCACATAACCCACTGGGATGTCGGTCGTCGTCATGAACCGCCCGTTGTGTGAATAAACACCGTCCTCGAGCCCACTGCCGGCCTGCGTGGTGACGGGGCCATATGAGTTGCCGGAGCCGTAGACCTTGTCGCACGTGTTGCTACCGCCCTCGCCACCGGGGTCGTCGCTCATTCCCGTGTCCTTCGGCTCCGTGATCAAGCCGTCTTGGTGAGCCCCCTTGATAGCCCGATGAAAAATGGCGGCCAGCCGCCGGTGGCCCTCGTCGTTGGGATGGATACCGTCGCCGGTGATGTATTCCTTCGTGAGGAAGCCGGCTGGTGCGTCTACGTCGGCTAAGACAACCTTTTGGCCCCGGTTGAAGCGCCGATCATTGACCAGGTCCCTGATCTGAGCGTTGACGGCGCCTCTGTTGTCGACAATGCCCGAGGCCGTTCCGGGTAGGACGGTGGACACGACGATGGTTACGCCGGGGATTTGAGCCAGAAGCTTGTCAAGCAAGGCTCCGTAACGAGCCCCGGCGTTTCCAATGTCGAAGCTTTGCAGGCAGTCATTTGTCCCGGCGTTGATGACGACGATGTTTGGCTGGAACTTGATCGACTGGTCCGCTGCCGCCGAAATTTGATCGATGCGATCACCCGAGCGAGCCTCGACGTTCTGCCTTGCACTTTAGCGTTCTGTATGTCTCACCCAAGTCATACTCATGGCTGTCAACACTCACGTTATCGATCATCGGGCCGCTATTCTGGGAGCCGACCATGTTGACGTGCTCCCAGCCGTCCTGTCTCAGACGGTCTCTAAGCGGCTTACGGAAGCCGTTGCCATCGCTGGAGCCAACTCCCCAGACAATGGAGGCGCCCAATGGCAGTATTCTGGCGTAGAAGGAAGGGGGCTTGGTGCTCTCCGGGGGAAGGGGGCACGTATCCATCGGAAGATCTTGGATGAGTTCCAGATATCCGTGGGCTTTCTCGTTGACGGCCATCATGTTCCATATCACCAAGTTTGCAATCACTTGGTGGAGCAAGACCTGTGGGTGGAAAACACGGCCGTACCTAAGTTATGGAAATCATTCGTCAGCATGTGTGCGTGTAAACCGAGACTGACTTTGCGTACCCGTCGGGGAGAAAGTTGGGAATCGTGGGGCCGCTGTCGTCAGCGGCCGCTGCCATTGTCTGGCTTTGGGCGGCGGCCATCGAGTTTGCCGTGCTGTCGACCACCCACGGGGCCCTCAATTCCACGCTGGGGTCGAGCTTTTGAGCGATGTAAGCGAGGTTATTGATGTCGCCTTCGAAGGTTCCCTCCCATCTGTTATTCGAGTCACGTTTCCAAGGATTCGAACCCATCGGATCCCAGGTGTTCAGCTCATAAAACATCAGTCCAGTCCTGGTGTTGCTCTCTTTCGTTGACTCGTCGACCCCGGCTTCGCAGTATCGCCCGCCAAGGTCGCCGACGTATTTGTCGTAGTTGATAAAGATCACTTGGTCACCTGCCCTTTTGGCGGCATCGGCCTGGGTTCGGGGGATTGGCTGTGAGCACGTATGTACACAGTGGGGGAAGGGCAACGGTAAAACTGACCAGTTGCTGGTTGATCAAGTCAACCAGGTTGTTCATCGCTCGGCGACGGTCTCGCGTAAGATATTCATATGGTCGGGAAATGTTGTTGGTTTTCTGATGGCACACGGTCAGTGAGCGTCTGTCACAGCCACTAGACCGAACCAGGCATTCGAGGTGAGGGGAGGGGCGCTCACGGAAATCCAGGTCGACCATGATACAGTATCACATTCGGGAGTGTAACTTTCGGCAAAGAACTTGCCATAACCCGTCCAGTAAATCTTGCCCCTGATGATAGCAACTGTTGTGTGAGCCTCCATATTGCAGAGCATGAAGGAGGGGGATTGTGACAGAACATACCCTGGAGCCAGTTTCTGCTTCGTCAAACTCATGACCTGGTCGAGCTTGTTTTTGAAGTCATTACCACGAAGGATCGTCTCCGTGTGCTGAAGCTGCTCCTCACAGGTACGGCTGTTAGGCTCAAAGTCATGGTTCTCGGACCATCCAAACTTCTGCTGGGCCTCCGGGAGCAACCGGTCCACCGTAATGATGCCGAGCTGTGCTTTGCTAATGACGGCCCATTGGAAGACGCAAACATTCAGGATGTTTGCGAGCTCGGCGTCATTTCCACCTGGTATTTCGGTAAGTCGAGGCTGGCCTCAATTTAACCAGGGTTGAAGCATGGGCCGCCACCTACCAATGGACAGCATGACGGCTTGGTGGCCCCCATTGAGGAGGTCGGGCAGCTGTTTTTCGACAACATCCTTCATGACAGCACCAGAGCAGGACAAGAAGTTCCAATTGGGTGGAGGGGTACTGCCGAGTCGGGTATCTGTGTACACAAGGTAGGGGTAGGAGTGGGCATAGCGGCTGCAGGCCCAGTCTTGATGTGTTAGGAAGGGTTAGCCATGACATGCCGTCGTAAATGACGTGAGCAAAACGTACCGCTCTTCGGGTTGAGAGCAGTCCAGGCACTGCCCAGTCTGTCGCCCGAACCAATGCCAGCTGAGTATGAGTCTCCAAGAGCCGATATGGTGCGGATGAAGGATAAGTCATTGGGGTAAAACTCTTCATCCTCTCTTGACAGCAGTGTGTTAGTCCGCACAGCAGACCTATTTCCCATGTAGCGAGGTATGGCAATGGCTCCTGGGATGGACAGGAGAGCCACTAGAAGGTGACAAGCTGTCCTCCACATGGCGACTTTGGGTGGCCACTGGACAGGAACAAAAGCAAGAGGTGCCAGGGGATAAAGACAGCGAGGAACCAGAAGGGAGGCGGCTTGTCAAAAGATTTCGAGATTCTGGGAGCAGTGTCGCCTGTCAGAGAGAGGAAATCGTCTCCTTTTGAGGCCTTGCCAGTCGGTACATGTATTGCTTCAGCTTCAGGGAGAAAACTTCCAGATACCCCCAGGTCCCACCCATCAAGAGATGCCGTCGATGCCGGAATTGATGCCACCGCCGAAGGACCGATCACGGAGTACAAGTCAAGCCAACGGTCTGTGTCAACCCCCGTGAGCCCCCGCACCACGGATGGTCTCCGGTAAACCGGCTGCTCCTTCATGGTCTCGGATTCCCTTTCCCCTCTCTTCGCCAAGCAGGATGTGTCAAGAACCCATCTAACAGCCTGCTGTCACGCGGAGGGACCCCACGCCTGGAGGGTAACTCAGTCACATACCCGCGGTGTGCGTTCACCCGGGTTAGAGTCTCCCCGGGGAGCTCCTTGCTTGTGTTTTGGCCAACCCTTTGCACGAGACCATCTCGAACAACCAGTGGCGGCTAGCACGAAACGAGGGACCGACACGAGTGGGTGTCGGAAGCCAAAGACGGGTAAGCAACCCTTGCGGCAGCTCCATCGGTCAAGAGACCATCACGGCTAATACGAGGGAGAGGTCGTGCCGTGGGTTGGCTGGCGTGTATACCCCCCCCTTCGGCGCTGGAGCACGGGACGTAAACGTGGCATGGATGATGGGGAAAATTCGGCTTTTACTAAGGCAACAGAGATAAGGGTCAAAGATCCGTGAGGTTCTCAGTTCCGGAGTGTCAGAAAGTTGAGCCAAGGCGGAAGAAGGGACTTCAGCCCCTCCCGACGACCCCGTCGAGGAGGTAATGGTTACCTACGCGCAGTCTGATTTCTGGACATTGATAGGCTATCAACTACAACCTTTTCCCTCATCACCTCAACAGGACCCAACCTAGGCTGCATATATCGTGGAGCTTGGTTGCTGTATTAGTCCGCCGTTGCGACGGAGCCCGAGAGGTCCACTTCGCGCGGCACCACGGCATGCCCAACCTATCAAGCCCGATCCACTGACTACAAGATTTGGATTTTGCAGATCTATGGCCCGGCCCGGCTCGGAAACAGCTCCCCGGCGCTAATAAGCCGATCAAAAAGTTTGCCGCGAAGCGCCGGCCCCCCATACCGTTAAGCCGCATAGGATTCGAACCGCTGGGAACTGCAGAGCCAAGCCCCTTTCCAAGACAGTCTAGGGGCGGCCAAAGCAACCCAAACCTATGTGTCGGCAGGGAAACTCCTTGTCTTCGGCGGGGAGTCTTCGCTCCTTCGGCCTTCTCACTGATCGTAACTCCATTTGCTGTGCGGATTTTGAAAACCACATGCCCCCTTTCCCCACCACACATATCCACACACAAAGACACGGCATGATTTGCCGTAGTGAGCCAAGGAATTACATCGTGTCTTCGGGCGCGGGGGCTCGCATGCGCTATCGGAGGGGTGAACTCGAGGTTGCGGGAACTGGCCGGTGAGAATCAGGTACCTGTGCAGCGCACCATAGCCGTGGGCGAGACGTCCTCCTTGTCGGGAAAGGATTTGGATAAATAATGCATACAACGAACTCGTCTCCGTCCTGGTGAACTCGTCTTCGTCCTGGTCTGTTTGTTTGGCCCTCTCCTTTCCTACCCAGGACTTGCCAAAGCTTTTCTAAGCTCCATCTCCCTGGCCGGGACTGACTCGCCAAACTCCTGCTGTGTCTCCCCTCAGGGGCTGTTATTTTAGGGGCTTCCACTCTCCCCAAGTACACGTACGTATCATGTGGGTTCTTCGTACGTGCGGACTTCGATTCATGTTGACGGCTTCAGCAGGATCCTTCTCCTCGGCCATGTTCGCATCTCGGATCTGGTGCCTCTTCCTCGGGGTCTTGTCGGCGTGGGCAGCCTTTGTTGACAATCCCCAACGCCGTGACGCGCTTGGCCCCCTGGGAGTGACACTCGACTTCGATTTTGCAATAAATTACCCTCTCCCAATTCCTCCTCGGGGACAAAAACAAGTCCCACGAAACTTTGTTTACAGCAGTCACATCGTGTTGAACAATCCTGTGTCCCGGCTCACTGATGGCCAACTCTGGCAGATCGCAAAGGACGCCCACAACGAGGTGTTCGATGACATGCGGCAATAAGACCTTCAACGCAACACCAAAAACACGCCGCTGGCCATGTCCATATTGGCCTGGGACAACGAGATTATCCTCGCGTCGTCGCAGAAGGGCCAAAACTCTTTTTCGTACGGTGTTGCAAACACGCCGGTGTGGCAAGCCCTCGAGCGCTGCCAGATCGTTTCGCAGCGGGAGGGCCCAAACGGCATCAACAGACCGCACAAGAACGATGGAAAGTGCGGCGAGGAAATGGCTAGCCACCTCTATTACTTGTTCAACCAGGGTCGGCCTCTTGGGGAGCGAGGGGCTGTTGTGGGCACGGTTCTGGGGGGGAGCCCTGGTGATGATAAGCCCCAGGCGACAAATCCATGCGGAATAGAAGGGGAGGTAGGTTCAAGATGAAGAAGACTCCGTCCCCCATCTCCCGCCATTTGCCGGATGAATGCTGATTATGATATCTTTGATCTTGTTAAAAGGACATTTGGGGATGCAATTTGTTTGTGAAGGATCAGGGCCTGAGGGTATTAGATGCAAACATCGCTGCTCAGCCTTATGATTTCGAGGCTGTGGGAGGGGTGAAGGTTATCAACCAATATCAGCTGTGTGGTGCGCTTCGGGGTTCGGAATAAGCTGGTAAGGTAGGTACCTATGTACCTTATGGGGTTGAGGCAGGCCAAGGCCCGGGAGGGAGATCATTCTGGTTTTCCTTTTTCGTTCACTTCTTCCTTGGCTACCTAGATATGAGAAATGCGCCTCGTTTGCTGAACTCGTTTATGGTACATATCTCCTCAAATTTCGGCCAACCTGTGGTCGACCTCAGGGAAGGGGGCATACATTTCTGCCATTGCGTGTACGTGCAGAGTCGTCACATCGATCCCCGCGCGCCTCGCCAACCTCCGGATCTCGGCCCTCACGTCGAGATCCTCGAAAGAGATTTCGCTATCGCAGGCCTGTAGCACA
>FTCU01002745.1_pt1 | contig 11875 bp, 10 predicted proteins | sample 1639521 | NCBI WGS metagenome assembly FTCU01 (sample SAMEA3914864, study PRJEB12502) | metagenome | biome: forest; material: soil | place: USA | collected 2012-03-12 | depth 0.3 m
CACGTCCCCTCAGCTCGCGAGTGCGATGGAGGTCGCTATGGCCGCCGGTGCTGAAGTCACCCGCGTAGGTCGCCGCATCTTCCAAAAGATCTGGGATGTGGAGCCAATAAACGACCGGAGCTCCAACGAACCCGTCTGGTGCCTGGGCCGCTCATACACACTCGGCGCGAAGACGTCCGGGACACCCTCGCCCTTCACCTCAAGCACCCCGCCAGCTGAGAATGCTGGCGATGACGCCGCTGCCGAAGCAACAAACACGATACCATCAACGACAACGTCGATCCCCGCCGCGAGCGCCAACACCTCACAGGTTCTCGACACACCGCCCCTTTCGATCTCAAGCAGCTTCGATTCGTCACTCGCGTACGAAGAGCCCAGCCGAGAGAGTAGCTGGCCGCCGGAATTCTTGGACGACTTCGAATCACGCATATGGATGACGTACCGAACCGAGTTCGAGTTGATCCCCAGGTCCACTGACCCGAGAGCCGCCTCCGCGCTGTCGTTTGCCATGCGGCTCAAGACCTCGTTTGGGGACCAGACAGGATTCACATCAGACACAGGCTGGGGCTGCATGATCAGGTCGGGACAAAGCCTGTTGGCAAACGCGCTTCTGGTCTCTCGGCTTGGACGCGGTATGTCTCCGCCGGTTTCTCTCCCAGACGGCCCATGCTAATCCATGAGTTGGCAGATTGGCGACGAACGGCCGACCCCGATGCCGAACGTGAGATCCTGTCGCTCTTCGCCGACGACCCTCGGGCCCCGTACTCTCTACACAATTTCGTCAAGCACGGAGCAGTTGCATGTGGGAAATATCCGGGCGAGTGGTTTGGGCCGTCGGCCACGGCTCGGTGCATCCAGTAGGTCTCACCGCACTTGAGTGTCTCGGGGTGGGGCGTAGTCCATGTTCATTGCTGCTAACACTTTGCAGGGCTTTGGTGAAGCAGCACGAGCCCTCGTTGCGGATATATTCGACAGGCGATCTTCCGGATGTCTACGAAGACAGCTTCATGGCCATTGCGATGCCCGACGGCGAGACGTTCCATCCAACTCTGATTTTGGTATGCACGAGACTCGGTATCGACAAGATCAACCAAGTCTACGAGGAGGCTTTGAAATCTACGTTGCAGCTGGAACAGTCCATCGGTATCGCCGGGTAAGCAAACGAGTTTATCACTGCTTGCCCATGCAAGGCGCTCTTTTCCGCTGGCTAACATGTTTTGTCAGGGGCCGCCCTTCTTCATCCCACTACTTTGTCGGTGTCCAGGGACAGTGGTTGTTTTACCTCGACCCTCACCACCCCAGGCCGACACTCCCATACCACGAAAACATCAGTGACTATACGCCAGAGGAGCTAGATTCCTGTCACACCAGGCGGTTACGCCACCTCCACGTCGAGGACATGGACCCCAGCATGTTAATCGGCTTCTTGATCAAGGACGAGGATGATTGGGACACGTGGAAGAGCGCAGTGAAGCACGTTCAGGGCAAGTCCATTATCACCGTCTCGCCTCACGACCCAGTACGCGGAATGGGTTCCGGCCGTGCTGAGGCCATCGATGAGGTCGAGACCCTGAGTGACGAGGACGATACGGACACCTTGCTTGACGCATAATGCTACCGGGGGTACACATACCAGATGTATCGGCTATTGGATGAATGCTGCTCTGTTTTGTTGCTCTTCCGTGTTTACTGGGCGTTGCGGGCCCTTGAAAGTTGGGAGCCTAGGGGTTAGCCCCTGACTCTTTTTATCGGCGTCTGCGGACTGGCTCACACCCAGCCGTGTCCTCGAACCCCTTGCCCTTCCTCCGGTCCATCCAAGTGGGATCTTGTGATGCCACCACGTGATGGTGAGGGTGGGGATCTATCGGAGTCGGGCTGCAGGCCCATGTTCATGACTACATGATGGAACGGAGGTCGATATCAGCGGCGCTTCTTCTTGCCCGCCTTGGCGTTGGACACAGGAATACGTTCGGCATGGTCAAGGGCCTTAATGTGGTCGAAGAGTTTAGTCCGGGATGTGAAGGTCTCCTGGCAGACGGCGCATTTATGCTGTGGGTTTTCAGGCGTCAGGCGGGTCTCGACGGTTTTGTTGTACACATCGGAGCATATTGGAAGAAACTTACGGAACTTGATGCATCGGCCTCGGCGGCTTGACGGGCGGCCTTCTTCTCCCGCTTCTGCTTGGCTTTCCCAACCTTCTTGCTCTCGCCTTTCCCATCATCGAGCGTCAAGCCACTCAAGCTGGCAGCCGCAGAGTCTCCAGCGTCGGGCGTGTCGTCCTCCGTGGCTGGCGCTTTTTGGTCTTTAGGTGCTCCGTGTAAGATGCGCTCCTCGACGGCCGATCGGGGGGCGTATTCGTCGTCTTCTGTGTCTGACTGGAGTGGTGTGTCTTGGTTCACATCCTCCTTTCTAGCTGGTGATTGGGCGCCAACCCTATCCCCTTCGACAGGAGGCGCGTCAGCGCCATCAAATGCACCGCCCTCTCTCTCTTCGACGTCTTGGGGCGCAGTCGATGGCGTCGACGACCCAGGTTCCGATCCTTCAAGATCAAAGCTGGCGTTCTCCTTCTTCATTTGCCATTTTATCTGCTGCACGGCCTTGATGTGCTTCTTGCTTTTCTCGTGTGCTTCGAACTGCTTCTCGCTCTTGAACGTCTTGTTGCACACAACGCACTCAATCTCCTCGACCTCGTCTTCCTCCTCTGACAAGGAAAACTCGTCGTTGTGGTCATCCTCGTCTCGAGATTGCGCCCAATCGGGCACGACATACTGGGCGAACTTCTCCTGGTTTGCCGCCCGTGACCGTGCCGCCTGGGCAGCGGCAGAGTTCCGCAGGAATTGTTGCCTTTCAGCCTCCGACTGGGTGTTGGGTACGTAGCGAGGGTCACGCTTCTTGACAAAGGCAACCAGAGATAGGACAGCATCGTTGAACTCCCGGATCCCTTCGTCGCGGAACTTCTTGTTTTCTTTCTCCATCAGGCGGCGGACTCGCCGGTCAGGGGCCTCCTGAAGACGGTATTTATCCCTCCAGCTAAACGTTTTCTTGGTTGAGAAGCCCGACCACACGTTGTAGAACGGCTTTGCCACCGCATTGTAATCTTCCGCGGCCTTGCCAAATGGCGGGTACTCTGTCGACGGGATCCCAGCCCACTGGCACGCGGCGGTCTCTTCCGCGGCTAGCTGATCGAAAAACTCGTTGAGAATTCCGAAGAAGCCCTTTGAGGTATCGTCCATAAAAACGCTCGAGTTGAAGCGGCTCATCAGGGCAAATATGGCATTCGCCGAGGTGTGGCCGCTGCCAGACCGGTCGGTGGGCTCGGTGCCGCCAACGTCGTCCTCGCCGCTGAGAATGGCATCGCGATGGGAGTCGTACCAGGCACGCTCCTGGGGGTCTGAGATAATCTCGTAGGCAGTTTGTACCTCGGCGAACCGTCTGGTTGCGTTCTCGACGTCGTTGAAGTTGCGGTCCGGGTGCAGCTCGAGAGCTTTCCGCTTGTATGCTCGACGGATCCTGGCAAGGCATCAGATCCGGCCTCCCGTGTTGCTTCTGCATTTTAACCGTGTAGAAAGAATATAACTCACTCCTCGTCGGTAGCTTCCCGTTCTACGCCAAGCAGCTCATAGTAGCACGTCTTGCGCGGGGTGGTGGTTTGGTTGCTGCCGCCCCGAGGGGCCGACTGCTCGGCTCCCATATTTCTGCTGATTCAGGGTCAAGGGCTGCAGAGCTGAGAGGGTTATGGTACCGAATTTGACATGATCTTGAGTGAGGCGGCTTGACAGGATTTCCTCAAAAACAAGTGGTTTAAAGGAGCCGCTTCATATCTACTGTGTACCCAAGTATCACGCTTGCATCTTCACTGGACCCTGGCGCAAAATTCATGGCGGGGGCGGGGGCGGGGCAGCCAAGCGAGTGGGGTCCATCCAGGACAGGTGAGCCCGAATGACTCTCCCGGGGACGAAATACAAAATACGGAATATATCGTACGACGACGGGTACGGTATTACATGGCCCGTATTCTGTATCGTATAGTGTATTCTGTATTCGCACTTGGTGCCCCATCTCGCCCGCGTCCGCCACCACTGGCCGCCTGCAGGAAGACTGATGAGGCAAGGAGTCACGCGACAGCCGAGATCCTGTTTTCTTCACCCACCAGTTGGGTTCTGATTCCCGCTTCTTAAGGCCTGGACTCTCGGTTGCAACTTTGGGAGGCATTCCTGACTAGCAGGGGCCAGCCATTTGCTGCGTTGCGTGCCGATGTCCGTGACCGAGGGGCCTGGACTTGCCACCACGCCCCTGCTGGGGATGTCCCTGACTGTTAGGCTGTTAGGGCAGATCCAAGGGCAATCGGCGGGATCCACTAACCTCAAGTACCGGTTTGCCATCACTTGACGTTAGGTAACGAGAAGCCTCTTTCTTCCCACACACGCTGCTAGCGCCGAAGGCGAGCACGCGGCCTTCCTTCACCTCACCACCAACCTCGCTTGACGCAGGCCCTCCCTCTCCGAGCCATTTTCAGTCCGGACTACTCTGCCCTCTGAGCGCGAGCCAGGCTCCCGTCAGCACCTGGCCACCTAGACTCTCCCTTCAGCACCCCCCATTCCTCCGGTCTGGTGGCACATCTCCCTCCACGCACTCGCTTCCCGCCATGCGCACACATCTCTCGGCGCCTGAACCACTTTGGTCGTTTGTGTTCCCGCTGCTGTCGCCATGAAGTTCGGTCACGCGTTCCAGGAGGCCCTGGCTGCCGATAGTTTCCCGCAGCACTGGGTGGACAAGGCCATCCCCTACCGGCAGCTCAAGAAGCTTCTGGGCAAGGTCCGGGAGGAGCTGATTAAAAAAGGCTACGACCCCGACAAGCTGCACCAGCTTCTTACTGACCACAACGCCGAGTACCGTCTCGAGACTGACGCCTCTCGCTTGCTACGGCCGAAACTGGTCGTGCGCCCAAGTCTCGGCAGCACTCCGGCGGAAACCACGCCGGAGCCCTGCCCGGAGCCCTCGCCAGAGCCCACGCAGGAGCTCATCAAGGAGCCCACGCCTGAACCTGCGCCCGAACCCGAGGCTGAAACCACGCCCAAACCTAGGACCCTAGCGGAGGTTTTTTCGGCATCTGGCCGTGCCGGTTCTACTCACTCGCTTGACCCGGGCGACGACGATGGCCATGGCGACATACCCGGCGACGACGAGTGGGTTAAGATCCCTCTAAACTCAGATGGCCGGTTCTTCAGCCTCCTGCAATCCGATGTCAGCGAGCTTGACACTCTCCAGGATGAGGAAAGGCAGTCCATGAACGACAAAATCCACCTCCTCGGGGCCGAGATTGCTGGAGTGGCTAAGCCGCGCAAGGGGTTCTTCAAGCTATCCAAGTCGGACCTCTACCGCTGGCGCGAGATTTTCGAGATCTACTTGGCCGCCCAAGTCTTTTTTTCGACCAACGAGGTTGCAATGGGCCTGCGCAAAAGCGAGAAGGCGCAGAAACAGCTTGTCTGGTTCCAGGAGGAGGTTAATAGACGGCAGCTGCCGCAGAAGTTCAAGATCGAGTCCAGCGCGGTGGCGTACGCGCACTTTCTATCTCTGAATGCGACTCTGCTGCAGAATCTGCAGTTCCAGGAGCTCAACCAGACGGCGGTCACCAAGATTATCAAGAGTGCGTGACAATGCTCCTCTCCTTTCCGTCTCCTGCCCCCGTTACTGACGACATCCTCACCAGAATTCGACAAGCGAACCTCGTTGGGAGTAAAGACGACTTTTCCAAAGGCCATGTACTCGGCCCATTTCATCTCCGAGACCATCTCAAAGGACATTTGCGCTCAGCTCGCCCGCGAAGTGGTGAATCTGGTACCGCAAGTCATCGATTATACATGTAGCGTCTGTAAGTATCCGTCCCTCCTTTTCGAGGCGCCGTTGTACCATCCACGAGGCGCATCCCCGCACTATCTCCCTGCCGTTTTGGTCTGTACTGATCTCCTACCCAGGCCTTTCCCTTGGCTGGCTGCCTATCAGGCTGGACTGCAGCCATATCTTCTGCATCCGCTGCATGATCAAGCTGCAAAACCAGAACAAGCGGCACTGCCCGCTCTGCCGAGCCGATGTAGTCCAGGCTGCCAACGAGAGTAAGAGCTTGCTACAATCTGACCCGCTGCTCGAGACTCTACTGACGCACACCCGCAGACCACATCGATGAGAAGCTCGTGCGACACCTGGAGATGTGGTTCCCCAAGGAGACCAAGGAGAAGCAGGCGTACAACGAGATTGAACGCCGCAGGGAGTTACTGGGGGATATCTACGTGGACAAGCATCCCCACAACGGGTGCATCGTGATGTGAGAGAGTGCTGTACATGGGACGGCGGGGAGACCGCAGCGGAGCCTGGCGGCTTTCTCTTTAAGCAGTTGTTTTGTTTGCACACACCGGCGTACGGAGGAGAGGAGAGGACACAAACATGATACCAGGGACCAGCGATACGTATTTTAATGCTTAATTTCATTTCAGCGACAGTCACGACTATTTCGAAGACGAGGTGCTCTCCTCGGCCACCCTGAGCGCGGCCTTGAACACGTTCACAATATGCTCCGTCTCCTCCAGCCCGACGCTGATGCGGATCAGGTCGCGCTCTACGCCGTACTGCTCGGCCCAGTCGAGCTCTTGGTAGTGTGCCAGCAGCACGTACGGGGACGTGAGGGTGAAGTTGGTGCCCAGACTCGGCCCCTTGGCCGTGTCCACGGCGTCGTAGAAGGCGACGGCTTGCTCCTTGTGGCGGAACACCACGGAGAGCAGGCCGCCGTAGCCGCCGTTCGGCAGCCTACACGCCTCGTAGTTGGGCCGGGACGGGTTGAATTTCGGATAGAAGATGCTCTTGACCAGGGGACTCGCCTGGAGCACGTCGCAGATGGCATCGGCGTTGGTGTTGATGCGGTCGATGCGCGAGCCAAAGTCGCGGCTGTTGCGCTCCATGAACATGACGTCCTCGGGCCAGTACGTGTCCTCGTACTCGGTGCGGGCCCACGCCTTGAGCGCCGCGTAGTAGCGGCTGTTGGGGTTGAAGATGGCGCTGCCGCCCATGACGTTGCAGTCGCCCGAGAAGATCTTGGTCAGGCTGCTGGCGACGATGTCGGCGAAGGGCAGCACGTTGACGTTGGCAAAGGTCCCGATCGTCTCGTCCACCACCACCGCGAAGTCGTACTTGTCGGCCAGCTGCCGGATGCGGGCCAGGTTGGGGCACACCAGGAGCGGGTTGCTGGGGAACTCGCAAAAGAGCGCGAGGAAGCGCTCGCCGCCCTCGAGGCGCTTCTCGAGCTCGTCGAGGTCCGACTCCGAGGCGTGCCCGTAGAAGACCACGCCGGGGCCGAACTTCTCGAGGATCTTGAGCGTGTCGACGTAGGCGAAGCCGAACTCGATGCTCTTCATGCTGCCGCGCGCGCCGAGCAGGGCGCGGTGCGAGTTGAAGATGGCGCTCATGCCGGACGGAAACAGGTAGATGTCCTCCTCCCTGAGGTTGACGACGCCGCGCGAGTTCGACTCCATCTCGTGCTCGGGCGGGGGCGTCGCGGTGAGTTCGCTGTGGGTGCGCAGGGCGCCGGCGATCCGCCGCTTGATGGCGGACCTGGCGGGCTGGACGAGGGAGACATCCAGGTTCCGGCCGAAGCGCTCCTCGAGGAACCGCGAGGTCTCCTGGATGTCAGGCCCGGCCGCTGCGTCCCTGTCCGGGCTGAGCTTGGGGGACGGCGTCGCTTTCGTCGAGTCGATGGATGCCGGCCGCTGGTAGCGCCTGGGGCCTCTGCACGGCTTCGGGCTGGCGACGGCCGGACTTGTCACTCCGTCGTCCAGACGGAGCAGGCCATCTGTGAACAGGCCGTGGCAGAACTCGGCCCTGCGGCTGGAGATTCCATCGCCCGCGTGCTGCCAGTACTGCTTGACGATGGGAAAGGCTTCCTGGGAGCAGAGCACGGCAGTGATGGTGGGAGCAAGGGTCGCTAGAGCTTCAGAAGTCGATTTCGTCGTATCCAGGACCAGGTGGACGATCTCGAGCGAGGCCGCGACTTCGGGAGGGGCATGCGCCTTGACGAAACATACACCGCGTGCGGCGATCTGGCGGGTCGGAAACAGAAAGGCCTTGGAGCCCTTGGTCCCGTACTTTGCCACAATATCTGCGGCAAAGGCCTGGATGCTCCTGTGGATGAAGAAGCTGGCAGGAGTGTTAGTCGACGAGAAAACAGATCATGGAAACACACAAGGGGCGGAACACACCGAGGATAGCCAGTTGCCATGCGGCCAATCACCCACTCCTGGCCCTCTTCATAGCCAATGTTTGACTGCCATGTCGGTAATGAGACGCTCACAGCCTGAAGGAACAGTGTCAGCCATGGGTTTGCTATGACTGCAAACAGCCGGGCCATCCATCCACGAGATCCAGGAGATCCAGGGATGCAGTGACTCAGTGAGTGGCTTACATGGGCTGTGTGCGGGGGGATGGACTCCCCGAGATCGAAGCCGGGCATGGCTGAGGGTGATACACGTCGGGTACGGAATGGGGTGGTTTCTTATTCTGTCTTGTTTGTCAAAAGAGTGTGACAAGAGGCGTTCTGCTGTGCCAGAACGTGGTAGGTGTTGGATGCCCAGGGGTGTGCGGTGGGGGGGATGTTGACTCACTGCCCGTTGGAGCCGGAGTTCAGTGATACAGCGTTTGACTCTTCGGTACCTAAGTCAGGAGGTCTCTAATCTGCCGTGCTGTTCTGCCGCCCACGCTATGCTGTCTTCACACTTATCGCTGCAAATCACGGGTTGTGTGGACAAGTGGGTGAGAGCAACGGCCGCCGCCTGCAACTCGAAACAAGCCGTACAGGGCAATTCCGAGTATCGGAGGCGAAAAAAAGAGGATCGCCAGTGGGCAAAATATGGGGACGCTCCTGGTCTTGGGCACTGTGGACTGCACGTCTCTCCAATGATAAAAGCGCTGCCCTTAATTACTCCCTTGCCACCTCCAGGAAAGACAGCAACGTTGTCGGATGCACCGAACTCAAATGGGTTTGTGTAGGTACCTGATGATGATGGCATCCCACTTACATCCCTGCCAAGCATGCACATTACTTACGGGATGGGAATTGAAGTCCAGTCCTCGGCCGGGGGTGGCATGGTAACATGACCCCGTGCAGCAGCCCCCCCACTCTGCCGGAGGAGAGCACGCGCGCGGGGTATGTACTCTCTGTACTGTATTGACCCGAGTGTATGATGCAGTGCAGGAGTTGGAAATCTGAGTAAGGTAAGCCGTTGCAGACCCGGTGCCTCGATCGATCGGGGCCTGGTGCTGAAACGTGGGGTTTCGGTCAGATCTCGGGAGGAGTCAAAGAGATTGGAGCATCTGCTTCTGCTTCTGCTTCTGCTTCTGTGGAAACGCTGCCAGGACAATGCTCGGACGATATTCTAAAACTTGAACTGCCCACTCCAAGGTAACAGGCAGATATGGTAAAATCGTATAAAACACGAAATAAGGTTGTATACACACAACAAATGCAGATAGATCTGGCCCTTGGCCATGTCATCACACCTCCTCGAACGGCGGCTCGCTTCATAAACGCCACGCAGCACACACTTTGCCTCCAGGTATCATCCAACAACCACTCATACACAATACCAGAGTCTCAAAAGGATCCAAGAAGAACCACAGATTGCTCTGTCCTAACCAAGTGAGTCATCCATCATCTTGTCAACCGCTTCCATAGGTAATCAGAAATATGCCTTGAACCACACCCGCGTGACCAAAACAACCCTCGAAACCCCCATCAGTAATACGACCGCCCACTCTTCCGACTACTCCCGACACAACTGATACTATCGCTCGGCGCAATGCTATCCGCATCGTCGTCATCCTCCTCCTCCCACTTGCCACCCTCGCGGCTAGCCGGCAGAGGCACATGGCGCGCCGACACGTACGTGCCCGGCCTGCTCGCCGGCAGCGGCACGTCGCGCGCCGAGATGTAGGTGTGCGCGCGGCTTTCGGGGAGGGGAACGTTGCGCGCCGAGATGTAGGTGTGTGCGCGGCTTTCGGGGAGGGGGACGTCGCGGGCGGAGATGTAGGTGTGTGCGCGGCTTTCGGGGAGGGGGACGTCGCGGGCCGAGATGTAGGTGTGCGCGCGGCTTTCGGGGAGGGGGACGCGGCGCGCTGAGGCGTAGCTGCCGTCGCGGCTGTAGGTGCGGGGGTTGCCGCTGGTGAGCTTGTACGTTGACGTGGTCACGCGGCTGCTCGACCTCGAGCGCGAGCTCGTGTGTGGCGGGGCGCTGTAGGGGTCCGGTGGCGGCGCCCGCACCGTGCTGTTGGACCGCTGACTCCTCGCCGAGACGTAGCTCTCCCGGTCGGGCGTGTCGTACGTGTAGCCGCGCTGGACGATGGGGGGGTGTCTTGAGCTCCTCGAGCTGGTGTAGCTGCGATGCTCCGCCTCGGCTGCGGAGTAGGGGTCCCTGTGGGTGGCGGATTCGCTGCGAGGCCGCGCAGAAGACGCGCGTGACCGGGATGACGGGTGTCGCCCCCGCGCGTCGTCTTGGAAGTCTTCTATCGCCTCCTTGCGCGGCGGGTCTGCCTGGCTGTACCGAGCGATGTACTCGGGAGGAGAGCGGCGGCGGTCTGATGGAGGGGGGTAGTCGGTGGGATAGCGGACCTTGTCGACGGCACGCTCTACGTCGACGTAGCGCGCCTTGCGGTCCGGATATCCATCGTACTTGTCCGGCACGGTTGACCGGCGCGTCAAGGTTGGCGGGTCGTATTCTGGGCGGCTGGGCCGGGTCTTATCGCGGGTAACCATGTTGTAGGTGAATGCGGCACCAGCGGCAACGCCAAGCAGGGTCGCGGCGACGGCACCGGCGCTCAGGCCGTTGGAGTTCTCTCGTGCAGTGGTGGCCGGCTCGTAGACGGAGGAGCCAGCGGTGACACTCCGTCGGATCCCGGGATGCCGCTCTTCGTCGTCGTCGTCGTCCTCGTCGGGATATGGGGCGTGGGACCGGCGGGCGGCCCTGCGGTGAGATGCGCTGGACGCGGAGCTGAGACCGGCTGCAGACGGAGCGGCGGAGCTTGCAATGTCGTAGTTCCACTCCAGGATGCGGCTCGCTTCGTTGTCTGTCGACCTGGTGTAGCGGACGGTCGAGCCGCTGTAGTGCGCGGGATACTCTGGAGGGGGTTGATAGACAATTTCCATCATGTTGCCGACAAAGTCGGTTATAAGCACGCGTGTGCCGCCACGGTCGGTGCCTATTCGGCGTGCCGACACGCCACCCTCAGCGGCGTGCTGGTGTTCGGCGAAGTGGCGTGGGGTGTGGGAGTCTCGGGCGTCGGGATTGGCCCGGAGTGCAAACTCGTAGGCCTGATCGGCCGCGGCCGCCGAAGGAGCGCTGAGCACAATGCGCGAGGTCCTGAGGGGTCGGTCTCTGCTCGAGACCACCTGCCGGATCTGAAAAGCAGGGGCTGTCCGTGAGGAGTTTCCGTAGGTGATGGAGGGGAAATGGCCGTCTTCAGTAGCGAGGTATCGGAGACCGAGGGGCTGGATGACGGCGGAGTAGAAGGATGACGAGGAGGGGAGGTGCTCGACCTCCAGAAAGGGAAGCATCAGGGCGGTATAATAAGCCCCCAGAGGGCCTGTCGACGGGACGAGGCAGCAGCCCTGTGCCGAGGGTAGCAGTGCGGTTGAGTCGCACGGGCACAGGCACGAGGGGCCGGGAGGTCTCGAGGTGAGCACACCCGCTGTGAGAGTGCCTGGCCTGGGACGCCAGGAGACTTCAGGGCTGTGTGGCGTGACGAGGCGAGCTGGCCGGGGGTGCTTCCGGAGCTGAGATCCAAGCAAAGAGCTAGGGCGCCTCGGGACCGCGCCTCAACGCCCAGCGACCTTTGA
>FTCU01002583.1_pt1 | contig 11867 bp, 9 predicted proteins | sample 1639521 | NCBI WGS metagenome assembly FTCU01 (sample SAMEA3914864, study PRJEB12502) | metagenome | biome: forest; material: soil | place: USA | collected 2012-03-12 | depth 0.3 m
ACAAAACCCAGCGTCCGCGCATGCCACTGCGAAATGGGCTGCGGGGAGAACCACGACCGGCGGCCTGTCAAGGCGTCGAAAGCATAGACCTTGCTCGGGGCAGTGCGTTGGTGATATGAGATGACGCGAACCATCTTGGGACTACGGAGGCGGGCCGCAAGGGCTGTGGCCTGGGCTTCGATGGCATTCCTCGTTTCTGAAAAGTGTTGGCCGCGGTCGTGCAGGCAGCGCTTGGGGAAGCTGGACGCCCCGTACAAGGGGAAGGCCTCGTCGTCGGTCAGGTTGAGAATCAGCTCTTCGAGTTCCATGGGCTTCTCTGTCTGTGGAGATTCTAGGAGGCGCTCGCACACGGAGATCGTGCGGTAACGGAGCCGGCGTAGGGAGGGCAGGAGGGCGTTGATACAGCAACAGAGGTGTTTGCGATCCTCGTGCGCAGGTGTCACCGAGTTATAACCGATTTCGAGATCCAGGGAGGTAAGTTGGGGGAAGGATATGAGCTTCGTGACGCTGGTAGGCTGCAGGCCAAACACATTGTTGGAGAGCACGAGATGCAGGCGCTCCAGCCGGTGGCATCGCCGCAGCTTGTCTGCCAGTTTGGTGAGGTGGTCGTTGGTCTCGGCAAGCCACGCCTCCTCGAAGTACACCGCGAGATGGGGCGGGGCCTGGAATGCCACTTGCACGTCGAGCGATCGGATAGAGCCTTGGACTGGCTCAAAGGCGTCTTCGTTTCCGAGAAAGCGAGGGAGAGATCGGCAGGTCAGGTAGAACTCCCTGGCAAAGATGGACCAGGCGACGGAGTACCATCGTTTCGACACGGCCAGCCGGCGGACGTCTTGGAAGAAGAACTGCGAGCCGACGTAGCCCAGGATGCGGAGCAAGAGTTCTGGGGGCAGTTGCACGAGAGCCATGTTTGCGAGACTGGAGAATTGAGCATCTGGGCAAGAAGATCGCCAGGCGGGCGACCAGCTCTTAAAGCATCAAAGAGGGGCAAGCTGAGTGAGCCGAACAGAGGAGCGGGCCAATAGTGACGGCGTTGAACTTGATGCGCCACGATGACGCCCCACAGGTGATGAGTAGTTCCACCTGTCAGCACGGAGAAAAACAAGGCATGGAAAGCGACAGGTGCTCGTTGCGATCCTACAGTACGTAATAACACCTGCTGAATCTACCACGTGTGATCTACCAGCCCCAAGGCCCAACCAACCCCCATAACGCCGGAAACATACAACCTGAACTTGAACATTACCCTTCACCTTTGAAGAAACCCCAATCATCAATAACCCTCCCCGGTATAGTGGGGATTCTGCACGGGCATGTACCCGCCGGGAGCATATCCCGTGCTCACGGCCACACCGCCATGCGGCGGAGGAGACTGGACCGGATGCAGGTGCGGTGGCGGCCCGTACGTGGCTGGCGGCGTGCCGGCGGCGTAGTATGACGGCATCATGGAGCCTCCCAGCGGATTGTACGACGACGAGCGGTGCTCCAGTGGGTGCGGCGAGACGGGCGCTGCCGAGGCCATGAGGCCCTGCTTGTCGGCCGCTTCAACGTCGCCGCCGTGTCCCTCGGCACCACCGTGCCCGTGCCCGTGATCGTCGTGGCCGTGCCCATGGTCGTCGTGGCCGTGACCGTGACCGCTGTGGGCTCCCGTGAGCGGGTCGCCCGACTTCTTGTTCCTCCAGTTCGCTATCACGGCGCCGATGCGGTCCAGGATGATGATCAGGTACAGCAGGATGACGGCGATGGGCAGGATCCAGGGCGTCTCCATGATCCTGTACATCAGATCCTTGCTGGCCGACAGGCCAAGGAGCGAGGCTGCGACGACAACGACGGCGGCACGGTTGAAGAAGGTCATGTAGTCAAAGGCGTCGACCTTGGTGGTCCGGATCATGATCATGACGACCAGGAAGCAGCCGATCAGGATGAGGAAGGCGGTCCAGAAGTAGCGGTACACGAGCTTCCACGACTCTATCATGACGGAGATGACGTCCTTGTCAACAGGCAAACTCAGGCCAAGGGCGCTGTACACGGCCGCGGCGGTGTGTCCGTAGAGGTTGATGAATTCATCGGGCAGGTCGAGGACGCTGCTGCCGGTGACGCTGGCATCGCAGATACCCGTTGTGTTGCCGATGATGTAGACGTCGTTCTGGATGTCGTCGAGGAAGATGAGGCTGCTCACTTTCTTGTCGAGCGAGAGATACTTGATGGCGGCAAGCAGCTTGTCGGTCAGGTACTCCCCGTCGAGATGGTCCTTGGCGCAGTACTGCACGAGGTACTTCTCGAACTTGGTGATGGTGTTCGCCACGTACCGGGCGAGGGCGATCTGCTGGGCACCCTCGACGAGGCCGACAATGGCGAGGTGGATGGGGAAGTGCAGGGCGGACCAGATCTGCTGCCGGATGGTGCCGAAGTGGCCGTGCGGGTGGTTGTCAAAGTAGATCATCCACGTGCCGACCTGTGGTGGGCGTCAGTAACTGGAGTGGTTCATGGGGTTTCAGGGGCTCCAGGGGGCGGGGCAGCTTACCAGGATCAACACAATGCAGAGAATCAGGCCCGAAGCCTCGGGATCGAGCCCCGACTTGCCCATCATACGCGAGATGGTCTTGGTCACGCCGATGGCGCCCTCGCCAATGACGATCAGGGTCAGCAGCCCCATGCGCTCGACCAGGTGCGTTTTCTTGAAGCTCAGCATCCTCCAGAAGCACGACACGGCGACGGTGGCGATGCTCTCGAGCAGCATGACCACCCACCAGACGGCGTAGATGCCGTTCGAGGCCGACGCCGGCTTGTCGTCGGGGAAGGCTTGGATCATGCCCGCGTAGGCGCCCGCCGCGATGATGTAGACGAGGATGTTGAGGAACAAGGGGAGGAACAGGTCTGACCGGCGCGCCAAGCCCACGAAGACGCCGACAACGATGTACTGGACGGCAAACAGCACACGCGTCATGACCAGCGTGTAACAGAGGATGCGGAAGTTGGTGTTGTCGCCGCCGGCGGTGCCCGGGGCAAAGGCGGAACCGACGAGGGCGAAGCCCACAAAGGCGATCATGACGATGGTCTTGCAAAACCGGGCATAGATGCTGTCGTTCTCGAAGCGCACATCGTGCAACACCGTGTGGAACCACGTCACCCAGATGATGGCGAAGAAGCCGATGTAGGCGAAGAGGGACGAGTGATCGATGATGTAGTGATACGCCGTGAAGGTAGCCAGGTTGGCGACGAAGAAGAGATCGAAGAACAGCTCCGACGTGCTCGCCTCATGCCGCGGCGCGAAGACGAGGTGCTCCTTGTCGACGCCCTGGAGGGGATTCTGGATCCATGGCACGATGGTGTGGATGCGTCGCTTGGCTCGCGATTGGTGGCTGTACGGCACACAGTCAGTCATACCTAACAAGTTGTTGATGTTGTCGATGTTGATGGTGTTGACTTACATGGTCTTGGTGCGGCGAAAAGGGGCCATGGTGATCGTGACGCTTCTTGGACCTTGTGTCGACTGCCGGGACCCAGACCACGACCAAAGACAGACGCGGATCGACACGCCAAGGGCTTGAAAAGATGGAGAGACGGCATCAGACGTCTTGGCCAAAAGCTTCTTTTTACCTTTTGTGCCCCATCCTGCTGCCTCCGAGCCCGACGGGGCGGCGACGGGGGGGTTATCGGCGCTAGCATGCAGCAGCATGCACTCAAGTGGTACTCTCGCGAAGCTCGCCCAATGGAGAGGGTCCAGCACCCAGCCCCGGAGCTGTCTGACCTCAGCCGCAGTGCTAAAACCAGCATGGCTCACCACGTTTCCGAACTTGGCTCTGGCGCAAAACAATATTCGCGAACGCTGCCAAGACGGTCCAGACTCTGGCAAATGAGCCGCCACCACGCGTTTGGTCGCGTTGCGTGATCTCGACCACCACAGACTGCGGACAAGGGTCTCCGAAGTTTTTTTTCTTCTCTTTTTTCCTTCTTTGTCAAGGAGTCATCCGGCGCAAAGGAATCGGATGCCTCCTCGGCGTGCACAAGTATGTCGGTAAGCAAGAGGCGGGTAAACACAACAAGTCCGAAAAACGCTGCTCCGAGACTGTCTTGTCTCACCGAACCCTCGCCTCGCTCCACTCAACGCCGTGGTTCGTGGCAGTGTCGGACGGGGAAAAAGCGCAGCCAGGGCAGACAGGGCAGACAGGACCCGCTCCCACGCCCAGCCACGCGCCGATCCAGCCCTCGCAGCCGAAGGATGGTGCCAAGAGCCGCTGCAGTGCGTCGGGCCGGGGCCCCAGTCGCAGACTCGCATTATTGAGTCAATGCCCCAATTCGCTCGCCGGAGCAAATCATCAACACGAAGGCTCATCAGCTCGGGAACAACCACAGCAGGATCCTCTGACTAGCCCAAGACGAGGAATGATGTTCGACGTTGTTGTCTCACATAGACTCACAGTCACTGCCACCGCCCCGGAAACCAATTTTATGCCGCCGCAGCTCGGGTAATATGGGTGGAGCACTGGAGCAGTAGGGCTGAGGTTTGGACTTGCGCCGTGCAATCAGACGCCATGCTGGATTGAGTCTTTCTTTCAGCTCTGTACTCGGTAATTCTACCTGATGTTCCCGCGGATATCCGACGCCCAACCACACCCCTGCCCCAAGCACCATGCTGTCAATACTTCGGAATAACCCCTATTCCCAACCCTCCCATGTCGCCATTCCCAGACAAGCATTCAGATGATTGGAGAACACTACCCCTCCAACGCTCTCTCAACACCATTAACAAAAATTCCCTCTTAAAACCCCAACGCAGCATTGAACGCGCTCGCGGTGCTCGCGTCCTTGGTGCCCAAGCCCTGGACGGTGGCCTTGGCCTTGAGACACAAGGCCTTGGCGGCGTCGTTGGCGTCGCACACGTTGGTGAGCTGGTCGCAGATGCGGTTGGTGATGATGTTGGGGTTGAGCGCGTCCTGCTGGCCCTTGGCCACGAGCGCGTCCGTCGGGAGGAACGTGCCCTCGGTGGCCTTGCGCCCCGGGCGGCCCAGCTTGAAGTCCATCGTCGGCGTGCACTTGCCGAAGTCGGCGCCGCCATTGGCCTGCCGGGGGTTGACGGCCGCGGCGGAGACGGCGGTGGCGGCGAAGAGCGCGAGGAGGACGGTTTTGGCGAACATGTTGGGTGGTGTTTTTGGGGGGTAAAGACCGGCTTCCGGGTTGGTGTTTTTTATTGATGAAAAGGGAATGGAACGGTTCACGGAACCTAAGAGAGATCAACTCTAAAAGAATGGAAAATGGGACTTGTGTGTGCTGAAGGTGAGGAAGAGAGCTGGCTGCTGGTTCAGCGGATTGTTGGGACAATTTATCATTCTGTCTCGCCAACCTGCTTGAAGATCCAAGTCTGCCAACACTGGTACAGTCCTCGCCAACGTAGATCAGACTACCCTTTCTGTCTGGATGGGACGGGAAACCAGATCAGCTGAGACGGATCACCAGTCTTCCCAACCGAGCTTCCCATGGTTCTTCGTCCCATCTTAGGCTGATCATTCCAGTACGGGACGTAGTCAAGCTGGATACGGAGGACTAGGTCCCAGCAAATTAGCCTCGACAGGCGAAAACAAGGTTGGCACTGCCGTGCGAGTCTGTGACATCCCGAGCGCGCCTGCATGACGTGCCACACCCGCCCTGACAGCTCCGGTTTGATCAGCCCCCGCCGGACCGGAGGCTCCGATCTCGAATCGCGCACGCTGGAGTCTGGTGCCGATGCAAGCATCGGGTGGCTGTCGTGGCTGACCACGCCAAGGAATTTGCTCTGGCGAGTTGGGAAATCCTCGTCGTTGTACAGGTTGTTTGGAGCTGCACACCTAATACTCGCTGGACGTTGCGTTTTTGGGTTGGACAAAGATCACAGTGTTGGCCACCAGCAAGAAGGTAGATGCGCCAGATTCGTATATTTGGTATCGCGTCGTATATACCCCAAGATTATATGTCCGTTGTGAAAACAGCCCGCTTGCTCTGCCCGCTTGCTCTGCCCCGCGCTCTCCGCAATCATGCTGCCCTCTGCTCCCCTCACTCGATCTTCCCTCCCTCGTTGTTGATCCGTTCCCAAGACACCAACCCAGCCAACCCCTTATGCACCGGATGTGGCAAAATACAGCAGTATCGCTGGCCACCCTGCTGATAACACAAACGCGGCGATTATCGAAAAGAAGTTCACACCTCTGTCATCCCCTCGGTCCCAGCGGCGCAGCAGGGCGACGGCACACCAGATCATGCCGATGCCGTAGAGCGAACAGGCCCAGAGGATGCCCAGAATGATGTCGGCATTGCGATCCCATGGCGCGAGGGCCACCTTGGAGGTGTCGGCGAACTTTTCCGAGAGAGAGAGATTCGCACCCATCTTGGCAGTGGTGACGTGGTGCTCGAGTCAGTCGGTTTGTGCGTATGGACACCGGGTTCCGGGTGTAGGTTCGAGATGACGGCTCGTCTTGGCTTGACTGGGCTCGAGGTCGTCGTTGTTGATGTTCGACCAGCGACACGGAAGGGAAGCGGACGGTCAAAGGAAAAGAAAATTAGAGCAAAAAAAGGGTCGTCGAAAATGAACGACACGGTCGAAGTGAAGGTGTGTGAAAGGGACTGCGACCAGCGACCAGCGACCAGCACTCTCTTGCACAGCAATGAGGGGACCGGCAAGAAACGGACTGAAGGATCGGACGATCAAAGGACCGGAAAGGAGGGAAAGGGAGGGAGGGAGCGGCGAGAGAGAAAAAAGAGGCGGAAACTGGAAAGTGGAAACTGAACGGGCCCTCAGAGGAGGTCATGCCATGCGCCATGCCATGGTTTACGGCCGACGGCCCACGAGCCATGGGGTTGCGACCAGGAGAATGCGGATGTCGGAAACCCAGGCATGGGAAAGGGAGAGTGCCTTGCCGGGAGAAACACCTCCTTGACGCTGGTGGCGATCTGACACGAGATGGCCCGCTGCCATTGGCCCTGCGCCAAAAGCTTGTCTCAGATGCGGGACTTGGCGGCAGTGAAACCTCAGGACTTGAGACGGCTGCCGAAGCGAACGAGCCACGGGGCCCTGTTTTGGGCAGTTCCGGCCCTGTCTGGCGGCCAGTTGGCCCGTGCGGGGCTGCCGCCGGAAACGCGCCAGGGCTTCAGGTGCTGCCTGGGCGCTACCTGCGCCAATGCACCGCCCACCCTTCATCAGCGCAGCACGTGGGATGGAAGGTCGGGTCCTTCCTTCATCGTTCCAGGTTGCGCCTGTTCGGCTCCTTTTGCTGCCTGCTGTACAATCAACCAGTTCCACGCGGAAAGCACCCCGCGGCATCGGACGGTTTCGCGGTTTCCCGGCTGCCATCCCAACCCATCTCGTCCCATGCGTGGTGCAATCGAGTCAGCAGTGGCGCGCATCAGGAAAGCGATCAGAAACACACGGACCCTCTTTGTGGGCCACACCGCAACTCCCAAAAACCACCAGCAGCATCTGACACCACATGACAGCAGCTGGCCTGGCCTGACCTGACCAACGTTTCAAGAAACAACCGCTGTCCCGTCGGCCGCGGCCGCACATCGGTCGGTCACCTCGCTGCGAGAAACGCTGCCGGGATCTTGACTCGATGCCGGGAAGCATTTCCTGACTACTCCGTAGTAACATAAAGGAGCGATGGGGGCGCACGTCTCGCCCGAGACGGCAGTCGCCCGAACTTCTTTGCAAGCGATTCCCACCCCCGATCCTCCAGCGCCGGTGGCTGCGCGCCTGTTACAGTTGCCGGCCGACATTGTGTCCTACATCTGCCGGGAACACCTGCAGCCGGATTCGGTCGCGGCATTGGCACTGACGTGCAAGGCGCTCTATGGCCTCCTCTTTGAGCGGGCGAAACTGGCCCTCGACGACCACCAGCGCCAGGAATTGCAGTTGCTCCTTGAAAAGGACATGGGCCATAGTTGGTGGTATTGCCACACCTGCTCCGTTCTCCATGCCATCTCGGCTCAGGGGCCGACCGGCTACAGCAGCCACCAGCCGCTTGGTGAGCCTGACCGTCGTCCCCATGATAGCCAATTCCTCTGCGGCAGCGGCTTCAGCATCGACTATCAGACGGTCCGGCTTGTCATGAATCGGCATTTCTACGGTCCCCCAATGGGCCTCGCGTTGGAAGACCTCAGTCTCAAGAGGGTTTCGCTCGGCCGACTGCGCTGGAACGAAGCATGGTCGGCCAAAATTCTCCGAGACGAGCTCTTTATCTCCTCTACCAGGACCTTGAGTGGAATGTCGTGGAATGAGCGAGACCTAAGGGCCGCCTTGGACGGCGAATGTTACGAACTCTGCGCCCATGTCTCCACAACAGGCCCTTCCTATTCTGTTGCCGCTGCGCTTAGACGCCCAGCTTTCACGTCGATGACAAATCGGCAATTTTTCATCCCATGCCACGATGTCATCGCGTCGTGTGACCGGTGCCTCACAGATTACGCCGTCACTGTTGAGCGGAGGCTGATTGAGCATGAAGGCGGAGAGGACCCGGCCGCGCATTGGTTCATCACCATCATCTCGTACCACAGCCTCGGCAGTTGCCGCTCGCCGTGGGGCCTCAAGTGGAAAGCTTTTGCTAGATCGAGGGCATTTCCCACCCAGAGACGGGACATGATGGCGTACCCGCTCGGCGCCATCAAGGCGGCGTGGGAGTCAATAGAGTGAGAAACACACTTCATCTGACACAGAAAAGAGGAGAACGATAAGAAGGAAGAAAAGGAAGAAGGGAACATGGGAGCGGAAAGACGAACATTGCTCGCCTGCCCAGATTGTCTTGACGGCAGCACCCTAAACAAGATGCTACCGAGTCCTAGTACCACGCCAAGGTGTGATCGCATCGCCGGGATATCTTACAAACATGCAAAGCTAATAGCTGAAGTTTTCGGGTTCCTCAGACGTAATCATCACCCACCTCTCTTGAGGATGGTGTGTGGAGCTGCTGCGTTTGCCCCTGCTGTGGCGCTGTCACGACCCTCGATTAACCCGCAACCCGCAACCTGCAACCTGCGACTAGCAACCATAGAATACACCTCCATGCCTCCGTGCAGGTTGTTCTCAGACCTCAGATACCTAGGTAGATAACGATCACCAATGACGTCAACGTCAGGCACTTCCCCCTCCGTGCACGAGCACCGTTCGCTGCTTGGAAGTCATTTTTGCGTCTTGAGCACTCCCACATCGCCCATTCCTCTTCCCCAGGAGCGAGCCATCAACGAAATCGCAAAATCGAGCCATCGACAAACTCGAGCCATCAACGAGATCGAGCCAATGAACCGAATCAGTTTCCACGATGTTTGCCGCGCTCGGGCAAGGTCCGCAGCTGCCGTCCTCGCCAACGACCTCGCCAATGCCCCCGCCAATGCCACTGCCGCCCTTCTTGCAGTTGCCTGCCGACATTGTTCTCTACCTCAGCCGGAACCACCTGCCACCTGCTTCGGCCATGGCGTTGTCCCTGACGTGCAAAGCTCTCTTCAGCCTCGTGTTTCTAGGGGCAAAAGAGAGCATGAACCCATCGGAGCGGCAAGATCTACAGCTTCTCCTTGAGAAGGACCTAGGGCATGGTTGGTGGTACTGCCACGGCTGCTCTCGGCTACGTCCCATTACCACTCGAGGACCAACCTGCGGCATCAACGGTCACCATATGAAATTTACCCGGAACTCTGCCTGCCGTTGTCACAATACGCGCTGGTTCGATGGAAGCGGCTTCAGCGTAGACTACCAGAGCGTCCACCTTGCCATAAATCGTCATTTCCTCGGCCCCCTGAACGGCTTGCCGATAGAAATCTTCAGCGTCGAACCTACCTTGACTGGTCCGCTCCCGTGGCAAGAAAAATGGTCAGCCAGGATCGTTCAAGACGAGCTGTTTCTATCTGCCACCCGTACCCTGAACGGCTCTGGCTGGTCAGAGGAAGCGCTCAGAGCTGCACTGGATTACGAATCGCGCGAAATCTGCGACCACATCAGGACATCAGTGGGTCTGGTCTTCGCGGACAGTCCCTTTGTCAAATGCCCCCTCGGTCGGTCGATCTACACGCCTGCGGGCCCGTCCTTCGATGGATTTAATAAGGCCCTCCTCCGTCCGTCGATGATCCCGACGGTCGTGTTTGTGCCGTGTCATAACGTTGTCGAATCATGCGGCTGGTGCCTTACGGATTACGTTACGACAGTGGAGAAAAGGTTGGCAGACACTGAAACGCAAGGATGCGGCAAGGAGCAACCAACGGCTTATTGGTTCATCACCATCACTTCGTATCACCAACTAGGAAGTGGCCGCTCGCCTACGGATCCAAAATGGGAGGCATTTGGAAAATGCTTCACTACGGCAACGAATGTCACCCGACGTGACATGGCGGCGTCTCCTCTCGGTGCAGTGAGGGACAGATGGGAATCTGCCTAGAGTGGCTACCTAGGTACCTGTATTAGATATTGAGGAAACTGCGCAAGCAAGAAACCTTCTCAGTCGTTTCGGCAGAGATCGGCAAGGGAATGCGGGTGGGTTGGTTGCGTCAGGTGGTTGGGCTGTTGGGCACCAATGTCGTGTTGGACAGAGAATGCCCAGGTGCGTAAAGCGCGGAGGAGTGGAATGGTTGCGGAGGGTTGGAGACGGCTTGAAGTAACATTTGAACTCACTCCACCAACAGAAATGCAAGGTTGGGGTCTTCAGTCGGTCTTGTCCTACCCATTGGCTTGCTAGTATTGCTTGCCTGCAGGTTCAGCTCGCTTCTCCTCTGTCTCTCACTTCCTCCTTGGTGTAGCCTGCATGCAGGTTCAGCTCCCGTCCATCCTCGGCTAACCTCTTGGATCACCATGCTCCTCCGCCTCGTTCGCCAACACGGCACGAGTAGCCGGTTCCCGCTATAATAACCTTGTCACTGCTCTAAGACAAACACCCTCTTCGCCCAGCCAAACCTCACATCAAGTGCTCATTCTTGCAAGCAGAGAAGCACTCTCCTATTCACCCCAGAAAGCTTTCGCCATCTCAACCACCATGTCCATCAACGAGATCGCCATCCGCACCCCGCTGGCCGTCGTTGCCAACGGCGAGCACATCCGGCTGTACCAGCTCACCGTCGACGGCAGCGTGCGCGAGTCGCAGTGGGAGGGCTCTTGGGGCGGCGGCCAAGCCGCCAACACGGTCGGAAAGGTGCGGCTCAACAGCCCGCTCGCGGCCACCAACGTCAGCTTCGGCCAAATCCGGGTGTACGGCATCGACAACGACGACACCATCAAGGAGCTCGCCTACGACGCCGGCAAGGGCTGGCACCAGGGCGGCATCGACGGCAAGTTCAAGGTCGCCCCCTACTCGTCCGTCGCCACCACCTTCGTCGGCGTCCTCCCCCACGTTTATGCGCAGTTGCCCGACAACACCATTCAGGAGTTCCGGTGGAGCGGATACGGCTGGCACGAGGGCGACAACCTCGGCGAGGCCCTTCCGGGCACCTCCATCACGGCTACGTCGTGGGGCGGCGGCGAGGACACGGCCAGCATTCGGTAAGGGGTCAACCCTTTGTTCTAAGGGACACAACATCGGCGCTGACACGCAACCTTCCTTCACTACCCACAGGGTCTACTTCCAATCCCCCAACCGAACCGTCCTCGAGAAGGGCAACGACGAGAAGAAAGGGTGGTACGACGGGTGGCTGACCTTCCCCAACGACGTGGTGCGCGCGTCGCTGGCGGCAGTGAACCTCGGCGGGCCGACGCTCCGGCTCTTCTACACAGCGCCGGACGGGCACATCAGGGAGAAGGTGTCAGGCGGCCACTGGAGCGACGGCGGCTTCGACCAGCCCGCGCTGCCGGCCAGCAACGTTGCCGTCGTCTCCCTGGGCGGCGCCAACTTGCGCGTCTACTTCCAGAACGGCACCGGGCCGAC
>FTCU01001951.1_pt1 | contig 11859 bp, 17 predicted proteins | sample 1639521 | NCBI WGS metagenome assembly FTCU01 (sample SAMEA3914864, study PRJEB12502) | metagenome | biome: forest; material: soil | place: USA | collected 2012-03-12 | depth 0.3 m
AGGGTGGGCAGCTGAGTGTCATCAAAGGCCTAAAGCCGAAATCTGTCGTGTGCTGTTGCCAGGTTGTGATGTGGAAAGGTTCCTCGATTCAAGTTCCTGTCTATATGATAAAACGCCGACAAAAATCAAGGTTCCCAAGAACCATGTCCCAGACATGGTATGCGAGCCTGCTCGCGTTCATGTTCAGGATGGGTGCCAGGGCCTATTCCCCGACCTCTCCTACCCTACCCAATTCCCCAACTGCCGCTGGGGCAGCAGCCCGCCCCAGGAGAACACTCAGTTGGTCGACAGCCTACCTAGCACCCGGGGCCAACCTGCCTTGGATCCAAGTTCTGTCCGCCGTGTCTTGGGCGCGTTTGGCGGGCTCCCGGTTCGGGTTCTCGGCCTTGGAAGCGAGGAGATGAGCAAGATCCAGCACATGGTAGCTTTTGGTTTGAGCAGGAATGTTTCCGAACGCCGGCCTGGTATGCGAGATGTCCGTGTACGCCCCCGTGAGGCTCGCGGGAGCCCCTAAGTTGCCTGTGGCATGTGAGCTCTCCAAGCCATCCGAACCGCGGGGGCTCGAGTTGTCGCTTACCACAGAGGATCAGGTCCACGCCGACCCAGACGGCAGGGACCGGGGCTTGCTTGACATCCACATAAACCCGCAGGACGTTGGATGTTGGGCCGGCAGGAAGCAAGATACTAGGCACCATCAGAAAGGTCAGCAGGGGATTCTGGTAGCTACGAGAGCGGCGCGGCGGCTGGGTCAGGTGGTCGCTTTCTCACTCCTGCGTGTTCTCCAATGCTGCAATGAGGTTTGCGAGGGTCTTCCCCCCACCAATCGCCATGTCAACATCGTGGGTGAAGCGGTCAGGCTTCCCACGCAACTTGATCGCCAATCCTCCCATAATGGCGTACGGGACATTGGCCAACGTCACGCTAAACTTCGTGCTCAATATGGCGAGTAAGATATCCGTCGCGGCGTACAGATCGTTCTCGGTCGCGCTCGCCGACGCCTCTTGGAGCGCTGCAGCCTTTGTTGTGGGGTATTTCCAGTTGCTGGTTACGAAGGCCTGTCGACGGACGTCCCTGTCGATGAGCACACTGCTGGAACTCCCCGGATTCAATATCCGCGAGTTCCCTCTCTGCACTGGGGTGGTGTTCCGCTGAGACATGTTTGTTGAGGAAAACAGGTTTTAGCTGCGTCGATATCCTGAACTGGTTTGCTGGAGAGGGATGTGTCGGTGCTGAGGCTTTGTAGTCTGTCCCTCGCCGAACAACAGTAGGGAACGCAAACGCGGAGTGGCAATTTAGGCAAGGAAATAAAGAGTCGATACCGAGGAAATTTGGATAAAAGACGCAAAGATGCCTGCGAGATGTTTGGAGCTAGGAGGGTTGTGGGAGAGCCGGAGTGACGGCCTGATATCTTTATAGAATTTCTGACGGACTCGTCGAAATCTATCACGTGTCCTTCGCATACTCACAGATCCTCTGACATCCGCCTTTTGTTTGGAGATAACGCAAAAGTGGCCGACTCTCTTCTCCTGGCCCTCTGGCCGTTCGCCTATCTGTGTGCCCGAGTTGTGGAGCGGGGCGTCGGCACGCTGACATAGCCCCCTAGTTCCTTCAAGAGCTTCAAACACATGATTTTGACAGCTTAATATTGGATGTTGATTAAATATGCCCGCAGATAAGGCATTTGCTGACATGTATGTACCACTGCGGCATCTATCAGGTCGACCCATGTCCCCAGCTGACTTGAGCGTCCCATGTGAAACACGACCGCCGAAGATTGGGAATGGTGGTCAAGACCGAGGCAACTGCGACAGCGAAACAAAAACTCTCCGATATATAGAAACAACTTGAGACCCACGGCAAGCTGGCAGTGTAAGAAACCCACCGTAAGCCAATAAAATACCCGGTCTGTGCCTCCATGTCAGTTCAGTGTGGTTGGTTGCCAGTGTCATGACGAGCCTGTGCCTTGTACAGTGTAAATTCACGTATTTTTGCCCATAAAAGTTCTGTGTCTGCTCAGAAGGGTCCAGAACCAGTAACTATGAGGACAAGAAACCGCACCTTCTGAACAACAACGAAGACCATAAACTGTCGTGTTTATGGGAGGGCGAAAACGCGATTCCGGACTGGTAGTTCACTCTCTTTTTGGGGCAAATCGCTGAACTTGGGTCACGTGTCAAAGATGGTAGAATTCGTACCCACGTAGCTTCTTATTATACCATTTCCCGACTCCGTTTCCCAACTCTACCGTGGTGTGACTCTAACATCGCCTTTTGTGGCCATTAGTTCCACCAACGCGTTGCGAATTTTCTTCTTAGCTAACCAAACGCGTTTGCGGCCCTACTTCAGCGGTGGCTGAGTTGCCTGGGTATGCGGGGTCAAGTACGAAGTAACAACTCCACTTTTTCCACTGCGCCCCCCCCTGAATTCACGGCTTCCGTGGCCGAGCTCCGTTCCTGGGCTTCCACAATCGATAACAGCGCAGCCTGCAGCCTGCCAACCAGCGCCACGAAAGTGGGATCGCAATGCGGCTGCGTGGCGGTGCCTAGGCCCGCCCAGTCTCACGGGCAGGGCAGCGACTTGGTCATGCATGTAGGGTTAGGGTTGTGGCCTGCTGCAGGGGCATAGCCCCTGCAGCTGCGGTCCTCTTGGTTGCTTTCGTCCAACGACAAACATCGCATACCCACCACAAGGTCGACCTCCCCATCGCTTCCGTGATACCTAGGCCTCCGCCTGGGCCATCACCCACCAATATATGTTGACGAACGGTGCATAACACCCAAGGTCGGTCTCCGGGGGAAGAGAATCGGATAGCTGCCGAAGCATCTTGCCCACAGGGTGGACGAGTGTCCCCCCGTCTCCGTCGGCCCATCTCATGATCTGTGCGAGAACGTCGCGGCGATTGTTGGATTGGACATGCATACTCCACGCGGTGTTCATGCAGGAGGGGAATTTTGCGAGTTCGGAGATGCATTGTGGAGGCGATGGTTTGAAGCATGCTGCTTCACTCAAGAATCTTACAGACAGCAGGATGTAGGGCGGCTCTTTGCCTGTGGGGCTGGACGTGCGTGCGGTGGAGCGGTTGGTGAGGCAGCTGATCGCATCGCCTGTGAACACGCATGGCTTACAGACGCTCAGCAGCAGAAGAATCTTGTGAACGTACAGGGAACAAGCACGCTTCCCAGCATGCGAAGTCAAGGATGCAGAGATATTAGAATATAACATTACAACGGTTACAGAAATCCATCACTCTTCAAAAGCAAACCGAAAGAACGTCAGTTGGCCAGAGGCATGTCCTAGGATGAGTGTATGACCATGAACCGCCACACATCTTGCCCGATAGACGGCGGGAAGCCAAAGAACGCTCTTCCCATTTCTTTTGGCGTCACGTCGGTTGACATAGGAGCGGCTGTCGCTATTCGCCTTGCCGAGAGGCCTCGCCGACCAGGATGACGACATGGCGGCAAAATCAGACGGCACTGCCGAGGATAGGAGCGTCGACAGCGATGTCGAGAGAGGGAACGCTGACTCTGGAAGCAAGGACGTCGAGGACCAAGACTAAACCAACACCGCCCCCCTCGACGAAGTCTACCTACCTAGGGATTCGATATAGAGCGGGACCCAGTAGACTATAAATCGAGCTGACGTTATCCACATATTGTGAATCGAGAGAAGATCGGGTTTCCAGACCCTTGCTCAATTCCTGCCCCTATTGCTTCAAGTTCTCACCCTCGGCTTCTCAGGGTGTCTTGCATGAACCTACTCGGCGTTCAACCCCAATCTCGTACTCTCCTTCTCCAGCATGGACAGCACATCAGGGAACCTCGGCGTCAGCTTAGCCCCAAATGGAATCGGGCGCCTGGGTAGGTAGGGATCGCCAGGTCAGCGTCTGCCCGTTATCACGGAGTTTGAAAGAGCAACTCACACAACAAACCCATCATCAATGCAACCCTCGGTATCAATCTCGACATGCAGTCCATTCTCATCCTTCAACCCCTCAATGTCCATCGCCCACAGCATCATCGTTACCTGCATGACCAGCATGCTGACGGCCACGTGGCGACCCGGGCAGATGCGACGGCCGAAGCCAAACGTCACATGGCTCTCTTCTTTGGTTCCTACGGGGCCGGGCGTGAGCTCGCCGGTGCGTTCGTTGATGAATCTTGCGGGGTTGAAGAAATGCACGTCAGGCCCGTAATAAAGAGAGAGAACGAGGAGGAGGAGCAGGGCCGCCTTGCTCGTGCAAAGGGGTGGTAACACGTTCCTTCAGGAAAGGAGAAGGTGGATCCAGAGTAAAACAGGCCGTCGCAGATCAGACAACGGACGGACCTTGTTTTGGCGGGCTTCGGCTCGCCTGGCTCAGCCCTCCTCAGCTGGCAACTTCGGCTCGGTAGATATGGCGTGCACATGATGCCGTGGCACTGCTCCACATGGCTGCTCCATTGCTCTACCCCTTCCACCATGTGCTTCTCTTTCCCTAGGCGATCACACTGGGGGCACGGGAAGGGCAACTCGAACGCGCCGTTCCGGAAATAGATGTTCTGGTTATGCTTCGTCAAGCCACCTCGGAAGGCAAAATCAGCCAGGCACAATAGGCACGTCCATCGTTCGGACTCTTTGACCAACTGCCTGGGTCCAAGTAGGTTGATCAGTCGATGTCCCGAACCGGAGCCGGAACAATCTTTCACTCACCAACACAAGGTTCCTGGACCCAAATTAGTGGGGCAGGCCGACGGCTTTTCGACACACGTTGTATAATAACCGCACATGGTCGAGCTACAACAGCCACGGAGGCTGAGGAATGTGTCGGACCCACAAGTAAAGCCATTGGCGCAGGCGATTGCTTTCCCTACCACGGCAAGCCAGTCAGTGATTGCGGTCGTGGAGAGACTGCACGCGGTGAGTCACTTACCGGCATCGCCATTTATGTAGCCACATGTGTTTGTTCCGGCGCGCCTAAGGATGCCCAACTCTGGGGGCGCTGTTGGCACCGGACCTGGGACTGTGCCCAAGTTCACGTCCGCCGAACTCGTCTGCTTAGGTGCGGCCCATCTGACCTCCCAGTTTTCGTCTCTGAGGAGTGCCACCACAGCCGTGAGGGGCTCGTCGGATAAGCTGGACTGCGCTTTCAAGACCCCCAAGGCGGCTGATCTGACAAGGACTTGGCTAATCAAACGCCTGCGGCTGAATTTCGAACATCATTCGTCATCCAGATGATCAGGGACGGGACAGCGTTTGGTCCAGAGGAACGGATGGAGGCACGGCACAACAGCATCGTGGAACTGGCAATCGACACCATCGCGGCTCTGGCTGACCCCGCACCAGAATGCTGGGCCTTTTTTGTTGTCCTTAGGCTATTGAGCCTCAGCCGCAAGCCGACACTGCGGCGTTAACCTTCCCAGCTTGAGCTAATGTCATGTTGTGCAACTTGAGAGCCACACTAAAAGCTGGGGGTCCGTTAGTGGGGGCTTCAACACTGCCACGACGACGGTTCGCTAGCCTGCCGGCTGCCAACGCCGGGTTGCGATTCGTGAAGGTGTGTCATGTGGCGTGGCGTCTGCAGCTCTGCATAGGTAGGCAGCCTGCCGCTTCAGACCTGATTGGACTCGAGCCAGATAACGGCCCAAGATATCTCCTTCCCAGAACGCAAGGCATAACGTTGAGGCAGCCGACCCAATTATTTGCTCGCGCTAGGTCTGCGTGGCGTCGGGGCATAGCCGGGCAAAGCCGAAAAATGGCTCGCTGCAGCGTGACGAGGCTCTCGTCTTGTGCGGAACATAGAGCGTATTATTTGAGCGTGGCTCGGATTTTGGGCGCCCCTGTGGGCGTACCAGGCTCTCCCTCTTTTCAATTCAAGCCCGGAGAGCAGACTGGTGCCGAACAAGTAATACTTTATTACACTCTCAACAGCTTGCTTTGGCTGGCGACTTCTTGTTCTATTATGCTAGGTCCCTGCCAGGTCGGAATCACCAGGTGCGACATCCCCGAATTCTTGACACCCAAATTGTAGGACTTTTATCGACAGACGAGATGCCGTGCTGTCTACCGTGGAGGAGGGGGCGCGGTGAGTCCAAGCCGGAGCGGAGGGAGGGGGCGAACTTGCCGAACATAAAGACGCCGGATCTGAAGACAATGCGGACGGAGGCGACGAAGCTGGAGAGGACAACTCAGAGGGATATAACGCTGCGGGACGAGGAACCCCGGAGGCGATCGGTCACAGCAATCCCGGCCCCGGCGCCAAACCCGCCCATCAGCGTTGAGCGGCGACAGAGACCCATGTTTGAGCCCCTGGACCACAGCCGATCCGAGATCAGGCTGGTGACGGTCACCTGCGGCGCAGACGGGCGCCTCCAATGCGAGCTGACCAAGCACTCCCTCGAAGACAAGCCGGTCTACTTCGCCCTGTCGTACGCCTGGGGCGACGCCAACGACACCACGCCCATCACGGTCAACGGCCGGACATTCGACGCCACGAAAAACCTGGCCGGAGCTCTCCGGCAACTCTCCAGCCCCCAACTCAAAAGCGTCAAATTGTGGAGTTACCTCCTCAAAAAAGCTGGCGGCATGCCGGCCGCCGAGGCCAGACTCAGTGGGGCAGACATTGGGTCCTCGGACCCAAACATTGTGGATACCCTCGGCCAGTTTGCAGACCGCGGGGTCGACGGCGTTCGAGAGTGGCTCAACACGCATGGCATCACAGAATCACCAGCAACGGTGGCCGATGCCGTTGAGCTGGTGATCAGGCATGGTGTGCCCCCCTTGCCGCTCTGGATCGACGCTATCTGCATCAACCAGTCGGACGTCTCGGAAAAAAACCACCAGGTTCGCCTGATGGGCCAGATCTACAGTCAGTTGGAATTGACGTTAATGTGGCTTGGCCTGGAAGATAGAACAAGCTCCGCGGTCCTCACTTTGACGAAGGCGATGTGGGAAGGCCTACTACCGCTTGCGGATGACGGAGACGATGCAGGCTCGCCTATATGGCTTGCCAATCCTATCTTCGAGACGTTGATTCGCTAGATATATCCCTGGGATCCCCTCGAGGCGGTACGAGATTTCTTTGTGAGACAACCCTACTGGTCTCGAGCCTGGATATTCCAGGAGATGGTTTTATCCCGGTGGGCAGTTATGATATGCGGCAGCGACATATTCCTCTTTCAGGAGGCTTTGGCTAGCTTTGCGCTTGGATTCCTCCGCATGCGCGTTGGCGACCAGCCTGCTGGCGTCAGTAATCGAGTCTAGGACTTTTATACGCAACTCTTGAGCGATGGCCTTGCTTCGCCTAGCTTGTCGAAGGCCGGAGTGATGTGGCTGACCAGGCGAGGAGAGCCAGCAAACGAAGACGTCTGGTTGGTTCTGGATTTCTCAAGAAAGCTCAAGGCTAAGGATCCGAGAGACAAGCTCTACAGCCTCTCGAATCTCGCCAGCCTTGGGCTGGAGGTGGACTACTCGCTATTGTATGAAACGCTGTGCCGGGACTTTGCTGTGGCGCAGATGGCGTAGTACAGCGACTTCGGGGAGCTCCTTGCCTTTGCGGGGGCTCAGAGCCCTGCGTTTGGGGCGAGGGTGGCGTTGCCCTCTTGGGTTCCGGACTGGGACAACCTGTCGAGGACCGAGAAACGGCGCGTTCTCCCCCTCTCTATGCGGCGGTTAACCGCCAACCAAGGCTTTCCTGCCTCGCCAAGCTCGCTCCGCGTATCCTGGGACACGCTAACAGCTGCTGGGGTGCGGTTCGACACTATCGAGGACACGCTACACGTCTCGCCAAACGACAGCTAATACTAGAAGCACGTCCTCGAGTTCTTGTTTAGGTCGGATCTTTATACTGTCCTAACCCGTGTCTTCCCCGAGCTGCCAGGAAGCCACCTGTACAGGACCAGCGTGCCGCTGACCCTCGCCGTCCTGAGGACTTATTTTGTCGACATGGATGTGTTCTACAACAACCTAGAGAGGCAGTGTTTCGGCACCATCGACGTTGAAAAGCCCTCGTTTGAGCGTCTCGCGGCCATCTTTTTCTGCACCGTCACGCGAGAGGAGATACGGACGCATTTTGGCAATTTTCTACCTGGCTCGTTGCTGTACAGCCGTCACCCGAGTGTGTCCCTGCCAACGTTGAGGGAGATTTTTCTTCCGGAGCGCTCGTTCTGCTGCCGGTTTACCGACATGCTCCGGTCCTCTATGGACCAGATCTCGAACGATGCGGGACGGGCTGACGTCCGCTGGCTGAGCCAGGTAAGTCCCTTCAGCGGCGGACGGTGCAAGCCGTTCCGGACCGCGGACAGCTACTTCGGGTACGCAGCCCCAGGGGTCGAGCAGGGAGACATCGTCTGCGTGCTGGCGGCGTTGTTGATGCCGGTTGTTCTGCGCCCGATAGGGTCTCATTATATGTTTGTCTCGCTCTGTTTTGTGCTTGGGTGTATGGAGGGCGAGGTGTGGCCGACGGTGGCTAGTGGGGAGCGTGAATTGACGGAATTCAGTATTCGTTAGATGCTTGGTCCCCGAACAGGTAGGTGGTATGGTTGCTGTCCTCTTGGAGTATCCCAGTATCGCACCTACGCTGACACGTTGCTACGCCGCTCCAGGTTCTCGAGAGAAGACCCTCAGGAGGATTGCTTAGCAGGACCGAGGATTCACCAAAGCGGCCATATGTTAAATTGGCTAGGTTGTGATTCGTTGAGTTGTTGGGAGCCGTGGCCCATAGCATAATCTTTCCAATGCCCACCCGCGTATTACTCTCTCGTGAAACGTGGGAGCGACAGAGAGTTGGGAGCATCTTGCTGGCAGGTGGTGTTCACAAACAGACGAGGTCATGTGGCTCAACTCGAGCCGCTGCTGGAACCAGAGGTGAAAATGGGTCACAGAAGGCACAGCAGTGAGGTTGATCGTCCTGACTGAATGTTTCAACGTTCTAGCCAGAGAAGCTCTCAGTTATCCGAAAACGTCTCCAACGGCACCCGCAATCCTGAGGCGCCTTTCTGTGCCACCGAACTCGTCAGGGGTTTAGAACGCACGTCCAGAACCCTGATCGGGACCGAGTATGTTAGAGGGCCCTGGAAGGAAATAAACACTAGAATCGCGGGGGCACTGAACGCCACCCCCTCCAGGGGGACTGTACAACAGCAGACAGACCGGCTGATGTCGGCGGTCCAGGAGGCAGTCCAAGCCCTGACATCGAAAGCGAGACCGTCACCATACGCCAAGCGGTGGTGGACAACTGACCTCACACAAATGCGTTGTATTTACACATACTGGAGGAACCGTGCTCGGACTGAACGACGAGCGGGGAGAGCCTTAGCAGACCTGGAGGAAATGGCGAAGGGGGCTGCAAAGCAGTACCACGACGCTATCAGGCAGCAGAAGAAGAAGCACTGGGACGAGTTTCTTACCGACAACAGCAATATCTGGAAGGCTGCCAAATACCTCAAGTCCAGCGACGATGCGGCGTTTGGGAAGGTACCACAGCTCGTCAGAGCAGACGGAACAGTCACAGCCGATCACACAGAACAGGAAGGGGAACTCCTGGCTACCTTCTTTCCTCCTCTCCCAGAGAGAATTGAAGATGAAGGCCCCCGACCGCAAAGAGCTCCTCTAGCGATGCCGCCGATCACCATCGAAGAAGTGGAACGACAATTATTTGCAACCAAATCCTGGAAAGCGCCTGGGGAGGACGTCCTACCTGCGATCGTCTGGAAAGAGACTTGGCCGGTGGTCAAGCACCATGTTCTCACCCTATTCCAAGCATCTCCGGAAAACGGTACACTGCCTACCCAATGGCGGCACGCCAAGATCATACCGCTCAAGAAGCCCAGCAAGGACGACTACACTGTTGCCAAAGCCTGGAGACCGATTTCACTTCTGGTAACACTCGGCAAGCTGCTAGAGTCGGTCGTGGCGGAGAGGATCTCACATGCGGCTGAGGCGTATGGACTCCTCCCAACCAACCACTTCGGAGCACGCAAACAACGGTCGGTGGAACAAGCGCTCCTGCTCCTTCAGGAACAGATCTATACTGCCTGGCGAGGTCGAAAAATAGCAATCTTGATCAGCTTCGACGTTAAAGGGGCCTACAATAGGGTCTGCAAGGAAAGGCTTCTTCAACGGATGAAAGAAGCTGACAAACTCGACCTGCAGACACTCTTTTCGACGCTGCCCTCTCCTCGCGCATCGAGGTCAGGGTACACACCACAAACCAACAACCTCGACCGGCAATTGCCTGGCTGCCTTGCATCTGTCGAGCGGTGGCATCAAGTAAGCAGCCCCCGCTAGCGTCTACGAGTTCTTGGTAGCTGACTGGCGTTGCGGTTTGGCTCTCCTGGGGAGGAGGAAATGCCGAAGGACGGAAACCAGGGAGGGAAAGCAGCGCACCTGTATATACTTGACTCAAAAAGACGAGGTCGGGGAGGGACCCCCCTCTACCTTGACATCTCCCCCCCAAGAGCCTCGCCCACCATTATATATACATTCTTGGCCGCAGCGGCTTAATAGCGGCACGGAAATCGGCATTGTCCTAGGCATCGACCTCGCCCTGGCGCTTGATAAGGGGCGCGCTAGGGTATATATTACAGATCTCCTGGGGGATGGGGCTGTTGGGGCCTAGATACAAATTAGTTGAGTAGGAACTCTTCAAAGGTAGGGGGAGACAAACCGGTCTCGGCCGAGCTAGTCATGACGACGGGGATGTCCTTGAAGGCTAGGCCGATGGCCAAGTAGGCTATTATGCTGTCCCTGAAGAGAGTTGCATCTTCACGAAAAGTTAGCAAGGAGTCGATGAAGTCATGGGGAGGGCTGTCGCGTACCCTAATCACAGGCGACGCTGAAGAGACCCTCCTAGAGGTCGAGAATTACCAGTACCTGGGCACGTTAGCGGGGAAATGATTTGCAACAGTGGTAGCAGGCATACTAAGTCGTTCTTGTTGAGTCTCTCCTACGGGAAGACATTCGAGGCGTCCACAGGGGTGGGCGTAGCGTACGAGTTGCTATTGCACTTCTTGCTGTCGGCTAGGGCGGTTCCGACTATAAGGCTGGCAGACAGGAGGGCGATAGCGAACTTCATCTTAACGGATTCTGCGAGTATAATAATAGACTAGAGGATCGGATGCTGGTAAACTGCTGTACTGATCTGGTCTTAAGAGGTAGATGTGTGTTGTCGACGGCCCTTATTATATATACCCTCTCGCTCGAGCTCGCTCAGCCTTTAAGTCGTCTCGGTTAAAGTCTTCCCCTGCCCTAGCAGTATAACTAACCCTATCCTGCGGGCAGCGTCCTCTGCCGATGCTCCGCATACTAGAGATAAGTATCGTAAAGAGCTGTTCGGCATTCGCTAGTCATGGACAAGCATATAGGGCGCGACGGAGTCCGTTCCAAGGTAGCGAGCAAGGCGGCTGTGACTAGTATTCTATTGGGAGCAAGAGTGCAATATGGAGTGCAAAGAGGTCGACGACGTTGCTGTTGGATTCCCGCCGTGACTAAGCCTACGTTCGCTAACGATAACTCTGTACGAAGAACCCTTGCTATAATATAGGAAACTGAAGGAGTTAACACAAGGCGTGCGGAAAGAGGGGCGGACAACCTACAAGAAGACACAGGGACCCTAGACCCGTTATACGATCGGCCGCGGCGAACGTATTTACTGCAACGGGAAGAGCGCTTAATTATTTTGCACCGAAGGCCCTGGGCGTGACAAAAAGAACACGGCATGACTTTGTACCTAAGCGAGTTGATGGCGGCAGCTAGGGCGGAGCGCTGGGCGGCTTTTGAGGATGTTGTTGGATTTGCAGGGATTGGCAGAGCACCTGGAAAACGCATTCTGGTGGGCACAACAAATAGGCGCTCAGACAGCCTGCGCATGGACTGCGCGCAGCG
>FTCU01002323.1_pt1 | contig 11840 bp, 16 predicted proteins | sample 1639521 | NCBI WGS metagenome assembly FTCU01 (sample SAMEA3914864, study PRJEB12502) | metagenome | biome: forest; material: soil | place: USA | collected 2012-03-12 | depth 0.3 m
CGTCCAGGGAGGAGGCCCGAGAAGCCAAACGAGTACAAAACCGTCTCTCACACCGTCTTTCAAAACAACGACAACGAGCCTCTGCTCTGCTCCCTCCCCCTGTCGGAGGCTTTACCGCCAGTCAATATCAACCAAACCCGCCTCAGACTCAAGTCAATAATGTGACGGGTCCCTCATCTGGCATCTCCAGCAACCAAGATGTGCCGCCTCGACCGCAGCAAGTCCCAAGCCAACATCTCCAACCCCAGGGCCAAGTCTTTGATTCACTTCAGTTCGTCAACAGCAACTCGCTCCCAGAAGAAGATGAAGGAGTGGTTCCTGTGGACAGAGTTCCTCCGCTGGGAGTGCTTCCGCTTGACGGACTGTCTCCGTTTATAGCTCTTCCTTCCGATCGTAACACCAATGTTCCTTCGGTAAGCATCTGACAAAATCATGGCCAAGGTCTTTTGGTTTACTCTCTCCCACAGGCTCAAGCCACCCCCCGCCCTCTCCCGCTCCAGCCCCGACTTCCTGTGCAACAAGACCCCAACGCCACGCAGCAAGCACACCCGTCCCCCTCCCGTCCCCCTCCCTCCCACCCACCCGTCCTCCATCCCCTCTACCCTCACCACTCCAACCCACCACCACCGGACCCCCCAACCAAACCCACAACAACAATGACCACCCCTCCCATCACCCCCAACGAACCCACAGCTTCCACCCCACCACCACCAACCCTCCAAACCGCCATCGAAAGCAACCTCCGCTACCTCTACAAGGACGTAACCCGCCTGGCAGACATCTCGGCCCCCTCCCTGATCCTCCACCCAGCCGACCGCAACCTCACCACCCCGCCACGCGCCCCCCTCCAAGGCCTCCCCGCGGCCCTCGACCACGAACTCTCCCTCGTCGCCGCTACAGACAACACCCTCGCCATGGACGTCGAGAGCGTGACTGTCTCGCGGGACGGACAATGGGGGTGTGTGATGGGCCGGTTGCGGGCGGGTCGTCGGTCCCGGGACGAAGAAGAAGAAGAGGGGGGGTTTGAGACTGGGTTTTGTGGGGTGTGGAGGTTTGATGGGATGGGCAGGGCGGTGGAGCACTGGGAGAATGCCGGTGATGCGGCGGGGTTGGGGGAGTGGTTGCGTCTGTCTGCGAAGGAGGGAGGGGAGCAGGGAGTTAAAGGGGAGAGGGAGTGAGTGATGCGGTAAGGGGCAGCTAGTTGAGGAGTGCCCGGTTTCACAAACGCATCACATCACCACCACGGCACCAGCCCCCCGTTCAAAAGACACCCAAGTTACAGCACTAGTATTTACAAATCCCCAATTTTGGTCCCCCCTAATCCACACAAAACACTCCAGATCCCAACCTAGAATACACATTTGTTTGTTTGTTGCCTCCGATATCCCATCCCGGCAGTGATGCCTCAGCTCGAGCAAGCTCCCTCTATACACCAGACATGGCAGGGCGGCGCGGCACGTCGCCGTTGCCGTTACCACCCCAAGATCGATCCCGTTCGAAAAAAGAAAACACCATCCCCAACCAAATCCTTCCTTGCCAACTTGCACATGTGCTGCTGCTGCTGCTGTAGCGAGCACACATCCGCCAGCCAGCAATATCCTTCCAAACTTCGCAAAAACAAGCTCAACCACCACCCTCCAAACCACCAGAGACGAGGGTTAGGTGAGGTTAGTTTACTCCGACACACACACACCACATCGTGACTCGTTCGTACCCCATATCAACCTCAATCGTCGTCCGTCGTCCGTTCGTCGTCGTCATTTTCCTCTCTCTCTCTTCAACCCCTTACTCATCATCCTTCTCGGCGCCGCCGCGCATGCGCTCGTTCCACTTGCGCTTGCCGACGCGCGTCTCGTAGTGCGGCGTGGCCGTCTTGACGTCCTGCATGATGCTCTCCATGGCGCTGCGCGTCTTGTTGCGGTAGCAGTCCACTACACACACCAGCCAAGTCAGTATACAACCAGCAAACACACCGCGAATCTTGAACCAGCCGGGAATGACTTCAACCAGTCGGGAATGACTTCAACCAGCCGGAAATGAATGAGAAAGGGGAATGGGAATGGAAATGGGAAAACTCACGAGCCCGCTGCAAAAACACCGTCCGCCCCGCAAAAACCCGGCTCTGCAGCCACGCCATGCGATACCCCAAATCATTCAACCGCACCTCCTTCCCGCGAAACACCCTCCGCATCCGCGGGATCGACACCTCGCCCTCCTGGCCCTCCGCCATAGGCACCTTAACAAGCGTCCTGCCCCCCGCCCCACGACGCGAGACACTCCCCCTCCCCGCCCTCCGTCCCTCCGTATCCGTCGTCCCATCATCCTCCCCCCCACCCATATCATCACTGACATCCTCCCCAAAAAACTTACTGCCCGTCGCACTGGGCGGGGGACTCTGCATCTCGCGCGGGAAGTACGAGCGCGGATAGACGCTGCTGCTCTTACGGAAGCTGTCCGGGATCTCGCGCGTGTCGACGCCGTCGAGCGTCACGCGCACGCGCAGGCGGCTTTGGCGGTCGCTGTCCTCGACCAGGATGAACTTGCGCTTCTTGGCCTCGGGGATGTCCGGGAAGAGGTCGTCGGGCGCGTCGAGCGACGACGAGGCGTGCTGCGCGGCGCTGGCGCGGCGCGCGACCATCCCGCCGCTTGCGCCCGCGCCGTGGGGGGAGTGGCTGAGGGTGTCGTGGATGGAGGGCATGGCGGAGGCGGCGTGGGGCGCGCCGTTGTAGGCGCCGTAGCCGGCGAAGACTTGGGCTGGGCGGTCCTCGGCGCCTGCGGCCGGCTGGTGGTGGTGGTGGTGGTGTTGGTCGTCGGCATAGTCGCCTTCTGGTAAGAGGCAGGTGTGTCAGCCGAGTCGGAGCTGCATAGGATTGGGGGTGTGGGGGTCATGGAAAAAAGTCAGGCCATGTCAACACGCGCGCGTCATATGTTCAAGTGTGAGTGAGTGTGAGTGTGAGTGTGGTGTGATACAGGCAAACCAAAAAACACAGCTCGCCCGCAAGAGCAGCAACTCGCCAATCTCCAAGCGACAGCAAGCAAGGGATACAGATTTCGCGAGCATCTCGAGGTGCCATCATCTTTCATCAATCAGGCTCCCTGTCAAGGACACTCGGCGCAGGAGGTTGTTGGGTGTTGTATGGAGGATGGGTTGATATGTGACGAGCGAATGCTGATGAATGTGCAAGCTGCAGAGCAAGAATGCAATGCCAGCACGGTTCTGCCAGCAGCCAGCCAGACGACTCAACGACGACCGAAAACCAGCAAAACGGGACTAACAGCAAACGCAACTAAATGTAATGTACAGTTCTTTCTTTTTGTACCAGGTTCCTGTTGTCGCCCCAGGTAAACGGTGCTCGAAAAAAAGTAGGATGGTCGCGAGCCGGTATATAACAGGTTTGAAAAAGGGGGACGACGAGTATTCCCAGAAATTCCAAACACAACCAAAGGAAAAAGAGAATAACGAGAAGAAAAAAAAAAGACAAGCGCGGGTAAGACAGTTTTTGGCTCGAAGAGGTATCACACTTTAATCACAACAACGACGCGCGCGCGCTTTAGGCCATCTGGTGAAACATACCGACGTCATCTCCTCCCTGAGCGCCTCCGTCCTGTTGACCGCTGTGGTGGTGGTGCATCTGCGAGGCCATGTTGAGCCCCGGCTTGCCCATGGCCGGGTTGCCGCCGGCGCCCATGCCCGTCGGTGTCGTCATGCCCGTCGAGCCGGGACCGGACGGCATGTGCTGGGCGTGCGGGGTCGTCGAGCCCGCCTTGTTGCCGCCGCGGTAGTTCATCTTGGCCATGCGGCGCACGCGACGGCTCCTCAGCCGCGGGTCCTGGTTGCTGTTCCTCCAGCTGTCCACGGCCCGCTGGATCAAGCCCCTCTTGCCCCGGAGCGGCGGGTTCAGCTGCGCGAGCGCCCAGCCGACCGAGTTGCACTCGGTCTCGTACTGCAGCCGGTTTCCGCGGTACTGGTCCTTCGGGCAGCAGGCGCGGGGGTAGACGCAGTTCTCCGACTTGAACTCGGCCGAGAGCTCGTCCTGGTTGACGGACTCGACGTCGCACCGGATCGTGTACTCCATCTTGACGCGGTCCCGCGAGTACTCGAACGCAATCCACTGAACTCCGTTCGTGTCCTGCCGCACCACCAAGGGGGTAGTAGCCGGGATGGGGCCGGGAGCCGCATTAGGGTTCACGCCGGGGCCGCCAGCCGTGGTGGGCGTGGAGAGCGGAGCACCATTTTGAGGGCTCGTCGACGACGCGCTGCCCATGGAGACGGGAGCCGAGGTCGCCGATATCCGATGGTTCAGGCTGTGCGTCTCGATCTTATCCGGACGCGGGCTGACGGCCATCGACTGCGAGTGTTGCTGCGCGTGCTGGCTGATGGGGTGCTGAGGGGGGGTGTGCGACATCATCATGCCCTGCTGCGAGCCCATCGACTGGTGCGACTGTTGGGCGTGCTGCCCGTACGGCGACTGGCCGGCCTGGGGCGGCATCGACGAGTACTGTTGCGGGGGCGCGCCATAGTACATGGACTGCTGCTGGTGTAATTGCGACGGAGGCTGCCCGTACATGCTCCTCTGCTGATCGTGGCCCGAGGGCGACGCCACCGAAGCCGGCGAGTTCGATTGGGGGGTGTGGTACGAGATTGGCGGGTAAGGTCTCGGCATAGTCGCAGCCATCATGTCTCCGGTATCTGCTGGCACCTGTCAGCTTCCTGGCCTGGCGATTCCAAAAAGCAAGCAGAAATCAAGAGCGAGCTCACCTGCGGAGGTGTATCCGCTCGTCGCACCAGGGGTGCTGTACGGGCTAGGATGCGCGTAGTACGGAATGCCGTGGTCTTGCGAGTTGCTGGCCTGGTTCTGCTGAGGGTACGAGTAGGCGCCGGAATGCTGCTGCTGCTGTTGCTGGGCCGGGGCCTGGCTGTGATGCTGCTGGTGAACCACGCTCGAAGGCCGAGAGTGTTGCAGATGGGGCGGAACAGGGCCCTGCTGTTGATGGTGGGTGTGGTGCTGCATAGAGGAGACAACCATTAGTGCTCGAGCTACAGGGTTGGTGTGCAAACAAAAACCATGTGTGTTCTGGAGTGCTCTGGAACGCGTCTGGGAATGTTGTTTTTTTCCTGTGCTTGGGGGCGCGCGTGCAAGGACTGGGTAGCCGGGACGTTGTGTCGGTCCCCTGGAAAAAAAGACGAGGGATCCACGGGTGCGGCGGGCTAGCCTCGGGGATTTGGGGTGGGATTTTGTAGGACAAGGCTCCTTTCCACGCGGCACCCAAGCCGACCGCGAGGGGACAGGGGAGGCAATGCTACCCACCCCAGCGGAGCAACGAAGCGCCGGAACGTCTCCCGAGGTTTTGAGGATCCCACTCGGGTCCTCTGCCCTCTCGGTGCCCTAGGAATTGTGTGCTCGCTCTCGCTGCCGGCAGCAAACTCGTCCCCCGGCAGCGCGAAGGGTGGTGATGGCAGGGCCACTAACCGAATATGCAGAGTCGAGGCGAAGGAAGCGGGAATGACAGGATGAATCCTGACCAAGACCGCGAGTGTGGGGATGGCGGAGCTTTGGAAGTAGGACCGGGGTTTTTTTGGGCAAGGAAAGCAAAATAGCGATGGGACTGATAAATGCTTGCAGGGGGAAAGTGAATAATAACGACAGGCTGCTCGTGTCTGATATACTCAGCCCGGGGGAGACGGGAGGCGCTTTTTTGTGGTGGGTTTGACACAACGCCTCTCTCGTGCTGCCCAGGACGGCCAAGTGAGAGCCCGAGCCCTCCCAGCAAGAACGAAGAAAATTGTCAAGTGTGGGTAGATGCGCCAAGGATGACGGGGACGAGGGTGGGACAACGGTCCACTGGGAGGGGAGAGGGGGGGTGGCAGGGAGCAGGAAAACGAGGGCAGGGGGGCGACGGCATTTTGATGAAGTGGCCAATGAAGCGACGGCTGCCGAGCAAGGTAACACGACCATGGCCCAACGAGGAATGGCCACCCGAGGCGAGCCACTGAGAGGGCAAGCCTCTGGGCGTTTTCTCTGGCAGCATCGGCCTGTCATCTGCCACTCATCTGCCTGCCCTTCCCATTTCCCTCTCTGGCAAGGACAAGGGGCGGTGAGGGAGCGGGTCGAATCGACGCCCACAGACAGACCAATCCCTGTCCTGGGCAGGTCGTCCCGAAGACCGGTTCCCCCAAGTCAGTCCCACGGCATTTGCCCCCCAACCCTCAATCCATGGCACCACCCCAGCTGGACCGCTTGACCCAGCTGGGTCTCGCGGGCAACTGTTTGGGTTCGTGAATGCGAAATCGGGCTTTGGCGCGAGCCATACTCGAGCCTCTCTCTCTCCAGAAGAGGCAGTTTCGCGTTTCCGCTTGCCCGGCAGTGGCATGTGCAGCACTGGCCGCGGCAGATGAGACGGCGACGCTGTCATGCACTCTGGCAAAACCTGTGACTTGTGGACCCCGGTCGGGGCACGCCGTGTGGGCGTGCAGTCCAAGTCCTCGGCGGCTCGCTCCACTCGGCGCGTTCTGTCGGGGACGGATGCTGCGTTTGCCCCACCGCGTGCTGGTATTGCCTCCGGCTCTCCACCCGCCAACGACGCAACTGACTCTTGTCGGGTCTCATATGCCAAGCATGACAATGCTCGAGAGACACCCCCCGCCAGTCGCACGGGGTGTCGTCAGCGCACTGGTGCTGTAACATAGTCGCGCTGACTCTGCGCAGAGACAGACTGCGTCTCGACCGGAGTCAAGAGATAACAGATCGCTGGATCATGTTTCCCCATCATGGTGTGCGTGTGGCCAAGGATCGGGGGTGCAGTGGAGGGGGAGGACGCGCGTGGAGTGGGGCCACGGGCATCCAGCCGTTGAGACCTGCGGCCTTCCCTGGCCGCCGTTTGAGCAGCCAGGCCTGCCCGGGTCCGCCACAAGGGGTCCCAGGCCCCATGTGCGCCATTGGGCGAAGGGCAGCACGCTGAAGGCTCTAGTCTGCAGCCGTCCGCTCGCCAGCTTGGCCGAGCGACTGCGTCCACAGGCCATGCCGTCGGCGACAGGCCCAGGGCGTGGTCGACTCGTGGGATGCGTGCGATACAGAGGCAAGGCACCATGCAGCCATCAGGAGCATGGGTTGCCTCGCTGTGCAGCAGGCAGACCCCAAAACATCATGCTTGATCCTTGGCCATGCAGCGCATCGCCCTGGAGAGCGGAAGCGCGCTGGGTACCCCGGCGCCGCCCCCTGTCGCATGCTACCCGGAGCCCTGGCTGCTAGTGAAACAGGTTGGCCCCCCCTGTAATTCCCACAGCGCATCCTTTCCCGGCCAGGGATGCGGCAGCGGCATGCAGTTTTCTGGAACAATTGCAGAGCTGGGCCGGGGTTTGTCGAACAAGGAAAATCGCGAAAACGGCAAGCATGGGGGGGTTTTCTCGATGTCAACCCTCGTCGCGGCTGGCGCGCACGCGTCGAGATAGACTTATCCCGAGCGCGCGGCACGCGCAATGCCGCGCTGGGGATTTCGGCAGAGCCGGTCACCTCCCGGCGGAGCTCCCGCACGGGGCGGTCGCTTGACCGATGACCAAGCAGTGACGGAAGTGTCGGTGATGCGTGGAGTGTTGCATGGCAATAGAGGCAGAAAAAAAAGTGGCACTCACCGAGTCATGACCGGGCTCTTCCTTGAATTGGCGGGGCGCCTGCCGGTGTTGAGCCATGGTCATCAATCCCATAGAGAACGACGGTGGACTGTGGCCGGTGTGCTGTTTGACTGCCTCTGTGTTTCGGTTGCTCAGGTCAGTCGGCATGCTCTCTTCAAGGCACAAGGGCAAGGCAAGGGATGGTGGTGTTGGGGTCGGCCGGCCGGTCTGGTCATGGTCGGGGAAGTGTTTTGTTTGTGGACCGCGTAGGAAACCCGTGGAACCATGAGGGTGCGCTTCGCAGATCGACTTCAGGGTAACCGTCGCGAGGTGGCGAGCAAACCTGGTTTCCGCCAGGGACCCGTGCGCTCCCGCCACAACACTAAGCATAGGCGAAGCGTGGTGGTGCAGGACGCGACCAGGCCCGTTGGCGGTCGACTCCATGCGACGCGCTCGGTGCATGAAATCAGACGATGCCCAGGCATCAGAGCGAACTTACAGATGAAGCGACTCCAAAACTCGGAGCGGGAGAACCGAACCGCTGTTCTCCTTTCCGGTAGACAAATCGCCGGGATTCCGCTGGCGGTCCTGTTGCGAGGTCGCGCGGGATCGGTCGGGTGCTCAGCAAATGTGCAGCGCGGCAGTGGGTTGGTTCGTCGGCCGGGGTGTGTCGGCGCAACAGGGTCGACTCGCGCAGGTCGTCGTGTCTCTGGAGAAAATGGTCCGCGTCGCAACTTGAATCGCCAGTCAGTGACGGGAAGGGGGGGAGGGAGAGAGAAAAAGGAAGTAAAAATAGTCGACGATTTTCCGCCAAATCATAAACTCGTGACGAAAGCGAAAAAGTTGCCAGCCAAGGTACCGACGGCATCAGCAAGGTGCATGCTGAAATTTGCAGCCATCTCATGCGATTCCAGAACGGGGACTAGGGTGGAACATTGCCGAGATTGAAACGGGATCGCGCTGGCTGTGACACCAGACCCTGGCATGATTTCCGAGGTGCATCGCAAAAGACCAGCTGATTTGCTAGCGCGATGCACGGTGATAGGGACAGGACAAGGCGATGCAAGCGCGGAACGAGGAGCGCGGCCACAGTACGTACCTTTTTTGAGGGGGCCGAAAATAGATGCGCTGCGATGGGCTCGCGATACTTGGATTGTGCTGCGTACACTCGAAGACGGGGATTCTGAATGCGAGGCCGCGTCGCGTCGCGCAGAGTCAGACAATGCTGGATTTAAGCTCGAGGCGATGTGGGATGCGGGATGCAGGATGCGGGTTGATGGGATGACGGGCAGGATGTCGGGGTCTGGGTCTGGGTCTGGGTCTGGGTCTGGGTTTGCTGGATGGGACGGCGACGGGGTGACGGGGTTGACGGGGGACAGGCTGCTCGGAAAACCCAAATACTCGGGCGTTGCCGTTTGCAAAGCCGGGCCACGTGCAGGAAACCACAAATCGCGTACCTTTTGACTTGATTTGTTCTTGGGCTCTCAAAGAGCGAACTTGACTCCGGCTGGGCTTCGTTGCACTTCGAAGCCTATGAGTCCTCCAGGGTCAGCTTCCGGTTCTTGCAGGTCGAATTGCGCCGGTTGTGTGGGAGAGACAAGAGGCGCAGTGTCGCGGTCGAGCAAACACTGTGTAGCGTGCAGGCATGCCCAGTGCAGAAAAGGCGGTGGGAGACAAATCGTCAACCAGACTCTCTCGATGCAGAACCCATCAACGTATTGTTTTGTTTTGTGTTGTTGTCGTTGCTGTTGTTGTTGCAGAAACAACGCGAAGATGTCGTTGCTGGTCGAATCGCATGCGACTGGGTGGGAGGGAGGAAGACGAGCGAAGGGCAACTTGCCTCGGGGGATCGATCTGTAACAATCTACCGAATCGACAACTGGCGAGTCGACGACACGTACAGGTTAGCAGAGCGTCTTGCCAAACAGCTCGGGCCATTGGAAGGGTGGACGGGTTGGAGGGACAAACCTGCGCTGAGGTACAAATCACGCCGCCGACAATTTGTTTTCTGATCTTTTTTTGCGCCGGTGACTCGTGTGGCGGTTTCGCGGAATCAAGAGACGCGCGTTGTCGGTTGTCGGTTGGAAAAACGCGTCCGAGTCTTGAGGTCGGAGGTTGCAGTCAGCGACAACGAAGTGGTGTTTCGTGATCTCGCCGGCGACCTCGAAGCTCGAAGTCGAAGCGTCAAGGGTCCTTGTCCGCGAAGGGTTGGGATGGGGGGCCGCTGGGCGGGACGGCGGCAGGGGTGCCGGGATGCGCTGTGGGCTGTGGGACGCACCGAGTTACACCGCAGTCGAGAATCCGTGCATGGGAGGTCTCAGATTAACGGCTACAACCCTCTAGGCATGTACTGTGTATTTTGGAGGAGGAAAAGAAGAGAGAGGGAGATGCGAGGCGTGGGATGGCCGTTTTTATTTGGCGGGCTTTTGCTGCTGCACACAGCGCAGAGGGCGGAGGGCCGAAGATCAGAGGGGCAGGGGTCTTCATCGAGCTGGAGCCACCAGTTCAGGTCCAGTCCCTCCGCGCCAGTCCGCCAGCTCGCACGGCACGCCATCCCGGGGTCTGGGGTTCTGGAAGATAAGCGCACCGCCAGGCCAGGGGTTTTCTTGGAGGCGCAACGGTCAACGGCTTCCTGTCGAACATTGCGAATAAGGATATCCCATGGATCGATATTCCATCTCCAACACCCAGCCCGATGGAAGAAGCGCACTACTGATTTTTGAGTTTTTGGACGACGCTCCTGCAACAATCCGCACAACGCTAACTCGACCGCACCCATCCCCGCCTCGCGAGCTCGCTTTTCTGTCAGCAGCCAGCTTTTTGGCTCGCACAGTGGCAACGCCCAAACCCGCACGGGGAGACGGGGTCGTTGGAATGTGCCATGGATTTTCGATCGGGTCCTCACAGCACCTGAGCAGGCAACCCGCGCTGATCGGCGACATCTCCCGCACGCGATTGGCAGCTGTTGCAAGCGGGAACCAGAGGAAACAAGCTCGGCAGCCAATACTTGTAACATTGAGTGTTTGCTTCTTGAAGCGCAGGTTTGCGCCCGCAAGCTTCCTCAGCCCGCCCGTTCCAGAAAGTCGAAGCGGCCTGGTTTTTTTGTCCCTTCCCTTCCGGCTTGCGGACGCGACGTGGCTCTGCAGGGATGCAGCGGGCCACAGTCATGTGGGGCGACTCAGGACGACATGCTGCTGCACGCGGACACGTGAACCGGCTGGCAGAAGCGTCAGGGTCCCTGGCGCTGACAGGCGTCTAGCAGGGGCGTTCCAGCGTCCTGGAGCGACGGACTCAGGGGGTGGCCTCCCGTCAGTCGGGACTCGGGAGCGCTGGCACGTCTGTGGACGGGGGGTTTGTTTCCGTGCGAAGGAAGAGCTGTCTTCCTGTATCCTGTACATTACATAAAGTATTGAATTGTTGTCAACGGCATCACGCACTTCCCGCGAGGAAGACGAGAACTGTGGCGGAACTTTGACCCGAATACTCGAGGCAGCAGCGCGGCCTGCCTAAGGTACCCAACCTCGAGGGACGAAACAATGGCAGCAGAAACAGTCTCTCGGCGCATGAAGTGGCATCATGTTTGTGTTCCTGCTCAAAACACTTGAGCGCAGACGATACGACCTCGAGTTCCAGGCAGCAACTTTCTGGACAGAGAGGGTCCTGAGTTGGGGTTTACCCCGCAGGTCGCGGGAAGGTGGGGGGAAGGGCCCAGCAGTCAGACCCTGATCGGTCATCGATCGACCCTTGCGAGCAGCCAGAACCCAGACGAGCCAGACCAGCAACAAGCAACAAGCAACAGCATCAGCATCGACTTGATGACTTGACGACAGCCCGGACGGCACCAGATTTCTCCACGCGGGCGGTGACGAGGTTTCAATTCTGCATAAGATTGCAGTGCATTTGTTGGCCGCGTTACACTGGGAATTCTACTGGTACACGCAGTTCAGACGGCTGCAGCACTGTAGCACTGCAGCACAGTACAAGCACACGTCGGAGCGCTCCCGCTCACCGCAAGTGAGTGGTCTGCAACTCTGCAACTCTGCGACTCTGCATGACGCACTGCTGCCAGTCTCATGTCGAAAAGTGGAAGTCATCTCCGGGGCAGCACGATTCGTCGCAATCTCGCTGCCGGGTCGGTGACCCAACGCGGCAGCTGTCGGCACCACAGTGCTGTTTGTGCAGCCGGCGCAGCCCACCGCAGCCAATGGGATGCCTCCCCCACCCGCCCCCC
>FTCU01001089.1_pt1 | contig 11788 bp, 13 predicted proteins | sample 1639521 | NCBI WGS metagenome assembly FTCU01 (sample SAMEA3914864, study PRJEB12502) | metagenome | biome: forest; material: soil | place: USA | collected 2012-03-12 | depth 0.3 m
CTCCTCTTTTCTTTCCTCCCATAATTTAACCCCGATGTCATCCAGGTGGCTCCAACCCGGCAATCCGGACACTCTTCTACCGCCTCGCCCGCCTCCAAGGCCTTGCAATTCACCCGATCTTCGTTTTCGACGGCCCGAACAAACCCGCCTTCAAACGAAATAAACGCTCCTCAGGCCGGAACGGCGATGTTGTGGCTACGGCCATGGCCAAACACGTGATCCGCCTCTTTGGTTTCGCCATCCATGACGCCCCCGGCGAAGCCGAAGCCGAGTGCGCCTTGCTCCAACAGCAGGGGATTGTCGACGCCGTGCTCAGCGAAGATGTGGATACGATAATGTTCGGCTGCCGGAAAACGCTGCGGAATTGGTCGGCCGAGGGTCAGAAGGGGTCCAAGACCCCGACCCATGTTTCCATGTTTGACGCCGCCACCGTCGCGGCCGGGGCGAGCGGGTTGGATAGAGAGGGCATGGTTCTCGTCGCGCTGATGAGTGGCGGAGATTACCTGCCCGAGGGAGTCCCCGGATGCGGCGTCAAGGTCGCCTGCGAGGCGGCCCGGGCGGGGTTTGGACGGGACCTGTGCCGGATTAAGAAAGCGGACAGGGACGGCCTGGTCGCGTGGAAGCAAAGATTGCTGCATGAGCTGCGGACCAACGAGTCTGGCTTCTTCCGGACCAAACACAAGGCCTTGGAGATCCCAGAGAGCTTTCCAAACATGGAAATCCTGCGCTACTATACCCATCCAGTGGTCTCGCGGGAAGCAACTATCGATAGGCTGAGGACGGAATTCCCGCGCTCTAGCACTGTTGATGTGGCCGGGCTGCGGGAATTTACGCGGACGACATTTGACTGGGGATTTCGGGGCGGCGCCTACAAACTTGTCCGCGTTTTGGCCCCGAGTCTCCTGGTCCAAAGGTTCCTGGAGAGATATATTTCTCTAAAGGCCGGCCAGGACGACCTTGTTCTTAAGCGGAAAGAGGAGTCAAGGCTTGTGAGAGCGATTTCGAGCAAGCGGGCGCATTTTTCCACAGACGCTACGCCAGAACTACGGATCTCGTTTGTTCCAGCCGACATCGTCAAGCTTGATCTCGAGGCGGAGCCAGAGCAAGAGGTCGAGGGATATGGGCGCAGCGGGATCGCTCTCAATAGCGACGACGAGTTTGACGAGGAACCCGTGGAGGAGATTGACGGCGAGCAACCCAAAAGCTCGAGCGCCAAGAAGGCCTTCGACCCTTTTCAGCCCGATCTGGTCTGGATCCCGGAGGCTCTTGCAAAGTTGGGCGTACCCCTGACTGTAGAAGACTGGGAGGAGAAACAGCGGTTGAAGGCTCAGCGAGTTGCCGCGAAGGGCACCCGCAACACAAGGACGAAAAAGACCGACATGCCGGTTGGTGCGCTGGACAAGTATGTCAAGGTAACCAGGATCGTGGCCGCCAGCACAGCCAAGGACCCGCCGGACCCGAAGCTTGACCTTCCGCCTTCAAGACTCAGCTATCCAAGCAATTTGCCTGCGCCGCGTGGAAGAAGTAAGCAGTCCAAGAAGGCATCCGCATCTTCCCAGGCACAGCCATCCGCAGAGGTCAACCCTTGGACGCTCGCAAACTCACAAGCTAGTCCCAGGGCCGGAAAGCATTTGCCACCTCCATCCTCCCAAGCTGAACCCAAGCCCGGTGGCTGTTCCCGGGAGCCGATTCTTCTCTCATCTAGCCCCGTCGTGCCTGCGCCATGTCCGGCGCCTGGCACGGGTCTGACGAGCAACCAAACGACGCCAACAAAGACGAAACGGCTTGGTCATCCAGCGGAACCTATTCTCTCACCAGCGCCCTTGTTCGATTTGGCTCCGAGCTCGAGGGGGCAAGGGGCCCCGGCCCTAGGAAAGCCAGCTGAGGGACCAGGGATGAGGAAAGCGAGGCCATTTAAGAGGGCCAAGAGCGGAGCTGGAAATAATTCCAAAGCTTCCACGGCGCAACAGTCGATCAAGGACTTTGGGCGAGTCGGGAGAGCTCCAAATGCTTCGAAACCGACTACCAAACCCGACGCCGTCGCAGAGCCGATCGAGATACTCTCCGACGACGATGATTTCCCACTACCTCCCCTAACGACAAAAACCGCTTCGAGCGTGTTTCACCGGAGCGCCTCTCCGCCTCGAAAATATGGCTTCGACATGAGCGACGACGATCCCTTTGCCTCTCCGCTTCCAGCGAGCCGCCCACCACCAGCCCGGCCCTCCCCGGCGCCCACAACCTCGGAAATCTCCTCTCTAACCAAAACCAAGGCGGGACAACCACAACCACTGGGCAGCAATGATCTGGATACAACTACCAAAGCCGAAGGGGTGTTGACTGCCTACAATGCCCCAGAGTTTGGCAAGCCGAACAAGCGACCGAGCAGAAGAGCGTGGAGACTCAGTGAGTTGGAGGTCTTGGACTTGACGGCGGAGGATTGAGCACGGAACATGGATAGAAGAGCACATCAACGGCGTTTATGGAGCATGATAGATGATGGGTTATGGCATATTGGGACGGCGGGCAATGATGGTTATGAGATGATGATACACAATAAAATATGGAATGGCTCGATGATTTCTTGCATGACGCCCCGAGTTCCCCGAGTTTTACTTTGCGTTGCACCTCTCAAACAACCCTCGAGATCACATGGTATCCATTGATGACCATCTACCGTGTTAGTTGGTATAAAAACGGAACCGTCAGTAAAACAATACACACACAACACACACCACAACGCCAAAATCAGCCCATTCTTTGCCCTCGCCGCTTATTCCCAAATAATAATAAAAAATGGAAAACGCCCACCACTTCAAAAGAAACCAGAGTAAAGAAACACGTTCATCCCCTCAAAGGCTGCTTAGCCAACAAGACGTTGACGCTTTCCCTGGCGTTTGAAGTAGCCCAGACGCTATCGCGGCCACCACGGCGCCACTCGTCGCCCGTGGCGTCCTCGCCGCCGCCCCTGGTGGCCTCGCCCATGACAATGTCCAGATCCCTCTTCTGGGAGCCGAGCCAACCGTTGACAAAGCGGACGGGGTCGCGCGCCATGGACGTCAGGAAGGTGTGCTTGGCCTTGGAATGGGCGACGGCCTGGATGAGGGTGGCGAGCTGGTCGTCGAGGGTAGCCACCTCCTTGAGCATGCCGGCGTATTGGGTGTTCTGGATGAAGGGCACGAGCCGGGCGCGGAGCGGGTCGTCGACGGCGACGCGGACGTCGTAGATGGTCGGCTGCGGCGCCTTGTGGAACTCCTCGTCGACGCGGATCGTGTAGACCAGCTTGACGGGTGGGAGAGGGCGCAGGTGTGGGGTGAGGTAGTCGTTGAGGTGGGGGATGTAGCCAGTCTCGCGCGGGATGATCTGGGAAGAGGTTGTCAGTGACGAGGGGAAAACGGAGGCAGGGGGGAGGCTTGGGAGAGCAGGCAGCATACCGTTCGCAAGAGGTCGTCGCAGCGGAAGTTGCGCTTTTCCTCATCCTCTTGCAGATTCCGCAACTTGATGTACTCCCAAAGCGCCATGACGGCCTCCTGCCGGGTCGCCTCATGCATGTCGACGATCTCTGCCAGTTCGGGGCTCAGCTCGAAACGCTCGGGATCTTCGTGGCGGAAGAGGTTGATAGTGATGTTCATGTTCTCATCCCCGTTTCTCTTGAAGGTGAACTCGTCAAAGTCAGCCATGGCGGGCAGGTTCCCTGCGCCAGCCGGCGTCCTATCCGGCTTCTTCCACTCCACGCTGGCTTCAGGCCCCTGGCGCCCGGGCTTTTGCTTGTCAAAGTCAACGGTGAGAGCTTTGAAAAAGTGCGACAGCCGGGGCCGCTTGGCGGGTGTGGGCGCGGGCTTAGGCTTCGGCTTGCTGGGCGTGTCAACCTCCATCTTGTCGCCGTCCGTCTCGTTTTCGCCAGCCTTGCGCTCCTCCTCGTCTGCCTCCACCTCGTACTCATCATCGAGCAGTCGCCCTTCTATCTTGACGCGGTATGATGACTCGAGATTTGACGAAAAGTCGAAGGTGTCGACGTTGAGGCTGTTCTGCCAAAATTGGTCTTCCACCGTGTTGCTGATCCAGATGCGCAGAGTCTTGTACCGCTACGCCACCCAGCGCCAGTCAGCAACCATGAGCATAATAATCGATCGCGGGGCCCACCGCCGACATACCTTGGCGTTCCGGCTCAGCGAATCGACAATGTCCAGCCTCTTGCGCGTCAGTGTGGCATCGAGGCGGCGCTCCAGGTCGCGGAGGTTCTTGTAGGAAGTGCCGACCTCAGTCTCGCCGGCCAGTGCTTCCTCGACGCCATCGGGCAAGTTCTTGTCGGTGGGCTTGCGACTCCTCAACTTGGCCAGGTGATTAGCCTGCTGTTGTTGGTGGTGTTGCTGGTTGATCTGCGCCTGCGTCAAGGGCACCGTGTGGTGAGGGCCGGCTGACATCATGGGGCCTGGAACAGACGAAGTTAGGGTCTGCGGTTCTTCTCTTCACCGATGGGCGATAGGTCCGGTGGCACGGGGCGACTCGGGCCGGTTGTGGTTTGCGACTCGCAATTCGCCCAAGACAGAGATTGAAGCCTGGAGCGGTGGCCTGGGCGCGCAAAGAAAGGCAAGGAAGGGAAGGGGAAATGATGCGATGCTCCACCGGCCTAACGGATCGTGACCGGGAAGGGCCGGGGGCGAGGAAAAGCGGAGCGCATCGGCGCCAGCCAGGAAGCCGGGGTTCGCGATGACCATCGGAGGAAGCTACAAATCATTCACTTACCGATGCCGCCTCGGCGTTGTGGGACATGCTGTCCTCCTGGCCTCGGAGGCGCATGCTGCGGTGCGTATTGGCGGTACTGCGGCTGCATTTCGGTTCGTCGAGAAAGGGCGGGGCCACGTCAGCGGTATTCACAAGGAATGGACGTAGCAAATGGACGAGGCCAATTGCTTTCGCGGCGATGGCGGTCAGGTCGGGTCGGGCGGTCCGGGGCTGGTGAGCAAGTCGCGTCGATCGCGTCGTGGGTCGTGGTCGTTGCTCCAATGCAGGATTGGTGGAGTTTGGCTGCTGCAAAGAGGAAGGCCCCGTCGCGGCTGGGAAGACCCACAATTCAAGACAGAAGTTTTTGTGGCTGGGACGGAGAAGAGGCTGATGTTCCCTACAAAAAATCAGGGCATTGCACAGAACATTCTCCGTCTCACCCCCATGCAAGCAAAATTCCCAGAATTAAAAAGGTTTGCGAGAACATGGAGTGTTTGTCCGCGAATATCATGCTTCAGGCTAGATTCACGGGGCTTCCAGCCCAAAATACGTGGACGGAGTACTCCGTCCTGCCCAGTGGTCCCTCACTCTTTTGTGGAGCGAGGCAGGCCACATCATGTGACACCCTTTGGAGCCACCTCATCTACGACGGTGAGCGCAGGGACCAAACACGGTGCTGCCAAAAAATAAATTCCATTAAAGGTGCTGGTAATTGCAGTTGGAAAATGCCATGCCGTCTCCCCGGGGCTGCTGGGACGCTCCCAAACCGCCCCCATGCATCCATTGTCCTGTCCAAGTCGCTCGACCCTCCAACCCCACGCTGCCCATGGCGGCAGTCCCGATGCCCGTCCCGCTAATTCGTATGCCAAGGGGAGAATGCGTCGAACTCGCAGCCATCAACGGCTGTACTGCGAATCAGAAAGCCGCCCCCAGTCCGTTCTTGGACTGCCGTTTACTAAAGCGGTTACGCTTCACGTTTGTGTCCTCCAAGCTGGCCTGGCTTCTGCTGAGCTGATTGCGGCCTGACCTGTCGCTGATACTGTATCCCTCTGGGAAGTTGGCCCTTCCTCCCATCGTGCTTGCCGGGCTCGACATGGAGGACGACATGTCGCCGAACCCATTGTCATTGTTGTATGAGCCGTGCGAAAGGCCCAGGTCCTTGGCCCGCTCCAAGGATTCGATCCAATCGTCCACCGAAAATTTGGAGTCGCCGTTTTGCGACGACTTGGGCTCTTCGAAAGTGTAGTGCACACCGTTCTGGGGGAGGTGGTGCTCTGGTCAGTGATCTCGGCGACATCGTGCGCAAGGCGAGGAGGCAGAAGAGAACTCACTGTATCGACGCACCAGACTGTCTGTCCCTTCGCGTCTATTTGCGTCTTCCACACACAATCAGGCCCGAGCAACGAGATCTCTTGCTTGGCCCGTTTCTCCTCCCCACCGGCCGGGGCCAGCACGATGCGTCCGCTCGACGTGATCATGACAAGCCGCTGCCTCTTCTTGGTGGTGCTTCCGCCAAAGAAGCGGGACAGCTTCTTGTGTCCATCGCCCTCGCCTCGCCCGTGGGGGCTATTTGGGATGGGAGATGAAATCACCATCAGGTCGCCCAGCTTCAATATCCTCTCGTTGTTTCTCGTCAGGACGGGAGACCATTCAATGTCCAGCTGCGTCGGCGGGGGCAGCTCTGTGATGATCCTGGCAGGTCGTGACCCGTTGGGTGGCCCATGTGCCCCGCGAGACGTGGGCTTTGGGGGACTAGATCCCCCTCCGTTCAATTGGATGATGTGAGGTTCCTGGGCTGGGGGCACGTATGGCCGCAAGCGCGGTGCCTTGGCCCTCCACAGTTCTTTGCCGAACTGCTGCCCGTCGAAGAATTCGTGATTCTTGATGTGTTCCACCGTCAGACGCCGGGCCGGGTCGAGGACCAAGCACCGCTCCACAAGATCGCGGGCGGCGGGGGGGAATCCCGCGGGGAACTCGTATTCCAGGCCGACAATCTTCTGGAAGGTCAAATACTCCGTCCCGGCTTTGAAAGGCGGCCGGCCAACGAGGAGTTGGTATATTATGCAGCCGAATGCCCACAAGTCGCTCGGCTTCCCCACCGCCTTCTCCGTCAGGAGCTCCGGGCTCACGTACTCTGCGGTGCCGACGAAAGAGGCGTTCCTCTTGTCTTCCTGTGAGCCGTCTTGTCCTGCCGAGTCCTCAGGAGGCCGCGGCTCTCGGGGGTCTGGCAACAGCTTGGCAGTGCCAAAGTCGGTAATCTTGATGTGCATCTGATCGTCCAGGAGCACGTTCTCGGGCTTGAGGTCCCGGTGGATGACGCCTCTCGAGTGCATGTACGCAATGGCGTCCAGGATCTGGGCGCCATAGAATCTTGTGCACTCGACGTCAAAGGTCCCCGTTTTTTTCAGCACGCCGAGGAGCTCCCCGCCGTTGCAGAGATCCAGGACGTAATAGAGCGAAGCTTCGTCCTGGAAGGTGTAGTAGAGCCGAACGATGCCCGGATGGTCCGTGAGCCGATTCAGTGTGTTCTTCTCGATGTTGACGTATTTGATCTTCTTCTCCTTGATGATGTGCTTCTTCTCCAGCACCTTGACGGCGTATTCTCGGAGGGTCTGGCGGTCGGTGGCGAAAAAGACGGTGCTGTAGGAGCCCTCGCCTAGTACCCGGCCGAACGAGAAGTCTCTCACCCCCTTCTTCACCGACTTTATGATTGTCCTCCCTTCGGCGTCCACCTCTCTCTTGAGGCTGACTGCCGCACCTCGGTCTTTCCACTCCTCGCTGCTCGTGGGCAGGGGCATTTCCGGCCCATAACTCCCGGCTGGGGCATGGGGGATGCCCGGGATCGAGGCATACCCTCCCCCCATTCCTTTTGAGGTCCTCCTGGGCGGCACCTGGCCGGTCGGGCCATTCCCGGGTTGGCTTGGGCCTGGTCGGCCGGATTGATGGGATCGGCTCGGCTCGCGTGACGGGATCTGCGAGGCACTGGGCTGATCAAACCTGGGGTCGCTCCTATTCCCGTAGACAGACGACCGCGCCGCTGGCTCGTTCCTCGGGCCTGTGTACGGCCCCGCTTGGGGATCGTGCTCAACGATCCGGCTCTGGCTGGGCAAAGGTGCCGAGGTCGGGGGCGCGCTACCGTTTGTCGGTTGGTATGCGCCATATTGTGCGGGCAGGTACTGATCGCTGGACGCGGCTGAATTGGACAGGCCACGGGCAGCATTCAGACTGTTCTGTGCATTCTTTAGGATCGCTGCCGCGGATTCGTACGTATGGGCTGGTCGGGCAGGAGAGTCCCTCACGACGGGGTGAGGCTCAGTGCTCTGCGGAGTGTGCGGGTTCCGGGTCTGATCGCTCTGGTCGACTCTGGCGGCGAGGTTTGGCTGGCTCGAATGGCCATCGTCCGGGCCTGTTGCGGCATCTTGAGGGGCGAGGTTGGGCGAATCGTCGGGATTGGCAATCCGCAGGCCGCCGAGTGCGCGAGAAAGACTGATGTCACCATTCATGGTGGTTGTATTTGTTCAGACTTCCGGCGAGGCAACGCCGACGTCACCGATGGGCGTGATGGAGGGGGTAATGGTCGGGAACGGTGAGCGACGCCGGATTATCGGACGCGCGGCATGCGGTCTGGCTGAGCTGGAGGCAGGGACCAGAACACGCACGACGAATGAGAGGACGACGGGAGTTGTCGATGCGGGCCGCGGGCGCCGTGGGGCTCTGCTTGGATGTCGTCTCGTATTCAGGTGCAGCGAGTGACACCGCCTCTTGTTCGTGGCAGTGGGAGGAGACCCGGCCCGTGAAATTGCCGGGTATCGGGCATCGAGCTGCCGTGGTAGCTTCACTGGCTCCAAAGGTAGGGCCCCAGACTGACTAGCGCAGGGCAGTGGCCGGACTACCCTCTGAGGAAAAAAGGAGCGATAGAGGAACGGCGTGGGAGCCGTGCGGGCGGAGGCGGTGTTGGTAACAGGAGATGGCTGGGAAGCCGAATATTGATGTCTGCTTGCTCCGCGAGTTCACCGGGCCAGATAGTTGACGGCGGTGGCTTGAGTGGTCGAGGGGCTTGGCCGCACAGGGGTCTCCAACTCCGGTGAGTGGAGCGGGGAATGGCAGTGCACGGTGCAGATAGCCGCTTTGAGATGCGGTGGCAGGCGGGGGCATCTCCACGACACCACAAATGACACGGATCAAGAAAACTTGAACCTCACTGTGTAAGGCCAATGTTTATTCTGTGCAATGGCCAAAGATGGCAATTCTAAGTTATGGGGATGTTTTTGAATCAATGAAGCAGTTCTTGCCATTTTTTGGGGTCCGATTCTGGCCTTGCCATTTTTCTTTTCTTGTTTTTTTCTGCTGGCAGGCCGTTTCATTGGCCATTCCCCCTGTTTCCGGCAGGTGGGAATGGATGCTTCAGCCAACAATGGGTGTCTGAACCACAGGGCCACAACCTGCATTCGGAGCTGATTGAACCAGCCAGATTCGGATATTCTGTACTACGCAGAGGCTGGTAGATTCCAGAGGAAAGAAGCGATCTACATAATATAATGCCTTGGAGGCATTTTAGGAGGCCATGTTGAATGCGGTTTCTGGCCAGCAAACACCCGGCTCATCGCCTCACCTCGCCTTAGGGTTGTCCGTTTTGGTGCTGTCTGATGGTGACGTGGGATTCGCATCCGTCTGGCCGCTTCTGCCCCTTTACCTGTTGGCCCATCGCCATTGCCCGAAAGGAGCGTCAACGTTTGCGCTTCCTGCTTTTCTCGCGGCAACTTCATGCCGCCTGCCGTGTGTCCAACATAGCAGCAGTCTTGCACTCATGATGGAAGACTCTCGTCCGACTTCGATCTGTCAATATTGCTCTCATGCCAGATCTCAGCCATCGGACCGTTCGCATCATGCTCCGCCTCCGGCCGACGGTTATCTCCTTGACCCCGAGCGATGTCACCGAGGTGGTACACCGACGTCGATTCCAGAGATTCCTTCAGTGCGAGGACGATGATCAATGTCTTGCCTCCACCCCGGTCGAAACCAGGGCAATCCGCAACACGGCCCGGCCCATGCCTTCGTCATCACGGACCGTCAACCACGAAGCAACACCAACCAAGCACAAGGGTTCTCCTCTCGCATACGGCCGCGTGCGCCCATTGGTAGTAGACCTGCCACTTCTGCTCCCACCTGACAAGAGGGCTCAAGCAGAGCCTTCCCTGCCGCTCGAGGACGCTGGCAGGCAAGCCAGTCACTCAGACGCCGGTGAGAGCAGGGCCCAAGGCTCAGCTTGGTCGCCTGAACTCTGCTTGCGGCCCAAACGCAACCCGTCGGTCAAAAGGAGCGCTGATGGGAACGTTGAGGCGGACAACTCACCGGCGTTGCAGGACTCGCCGGGGAATTCCGCCCTAGAACAACCAATTTCTCCATCGCCATCGCCAACGCGGCAGCAAGAACCACTCTCGCTCAAGCCAACAGAGCGAGCGGCAACCGCTCGTCAGGTCTGTCCTTTCAACTCTCGGACTGTTGGGGTGCGTGCTCGGTTGACCGCGTGCATGCAACAGGCCAGAGGCGAAGCAGGCCCTTCCACTCCGCGCAGTCGCTCATCCTCGGGATCATCCGGCAGTCAGTCAACCGTTGCTGTTTTTCCCTCCCGAGTATGCCTGGTCGAGTGCCACAGCCCTGGTTGGCAAGCAGTGCTGACCCGGTCCCAGGCGTCACCGGAGCCAGTCGAGGGTTCCGACCGTGGGCGGACCTCGGAGGCAAGTCTGAACATCCTCTCCTCAGCACAGGACAATTAACTCTAAGTACTTGGGACCCAGTTGGAGCGTTCGTCGCCTGCCGCCACGCCCAAAACTCCGGGGCGGCTCCGAATCTACAACGACCTGCTGCCGGCCGCATTTCAGCCCCAAACGCCACAGAACCTGCCCGAAGCCCGTCATCAGAGCCGCCTGCGGGGATCATACACAGCTCCGGCCCGACCGACCTCACCACAGCCGACCCGGACCCCGACGACGACCCGGTCCCAGCGAGGTTTTGGAAGGAGGGAACTCAGCCCCTTGGGCATACAGACGCCAGGCTTCAAGGGATTGTACGGGGGGATGGAGAATGCGGACGATCCGGCCTTGCAACTGGCGGAGGAGATGGGGGAATTTCGGCTCAGCAGCCCGACGGAAAGGTAGAGAGATGGTCGTCTCCCTTGGGTTGGCAGGCGGGCACAGTTGTGCGTCTGGGGCTCTGGGCAGAAGGCACCTCGCAGGGCTGCCAAGTAACGTTAGTTATTGTTATGGATAGGTGGCACTGTCGGGCGCGGAGCATGTGCGAAAATTGGACCCCGAGCTTATTTCCTGCACGAGCTGGGGAGCGAACTGGGTGTCGCCCGAGCTGAGTGAGACGGAGAATGCGTCGGAGCCGATTCGGGCAAGCGCAGGTGCACGTGAGGGCGGCGGGGACGGTTGGCGACAGGCGCCATCCAAAGGCATGCCCGATTGGACAAACCCGCAAGCTGCAGCGGTTGGTTGCACTCAAGAACGGGAGAGCCGGATTGGCGCAGTCTCCGCAGCCTGGATGGCACCGCACACAGACCATCCCCGCGGAGGATGGACGACCTGAGCAAACGCGGGTGGCAGCGTGTGGAGCAGACAACCAGGGGGCAACAGCCGATCTAACCATTGTGGGTCCTGGCTTGTTCCGCCGCTCTCAAACCACGCAGGATTTGGTCAGCCAATCATACAATGCCGGGCGGAGACTGTCCCCACACTACCTTGCGCCCAATGAGAGACCGCGACTCCGTCCAAGGATCCCTGGCGCGGCACCCAGCACCCACAGCTCCCAGCACTCTCCGATGCCTTTTTGTCCGCCTCGCCCAGATCTCGTGCATATCCTCGCATGCCGGTTCCCCTCTGCCCTCTGCCTCAGATCTTTCGCCGCCCTGCCTTCTTCCTCTTCGTCTCCTCTCCTCTTCTCTTCTCTTCTCTTCCACCACCCTCTCGCACACCTTTCCTCCCCAAAACCACTTCTCTCTTCTCCACTCTCAACTTGGACCAACATCATCGTCCATTCACCCATAGCCCATCGCGGCTTACAC
>FTCU01002404.1_pt1 | contig 11787 bp, 10 predicted proteins | sample 1639521 | NCBI WGS metagenome assembly FTCU01 (sample SAMEA3914864, study PRJEB12502) | metagenome | biome: forest; material: soil | place: USA | collected 2012-03-12 | depth 0.3 m
CCCCTTTTCTCACTCCTTTCCCGTACGCTTTCCTTCTCTTTTTTCGCCACTACTCCCCTCCCAAAAAGCCAACTAACCCCCCACCCACCAGCCTAACCTTCCCCCCCACAACCCCCAACTCCCTCTCCCACCTCGCAGCCGGCGACATCGCCCGCTGGTCCGGCATCAAGCGCTGCGGCGCAGCCATGCATCAAGGCCATCACGCAGCATACAACATCCACCAGCAGATCCTGCACGCACATCAAAGCACCACCACCACCGCCACCGCCACAGTAGCCTCCGTCACCACAGCCGTGGCGGCCATGGCAGTGACGACGACGGCGGTGGCAAAAGAAACAGAGGAAAAGCCCGAGATCAAGTTCCTTGAACTCGCTGAGGTTCCGCCGATGATTGGGCTGGCGATCGGCAAGCAGGCTGTTGCGTACTGGCCCGCGGGGGGGATGGTGTCGGGGGAGGAGACGTTGGAGACGTTTTTTGGGAAGGATCTTGGGTTTTCTAGTGAGTTTTGTTGTCTTGTGTTTTTATTTCGTCTCCTTTTTAGGGGTTGTTGGCTTGCTTTCTCCTTTCATGCTTGGTTTCTGGGCGGGTGTGCAGTGGTGCTAACGTTGCTGGTGATAGTTTGCTGGAATCATATGCGGCTTGGAGAGGAGATGAAGTGAGGAGTTGCGAAAGGGGTTGGGAGTTTGTGTTTTGAGGTGTGTTGTGAGGTGTGTTGTGGAAAGGGGTTGGCGGTTTGGGCGGTACTCTAAGAGGTACTCTCCTGAGAGTGGCTCGGTTCTCTTGCGTTGTCACATAGAACAACGGATAGAAACGTGTATTCAGCATGATATTTTCTCTATCCCCTAATCTGTCGCTGGCACAAAGAACGAATGAGACTCGCTTGCATCCATGGTATTTTCTCTATCCCCTAACTTCACTCTCACACAGGTACATTACAGCTTCGGCACCAACCCCACCCCCGTACCGCCCATCACCTTGTCATTGTCATCCAGCGGACACAGCTGAAAGAAGCGCTCGCGCGAGCAGCTCATCAGCGCAGACCGCTTCTGCGGCAGGTCGATGATCTTATCGAGCCCAAACCCGTGGATCAGGTCGTACATGAGCACGGAGCTGTTGGTATCCTTGGGCTCGCCGACGACGCGCGCGGTGCGCGGCTCGTCCAGGAACAGGTAGTGCATGAGGCTCGACCACCACGCGCTGACGCGGTGCGGGCCGCGGAACCGCACGTCGCCGACTAGACTGTGCCGCCCGCGGTCGTAGTCGCCTGCGGGGTAGTACGCGCCGATGGCGTTTTCCTGCGACAGGTCAGTCATGTGGACTGTCAGACTCAGGAAGACAGGACTGGACGAAAACGCACCTTGGCCCAGTACACCTCAAAATACGCAAACGACGTCTCGTCGAACCGCGCCAGGATGGCCAGCCGGTGCGGGTCCTCGTGCGCCCGCCGCAGGTACGCGCGGTGCTGCTCGAGGGTGCCCGTCTCGCTCCAGCCCTGCGACACGCGCGGGTCGTTCTGCCACGTGTGGAACAGGTCGACGTGCGCGGCGCTCTGGGGGTCCAGCACCACCATGCTGAACATCTCGCGCAGGTGCGGGATCCACCGGCTGTAGATGACGCTGCCCGGCGCGGGCTTGGTGCGCCGCTGCGGGTGGCGGCAGAGTGTTGTTGAGGTGTGGCTCGTCACGACGTACTCGGATGGCGGGAGCGGGTAGGCGGACAGGTCGGGGTCTTGGGACTCGGGGGCCCAGGCGGGGCGGGGACCGAACGGGGAGCCCGCGCCTTGCCAGAAGGCGCTGCGCGAGACGAGGAGTTCGCTGGTGGGCGTGGCATCGCCCGAGGTGGAGGTTGGGTGGTTGATAGCGAGGCCGACCGTCTGGAGCTGTTTTGCCAGGCGCGTTGCCCCGGGACCCTGGGTGTCCAGGCGGAAGGCCTCCTCGGTCGGGCGCGTGGTGAAGACGGCGTATGCGACGAGCCAGAGCTGACCGACGGTCGGGGGTTCTGTGCTATTCCAGCGGACCGCCACGGAGGGGTTCCGTCGCGCCCTCGCCCACGGTGTGTTGTTGTTGTCCTTTGGCCTATCGCTCGATTTGAGGTCCTGGGGTTCCGAGAAGGAGACGGCGGCATTGTGAAGGGGGCTGGCAAGGGGCTTGCTGGTAGGTTCGGGTTCGCGAGGAGTTAGTTGATAGAAGCTGGCGTCGTCGGTCTTTTTGACGAGGTACGCGGTCTGGTAGGGATGCGGGAGCTTCAGGATGGGGTCTAAAGAAGCGGCAAAGTTGGCAAACTGTGGTGGTGCTTTTGATGGCGCCATGTTTGCTGTGTGTGATGCTGACGCCGTCGAGGGTGTCGATGGTCGGACAGAGTGCAGCTCGTGAAGAAACGCCACCACGCGGTACAATTTGCAGAGCCAGTCCTATTGGAGCTCCAGCTCCAGCTTCCCACCAGCGGCAGCTCAGCTATTCGCCATCTCCGTCTGCTCGGCATTGGGAGCTCAAGCGAGGGCAGACGAGCACCGACAGAGCGGTCCTGGACCCTGCCCTCGGCCCTGTCCTGCCGGCGGAAACCGGTTTCACAGACCGACAGAGCACCACACTGGTGCTGCGGGGTCTCGGCGTGTTCCCTCCTGGCCCCTGAGCCCGGCCAATGACACGAGGAACAGGGGTCGGGATGGCGTGCCAGGCTTCGGATCTGATAACTTTACTTGCACGCCAAAAAGCGGATCAGATAATTTTCTCCCTTGGCACCCGATCTCGGAGACCGGGGGGTCTGCTTCGTCCATCCTGGCAGTCATCAAGGTGCTCCATGGTGTTCTTGGATGCGCCAGTCTCGTGTCGGGTGAGTGAGAAGAAGCTGAAGCTAAAAAAGCCGAGCTGGAAACCAGACCAAACATTGAGCCAACTATGGTCTGTTGTTCTGAGTTCTGTCTCTTTGGCTGTAGCTGTCTGTTTTCTCGAGAGAACGGGAGAGAAAGCTGCGGCAGCTGTGCTAGCTTCTGCAGCGTGGGGTCGCCCTTGGCATGAATAATCCGTCTTGATCAGATCCCGAGAAATCAACGGTTCACTGGCGGGCCCTGAGGCATTTTCCCGGGGCAGGGGGGCCACCCATCACACCACCTCGACGGCCCCTGTCCAGGACAGCCAGGGTAGCTTCCGGCCTCCGGGTTATCAGATGGAAGCAGCATGCATCACGCACCCCACCTGGCCGCGGAAGCTTGCGAGAGAGAAAAATCTGATCCGTCTGCTGCCCGTGTGTGGATCCCCAATCTCTCTCGTCGTTCGTCAGCGCGTCGCAGCATTGTCGCCCGCTCTCTCAGCCGAGGAACAGTGAGATTCACGCAGATCCCCTGGCATTGCATCAGGGAATCGAGAACCGAGGAGCGAGAGCGGGACGAGCGTTGCCGGGATGGGTCCATTGTCACCAGACAAAGCACCCCTCGTTGGCCAATGGGGGGTGATGGTGTGGTTGCGTGGCCAAGAAAGGCCAGAGAAGAGACTGCGTGAACGCATCTAATCAGATTAGATCGAGCCGAGTCTTGGGGGCTGTCGGCCACCCCCCTGGCAGCCTGCAGCGTCTGTCATGTCTCCCCGCTCGGCTCCGGGACCGCGGTTCTCAACCTTTTCGGACGCAATGGCACATCGACGGCATTATTATCCTGTCGTGTAACAAGATACATCACAAGCAGACAGTGAAACACACATACCTACCTACACACAGTCATTGACAGGAGTACAAACTATACCTCGTGGACATGTCGGTCCAGGTCCCGACACATCCCGCCACGGACGGCTTCGTCCTCCCGCAGCCACAACCCCAGAAACCGTCGCTGCTGTTCGGCCCAACAAATCCGCCACTGGTAGACTTGACGCTCGGCGAGCTGCTCGACCTGCAATGCCTGCACCACGGGACACGGGAAGGCTTGGTGATCCCCTGGACGGGCGCGCGATGGACCTACAACGAGCTCAACCACCACAGCCGCCTGCTGGCCGCCGCCCTCCTCGAGATGGGCATCGGCGTGGGCGACAGGGTCGGCATCATGGCCGGCAACTGCGAGCAGTACGCCTCCGTCTTCTTCGCCGCCACGAGGATAGGCGCCATCTTGGTCATCCTCAACAACACATACACCCCGACCGAGGCCATATACGGCCTCGACTTCTCTGGTATGTCTACCGGTCGTGCCTCCACACTCGCCAAATACTGATGTCGTCCAGAATGCAAAGTGCTCTTCACCACCAAGCGGATAGGCCGCCTCGACCAAGGTCCTCTCCTCGCCCAGCTCGCAGCTCGCGCCACGGGGCCAAAGGTGGTGATTCTCAGGGGCGAGTCTGCCGGGTATACCACGTACGGCGATCTGCAATCACAAGGCGCCCGGGTCGACCCCGATCGCCTACACCACGCCGAGACCAAGGTCCTCCCGCACCTCGTTTGCAACCTCCAGTTCACCAGCGGCACCACCGGCCTGCCCAAAGCCGCCATGCTGACCCATCAGTGCGTTCATCCCCCCCCGAACCTTATCCGTTCATAGTTCTTAGCCAAACACTAACCTTTGCCAGCAACATAATCAACAACTCCCGCTTCATAGGCGACCGCATGCGCCTGACCCCCTCCGACATCCTCTGCTGCCCGCCCCCCCTCTTCCACTGCTTCGGCCTGGTCCTGGGCCTCATGTCGGTCCTGACCCACGGCGCCAAGATCGTCTACCCGGCCGAGGTCTTCGACGCGCCCGCCACGCTCGCGGCGCTCCTGTCGGAGCACTGCACCGCGCTGCACGGCGTGCCCGCCATGTTCGACTCGCTGCTCGCGCTGCCCGAGGCGAGGCACCTGCGCGCCGAGCAGCTGCGGCTGCGGACGGGAATTGTGGCGGGCGCGCCGGTGCCGCGGTATCTGATGGAGCTGATGGTTTCGCGGCTTGGGATGGCCGAGTTCACGTCGAGCTATGGGCTGACGGAGGCGTCGCCGACGTGTTTTAATGCGTTTACCGACGACCCGATCCATACGCGGTTGACGACGGTGGGGTCGCTGATGCCGCATGCCATGGCGAAGATTGTGGACCGGGACGGGGCGGTGGTGCCCGTTGGGGAAAAGGGGGAGCTGTGTATTGGCGGGTATCAGCTGCAGGCGGGGTATTGGAATAATAGCGAGAAGACGGGAGAGGTGATGGTGAGGGATGAGCAGGGCGTGTTGTGGCTGCATACGGGGGACGAGGCGGTGTTTGATGAGAGGGGGTATTGTTCGATTACGGGGAGGTTTAAGGATATTATTATCCGCGGGGGAGAGAACATCTACCCCCTAGAAATTGAGGAGCGGCTGGTAGCCCACCCGGCGATCGGGATGGCCGTGGTGGTCGGGCTGAAGGATGCACGTCTTGGGGAGGTGGTCGGCGCTTTTCTCGAGGTCGACGGCGGGCATGGGGAGAAGCAGAGGCCGGGAGTGGAGGAAGTACGGGAGTGGGTGAGGAGGAAGCTGGGCAAGCACAAGGCGCCAACACATGTGTTTTGGCTGGGGGTGGATGGCGTGCCGAGCGCGGTGCCCCTGACGGGCAGCGGAAAGGTGAGGAAGTTTGAGATGGCCCAGGTCGGGAGCAAGCTGTTGGAGGCCGAGGCATCGAAGGCGAAGCTCTAGGGATGGGGTTGGAAATACAAAGGATAGAAACAGGCGCATGTTGTTGAATTGTGTGTTTTGATTACGGTAGACATCCGCTATGGCCTCCGTCAACTTTGGCTACGGCCTTGCTGCATTATCAAAGGGAACCCGCCAAAGGGACCAAGATGGGCTCCCCGTTCTGCTCCGTGAGCTCGCGCAGACTACACCCCGCGAGGGCTGCTTCCTGGCGTTCCGGATCCAGGCCACTTGTCTCGAGGGCCGCGGGTGTGTCGGCGTTGAGCGGCCAGAAGAGGAGTTTGAGGCCTTTCGGGTTGGGCGAGATGGGTTGTTTGGCTGCGCTGAGGGCGGCGTGGGTGAAGTAGGGTGGTTGTTGGGGAACGTTTGCTAGGGAGGCCATCTTGTTAAAGTTTCAGGGGGATCCGTACCTACCTAGGTACCTATGGACATGGTCATGGACGACGGCCATAACCCATCGCAACTGGGCTAGTGATAGGGGCCGCGTGGCGAAGCAGAGCCAATCAGCAGCCGACACAATCACCCGCATGCAAAGAGCCGCCCCATTATGATGGCGTTGCAGGAAGAACTCTTTGACTGAGGCAACATGCTTCAACCCACATGTTCACGATGTGTCTCCTGGAGCTCACACAATGACTTTTTCCCCTGAGCGGCGCGTGGAGCATGTATTTGCGATCCCAGGCATCCCGTTCAGATTGGGGTCGACAGCTGAGACCAGTTGACAAGAAATTCATGCCCAATCTGAGACGAGGCCGCCAGGCGTGCGGCTGAGTTCCGCTATTGGAGGCTGTACAGTGCACACGAGGCAGACTCTCCCTCCTCAGTCCTCACCATCGTGCCTCTTAAATGCTTGATAGATCCCAGCCCGGCCTACGAAATCGAATTCCCCCGGACCACCTAACTGTATCTATGTCAAACGGTCTGAAGCACGAACGACATCTCCCCGATGAACTTCACCACCTCCCTCCACCCCAACGCAACAAACTGCACCTTCTCCCTCCCCGACCAAGATGGCCTCCCCTCACCAGACGACGCCACCAACACCCTCTCAGCCGGCAGCGCCGCCTTCATCACCATCGCCCTCATCTTCGGCTGCATGACCCAGCTCCCCGGCTCGCTCGTGACGGGCGAGGCCAACCGCTTCTGGCGCATCTCGCCCTTCCTCTGCATCGCCGAGACGTGCACCATCTTTGTGCGCGTCGTCGCGCCCGTCTTCAACGCGCTGTGCACGCTCGCCCGCCGCCACCTCGTGCCCGAACGCTTCTCCGCGTCGTGGCACCTCGACGCGGGCGAGCGCCAGGGCCGCGTGTCGGTCAAGGTTGCCGCGTACGCGCTGCTGGCGGAGAGGCTGGGGAACTCGCGCAAATATAACTACTGGCTGCGGCAGCAGTGGAAGGATGCTGCGCCTACGGTGGAGCAGATTGTTGCGCTGCTGGATGAGGTGTCGACGCTGGAGCGGGGGACTACACTACGACCGATTGTTATCATTCCGATGGTGCTGCAGTTTGCCAAGCTGATGATCCTCGAGGGCGACTGGATCGCGGTGAAACTGCTGCCGTGGTTTTACTTTTGGTCTTGGTTCTCGGTCGAGTTCTTGTTATTGATGGTGCATGGCGACGGGCTGAGCGAGATGGACATGCTGGAGGCCGAGAAGATCCTGCTGCTCAGCGTGGCGCCGACCGAAGTGGTGACGCCGAAAAAGAAGAAGGCCGCCGCGAGACGGGCAACAGCACCTCCAGTGGAAACCCCACCGGCAGAGTCGGCAGAGCCGCCCTCCTCTTCCACCGACCTGGAGCGCCAGGACCAGGAGCCGGACGTGGCGGCTCAGACACACGCGCTCCTCGCTCGCGCGGTCGGTCCCGACAACGTCCCGCGGAACCGCATCACCTTCCGCCGCGGCCGCGTCAAGCTCTCGACCATGACGGGGACGGCCTCCAACTCGTTCTGGCAGACGCTGATCGGCACCATGGCCATCTTTTTCGAGGCCCTGTACACCGTCATGTTCGTCATTATCGCCGGCAGCGAGCACATCCCCACGTGGTTGCTCGTGATCCTGTTTCTTTTCGCCATTTTGATTTTCCCGCTCATGCTTCTTGATACTCTCATGGGGGCTGCCATAGCTGGGGTTGCTGAATGCTGGATGGGGAGGCGGTGGGAGCATGATACTTCGGGGACGCGGGACTGGACCGCCTTTCGAACCATGGTTTGTATCTTGGTGTACTACACTGTCCTGTATGACGATTCTGGGACCAGTAAGCCGGCGTGGCTGGACTGGCTTGGGTGAAAGACAGCTGCCTTTATCTCTAGGCAGTCTTCTCGTACCTCCTTCTTCCTAGAATTTAAGCCAGTCTCACGAAGCCGGCCGTTCCCAATTCCTGAATCGGGGTGTCTCCAATCGACAAAAGTTCATTCTGCTCGCGAAAAAGCTATAAAGGGGTATTATCCAACTATAACGGCTCGGGGTTCACGGACGATCTCGGTCTGCGAAGTCACGATCTTCTCTCTATTGTTGGAGCTCTTCCGGGTTTCTTCGTCACCCTGTTAGAACAAGGGCCCAATTACCACATTAATTGAGACATTTGTCATGGTATTAAGCGTGTATTTTTTACTTGAACTTATCCTTGGGTCTGTCCAAGTCCGAGAAAAGAATGGCCTGGCTGTTGTCAAGCGCCCAATAGGCCTGCGTCAGCCCCGCGAGGAGCCAGGGGTTCCATTTGTTATGAAATCCTTTACCACGCTCCTTGGCTCTCTTCTGTTACGAGGAGCAATGCCCCGATTTGCTCCCTTCACCTTCAAAGCTTCGAGGCAACCTGATTGATGGAAAACGATTTGACGGCCACAGGGCCTGTGCTCTTCAACGACGTCTATACGAATAGTTGGGAGGCGCTGTCTCCAGCTCCAGTTCCTGACGGTGCCGTATTCGTCCGGTTTCCCCGCCTTCCTGTCGAACTGCGCCTGCACATCTGGCTGCTCTACCTCCGGCGCCACCGGATGATTGAGGTCGATATCTCCAGCGCCATCGACGACGACGAGCCGGATATTCCCGAGTCTCGCTACACCGACCGCAACCATCTTGGTCGGGTCATTAGCGGTGGGCGCTACATTCTTGCCAATCGGGGCCGCGAATCCATTCCGACACCCTTGATCTTCAAGGTCAACCGCGAGGCGAGGGGGGCCGCGCTCAGCTTCTATCAGATCCATCTTCCCTTCCCCGGATGGCAGCATAAGAAGCAGGTGCTTTACCTGAACCCCAAGTACGACGTTGTTTTTGTCCGACCTCGGGATCGTCAATCCCCCCAGACTGGATATGGAGGTACCAGCGTCCCGAGGGGCCCGAGCCTGAATTTGCAAAGCTACTCGTCGACTTCTTGCACGACGCGAGGGCCTATGACTGTAAAGGCCAAGGGTATACACATCCATCTTTCTTCCGCTCTACTGTCCTGTGGTATCCGTTTCCAGAGCCGAGGTTAACCTCTGATAACCAGGGTCGCGCATCTCGCATTCAGCTCAGGCTATCGCCACCGCTTGTTCGGCCGCTTTATAGAGCAGCCTGGACAGCAGTTCACTCCAGCAAACCTTCACCCAGTTGGGGCGGCTTCGTTCACCGATATCCTCCAGAATCAGCTCCAATCTCTGCTCAGCGTCATCGGCTTCCGGCACAGCGCCAGAGGTCTAGGCGAGTTCCCAACGCCCGACTGGCGCTTCCACTTCGCCCAAACATTCCCCCTCCGCCGGCGAGGCCTTCCGACAGGCTCGTTTTGCTGGCTTACAGCCGACCCGCGGCCAGGCGTTGAAATTGATCTCCGCCAGCTGCCACTCCAAACCGATCCCCGCGACATCTTTCGAGGCTGGTGTGAATTGGAACTCAGATTTGGAGTGACGCAGGCACAGCGAGCCACTCGGAAAAGTGACCCTACTAGCTTCCGCTTTTTTATCTGCCCTACCCTGGCCTGGCTTCCTCGAGACAGCGTCGACGAGGAGGAGGTGTGGTCTCGAGGCGAGCTAGCAGGCTTCTTGGAAGACGAGGCTGAGGTTTGGGTCAACGAGCGTGAGTTTTTTGGAAGCCTCTTGGACTTTCCCAAGTATGGATACAGGGATGGAGAGGATCTCAGAATGTTGGAGGAGATGGAGAAGCTGCCCTGTACGGCCATCGGCATGTGGCTCTTCCCTACGGAAGCCTTCAAGGAGCCCACCATTCCCCATCGCGTCTGTTTCGACGTGCGGACCGCTCGCCCCGGCCTGTTTCTGTTTGATGTTTGACGGGATCTTGTTTGCTAGAATGGAGAGACAACCACCGAGATCGCGTCATGTGGTTCAAAGGTTCTTGAAGAGAAGCGGTTTGTCCAAGTCTTTGGCTGCCTGTGAGCCCGTCCGCTGTCCGCACGGGGGCTGCTGGTGGTGTCTCTTGCAGAAAGTCTCGATCGGTCATGTCCCCTGATGCTAGAGAGACGAGGGAAAGGCTGATCAAAACAACGTTTATGTGTTGAACTGAACGCTGGACGTTGTTACGCAAGACCACACGACGTTGCACTTGGGATAAGCCGACCCCGCTTCGCCCCTGATCAGGCAGCTGTCAGTGATTGGGTGAGACGCCGAGTATAAGTACGGTGCCTGACCAGGTCCTGCGCATCTTGACCTCCATCCCGTCACACAAAATCCCGTCTCTGTGCGCAACCCGCTCACAACCATCATTAGACACCAACGTCATCCCCACCCCCAGCCCCTCCTTTACATCATGGCCCGTACCAAGATGACGGCGAAACGGTACGAGCGTGTGACAACCTGGACCCGATTCCATCTCCCACGAGCGCAGGAGTGGCCAACGTGGAGCGTTGACCACCCGGATGTGCATGTCGGCCCACTTGCGGGCGTGGAAGGCAGCGGGAGGATATTGCTGGGAAGAATGGTTGAAGACCCTGAGCAGGCCGTCTACATAATCGGTAGGTGTCATTGTCACATCAACAAATTGCTCGCCTGACTGACCGATGTTAGAATGGCGGGACAAGAGTCATCTGGCAAATTTCCAGTCCTCTCCTGCCTGCGCCGAGTTTCTGCGGAATCTCCCCGAACACGACAACTTACAGGTTTCTGTCGAGTCCGCCTCTTCAGCAATGAGATCACTGACTACTGAAGATGTTCCGTCGTCGTCGTCGCCGCCAGCACCCTCGCGGTTTCTCACTCTTGAAGAAATCACTCACATTCCGGCAGGAAAAGTGGAGGGCCGTGTAACCCTCAACGCCTTCTTGATACCACACAACGGCGATCTTTCCACGATGGGAACATGCTATCAAAGCCTGAGAGCAGTGCTTGGTCGCTTTCAACCTCGTGGCTCTGAGTTCATTAAAGGGCGTGGCCTTTGGTGGCAGAGGTATATGACGACGTGGTTCTGGGTGCTTGCCGAAGACGGCTGGGTGGAACGCAAGTTTGGAAAGCTGGAGACGGCGGCCCAGGGCGACACCGAGCACGGTCGGACAGTCATCTGCGAGTTTCACCTTTGGCCACGGGAATGGGGTGCCACCCCGGAACATGAGGAGGCATCGGCGACAGACCCGCAGGCGAGGGAGTCGTGGAATGAAGCTGTGGCCAAGGTCATGCCTCCGGTTACGGCTTGGGTGCAGGAACGCTGGGATATTTGCGATGTGCCGCGGTTTGAGTCCCCATGGGACATGGACCCGGAGGATGTTGAGTATGAAAGGGGGCTGCAAGAATTTCTGGGGGAAGACTACCTGTCTCCAGAACAACGGAAAGCTGAATTGATATGATATTATCGCGCCGACATCTAGGGAGCTTACGCTAGCCTCTAATTCTCTTTTTATTCTTGTTTAAGTTTCAGTTAGTCCCTGAGGCAACGGCATTGCACTCGACGAACTCGTGGCGCGCCCTGTCCCTCGAACCTGTTCACACGCCCAAGTTCTCTCTAAGAAGCCCCAGTCTGATGCCTTGCCAATATTCTCTGCATGAGCGTCCGTTCCTTCTCTTCAGGCGTCATCTTCTTCCCAGGTCCGGGAGCGGGCCGTCGCTTGCGTGTGCATATCCAGTTGGCCTCATCCAGCACGTCCACGTATGGGGCACTGTACCAGATCACAAATAGCTTAGTTTCGGAGCTGAAGGGTGCGTTAGTCCGGCCGGGGTCCTCGCTCATGGCCGCGAGCACCTCGTTGCGCAGGGCCATCA
>FTCU01000877.1_pt1 | contig 11784 bp, 14 predicted proteins | sample 1639521 | NCBI WGS metagenome assembly FTCU01 (sample SAMEA3914864, study PRJEB12502) | metagenome | biome: forest; material: soil | place: USA | collected 2012-03-12 | depth 0.3 m
ATATATAGGTCGCTCTTTATTTACAGCCTCTCTATTTTATATTTATAGTATTTAATTAGAACCTCGTCAGTGTATCCTTTACTTAGCAAGTCTTATCTAACAATGTGCTGCATGAGCCTCCTCAGGATCCAACAGCCCCTGCGCCTCTTAGTTGGTCGCTGTGCGCACAGTGTCTCTTCCTTCGGGCCAAGGTGCATGGTTGGAGGGCAACTGCAGGAGAAAGGCGTGGACTCGAATTCGAAAGCTGTGATTGGCCTGCTGTTCGCGCAGCAAGGCATCAGGCAAGCGTGCGTGCGAAAGAGGCGAAACACCAGCCCCTCCCTGCCTTGTTTGTTGGCTGCAGCCTGGTTTTGCCAAAAAGGTGGCTAGGGTGAGCTGGGCCGGGGGTAGTTTTGGCGCTTGGCGGATTGGTCACCAGACAGCACAGCCGCCTGCTGACATTGCCATGCACACGAGAAGAGCTGGGGTCTCAGTGGTCAGTCACCTGCAATTTCTCGATGTCGAGGTCAGCGAATGTAAACTCCTCCATCCAATTTCCCAGAGAACACCCAAGGACTGACGGGTCGCCCGCCTTGTCAAAAAGGCCTGTCGACTCGACCAGAACGCGCTACTAGCTCTTTTGGTAGCACGCTAGGATCCGCCGCACCTTTTTCTTCCCCGCACTCCATCTAAATAAACAAGCAGTTCGTCGCTTCCGTCGGCTCCCACCATCAACAGAGAAGAACTCCGGGATCCACGGCCAACCATGTCGTTCCGGCGTTCCAGCTCCGCCAGGCTCGAGGAGCAGACGCGCAGCGTGGCCCATTTCAGCCAGACGGAGTCATCACTTGCCAGCGTTTCGTCGAGCCAATCCCACGCATCGCGCAAGGAGAAGGGGCACAAGATCAGGCGGTTTCTCTCTCATCTTGGTTCCAGGAATCCCCTCCCAGCAACCATCGCTGCCGATGACGTGGTTTGGTTGATGGACAATGTTGCGTTTCGAGGTCCTAGCGGAGACTGGCAGGCAGAGTTTGTGGCGGCCGTCTTTGACCAGCAGCCCTCGGAAAGGGTTGTGGATATCGTCGGTGATATTGCCAGCAAGGTTGGGCTGGCTAAGGGAGGCCGGGAGGAGAAGATAATCGAGCGGCGCATTGGTCCCTTTGTCATGGAAATCCTGCCGGGCAGGCAGGTCAAGGTCAAGTTCAACGGCTCAACCCCCTTGAAGCTCGGCCCGGGCGGCAGGAACGGCATAAGCAGCGACCTCAAGAGGGTCTCTAAGCCGCCCTCCGGGTCCGTTGCGAGGTCGACGGCAGACGTGCCCATGGGGGTGGTGGGCATGCTTGAGATGAAGACGGTGTTTGCTGAACCTGAGGGGTGGGCTGTCATCTCTGGTAAGCATGGCGACCGTTTCCCTGCTCTCCGGGCTCTGGGCTGTGAGGATCGACAAGCTGATGATGTTCAAAATCCGTTGCAGACATTGACGACACGATCAAGATCACCCACACGAGTGACCCGGTCGGGATTCTCAGGTCGACGTTCGTGGTGAGTCGCGTCACATCCCAACGAATCCGAGGGCCCAACATGTCTCGTCCCATCTGACAACACTTATCTCTCCCCTGCAGTCTGAGCCAACCCCGACCCCGGGCATGCCCGAACTGTACTCGCAGATCCGGGAGCTGCTGACACCCTCTGCACCATTTTTTTATCTCTCGGCGTCACCCTACAACCTGTATCCATTCCTCCGCGGCTTTCGGGACACGCACTACCCACACGGGCAGCTGGTCCTCCGCGACGCCAGCTGGATGACGATCTCCGGGCTGCTGTCTAACCTGACGTTGGGAACCGAAAGGTACAAGGTCGACAGAATGAAGAAGATCCGCGGTTGGTTGCCTCGACGCAAGATGATCTGCATCGGGGACTCGACACAGAGCGACCCTGAAGCATACGGTACGACTCAGCAGTCACCCTCCCGCCTCACATGAGATCTTTTGCTCTCCTCAATGAGACCTGACGAGTATCCCAACAACAGGCAGTGTGTACAGGGCGTTCCCAGGGTGGATCAAGTTGATACTGATTCGGAAGGTGACTGACATCGCCTCCGTCGGAATCAAGGAGAAGAACGAGCCAGAGAGGTTCGAGAAGGCGTTTGCCGGTATCCCTCGGTGAGTTTCTCCGGGTGCGGGCGGGAGAAAGCGCGCTGACACGAGAGACGCCCGATTAGTGAAACTTGGCACGTGTTTGAGGACCCAGAGGAATGCCTGCAGCTGCTCCAACGAGTTGTCGAGGGCTCCGGATAGCCGAGTATGTTCTTCTGGTCTGGCGGGGGCGGGAGGCGGCCTGTGTGTGCGTGGCAAGTAACTAATATGGTGGTTTATTTCGTGTTCGTTGGGCTTTCGTTGGCAGCGATGTTTGCGATATGATACCCTAATAAGATCGTTCCGATATCCATGATATGGCCGAGCATCTAGCGTGCTGCTGTGCCAATAAATGCTATTAATACCTGCCACATGGCATTGATGACTGGGAGGGTAGGAAGATGAGACGAGGCTTGGTGTTGCTGGGTACCTATTGTGCCATGCTAAACAAATGCAGCGAGGCTACCCGGTGAGAAGAAACAGATGGAAGAAACATTACCGGAAACCTTCGTCTGCCCCGCGATTAAGCCATTTTTGCAAAGGGTGTTCACAAAAAAACGCTTCTGCCTCCATGCCGTCAGGGGAGGTGACCGAGTTTCCTGCGTCATGCATCGTCGTTTCTACCGACGGTGTGTGATAAGTATGCGATGGTAATAAATAACAGGTAATAGCTCTCCAAATAACAGGCAACGAGGTACGCACACCCGTCTCGGCCAAAACTAGAAAGGGAAAGCTCCCTCCTTCGGCATATTTGCCTCGTCCAACGACCTCTTCACCGTGCATTGCTATGGTAGTCACCAGAGAAGCCGCCACCTTCCGGGGGGTATCCCTGGCAACACTGGGCTCTGATATTAGCGTGCCAACTAAGGTGGTTACTGGCACTCAGACGGTTGCATAATCGAAGCGCAGGCCATTCAGTACGCCAGGGAGCCGATTGAAGTTAGCCAGGGGTTGCTATATGCGGATATTGAAATTGCCGTTATCTTTGTTGCATGTGTAGGGGTTGAGCTGTTTTATTCCGGGGACGATCGGGACGGCAAGGAGTTCCGCCCAACCCGAAGAAGAGCTGGGCGTGCCGACAACTCCTCTGATATATTCAGCCACTGGAGAGATTGTTGGTTCCTGATGACAGGCAAGGGTTTGTCAGAGACCTGATTTTGGACTGAGATATTATTACACGACAAGGAAGAAACCCCAAAGAGAAGGAGGAAGAGAGGACCAATTGCAATTACCCATTCAAACAAAGTTACTTGAGAGAAGCTATATTTTTACAGGGTTTGCTTTGCAGATAGACGTCGCATGAATTCGCGACGAGACCTTTCCCGACAACAAAACGCCGCAGATATGACCAATGAAGCACACCCCAAAACCAAATCCCAACTCCACCCAGATGCTTGATGCTTCTCCCTTCACCCCCCTTGGGCCACAGCTTCTCCAGGAAAGGAGACGAGGAAACGGGGATCGGCCTGTGCCAGCCCTGCCCATTATCACATAGGTCTGCTAAACCCCGGTGACGAGGAACTCGCTGGACAATACCCCTTTCTCAGGGGCCTCGCCTTTCTCGCACCTCCCCGACCCAAATATCCTCCGCCCAACTCACCAATAACCGTCGGTGTAGCGGCGAGAGTTGTGGTTGGCGCCGCGGCTGCCGACCGAGCTGATGCTCTCGCTGGGGGCGATGCTGCAGGCGTCGTCCCTGCGCATCTCCTCAACCACCTCCCAGTCGTCCGAGTCGGCACTGCTCCGCCTGCCAGCGACGGTGCTGGGAGGCAGGGGAACATCGCAGGCCGACATATAGGGGCTGCCGGGACCGCCGCGGCTGAAGGAGGCGGCGTCACGGGGCAGGCTGGCGCGGTAGCTGGCGGTGGGAGCCTGGCTCCGGCCGGATCCGTTATAGCCCGAATCGGCCGAAGAGCGGGCATAGGCCGAAACGCGGCTCGAGGGCGGGGCGCGGACGCCCATGCCGACGACGGTCGAGCCGCCGCCGCCCGATGCCGCGGGCACCCACTTGGCGTAGCCGGACTGCACCAGCACCTGGACGCCCGCGGGCAGCGTCATGTGGCCGGAGCCCTGGGTAAGCAGGAGCACATCCTCTTCGGTGCCCGTACGCTCGCCGTGGAGGAAGACGATGCTTCGGCAGCCCCTGAAATCGAACTCGCGTTCGTAGTTCTCGGCCGGGTACTCGTGGTAGTCCCGCCGGTCGCTGGGGCGGAAGACGGCGTTGGTCTTGTCGGTCCAGCGTCTTCTCTGGTACCGGCGTGTTAGCTTGGTTTGGGTGGGCTCTGATTTCTCTTTGGAGAGGCCTCTTACAAGTTCCTGAGCGTCCATGGTTGCTGCGTCCGGAGAAAGGTTGGAAAGCGGTTTTCAGTGTTGCGTACTGGGAGGCTGATGATGCTTGCGCCTTGGTTGTTGCTTTGGTCTGGTTGAGGCGATGGAGAGCGAAAGAGTGTCGAGTCGTCAACCCGGAAGAGCCTCCTCTATTTAAGTGCATCTGCTCTCATCCGAAGCATGATGTTCATGCCCAAGGTCGCCTGCATCCCCTCAACAAGCCGGGGCGCGCGCAGCCCCTGAACGGAGACTCGATAACCCAATCCAGGGCTACAAAATAAGTGACGGATCCAATCAAACCATGGGAACGATGGGGCGATTAGTTTGGAGCCTGACAACACTGCCCGAGGCGGGTCCCAACCCCTCAGGGGCCCGAACCCATGGCCACTTGGCGAGCCGGGCGGGGCGCATTTGGCGAGCGTGACGTGGCTGGCCCTCACCGACACTTGTGCTGGAGCCTCGCACTGCGGTGGAGCGGGCCAGGCCGAGTCACCTTCGGGACGGGGCGACAGGCGCGGCGGCCTTCGATTGGATGGTTCGTCTCAGCTGCGTGTCGTGGCACCCAGCGGACACCGCCAGGGGGTTGAGACTCGGGGGGCAAACGCCAGCACCGGGTACTGGGCATTGTTGACTGCGGGCGCGTGTCGCGGGGAAAAGGGGCTGCATCGCGCTCAAAGGGGTCATCAAGACGAACAGCACATCGAGTGCGGTGGCGTGTCTGAGCACGGGCGGCCCGCCCCCGTTGTCTGGGCTCACATCGATCACTGCCTTGGTTGGGTCATGGATGCATGCAAACATTTGCCAGAGTTCCGGCTGTCCGAGGGGTCGGATGAAGGACACCAAACTCTGCTTCAGCTGAATAGCTGCGTCGCCATGGGATGCTTCTGCGACCTGGACGACGTGGAGCGCTTGGTCCAGTAGAAGTGACCCCCGACCCAACTTCGCCCGAAGCCTCCCGGCCAACGGCGACACCGAGATGTCGAACTTGATGGCATTTTTGCCGGTGGCCACCGAAACTGCACAAGCAGCAGCCCTGAAAAAGAGGAAATAACAAGACTAGTTACTAACAGCGACGTTTGTTGCTAACTATTGAGAACGATAAGAGTGTGTTTGACGTTACCAATCCTGCCCCTCTCTGCCCTAAGGGAAGAACAAAAGGTCTAGCTGCATCTATGTTGCATCTGGCAGTACTACTGCGGTAATATATTATGCTGTGGATTGCCAGGACTGGCAAGGGCCCAAACAGGCAATCAGGCGCCTCAATGGCGGTCAACCCGCCTGTTCGGGCAGGAGGGTAGAGGATCACGACATGGCCCCGTGAGAGTCATGCTGGGGCATAGGAGCGTCCTACATGCCAGAAGGAGCACAAACACTGCGCTGCGCTGGAGACCTGCTTTTTTCAACTCGGCGTGGGGGTGTGGTAGAAGGATCCTCGAACTGAACTGATCAATGCGAACATAAGAAGGGGGGCACCTGCAGCCGGTGTTTCTCTGCTGCTGTCATGTTATCGGGAACAGCCAGGCTCTTACAAAACATACAATCAAGATGGGATCCTATCGTTTCGTGGCACTCGCTGTGGCGGCGTTCCTGGCCCTCGGCGGCCGGGCCAGGGAGATGCGTCCCAATATCTTGACCTCCCAGCTCTACGACAGCGGGGCCATACACAAGGACCTGATGGCGATGAAGATGGTGTGTTAATTCCATCACTCGATGCCCGAGCCAGTGCCCTTGGTGACTTGTGTTTCGGGAGATATTGACATTTGATTGGTGGCTAATCGATGATATCCGGAGCAACAGGCAACCTTCGGACGCCAGATAAAGGGTGGCGCCATGGACTCTACGCAGTACATGAGCCGTGGGGGTGTCGGCGCCATCCGCTGCAGGGACGGTGTTGCCGAGGTTGTCCCTGGTGATGCATCGAACACGTTTCGCTGCAGCAACGTTTGTGCCACAGTGCCGATTTGGGAACCTCGGTTCCTGGCTGACATGGTATGTCACACACAGGTCGACTTTTACGATTTTGTCAGCCACGCCGACTTGGGCAGCAAGACAGGACAAGGATCCTCTTCGTGGGGATGGACGAGCCCGGAGGGTCGTGAGTTCGTCGTGGTTGCACAGGCAGACGGCGCCGCCTTTGGTGAGATTGCCCCTGAGGGAAAGCTCGTGTACCTGGGGCGTCTCCCGCAAGCAAGCACGGCAGCGCCCTCCATCTGGCGTGAGGTCCGGGGGTACAAAAACTACATCATTATCGGGAGCGAGGCTCAGAACCACGGGGTACAAGTCTTCGACATGGCTAAGGTCAGTGGCAGCCCAATCCATGCCATTCGCCCCTCCTGTGGTCCAGTCATGCTGAGTTAAACCTCTCAACTGACATTTCTACCTCCGTCCAGCTGCTCGATCTTGACCCCGAGACCCCGACTACCTTCGACCCCGACAAGGATGTCACGAGCTGGTGGAATGATCTCCCCGTGGGGCGAACCCACAACGTCGTGATCAACGAGGAGAAAGAATACGCGGTGGCAGTCGGCGCCCAACCGCGGACAAGCGACTGCCGATGGGCCTCATTTTCATTGACCTGAAGAACCTCAGTAGCCCAAAGACACTTGGCTGCGCTGCGGGTGATGGACATGTTCATGATGCCCAGTGCCTTGTGTACCGAGGCCCCTGACCTCAAGTTCCTTGGTCGGGAGATTTGTTACGGCTTCAACGAAGACACACTGACAATGTGAGCCCAATGTGGTGCTTGAGGGGGTTCTTGCTACAAAACCAAGAGTGCTAATCAAGGCTTGAAACCCAGCTACGATGTCACGGACAAGAACTCTACCAACATCGTATCGAGGACCAGCTACAGCGGGGCTTCGTGTGAGTACAATTTCCCGCCACCCTACTTGCCTGCCCAGTCATTATTTGCCACAATTGCTCACTCGCGGCCCAACACCCAGACACGCATCAGGCCTGGGTCACAGACACGCAGTGGCAGGAGTTTCTTGTCCTCGACGATGAGCTCGACGAGGTCAACGGAGCTGGGCCAGCCGCCAGCGGATACCCCGTCACCTACTTCTGGGACATCCGCTCCCTCGAGAACCCCAAGCAAACTGGTCTCTTCAAGAGTCCAGGCTACGGTATTGACCACAACCAATTTGTGGTTGATGGCATCGCATATCAGAGCCATTACGGTGCGGGGCTGTGCCTCCTCGATGTCACAAGCCTGTCTAGAGACCCTACTGGTGCACGGGTTCAGGAGATTGGCTTCTTTGACGTCTACCCGGAGGATGACGCTTTGCCCAACGGGGGGTCTCTTGATTTTGTCGGTAGCTGGAGCCACTACCCTTTCTTCAAGAGCGGGTATATCTTGGTGAACACGATTGAACGTGGGGCCTTTGTCCTCAAGCGCTCTCGCTGAGTGGCCCAGGAGCCAGCGCTGGGGTTTTTCGGGGCCAGTGGCCCTGGAGGAAATGTGAGCTGTTGGGGTGGGAGGCTCCAGGGACAGTCGGCGGCAGTCCATGCTGACTCAACGATACTTGTTTAGCTAGGTACCTTGCGGAATACACTTGCACAAAGAGGTCTAGGGACGGGATGTTTGTTTGTCTTGCCGGCTGCTCGTAACTGGTAAACGTCTTATTTTGACAAGGCTCCTCCTTACTTGCTACAGGAGTAAACAAATCGACACCAGCATCACTCGGAAATGACCGAACCCCTTTGAAGCTGCCCCAAAGGGTTCCACCACCAAAGACCCCTCCGGACTTGCCTCTCCCCTTCCAACCCCCCCGGACACGATCGCACGGGATTCCCACAAAGCATGCAACTCGTAGTATGCTGAATCAGAAACCCTCGTCTAGTTGTTGTAAAACACGAGGGTCCGCACCTCAATGCTCTCACGGGACTGCTTGTCTTCCTGGGTTCGGTCCACGAACGACGAGTGCGGGACACGGCGAGCGACGCCTGGTGTGGTGAGCGAGTCGTAGCACTTGATGAGCGTCACCTCATCCGGCTGCTGGGCAAACTTGAAGTACCAGCGGTGTGCCGGGTTGGGTTTTACCACAAACGTCTCGCCTTTGCGGTGGGGGTAGATGAGGGCCGCGCCGACAAGGTCCGACTCGGCCACCGAATGGGCGTCGGCGACGGCCAAAGGATCCTTGAGGACTGTCTGGATCGGGCGCCAGACCTACAACTTGCAAGTCAGCTAGTGTTGGCCAAGGAAGGAGAAGCAAACGAGCACCGACATTGATGATCTGAAACCGCCTTTGCAGCAGGTCTTCGGCCTCCTCGGGAAGATGGAATCGGACGCGTTCCACCGATGCTTCGTAGGACTGGTCGATGTGGACGCTACGAACTGGTCCCCTGAACGCTGCGTCGGGGAGATCGGGGTTCTTCTCGCGGCGGATTGTGTGGTCGAATATGAAAACGCGGGCAGCTCCAGTCCTGGTTTGATGTCAGCAAGGTGCCAGCAAACGAGTAATAGATACTTGCACGTCTTTCAGTAACTGCTCCGTTTCTGGGTAGTAATCCCGCTTGATCTGGTCGTCATCGAGGAACTTGACTTCCTTGCTCTTGTGCTTGACGAGCTGGAAACCGTGGCTATCCAGAGTGTACTTGGACTCGCTGCCAGCAATGTCGGTGACTTCCACATCCACGCTCACGGTGGGCCGAGACTGCAACTGGTCGGCGACTGGGCGGCTGGGAGGAGCGGGGTGGGGTCAGTCGATCCGGCCGCCGGAAGTCAAGGGGTCCAGCATCGACATACTTTGTGTAGAAAGGGGCTGGCGGGGTCCCATCCTCAGGATCCTTGTAATAGTTCAAGACGCTGCGAACGTTGTGCTGCACGGGCTTCTGCTCAGGCGCCACGGATGCTGCGATGGCACCCCGGCGAGAGATGTCCGTTGGGCGAATGACGTCTGCGGTCGCCATGACTGAAGAGGGCCCGACTCAAGCGGATGTTGGATAAGTGGTGGTGGATGTGACTGGGTTTGGATTTGTTGTGTGGCCTCGAGCTTGATGTCCTGCGTCTAACCAGGAGGAAAGATGGATGGGGCGAGATCTCCAGTCATGCCTTTATAGAACCCTTTCTGCACTCCCGGCCCTTCGTTCCTGGCAAGACCAAGCCGAGGCTAGCCTGGTGGTGGTAGCACATCTTATGCAAGCAAGGAGCACGCCATCGCTGACGCCAGATTCCGGCTCAATTGTGGACCGAACGTCCCGAATGATCACCGTATGCTTAGGAATCCGTCGCCGGATCGGTGTTATGAAGTCATCGGCAAATCCCCGAAGGACTGGATTTGAAATGCCAGCGAGGGAGTGGACCGTTGACTGCGAGAGAGTTCCCTTCTAGCCCAGGAGCCCGTATCACGACAGTGTGTTTCTCCCCCCAGGTTTTGAGGCAGCAAAACAGATACGTTCACCTATAGTGGAGAATGGCCACACTCGGGCGAAACAAGGGGCGTTTGGATCACCGGGAGATACGCTCTAATTGTGGATATAAACGGCTAGGAGCCCTTTTGGGGTGTATTGGTACATACTCCACCTCAGAGGAGTACCCAAAATCTAAATACGACGGGGAACGCGAACCAACTTAGTAACTGTTGTGCCGTCGGGGAGAACCTCATTGGTCTCCTCGAGTCCGTATCCAGAAAGCCATGGCAGGAAAATTGTTGAGACGGACCAATAGAGTACTCCAAAGACAAGGCTAGGTGTGTAGTCAAGTTAGAAAGAATGAACGAACAAATGGCCGCTGGCCTAGCGATATTATTCCGGGAGGGCCACTCACACCGCGATGCCCACAAGGGCGTAGCTCACTCGCGAGAGATGAGCGCTCCAACTCTCCTCTTGTCGGGGTATAAAGGGGGAGCACAAAAGTGCGCAAGACACAAAGACCATGAGCCAAACGGCGGGTAAGAAGGCACGATAAGGACGCGCAAGCTCGGGGCGGCGGCGCCGCAACCGAAGCAAGCCCAAAGAGACAGCAAGAGAAAAGAGTTGGGCCGGGTAACCCTCCACGTTGAGTATAAAGGAGTAGATATCGCGGTAGGGTATGCAAATGACGATGACGGACGGGACGTAATGTAATATCAAGCCGCCCAGGGGGGCTCCGAATGGGCGGGAAGACGAGAGAACCTCTCCAAAGGGAAGCAGGCCCTGGCGCGCAATCTCTTGGTTTAGACGCGCCTAGGCCACCAGGAAGTCAGCCAAAGTCCCAGGGCGCTCGCTGCATGATAATCATTCGGGTCGGGATGAACCTACCAAAGAAAAGGTGACAACCAACACGTTCCCCGCGGCCGAGACCGCGACAGCAAGGGGGAGCAAGAGTCTTCCCAGAGTCTGGCCAAACACCTTCTCGAAGAACAGCGCAGCAACCAACTCACCACTTTCCTTGATTTCGTCAAGCGGGACCACCAGGAAGTATGCCAAGTTGACGAGGAGGTAGAGCAAACATGCCGTGACGAGCGCAGTGGGAACAGCCGACCGTAGGGTCTTGACCGGGTTTCGGACCTCGTTCAAGACATTGTTGACGTTCTGCAGCCCGGCGTACGAGTAGAAGACCTTGAAAAGAGCGGTGCTGATAACGCCCCAGTGCCAGTTGGATCCTTCCCAGATGCCGTCCCAGGTGGACGGGAAGGGGTGGTTTTCGAACAAGGGGTTGGTGCTGTGGATTTCGCCTGGCTTGTGGTACCGTCCAAGGGCCACCGCACCCGAGGCGAGGGCCATGAAGATGACCAAGCCAATCTTGAGCCAACCCAACACGTTCTGGAGCATGATCCCCGTCTTGAGGAAACAGGAGTGCAAAATGGTGACGGCCGTCATCAACATGACGCCAAACAGCCGGACCTGGGCTGGGTTTTCCGCCGGCGGGCTTCCTAGCGCAAAGAGAAGGTACTCCCCAAACACGATACAGTTGCTCGCGCTGAATCCCAGCACGACTGCATGGACAGCAACGAGAGTTGACGCAAGAAAGCGAGGGCGGCGGTATGTAAACTCGAGGTAAACCTTTTGTCCTGTAGCAGACACCGGCATCAGAATTGCGCGAGCAAGGTAATTAGGGCGTTAGAATAGTAACAGGTGTTATAAGGGGGGGGGGGAAAGGGAAGAAAAAAGAAGAGAGAATAAGCTGGAGGGGAGTCACTCACCACCCGACCGCGGCAACATGCAGCCGTACTCGAGCGACACAACAAGCCCGCACCAGCTAATGAGCGCGCCAACAACCCAGAGCAGCAGGCTCAGGCCAATGCTGCCCACAGAGCTGACGATGGAGCCCGGGGTCGCAAAGATTCCGCTGCCGACGACTCTCGAGATGGTGAGGATGTACGCGCTGGTCCAGCCCAGGTTGCGCCCGAGCACGGCCGTCTCG
>FTCU01002547.1_pt1 | contig 11783 bp, 8 predicted proteins | sample 1639521 | NCBI WGS metagenome assembly FTCU01 (sample SAMEA3914864, study PRJEB12502) | metagenome | biome: forest; material: soil | place: USA | collected 2012-03-12 | depth 0.3 m
TAGCCTAGGGTATCTATCATGCAGACCTGCGTCGAAAAGAAAGAAAGAAAACTCATACAGTCCCGACGCCACTCTGGAGATAAATAAGAAAAGAAGAACAAGCAAAGCCGCGCTCTCTCCCCCCCCCCCCGCCGCGCTAGAGCGCCATCTGGACGTCGCCGTCTTCGTCCACGACGCTCAAATCCGCCATGCGGCGGGGCAACTCGGTTTCGACTTCGTTGTTGCCATTGGCGTCTTCGTCAGCCATCTCGATGTCTTCGATGTCCTTGCCGCCGGCACCCGCGGGGGAGGTCTCCTCATCGTCCCCCTCCTCCTCAACCTCATAATCTGCGGCCTCCCCCATGAGATGAGGAAACGCGTACATTTCCAGGGCCATCCAGTCCCTGCCCGTGATAAAATCCATATTGTGTCAGCCATGTGATCCTCGCGGGGTGCACCATAAAGCGGCGAGGTGCTGAAGGACAGCTGCTTGAGGGGGTGAGAACAAAACGTACCAGTGGGTGCCAGCGGCGCTGACCAGCGCATCAATGGCAGAGGAAAGAGCCGTGAGCTGGTCGGCTTCGCCGCGCTTCTGCGCCTCGGGAGTCTCTCGCTCGTACTTGTTGCGAGCGCTGGCGGCCTGGAAGATTAATTCAACCCTGTGTATGTCGTGTTAGTGGGGTACGCAAGCAGAAACGGTTCAGATGAAAGAGGGGAGAGGGGGAATGGAAAGACACGAAAGAAAAAGGACAAAGCCGCTTACCAGACATCTCCAGGAATTGCCTTGGACAGGTCGGAAAACTGGGCCGACCGCTCAAGAAATTCGATGATGTCTTCGCCGGGACAAATGCCTTGCTCGGCGTCGTTGATCATTCTGGCCATCGTGGCCACCGAGTCGACCACGAGGTCTTGCGCCTCCCGCTTTCGAATTCTGCCGCCGTCACTGCTGCTGCTGTTGCCGCCGAGATGGACCTCGATGATGGCACGACGGACGACGGCGTCGCGCGCATCCGAGCGGAGGATGCGTGGTGAGCCCTGTGCGCGCCGCCAGCGAAACCCGGCGCGAGGGAACCAATCGACAAGAAGATTGAAGTTCTTGGTGGGACAGCCCGCCATCTTGTGGTGACTTCTTTTTTTTTTCCCTTCTTTTTTGTCTTTTTTTTTTCCGTGTTGGGACAGAAGCAGGTGGGCGAGGAGCCGTCGATTTTTGAAGGAAGAAAAGGAGGCGGGTGTCGGAGGGACGCAAAAATTTGGTTTCGGCCGAGGGAAAAATATAAGCTGGTCGAAGAATGCGAAGGGCTGCCGAATTTGTCAAGGCAAAAGAAAAAGAAGAGAGGGCGAGGGGCGGTCGTCGAGTGAAGGCAATGGCGAGAGAGAAGGTCGCCACACTAACGGAGCAGAGGCCGTCAACTTGAAATTTCTGAAGCCGTTTCGGAAAGTTGAGGCCAAAGGGAGAGTCGTGGCCGTGGCGCGGGGGGGTGGCCAGAGTTCTCAATTAAAAAACAACCAAAACCAAAGTCGAAGGGTGACTCGGGACCGCGAGAGAGCAGGGATGGTTGTAGGAGGGGAGCTCGGGTTGAGGGAATCGAGGATCAAGCGCCAACAAGTTGGAGGCTGTGGGGGTATCACAACAACAATAAGTTCAGATGATGGAATCCGGTATTGTCTGTAAGGGGCAGGCTGTAGGCCCGAAATCCTGAACAATTCCACTTCAAACTCGCGGCAGCTTGAATACTGGCACGCCGAAGCCTTCGGTCTGTGTGCCCAGCACCCATAAGGCAGCCCATCTCACCTACCTAGGACGACCCGCGGGTGATATCTTGAAGCCGTATAACGAGCATTGGGCAGACGGTCAGGTTCACTCGCAACTCGGCAATTCATCAAGGTATTCCTGCGGAAACTGGCACCAGCCAGTGTCTTCAAGGTCATCCCGGACGAATGATGGGAGACAGTCACCTCGTCAGGGATCATAGATGCCAATAGGAGTTGTGTCGTGTCCACGCTGCCGATTCCTTCGGATTCTGACCTCCAGTTCAAGGACACACTCGTCCGAGGCCGACTTAGGAGCGAAGCGACAATAGGTACCTGATCTGCCTAAACGTCAAAACGCGTTGCGAATATGAGTCATGCTGATAGCGCGTCGTGAGCGCGTCAAGACGGGTTTCTTTGTTCTCGGGACGAGATGGTGGAAGGAGCGGTTGCCAGCTGGCAGCCCGGCAACCCCAGCACACCCAAACACACCCCAGCACACTCCCAGGCCGCCCTATATCACCCAGTGTGCTCGTCACCAACGTCAACAACACAAAGAGCTGCTGGTCAAGTGGTCTCGCATGCCGACCACCGGCAAGAGGCAGTGGGTTCAACTCCCGCATGTTGCGCTACCCAACTTTCTAAGCTGGGCTGATGGACTCGTTCATGGTAATAGTCCGTATGGGCTTGTGGGCACCAAGTCTTAGTAGTAGACGACGGTACCTGCATAATTTGATGCGCTTCTCCATGAAGAGTTCGAGGGTTCGGGGGTGGCCAGCAGCTCACTCTCTTTTTTCCTTTTTTTCTTTTCTTGTTTTTCAATTTCACCCCTCCCTTACTTGACTTATTTAACCCTACCAACCCATACCGATCACTCTTGATGTCCACTCCCCATTTCCAGTCAATCACACACACACAACCATTGGCCAAGGTACTCAACCTCACACAATTCTTGCAAAAGCCAACTCAAAGCTCACCCCCCTCCACCAACTCCCCCAGCCGCTCCCGCAAAACCTCTCCAATAACCCCCGCACTCGGCCCCGTGACCCCCTTGGCCAAGATATCCGCCCTCGTGATCCTCACGACCCGGATGCCCTCGGCCTCGGCCCGGACAGCCGCCATGACAGTCTCGACGTCCTCTTCGGCATACGCGCCGCCAAAGACGATGGCGCGCGGCACCTTGCGCTCGGCCACGGGCAGCGCGGCATTGCTCCCCAGGTCGCAGGCCGGGGCCAGGGCCAGGTCGCCCGCGCAGAGAGCGGGCAGCTCGGAGATGGCGGAGGGGAGGGTGGTGCAGATGTGGACGACTGGAGGGATGTTAGTGTTTGTGAAGCGTGTTTGTTAAGTGATTGCTGGGGGAGCAACAACGGACAGTCGTAGTCGGGGAGGAGGATGGATTGGATTTCCTTGGCAAAGTCGGGGTTTGCGCCGAGGGTAGCGAGGGGGATGGGGGTTTGGGAGGGCATCTTGAGGGATCAACGTGGTTTGGTGTGGTGTTGGTGATTGTGAAACTGGATGATGCGTGGGGCGAGTGTGCTGGATGAGGAGAGTGAAAGGAGTTGGCGGGTCAGGAGGGCGGAGGAGAGGCGGGTATTTATGGGCTTCATGAGGGCTCGGGAGTGTCTTTGGTCTATTACAGAATATTGTTTCGTCTTTGCGTCTGAGGAGAGTACGTCACAGGCGGTTGGATGATATTGGCCAAAGGGAGGACGGAAGCATGAAGTGATGTTAGTGATCCGGGTGCTCTTGGCGTCGTGGTGTGGCACCCAATGATCCAAGCCCTCGGGTACGGCGCCCGTGCTGGGCATTCCGTTTCCAGCCAGGGCACCCGGTGTCATGGTCGCAACCAAATTTGTGCCGACTCCGAGCCGTTCCAAGCCGTGCTGTGGGGGACTCCGGCTCGGCCTGAGGAACCCATCGGAGTCCGCATCCCACCGTCCAACGACACGCCGCCGCCTGCCGGGCACAATTCCGGCGTCAATGCGGGTCTGGGCATTGCTTGCCGTGTTCGTTGCGAATGGATGCAATCGCATTGACGGCGGAAGACACGAAAGACGCACTTCTTCGGGCTCCGGACCCCCCAGACGCCATCCGATGATTACCTTCCAGGTTGCCACGCCATGGCTGGTCCCAGGTATGGCTGAAGCAGGCAGAATTATTAGATTGGTCTTATTATGGTCCGCCAGTGATATCACCCAGTCTGAGCAGCCTGATCTGTGCGGAAGCCCTCGAATGCCCTCACGCACAAGACGGCAGCCGCGGCTGCGACACTGCCCAGGATCACCATCTGCGCGCCCTCCCACGAGCTCCGCCGCACATCCCTCCACCGCACCTTCACACGCCCCTCATCACCGAGCGACCCTTCTCTCGCCGACCGCTCCCTGCGACGGCTTACATCCAGGGCCAGATCCTTCCCGAAACCAAACACAAACAGCGCCACCGCGCACGTCACAAAACTCCACACCAGCCCGTCCTGCACCTCGCTCACCAAGAAATACGGAAACAGCGGCAGCATGCCGCCCAGCAGATACCCCAGCGCGACCGACAACCCAGCCACAACCGGCGACGGCAGCCTCTCGCCCTCCTCCTCGCCCCCCTTCCCCAGTTGTTCCCTCTCCAAGTCCACCAACGCCTCCTCCACTCCAGCACGCCCCCTCACATGCTGCACCACCATAGCCTGCAAATGAAACGGCAGCTCCAACGGCCCCAAATACCGCGCCACCACCCCATCCACACCCTCGTCCCCATCCTCCACAACACAGCCCTTCTCATCAACATCGCCACCACAATCCCTCCCTTCCTCATCGGCAACGGCAGCCTGCTCGGCAGCAGCAGCAGCCACCTCGCCCCTCGCAGCCAAATACCCGCCAATGCCCATGCTGATGCTGCCGGCACAGATCTCGGCCATGCCGGCGTAGATGACCGTGTCGGTGTGCCCGAGCGACGAGAGGCCCGCCGTCAGGGCGAAGGGCACCGTCAGGCCGTCGGCGAAGCCCAGGGTGAAGTCGGTTAGGAAGCGGGCGAGGGTTGGTTTGGACTTTGTTGTTGTTGTGGGTGGTTGTGAAAGTGAGGGTGGTGGGGTTGGTAGGGTTGTGGTGGAGGAGGAGGGCGTGGAGGGTTCGCTGTCGCTGTCTGAGAGGGTGGTGTAGAGGGGGAGGGACTCCGAGCTGCTTTGGCGGTGGTGGTGGGAGGGTTCTGGCTGGAGGCCGAGCCTCTCGAGGAGAGGGCGCCATCGCCGCGACATGGCGAGGTTGGGGATGTGTGTGGTTTGTTGGTTGTGAGAGGTGGAGCGCCAAAGCAGGGCGGGCTGGTTCAATGGACAGGAGAGTGTTGCCCTTCTCTGCCGTGGCTGCTGGTGAGAGCGGTGGAATAAAGGCCGAGGTGAGCGGGCACGAGATGTTGCACGACGCGCTCGAGAAGCTCCGGGCTTTTCAGTTCCAGGTTGGAGCCATCATCCCTTGCTTTGTTTGCCCTCGTGGGCTCCGCACTCCCAATCGCAAGTTGCGTCGGATGCATGCTCGAGGCGCGGGCTTGTATTGGCCATCTCCACTCGGGGGCACGGGCTGCTCCGAAGAAGCCGTTGCGGCGCCATGGTTATTCCCGGTCGAGCACAGAATACGATGAACCTTACGAACAGGTGCACAGCAGACGCCGGGCATGCGTTGTGAGAGCCTGCGAGGCCGTCCGGGGCCCGCTCGGTGACAGAAGAGGCAGGACGTGGATTCCCCGCGCGCATTCCATGGCAATACCCCGCCCAGCTAACGACGGGCTGCAGTGCTGATTACCGTGTAGGGCCCTAGGGGGAAAAAGCTGCGGGTGGGTTTGGGTTCCTGAACCAGGGGGGGGGAACGCTAGAAAAGCTTCGCGCGGCAGCCAATGAGCCGCCGAGGAGCAACCCCGTGCCAAGGCAAGCATGGCGTTCGCCAGGCACGGCGCCCTGAGAATCCCCGGCACTCGCCCACGTTTATTTGCTATTACCCTCAACGTGAGTGGTCAAGGCAGCCCAGATCCTGGCGGCCCACCACGACCACGACACCCAATCGCAGACAGGCATACAATTAAGATCGACGCTGCGGCAAGCTGTGTCTCTCGAGTCTAGCAATCTGAGTGCCGTCACGACACTACCTGCCGTCTGCACTACACAGGATCGGGCGACCGAACCCCAAACCGTTACTTTCAACTGTGCGTGCAGCCAAGGACGGCTTCCATTGGGACATTCCTTGGCCCTCTATCCGTGGCTCATGTCGTAGCACCCCAGCAATGTGTAAGTCGGCGTGGACGGGAAGCGGAACTGGCGGCACGAATATGAGTTTGGCGTCGGGCATGGGATACGATTGCCCATTGATGCAGGCTTCGAAGCAGCTTCCAGGTACCTACACAGTAGCTTCCAACGTGCCCAACTTGTCCAACTGAACCTGTCCACCCAAACACGCGGATGGGATTACCAAGTGCCCAGCACGTGGGCTCGGGCCGTCCGAGAAGCGGAGATGACGACAGAGTGAAGGCGAGGAGGGCGAGGAGGGCGACGAGAGCGAAGACGGCGAGAAGGAAGACTGCGGGAGTCTGCACTCGGCAAGAGTTGGTCGAGAGAACGGGTAGGTACTCTACTATAAATAAACTATAAAGCCACCCATGTTTCCCCTTGGACCCGGGCAGGACACGCCGGCACGTCTCAACCACCAGGCCACTGCTACTACTACTCCAGTAATAGTGTCAAGATGCTCCCTACCAGTCTCCAGGGCCTGTTGGCCCTCGCGGCGGCCGCCCAGGCCTGCCCGACCAACCCCTCCCGCGGCGTCAACAACCTCAAGGCGCACATCAAGAACGTCGTCATCCTGGTCATGGAGAACCGTTCGTTCGACAATCTCCTGGGCGGGCAGACGCTCAAGGGCCTTGAGAACCCCGTCAACTCCGGCCCGTACTGCAACCCCTACAACCTGACCAACCTTGCTGCCGGCAAGGCGTGCTCTGCGGCCAACGACTTTGACTCCATCACCAACGACCCGGACCATGCCGTCTACGGCAACAACCTCCAGTTCTACGGCACCTTCACGCCCGACAACGCGGCCATCACCGCGGGCACCCTGGTGCCCAGCCAGCAGGGCTTCGTGCATGAGCAGCTGCGTCTCTACAGCTCCAAGGTCAACCAGAGCACCCTGGCCCAGCAGGTCATGAACTACTACACCGAAACGCAGGTGCCCGTGCTCACCGAGCTGGTCAAGAACTTCGTGACCTTCAACCACTGGCACTCGTCCGTGCCTGGACCGACCGACCCCAATCGCATTGCCCTCGTGTCGGGCAGCTCGTACGGACACGGCAGCAACGATGCTAGCTTCACTACCAAGGGCTTCAACCAGCCCAACATCTTCAACTCGCTGACCAAGGGCGGTCGCCAGTGGAGGAACTACCACGACCCGGCCGGCGGCACCGGGCCTGAGGCCTCCTGGTTCCAGTCGACCTACGACGCCAACCTTCAGGGCAACGTCGTCAACCTCTCGCAGTTCTATATCGACGCCAAGGCCGGCAACCTGACCTCGCTCAGCTTCCTCAACCCCTCGTGCTGCGGCGTCGGCACCACCTCGATGCACCCGGCGGGTCTCATCTCGGACGGCGAGAAGCTCATCAAGCAGGTCTACGAGGCCCTGCGTGCCAGCCCCCAGTGGGACGAGACCCTCCTTATCCTGACCTTTCACGAGACCGGTGGCTTCCACGATCACGTTCCGGCACCGCTCGCTCCCCGCCCGGACAGCCTGTCCTACACCGCCAACACTCCCGTTGGTGGGCCGTACACCTTCAACTTCGACCGTCTCGGCGGCCGCATCCCGACCATCCTCATCTCCCCCTGGGTCGGCAAGGGCCTCGTCGAGCAGAAGCGCGCCAACTCCGCCGGCGATGTCGTCTCGTACTCGGCCACCTCGATCCTGCGCACCCTGGGTTACCTGTGGGACTTTGCTCCCTACAACCCCCGTGTTGAGTGGTCGCCGTCGTTTGACCACCTCATCGTCACCCAGAAGCGGACTGACACCCCCAAGACGCTGCCGGCTGCCACCCCTTTCAAGGAGTAACTGATCGGTTGGGCTTTCACAGAAGTATCATACAAGTAGGAAATATCTAGTCATTACCTCGTGTATCGTCGTAGTGGTGCTTCTCCGTGCAGGGTTGTGAGCAGCCCCTATGTAGAAGTCAAGAAAAGTTTAGGACTCTTGCTCGCCAACCTTGAAGCTGTTAATTAAACAAACCCGATCTCGACCAACAGATAACCGAGTTGCCTTTCATACACGGCGACCTACCTGAAGTGGCATACTAAAAAAGAATCCCCTGGCATCTACCTCCGTCCCTCTCGCCCTCGCCGCTTTCTAAAGACAATTTCCCTCTCCTTTCCACACTCCTCGCCCAGCTTACGTTCCATATTAGTAGGTGAACAATCTAACGCTTACCGAGTTCTTCTTCGGTATGATACGAAGAGCCGACATCGAAGGAGTAAAAAGCGGCGTCACTATGAACGCTTGGCCGCTGCAAGCCGGTTCCAGACTCACACATAAGATACAGCGAGTTTGTTTTCTATATGTAGTGCCTTGCTCCACGCCTGCCTTGCTCTAAGTAAGGTACGTTACTCGCCAGTCGTGTATCCAAGAATCATAGAAGTTGTGCGAGACTAGATAGTCCTTGTCACTAGACTGCCTAGGACTATTGTATCAAAGTCGCTGACATTCTTAGAACCAACATACCGTCACAAACAACGAGAGCTGCCGAAGATTAAGAGTGGAGTCCCCATTTTAGGAACTCCTCCCAGGTCTCGTAGCCCTCCACGTGGCGTATACACATTGGCTGATGATCGCACACTCTAATCTTTGAAGAGCAATGGGGACAGTCCACCCAAGATTTGCAACCCTTTCGCGCATTGTTTTCGACCGGCGACTCCAACACGACATGTGCCGGGATGGTACAAAGCGGGTTGTGACAAAGATGCGAAATTTCGGCTTGGCCCCGAGTCGTCACCATCCCTTTGACCCAGCCCAGCATTTCTCCCAACGTGCAGAACTTGTTGGCCCCCTTATAGCTTAGCTGAATATATCCTCTCTTCTTGGTCGGCACCATCGTTGTAACCCAGCAAAAGCCGGATCGGACTGTGACGGGGAGGTTGAACTCGAGGAACTCCATCGCGAGGGCGGGATTCTGCTCGAAGAGCCGACGCTATAATTAAGAGGCAACAAGTTAGCACGTCCTTGATATGCTGCCCTGGGTTTTCGGGAATCCTTACCACCGCAGTGCGGTGTTCTGCCATAGAGGAATAAGTTGCCCCGGGGAGGCGGTAGCTGACCTGCAACAGGTGGGTGTGTGTGTGTGTGTGTGTGTGTGTGTGTGTGTGTGTGTGTGTGTGTGTGTGTGTGTGCTATGTGTTTGTTTGTAACGGTGACGGTCTTCTTGTAATGTGACAGCGTCAATCCTTGTGGTATCTTTTCTGGCACCTCTAGCCTCAAATTTCGAGGGACTAAAGAATCAGTAAGCTACATTTTCACGCTTTGTAATCATATTAAGAACCAAAGTCAAGGAGACTTTCCTCGTTCTGTTCTAAAGCTTTCTGTTCTCCATCAGCCGCTCCCAGAAACCTGCGGTATGGTTTAACAGATGCGCCGCCCTTAGGAAACCTGTGTTATGGTTAAACAGATGCGCCACCCAACCAAAATCCCCACCTGGTAATGTCTTTAACTCGAGTTGGCTTGCGAAAAGACCTGACCTAGAAGTCGGAATAAATTTCAGCCCCGTTTCATCAAGGTGTGGAAATGGGACTGCAACGTCCGTTAAGGCTCTCATACTGTCATAAATCGTCCACAAACCCCACAGCGACAGATACCGGGTACAGCAATGCTTGAGCTTCTCATGGCTGGGAGCCTCCTATTCGAATCCGAGATCGGGCCACAATGACTGGAGGCCCCTTTCCTCGACCAAAAAGTCCCGTATCGATTCGTGAACAAACTGGACAGTTGGCTGCTTGGCTTAAGTGATTTTGGCCAGGCCTTTTGAAGAGCTCGTGACCAATTTGAGATAGGCAGTCGTGTTTTGGGCGTCTGGAAACTCAGAGTCGACCTAGTAATCCTGGTGCTCTGAATGGTGGTTGAACAAAGCCACCCACAGTGGTGGAACTCTGCTGGGGTTAATGGCCGCTTGGCGCAGGAGATCCAGAGAATGCAGAGAAGCAGTTGTTCGGGTGATTTCTGATCTCGCATCAGAATGCTTTTGAACAGGTCGCTCAGTTTGTCTGGGATCTGCGAAAGCTTCGTCCTCAGAGCGAGACCGCCGTCATTGTCCTGGCTCATATCCGAGTCTCCTCCGTCTTCGCCTTGCAACTCTTGCTGTAACCGTTTCGAACCCATTGCGCTGCGTTGCACCGTCCGATAGCGATGGGGAGGCGAGAGTGTTTGGGCCCAGAAGATCAGGACGAAGCGGTCAAAGTCGTCGTTGAACTCAAAGTGGCTTCCCGAGATTCTGGCGCCAGAATTGGGCAATCAAACCAGGCAACCATTGCCGGGGAACGTATCAGGTGGGAGTTCAGCTCTTCATCAGGCTCATCCTCGTAGCTTGCCAATCTTAGCTAGTGGGCATCGTTTGTCAGCCGAGCAATGAAGCCGGCTCAATGTTGTAGAGTATCTAGAAGGGCGGTGACCATGACTCCGGGCTGCCGTACACGTGAGCTCAGACAAAGGGACAAGATAAGCTTTCCTCCTCTCGCATTCAGGGGACAAGGACCGAAGGTCAGCTTCCAGCTCATGTCTATTTCATCATTACAAAGTGGAAAAATGAACAAAAAGGCTAGGAATCTCTGCTTTCCTCGGCCTGCTTCTCCCGCACAGAGTCATACGAGGCATACGCATCCGCCTCGGCGTCAAAATCCAAGATCCAGGCTTCCCTTTTGAGATGCATGGACTCTGGGTCTTTCCAGATGGCATCCCAGTCGGCCTTGTGCCACTGCTCGCGCGTCGTGATACCCGTCTGCTGGATCTTGTGGACGCGCTCGTACCGTATGCGTTCCCACACTCGTACCGCTTCCTGCACCTTGCCCTTGCCGGCTCTGTCCAGACAGGCTGCCAACACCACGCCGTCCTCCATCGCCTGGCTGGCGCCCTGAATCGACGTCGGGAGGAAAGGGTGTGCCGCATCCCCGATCAGCGCCGTCCGGGCCAGGGGCGAGATGAAGGTCGGCAGCGGATCGCGGAACACCAGCTTGTAATCAAACAGCCTCTCTGGCGGCGTCATTTTCACCAGCTCCACGACCACGGGGTCCCTAGAAACATCGGGGACAACGACGTCAGCTTCGTAGAACAAAAACGAGAACGGAGGAAGAATCCAGAAATCAGCCTACCATCCTTTCACAACCTTCAACACATCCTCCACCTTCCCCGGGAACTGCCAACTCTCCTCAATACTGCCCTCATCCTTGTGTGTGCACACCCAGCTCATCTCGGCCCCGTCCTTGACCGCAGCGGCCAGAAAATGCACATCCTCGCCAACCCACCCATTGTGCGAGTCCCCGGCCTCGACCAGATGCCTCGTTTTCTCATTCTTGGCCACCTCTTCGGCCGGAAACCAAGTCCTAAACACGGCATACCCGCTCGGCAGCGGTTTGTCCTCGAACCCCAGCACCAACTTCCGCCCTCGCGACCGGACCCCCTCGGCGGCGAGCACCACGTCAGCAACAAACCGCTCGCCCCCCTCCGTTTCGACCCCGGCCTGCTCCCCATCCTCAAAGTACCTGACCACGCCACACCCCAACCTCACGTCAATCCCCCTCTCCTTCGCATGCCGCAGCAGCACCTGGTGAATCTCGCCGCGGTGCCCATTCACCCGCGTCCCCCACCGGCGGTGCTCCTCGGCAAATGACTGGGTGGTGACGAAGCGGCCGGTCCAGTCGTAGAAGTGGAACTCCTCGCTCTTGTGGATCAATGGCTGGATGGCGTCGCGCACGCCGGGCCAGCGGTCGAAGAAACGCGACGAGTTCTGGCCGAACGAGATGATGTCGCCGAGCGGGGCGAGGACGGAGGACTTCTCGAGGAGGA
>FTCU01000241.1_pt1 | contig 11766 bp, 13 predicted proteins | sample 1639521 | NCBI WGS metagenome assembly FTCU01 (sample SAMEA3914864, study PRJEB12502) | metagenome | biome: forest; material: soil | place: USA | collected 2012-03-12 | depth 0.3 m
CCCTTCTCTCTCCCCCCCACCCTTCCACCCTTCCATTGACCCTAGTCGACGCCCGGGTTGTCGAGCAGCTGGCTCCCCGGATGTGCCTCACGAGCCAACGGCACGACATGCACTCGCATGCGTAGATTGGCAGCTGCAATTCACAGGGCGAACCCCAGCCTCATTCTCAATGCGACTCTGCTGCTGCAAGTGTGTCCTGGCCGGAAGAGACGTCAGGATCGGCAGCAGGATTAGGTAACCCAGAGCCGCTGAAACAGTGGCGACGAAGACACAGGACCGTCTCTAGCTTGCTTGGCCTGCTTTTGCTCAAGCGAGCAATACGATCATCCCGGTCCGTCCGCACAGGGTTCTCCGGGCATTCGGCCGGCTTGCCCGGGGGAGAGACTGCCCGGCCCATGCGACGGCGACGAAGCTGGAAGATAAAAATAAAAACATAAGAAATCGGAGTGAGTCGTTGCTCGATCCTCCACTTCTCCACCCCAACGCTGCCGAAGCTGCCACCGCTCTGGGATGCCCGCGAGCCAGCAGCCATCTGCTTCGGGCGCGCAATGTGACTCTCGTCGCAGTCATGGATGGGGATTTGGCCCGACCTGCGGCGCATTGCTGATCCCGGGCTGGTGTGTCTGTGGAGAAGTGCGGCAAGGCCTGGATGCGGCACGCTCTCTCGGTCGCCAACCTGGTGACGGGCGCAGGATTCAAGGTTGACTGCGGTGGTAGTGGACCGCAGGCAGGAAGACAGCAGGCAGTGGTAGGCACCAAGTGGGCGGTTCCCAGGCAGGCAGAGCACATAGGGCTGAACGGAAAGAGCAATGATCCGTACAGTAAGCATGCGCGGCGGGGAAGTGCAGCAGCTGTGGCTCACGACTGACTTGCAGCCGGCCGGGCATTCTCGACGCGAACGACCAACACGTCGACCGAAGGCTCTTTCTTCCGGGTTTTTGCCCTTCTCCGCCAGGATGCGTTCGAGTGCTGGGGTTCTGCCTGATGGCCGTGAAAATGAGGGTTGCGAGACTTCGACGTGCAAGGGGTCGGCCAATCGCCGCTCTGCGTTTCGTTTGTAAGTGGGGGAGCCCTTGCCTGCTCAGGGCTGGCGGAGCATGGAACTTTGACCGTTTACAACATCCTTGCGTGCTCTTGGTGGGCCCGGCGGGGTGGATGGCACCTCCAAGTCTCGCGAGGCCCTTCTCTCTGCCCTGCTGGCTGCTGTGCATTTCGTCCCGCATGGAATTGCACGCGGACGCATCGAGAAGCAAAAGAGACACGGTAATAGGCGAGCCCCATCGCGTGCCTCGGCCCAATCGTCCCGCCGACGGGGCCACCGGGTCCCAAGTGGTGTGGCCCCGGTGCTGGTGAGGCACGGGGCACGAGGCACGACATGAGGCGGGTTCCGAGCGCCCCATCTCGATTTGCGGAAGGATTCGAGCTGAGAAGTTTAACCTTTTCGCTTCTATATCGAGCCTGTGCGTCTTTACTTTTGGACGCCGACCCGGTCCACTTCCTGGTCGTCCGGATAGCGCAGTGTTGCGGCTCCCGCACACTTCCCTTTCCCCTGTTCGACACATGGATAGGCCGGCTCCGAGTGATGCGGGGGGTTGCCCACACAGTGTCCTCCACCCACACCGTTTCTCGCTACCTCACCCGGCTCGCCTGGCAACATGCGAAGTTGTCCCGAAGAACCCAGTTTCCCATCCCCTGGCGAGCTGGCACCGTTCTTGGTGGGTCCGACAAGCCCCTCTCATTCTGGAAAACACCCACCCCTGGCCCAAGATCGAAAATAGGACCTGGGATAGTGTGCAGAACAGAATTACTAATAGGTGGCTTGATATGTCTCAACGGCATTGGAGATTACCATTGCATCCCGCTCCTCGGTCACTGCCCGTCGTGGTTGTGTGACGCTGCCCGCCATAGGTCTGGAGAATAATAAGGTTAAAGCACCGCCACACTTAATGTCGCTTCACACCAGAAACCCTCATGTAAATAGTGGGGTTACAGACGATCGTCGTCCCAAGGTCGCTCCAGGATCCACATGGCGGCCCACTCTCCTCCAGAGGTTATTTTTATTTTTAAACACCGGGCCCGACGACGCGGTCCGTCCGACTCATTGCCGTCACCCTCGCACGCGGAGGTTTGGGTTCGGCAGGCGGACCGTTGCCAGTTCAGCTGAAAGCTCCGTCGCCAATGGGATCCCCGGGTTCTGGTGTCACCAGGGTGATTTGTTCCTGAATTAGCCCTCGTGCTACTTGTGGAACAGCGCCGCTTGGAAGAGCGCGTGCTGAATCATGGCTCTCAATGCTCTCTTCATCGAGCGGTGTTGTCCCGGTGGTTGCGGGGGATTCCCTTCGCTTCCAAGTCTTTCACCTCTTGGCGATTGTGAGTGTTGCTGGTGCAGAAATGGTGGCGTTTTTGGGCGGACCATCTGATCCGGCATGGACTGATACTAAAGCCATCGGTCTTCATCTGATCTTGTTTGGTGCCGCGCTTGGCCTTGGAAGTCTGCAGGCATATCATGTCACGTCTCTGCAATCACATCATGAGCGGGAATACAAGATCAATATCTGGTTATCTATTGCAAGCTGCCGACTGAACCTCACGTGCCAGTGTTGGGAGGGTTGAGTATTTTGTATATGTCTCTGACGGATGATACGTTGTATCGCTTCCACAGACTTACACAGTAACTATTGCTCAACGACCAAGCCTCGACCTGCCGGCTTGGCGTACCTCCCGGCCGCTGTTTATCGGCGATGTGACTGGTGCAAAAACCCTTGTGGCGTCCAAGTGGTTGAAGCTTGGATCGAGGGTTTGAAACGCGGCGACGCTAACCAAGCCCAGCCGGGCTGTGTCTAAATTTAACCAACCTCAAGACCCCAGCTTGCAAGGGTTACGAACAACGCGAGTTACCATCATCACCTTCTTCAAGGTGAAGGTTTCGTTGAATCAGAAAATGACAGACTGTGACGGAAGCCTGTGACGGCAAGCCCTGTGACCTGTGACTGCGTACGTCTGTGAGGCGGCCAAACCAAACCGAAAGCGCAATAGCTTCGTGCGTGCAGAGCAATAGCTCGTTACCAAACAGGAAGGTGCTTGAGTGTTTTCCTGACCAGAGGCTGCGAGTGGTTAGAGCTTCGAGTCAGAGACCTCGAAAGGCTGTCGGTCACCCAAAAAAGCAAACCAAAGTCTCGTTGTCATCGACAGCATCCTCGAAACGTCCCTCCGTGCTTGTCGATGCGTGCTGCCGGTGATGATGGTCGAGGTGTTGCCCTATTGAACCGGGGAGCTGAAATCTGCCTTGCCAAGAATGAGGCGCACGACGCCGATGCAACGTTCAACGGTTGCGCCGGCAGGCTCCCGGGGACGGCACCCATGCGCCACATCGCACCAAAACTCCCAACCGCGCCGCTACGTGCCCTCCCCACTCCGCGATCCGGCTTCAAGTCCGCGAGATGGGGCTTAGGCACCCCCCGCCCGAGATCTTGAACTCGACTGGGCATCTTTCAGCCGCAGTTTATCTTTAGCAGCCTCGAAGGCCTGGGGAAGATCTTTGCCGTTCGCCTGCATCGGTATCCAAATCTGGACGAGGTCCCAGGTTTCCGTCGCCCTGTTCTTCCGCGGCCCATGACGAGAAGGTCTGTCGCGCTCGCTGCTGGACAAACACAATTAGTAGTAGCTTCGAATAGCCTCGCAAAGGCTGTGCGCACACAGAATGCGCCGTCACGGGTTGTGGCGTCCCTGGCCGCAGTCCTCCCTTCTGCATCGCGACCCCCAACTCTCTTGATCTGGTGTGCGCTGCCAAAACCGTCGGCCCAAGACGAACAAGTGCCCTGTGGCCTCTGTCTCCAGGGTTCCCAAATGATGAAAATAGCGCTGTCCATGCGTTTCCCGTTTCTGAATGGTCCGACGCCCTTTGGTTGACGTTTCGGGCCAATTTTGGGCCGATCTGACTCGGCAGCGGCCCTGCCCTTGTCGTGGTGATGCCGTCCATGTGCCTTGATTGAAGGGCCTCGAGCCGTCCAACAAAAGCAAAGTCGTAACTCCGATCGGTGTCGCCGGGCACGACCGAACATCCCGTCCACGCCCCTGGTGCCTGCCAAGATTGCTGTTGCGGTCCCGCGATGCGTCCACGGTGGTGTCGTCGAGCCGTCCGGCCGCACAGTTGGTTCGTCCGAGTCCTGATGACAAATGCCGACTTCATCCCCAATGCCTCTCGTTCCATGGCCAATTCGAAGCGTCCATGATCGGTCGCCGTTCGCGCGCTGCATGCCGTTTCTGAACTGGGGTTAAGCTAACGAATGTCTTCGGGTTCCGCCAGTGAGTCACTTTGAGTCGTCGCGTCAACTTGTTGAGTCCACAAGAGAGTATTGAGCTTTCGCTTTCGTCGGTTTCGTCGGGCTGCGTGACGCGTTGTGCCATCTGCCGAGGCAGCAGCCGGGACGCTCGGGCGATTCCTGAGCTTTCCCAAGGAGGGAACGGGGAGGGGCCTGATGCCTGGGCGGGGAGATGCACAACCAACTCGAAGTTCAAGATGGACACGCAGGGCCGCGACACAGGATTAAAGAACTCGTGTGCTGTTGCGTAGGCTTGCGAGTCGTGGGGAAAGGCGTTGTTATCCCTCGTTAAACCGGTGCCTGGAGGGATGCATCGCCGGTGCGCAGTGCTGCTCCGCCTTCCTGGCGGCGGCTCAGGAGTCCTCGGCGGCATGCTTTGTGTGTCGCGCCGCAGATCGGTGTTTCGAAACAAGTGAAACGGTTCGTTTCGACAGCTCTGTGCCTCAAATTGTGGACGAAACAAACATTGTAGCCAAACACTTTTTTCCAAAGCCGGCCGAGGAATGAATGCCTTTTGTTCCTGATCTTTGGCGCCGGAGGAACCCTTGTGGCCCCCATTAGGTAACGTTAGTCAACGCTGACAACGCAGCCTTCCTGGCGCTGCTGACGCCACGTTCCGTCTCGTCGGAACCCAAAAGGTCGCAGCAAAGGGCGAATGGTGGGGTTCAGTCCACGGAGAATTCCAGCGCGCTTCTTGAAACATCCAAGATTACTGTATCGGGAGGAGTTGTGCAACCAGGCCGGATCCACCGAGATATGCTGGATTTATGACATCCTGTACGAAGTAGAAGACCCGGATTGTGCTTGCACAGAAGACTGCTGTGGCCGGTCTGGTGCGTCGAGGACCTGCCCATCCGTTGCCCATACATCGTGTGCAAGTCTCGAATCTTGCATTCTGAAGTTGTAAGCGCCAAAATGCATTAATGTACAGGTTCTACACGCGATGTCCTGCTGCTGGACAGCCCACAGCTATATTGACACACCGCCCCCGATACGCCCAGCAACCTCTCTGTGATCTAGTCACTAGTAGAAGCCCTGCTTCTCCCTCAGCGCCTTGCGCTCGGCCACACGCCTCTTGAAGCGAATCTCGGCCCGTCTCCGTTCACCACCATCGACCTTGTGTCCCCTCCTGTCCTCCCACATCCCTTCTGTAACAGTCACACGAGCACCGCCGTACTTCATGGGCAGCGCGTATGGGCCGGAAACGTTGTGAACCCGGTGGGCCGAGTAGCCACGCACCGGGACAGCATCCTCGGGCGGGACATCTGTGACCTTCTTCCCGGCAGGAATGTTGACAGCGTGCCGCTGACGGCTAAAGAACTTGGACGGGTCCGGTTGCTGGACCTTCAGCTCCGCGGTGCCGTTCTCGACATGCTTGAGGTCGCCGCCAGGACCAAATCTGCCTTCCCTAAAGCGCTGCCTCCACCTCAACAGGTATTTTCTCGTCCGTGGCGGCTCGACGCCGAGTTCTCTGAGTTGGTCGGATGACAGGGTGAAGAGGGCGTCCCACGTCGGAAACTTGGAGGCGTGTTGTTTGAGGCCGCGGCCGATGACGGTGAGGAAGGTCTCGACATCGGGGACAAAGGGGATCGGCGCCGGGACCAGAGGAAGCTGGGACTGGGTGCCCTTATGCGCCCATCGTGCTTGCGCCCTGAGCCCGGGGGCAGCGATTGAGGGCGCAGCCGCAGAGCAGGGTCGGAGCAAAAGCCCCAGTGCAGACTGTATGCGGAGGGACTTCATTCGTGCTGCGCATCGCGGTCAGCCTGACGACACTCGGCGTAGGGCAGTCAATTGACTCGGGCGACCGGGAAAGCCGGAATGTCCGAGGGTGGCAGATGCATCAAGCGTACCTATTGCAGAAGGGCCAGTTTCAACTGATGGCGGGCAAGGATCATGACATCAACCCCAACGGTCGGTCGGTCGTCGGTTTGGTGGTTCACGCGCCAAAGTGGAAAGTTTTCGCAGTCGCAGAAATCTAGAGCACAAGCCACAAAGCGGCCCTGGCGTTCAAACCAAGGCCCGTCCCGCAGGCATTCGTTCGCCAATCAGACTGTCCCTTTGGTGAAAGCGGTGGGGCACCCACAAGGCTGCAGCTCTCATTGGCGGGGCGTCTTATAAGTCACTGATGGTGCGGGCTGCGACTCCCTCCCCCCCCCTTCACCTCTGCATCAAACTCTCGGGCTCGCAGTCTTCCTGCACCCCGACTCCATTTCCACGACCTCATCACAAACCCGGGCAGCGTGGACTGACCGTACTTCGCCATCTCACCGTGAACCAACCGCCATCAACTGCTTGCTCTAGATCCAGATATTTGGGATATCCCATCACATCTATCATTTTGATATTGCATTTTGACGGCTGTCGCTAACATATTTTCTCCTGGGGTTTTCATTGCCACCAGAAACATTCTTAACGACTTTTCGCTCCCTCGCTACGCCACCGCAAGACGGCGGTGTGCGCTCTGAAGTAGCACTTCTCTAGCCTTGAGTACCTCATCGGAAGGCGAGCCAGCGCAGCCATCATGCCTCGAGCTAAAGAAGATTCTCGCTCCCGAACGGCGTTGAGCCAGCGCTCAGAGGCTGAGAACATTGCGGCCTTGGTGGAATGCGTTCGATCGATTCCGCCCCAGGACGAGGGGGTAGGCCAGGAGCCCTCCGTTCGTCCAGCAAAGCGCGCCAAGACCACTCCGGTTGGAGACTCAATATGCATCGCCCGGGAACACAGCCACCTAACTGTCGCCTGCGATGGGCTGGCCATCGCCTGGGAAACCCTTGTCATCACTCGGAGAAACGTGGGAGACACACTTGCTGTAGAACTCCTCAATACGGTGCCTCAAGACCCCGATAACGGCACTTGGCGGTTGCAAATCACGCCTCGACCATCCTATCGAGGTGCCGGCTTCTACGTCTGCCCCGCGTTGGGTGAGAGCAGCTTCACCCCAGAGCTGAGGGCTGCTTTGTGGGTGGCGGGGGTCCAGGGCTTCAATCCCGGCGAACCTGGTTGCCTCTGGGCGGCTGTGGACATCTCAATTCGCCAAATTGGGGAATCCGTCCAGCTGGATCTGTCCGTCGAGGTGAGGTGGAATGAGAGGACGACCATGTGGGGGAGCAGGCGAATGGACTCGAATCCTCAGCAAATGCTCCGCGATAAGGTTTTCGAGACCTGGTATCCGGATCTGTGTTTGCCCAATTCGGGCGGCGCGCAACCCTCTTGGTCTCCTCGGGACTTTTATCAAGCAGCGTGCGTGCCCGACAAGGACACCTTAGACCCGGAGGTCTCATCTATGAAGATTGAACGACTGGAGGCAAATCTGTACCCCTTTCAGCGGAGGGCTGTACAGTGGCTCCTACAACGGGAAGGCGTGCACTGGCAGCAGGGTTCTCAAACACAACAAGCAGGCATCCGCCCCTATCTTCCGCCGGCCTCATCAGAGCCTCCGATTTCGTTCGAACGAGCCAAGGATGCCGACGGAAACACCATCTATCTGAGTCCGCTTTTCGGTACCGCCACTCGAGATCCCGCCTTGTTTCATTCCTTCCAACATCTTCGTGGGGGTATCCTCGCCGAGGAGATGGGGCTCGGAAAGACGCTGGAGGCAATTGCGCTGATACTCCTCCATCCGCGCCCTGCTTCCCCAATCATGGTTTTGGACCCCTTCCTTCAGCGGGAGCTGCTCTCTACCTCGGCCACCCTGATCGTCGCACCATCTTCCCTCCTGGACCAGTGGCTCTCCGAGCTCAACCGCCATGCTCCAAGTCTCAAGGTCATGGTTTACCCTGGAGTCAAAAAGACTGCCAAGATGAAGGATGGGTCTGAGATTTCCGCCGAGCATCTGGCCCAGCAGGATGTGGTGGTGACCACGTACGAGGTTTTGAGGACCGAGATTTGGGCTGCGTCCGATGAACCGGCCCGCTCCATGCGCACCGAAAAGCAGTACGAGCGACGCAAGTCTCCTCTCGTCCAGCTCTCGTGGTGGCGAGTTTGCATGGATGAAGCCCAGATGGTTGAGAACTGGGCCAACAACGCGGCAAAGCTTGCTCGGATGATTCCCCGTGTCAACGCCTGGGGCGTCACAGGCACGCCGGTTAAGGACGATGTCCAGAAAGGTAAGGATGGTGCTGCGATAGTGCTACTGGCATGAGCTAACAAGTACGTCCTAGATCTCCGCGGCCTGCTCCTATTTCTCCGCTACGAACCGTATGCGTCAGACAAAAGGATCTGGAACTTTCTCACCACGTTTGACAAGGCGTCGTTCCGGAAGATCTTCAACTCGCTATCGATGCGTCACAGTAAGAGCCTCGTGCGAAATGAGATCGCCATTCCACCCCAAAAGCGCTATGTCATCACGATGCCGTTCACCGCAGTGGAAGAGCAGCATTACCAGAGCTTGTTCGAAGAGCTTGCAGAGACCTGCGGGTTGGATGCCCGAGGAAACCCCATCCGGCCTGACTGGGATCCCGAGGATCCAGCCGTGCAGAGTGCCATGCGCGTGGCCCTTGACCGACTCCGCCAGACTGTTTTGCATCCCGAGGTTGGAAATCGGAATCGGCGGGCACTTGGGCAGAGGGCTGGGCCGATGAGGACCGTCGCCGAGGTCTTGGATGCGATGCTCGAGCAAACCGATGGCACGAGGCGGACGGACCACCGCGGCGTCCTCGCAGTCAAGTTGCTGAGGGGACAGATTGTCGCCTGCCAGAAACGGGAGCAGGATGCTCTGGCCATTTGGCAAGAGGTCCTGGCGGATAGCAGCGACATGGTGGCAGAGTGCCGGGCTCAGCTGGACCGGGAAGTCCATGAGGCTTCCAAAGGAAATCCGAGCGCGAATCGGCATTCACTTGATGACGGCGGGGTGGATGAGCGTGAGGATGTCGTGCCGCCACGGGTGGGAGAGGCTCGGCGCCGGCTTCGGTCGGCGCTCGAGATCCAGCACAGAGCGGTTTTCTTCTGCGCGAACGGATACTTCTCCGTGAAGTCGAACCAGGAGCTGACCGCGCCGGATTCGGACGAGTTCAAACGTTTGGAGAAGCTGGAGGTGGAGGCGTATGATCGTGCCAAAGAGATCAGAACAGAGATCCTACAAGAAGTTGGTGGATTCTTCCTTCTATGCGGAACCTAGCTAACCGTGCTACAGAGCCATGGCAAGGCGAGGAAGTTGATGGAGAAGCTGTTCAGAGCCGCCGCGCAACAGACCTTTGCCGTCATTCCCGGGTTCAAGTCTGTCGGCAAGAAAGGCCTCGAGAGCCGGAGAGTTGCTGATGCCCTCGAGGAACTCATGATGGCTTTGGATGAACAGGCCGTCAAGGTTGACGATTGGCGCGAACACGTCATCCAGCTTCTGTCCAAGCCTCTGGTTGATGAAGAAAACGACGAGATTACAGGTGAAGAGTATGAGCAATCGACAAAGCTTCAGGACGAGATTCTGGTTTACCTCCAGATCCTCAGGATAGCGATCGCGGACCGACAAGCCGCAGTGACGGGACAGAAGAATTTTTTGGTGGAGCACGAGATGAAAGTGGCAGCTCGGATGGCCACTGAAGGGGACGGGCCGTTTCCCGAGAAGCTCCTTGAGCTTCTGAGGGTTCGCGACTTTGTTCGGCCGCCGTTTGTCGAAGCCGACCCCCTGACTTCGATGCGGGGGATGGTGTCGGAGCTGCGTGGGCTCTTGGCCAAGCTCCGGACTGAAGCGACCGTCCGAGGCTCGCACGAGCTTGTCATCGTCTCAGATTTGCTCAAGTCGACTCTCCAATACCAAGCTGAACAATCGAAAGCGGCAACGGCCATCGAAAAGGAGATTGAGCGTTTCATGGATACCTTGAACGCGCGTATCGAGTACTACCGGCAGCTGCAGGAGGTCTCTGACATGGTTGGCGAATATGAGGGTTCGTTGGAGGCCGGGGCTCTGGATACCGCCTTACAGGCCGTGAAACGACAGGAAGAAGGATTGCAGACGAAGCTGGCTACTGCAGAAGCCAAGCATCGATACCGTAGGTCGCCCACAAGAGGAAAGGTTAGGCAGATGGCTAACGATTCGCAGTTGTTCACCTCAAAGAGGCTGAGACGAATCCGCATGAACAACAGATGTGTGTCATCTGCCAGTCGGCCTTCACGATCGGCGTCTTGACAGTCTGCGGACATCAGTTCTGCAAGGAGTGCATCACCATGTGGTTTCGGGCGCACCGCAACTGCCCCGTGTGCAAGAAGCAGCTGACCTCGTCGAATCTCCACGACATCACCTTGAAGCCGCAACAGCTCAAGGTACATGCAGAAACGCACCACCAGGGAGAAGAGAGCCCAGACACGTCGAAGACTACCCCGTCGAAGAAGGTCTCAACCATCTACACGGAGTTTAACACGGAAAAGCTGGCTGAGATCAAGGACATCGACTTGGACGGCCCGAGTTTCACAACAAAGGTGGACACCCTGACACGCCATCTCCTGTGGCTGAGAGAGTCAGACCCGGGAGCCAAATCCATCATCTTCTCCCAGTACAAAGAGTTCCTGGACGTCCTCGCCCTCGCCTTCCGTCGATACCGCATCGGCTTCACCTCGTTCGACAAAGCCCACGGCATCACCAGCTTCAAAGAAGACCCCGGCACCGAAGTCTTCCTACTTCACGCGCGCGCGCACGCCAGCGGTCTCAACCTGGTCAACGCCAGCCACGTGTTCCTGTGCGAGCCGCTGCTCAACACGGCGCTGGAGCTGCAGGCCATCGCGCGCGTCGACCGCATCGGGCAGCAGCACGAGACCACGGTGTGGCTGTACATTGTGGCGGGCACGGTGGAGGAGTCGATCCACGGCCTGTCGGTGCAGCGGCGCATGGAGCACATGGGGCGCAACCGGAAGGGCAAGTCCAAGGAGTCGACGCCCGAGCTGCTGGATACGAGTCTCGACGAGGCGAATGCGCTTGAGATGCAGCAGGCGCACTTGTCCAGGCTGATGGGCAAGGACGGGATCTCTGGGGAGGCGGTGGATAAGGCGGATTTGTGGATGTGCTTGTTTGGGCATATACCGGGTCCGGGGCTGGGGGAGAGGGAGGCGGCTGTTGCTGCTACGCGGCGGTTTTTGGCTGCTGATGCTGCGGAGGGGCGTGCGGACTGATATTGGGTATCGAGAGGAAAGGGAGGGGGTTCAGGAGAAAGGGGGGAGGGGTGAGATATACGTTTGTGCTAATGGTTGCTAGATGAAGTCATGACGAAGAACTTAATAGAGTCGAGGCACACTTTACGATTTCTGGACTCTGAGCTACCTCCAAAACAAAACAAAGTTAAGAGTTTGTGACCGACTGTCTGTAAAAAGCGAGAATTGTCGTCTCTCAGTTCCAGCGCGAGCACGGCTCGCCAAGGTACACAAGTCCCATGTCCATAACCTCACCAACCCCCCCCATCACTTCTCCTCCACCCTAAAATCCTCAACCAGCCTCCTCCCCTCCCCCAGAATAGTATCC
>FTCU01002901.1_pt1 | contig 11759 bp, 17 predicted proteins | sample 1639521 | NCBI WGS metagenome assembly FTCU01 (sample SAMEA3914864, study PRJEB12502) | metagenome | biome: forest; material: soil | place: USA | collected 2012-03-12 | depth 0.3 m
CGCCAGCAGCAGCCAACAACCCAACGCCAGCAGCCGACCAATACTCGAGGCAGCGGCCATGGACCCGACGAGTTTGACCCCATGGTGACTGACGCCCCAGAGGCTCAAGCCATCGGTAAGACCACGCCGACCCCCGCTCAACGCCGCTCAGAAACCGCTAACCAGGCCCAACCCCTAGCCCGCCGCGCCGCAGCTGTCGATATCACCAGCACCGTCTACGACACAGTCACGGCGACCGTCACCCTCGTCGTGCTGGAGGAGGGCGATCCCACCACTGAATACGGTACATAACCCCCCAACTACTTCCTCACAGATCTCAGTAAGAAAAACGAGCTAAACACCCCCATTACCACAGACGTCTACACCTCAACCGAAACATACTACCCCCCCGCGCAAACCGTCTGCGACGCCGAGACGACCGTGACGCTCTTCTACCAGGGTGCGCCCCGGACCGACTACTCGATCAACTACGTGACCTACTACACGTTTGCGACCGTTTGGGTGGCGTACGTGGTCCCCGTTTTCGCTGCCTCTTCAACTCTCCTTTCGCGCCCTTTCTGTCCAATGCCCGTGAGCCCCTGAGCCCATGAACTGGGACACTCAACCCTAACCCTGGCCCCATGAACTTCGGAGGACTGACACGGCGCAGACAAACCCAGTACAGCACGAGGACGGACTGGGATGTGATGACGCGTTGCTCGCAGGGAGGCGGTTACTATGGAGTCTGAAGAAAACTTGTTTTGTAGGCATATTGCTTGGTTTGCCGTTTCAAATAGCTGTCCTTCAGGTTTCGACGCTGAGCCGTGACGGGGGACGGGACTCGGGCAGAGGGAAGTGGATGGTTCCATGCCTAGTTTATTATTTATTTGTTTCATCATTGAAACTCAAGATGCCCTTTGGTATTGATTAATTTGTCTGAACAGCCCGGCGTAGATAGCTCGAGACAAGTGTTCCACAACTGCGTGAAATTGTAGCAACCAGATGCAACCCAGGTTAACAACCTGAAACCCCCGACTCCTTTCCTCCACATTCGACTCTCCTTCTTGGTGGCCATCCCATCTCAACGATCTCAATCCTCATCCGTACTACTGCTAGGAATGTTATACAGAAGCGAATCCCGCCGAGCGACCGTGTGAGGCGAGAAATCGTACAAGATCCGGCTGTTGCCGTTGCTATCGATCGGAGGCCGCGGTAAAATCTCCACCTCTGCCTCCTCTGATGCTGTCTCCGCACTATCCTCGTCCTCGCTGAGAGTGATGCCGAGCAAGTTTGCAGGCGGTGATGCCTGGGGCTCCCATTGACTGACAGCATCTGGCGCCTCCAAATTGCTTGATGATGGGTCCAGTCGAAGCAGGCCCCCAAAATTGTTTCCAGAGATCCGTTGTCGGCTTTTGTCTTGAGTGTTCGGAAAGGAAACTGGAAGTTGAGGAATGCCGACGCTCGGGGAAGCGTGGATCGCAGAGATGGCTTCGGATGACAGAGAGATACCGTCGAGCAGGGCAAAGGGGTCGGGGGACGGTGACCGTGAAATTGCTGACCTTGCCTGAGTGTTCCCTGCCATACCTGACCCGTGGCTCTGACCTCGGTGTTCGGCTTGAGTTCTCTGGCTCAACGATTGACTTTCGCCGATTATTTGGGTTGCAGGCAGACTTGATGCGGCCGTCTCAAATAGTTGCTGGCATCGTTCAGCTGCGTGGCTGGCAAAATATTTGACACAAGCTTACCAGCGGCCGCTTTGGCTTTCTTTTTGCAACGACGCCCTTTCTCGGCCCGGAGGTGCGAGTGACTTCAGCGACTTGCGCAAACACATCGTCTGTGTCGTCGACTGCAATCTCCAGAACATCCCCATGTTTCGTGGTGGTGTTCTTGGAGGTATTCCTCCTTGAGGCGAGCGTGAGCGGCGGAGTAAGCTGGGCCACAACCATGCCTCGACGCCGAGGAGCTGAACCTTTCTTGCTGTTTCTCGGGTATGCCGATGGATCGACTTTTCTTCTTCTTTGGTGTTGGCTTGGAGGCGAGTGCTGCATTTTGAGCATTTGAAGGGTCGAATTCTTGGGCTCGGAATCTGAACTGGTGTCAAAAACCACCTCGTCACTCTCGATCGGGGACAGTGGCGTGATTCTAAGCATGTCAGTCCAGCCTGGGTGATGTCTGTCGTGACTGTACACACTCAAAACGCGCAATCCTGGCATACGAATACCCACCCCGCTGCTGCAGGTCGAGGTTCGCGTCGTCAAAGTCGGTGCGGCCAAACTTCCAGACACCGATGGGAGGGTCGTCAGGGAGTTCCGTCGCATGGAAGGCCAAGGTCCAGTGCACAGGCTCTGTTTCCATCAGTACCTGGGCAACGGTCGATGGGACTGCTGCCAAACCTGTCCAAGACGGGAGCCGGCTGAGGTAGTCACCCAAGTCCCACAGCCGGGAATCGGTCGACGCGATGTGTTGCCTTCCTATTCCAGCTCTGCGGACATCCAGGCCATAGCTCCCGTTGAGCTCGTACTTGAATGTGACAGTATAATATTCGGCCAGGCAATCCCCGGCCCATGCTTTGGTCCGCAGATAGCTGATCCGGAACTTGACGAGGTCTTCGGTTTCGATCAAGGGGAAAATGTCCTCTCTCTGTGAAGACACACATCGTGAGCCTAGGCATTCTGAGAGACAGAAAAGAGCGTACCAAGATTCCCAAGAAGCGGTGCAGGCCATAATTGCTGCCTTGCCGTAAGAACAACGTGGTGCCTTGGTCTCTCAAGTGTTCCTTGTCATGGAGCTGGATAGCGGATCCTGAGGCGACGATGGCTTCGAACGGCCGGGAAGTGACTTGCGGGAGGGGCAAGACTTGGAAACATTCGGGTGGAAAAGCGCGCCTAAACCAGGCGTTTGTCAGAATCTAGGGTGGTGGGTGGAAGAGGATGGATGCTCCTTACCGAGCATACAGGATCTGACTGATCTGCAATGATGGGTAAGTTGGAGTTCGCGCCTGGCCAGGTGCGAATAAGCACTCACTGCTGCACCAAAGACGACCTTGCACAGCTCAAAATCGCGTTTCGGCCGGTGTCCTGACATGGCGTGGATGGGTGGGTGGTTGGTTTGAGCCTGGTGAGGGGGTAACAACGCGATTTTATCGGGAGTTTGGGGGCCGGGTTCCTCGATTCAACCGCCGACGAACAGCTTCAAATGATTCGACAGAAATGGAATGACAGTGAAATTGTCTGTGGGGAAACGGGATCCATCAATTGCGAATCACGGGGAACAGTTCCAGGTTCAACAGCCTAAGGCAGCTGGAAAAGGCTGAGGGCAGGTGCGACCCTGAGTCGTCCCACCACAGACCCCGAGGTGAACCGACACCCACAGGCTTCCTCAGGCAGACAACTGCCAGTAAGAGAAACATGACGTTGTTTGAACATGCGGGCAGCTGTTGTACTGGATGCCACCGCCCAAAACATTGGAACCCATCCATCCATCTATTAATGCTCTGACGACCGCGCAGAGGACCACGCGCGCTACGGAAAATGCAACAACGTCTAAGATAGGCCTCGCTGCCTCCTGGGCATGGTCTGGTCTGTTTTGGGTATCTCCTCTGTCTCGCGTCTTCCTTTTTGTCCTCACATGATAACCTCGTTGGCGACATCCTGCAGGGGGGTTAGCTGGGAGGAGGATAAATAGACATGCCGCGACGACTCACCCTCTTAAGTTCCTTAAACGGCAGGCACACGCAGTTCTGCACGCGGATCTCGTCGCCCACCGCGCACTCCTTGCCCAGGATGGTGATGGCCTGCACCTTGACGCCGTTCTTGATGATGCTCGTGTTGTGGCTCGTCACGGGCGTGGGGGTGCCCTCGACGCGGGCCCACGCACCGACGCGGCTGCTCCAGCCGATGATCGAGTACAACACACAGGCGTCGTGCTTGATCTCGGCGTCCTCGAGCACGATTGACTCCTTGACGCGTGCGCCGGCGTCGACGGTGGCGCGGGGGCCGATCGACACGTTGGGCCCCAGCTTGGCCGTCGGGTGCACGTGGGCGGTCGGGTGGATGTAGACGGGCGCGATGATGTTGGCCGACGGGGCCGCCAGCTCGCCGGAGCCGTTCTGCAGCGCCTGCTGGAGGTAGAGGGCGTTGGCGGGGATGGCCGAGCCGGCCGTCTTGATCTGGCGCCAAAAGTCCTTGGTCTCGTAGACAAAAAACTGCTTGTTGTCGGCCATGTCGCCAAGGATGTCCTGCTCAAGGCGGATCACCTCATTCTTCTCGGTGTCATCGTCGTCGTCGATCATGAAGGAGCTCGCCAGATTCTCCGAGGAGCGGTACGAGCCGAGGCGGGGGCGGTCGGTGCGGCGCTTGATGGCAGTACGGATCGAGGGGAAGAGGACGTCGGCCGAGAAGAGGTAGACGCCGCAGTTGATCAAGTTCGAGATGTAGCTCTCGGGCTTCTCGACGTAGTGCAACACGCGGCGGGTGTGCGAGTCGGAGACGATGCAGCCGAAGTTGTTGGCCGCCTCCTCGCTGACGCGCGTGCCCAGGATGACAGCCTCGGCGTCCTTCTCCTGAGATAATTTGAGCATCTCATTGAGCGGGAAGCTGCAGCAGACGTCCGAGTTCAGCACGAAGATGTGTTCGGGGCGCCCCTTGAGGATGGCATCGCGGAAGTGGTACAGGCCGCCGGCGGTGCCCAGCGCCTGGTATTCGCGGAGGTACTTGATGGACAGGTTGGGGAACTCGGTCGACGCATCCTTGATGAAGTCGCGGAACACGGATTCCTCGTAGTAGCCGATCAGGTAGACCTCCTGGATAGAGGGGACCTTGTCGATGGCGGTCAGGCAGTGCCAGATGATAGGGTGGCCGGCGACGTCGAAGAGGGGCTGCGCGGGGAGTGAAGGTCAGCGTTGGACTGGAACTAGCCGCATCGAGAGGGAGCACGCATACCTTGGGGACGTCGAGCGAGAGCGGGCGAAAGCGAGTGCCGCGGGAGGCGCCTCCGACCTGGACGATTCTGTCAACAACCCGCTGAGACAGACACCTCGAGTTCCCCGCCAACCACTGACCAGGATCACCGCCTTGGTGGCGCCCGCCACGCCGTTCGACTTGTCGCGGTGGGGGATTTGCAGAGACATGGCTGAAAAGCTACGGACCCGTGAGGAGATTGTGGGAGAGGTGTTGTTGTCCTGGAGAAAGGGAGGCAATGCTGATGGGGAAAGGGGAGGAGGAGGTGCACCAGTGCCGCTCTTGATGGATGCCACATGGGCCCAAGTCCCCTGAATGTGGAGGGGCTAATTGGGCCTTGCGAAGCTGGGCCGAATCCGTTGGGCAGGGGTCTGGTGTTGGGGTGCCACTGGTCCGTGCATTTTTGCCCCTCCACCGCCTGAACCTGGTCGATGACAGTGACACTGAAGCCAGACCCATCTTCTGTCCATCGTTGTGTCTATTGTGTCAAACCCAACACGTATTCTCTACCTTACCTGTTCTGTATTTTGTGTTCTGTACCCAAGTACTCTGTACGATTATGACATCCTTTTGATGTTGTTCCTTTCTGTTCTCGAAATCTCCAGCAAGGTCAACTGCCGCACGTCAAAACCGGATGCACACCGCTCTCCTGTTTCGGTGCTCCAGGGCTGGCATGTTCCTCAGCCCGGCCAGGACTGTGCAATTAGCACGCATTGTTGGAAGAGCAAGGCATCTCATCTGATGCTGTATTGAGAGACATGGCCAACATCTGTTTCTTTTTTCCTGAGAATAGTTTCGATAGGCTCTCCGAGCGCCCCTTAGGTGCGAAAAGCAGTGCTTGCAGAAAGAATCTGAACGTGCAAGGCTGCAACAAGCCGCAAACCGCGACCGCGCAACAGCGCTCCAATCGCAGTTGCAAGCTCCCTTTGGCCCCACAATTTCCTGCCTCCTTTGCCAAAAGCGCAGAACTCGCCAACTTCTCCGGAACAAGATGCAATTTGTTACTGGAGCCTCTTGTTTCCCTCTCTCCTGCTAACAGCCGCAATCGCCGCCAGGAGTGCACTCCGAGTTTCATTGCCGGCGCATCTCAAGCCTTCCTTTCTGTCTCTTTCCGTGCACTTACTTGCTTCTCTCTCTTGTTCTCCCACGCCCTTATTCTCTCCCGCACTCTCTCTTCCTCTGCCACGCTCTCTTCTTAACTACCTCCCACGCTCTCTCTTCCTCTGCCTTCTCTCTCTCCATCAACAACTCGCAACTCGCAGACCCGGTCATCACCGCCGCTCTCACTTCTGCGAGCCCCCTTCTTGACTCTGAATCCCTTCACTGTCCACACCCCTCTCATCTACTGGAATTTGAGGCTTGTCAGATATTTTGACAGACGTCGGCTGGAAAAAACCCAACCCATCAAGTCGACCGAACCAGTAAGTTTCCGTTCCTCCACACCTTCATCTCTTCCTCCATCTCATCTGGCCGACCGACATCGACTCGCCATCTCATCACTGCCTTTTTGTTGGATTTCACTGACAATTAATCGTCAAGGCACGAAGCCATGCCTCGGGTTAAGCAGGAGGCGGGCTCTGGCTCGAGACCCAACATCGGCCGATCCATGGCCACGCCGGACTCGATTCTCGATGCACACTCTGAAACACCTAGTGAGAACGTTCAGAGGCGTCGTCATATCAGGTCCGCAGCGCGTAAGTTGTGTGTCTATTCCACAGCGAAGAGCCAAAATGGCTAAGTTGAGACAGCAAGCATTGCCACGCGCGTCCGGCCTCCGTCTGCTTCTGGGGCTCCCGCGGCCGAGGACGACGAGGATGAGGGCGAGGACGATCTGATGATAATGGAGGTTAGGCGTGGCCCCAAAGTTGAGAACGACAACGGCGTCGCCCTTGATTCCCAGAGCATCCCTGGCTCCTTCATCGGCGCCAGACGAGCACTCGGCGGCTTTGGCCAGGGGCTGAAGGACATCAACGATGCCCTCAGTGAGCTCCAAGCCCGCGGCATCCAGCACGTCGCGAGCCTACCCGAGTTGGTCTTGGTTGGTGACCAGTCCTCTGGAAAGTCCTCCTTGATGTCTGCCATTGCGGGCCTGAGCCTTCCTCGGAGCAGTGGAACTTGCACGCGTTGCCCCATTCACATTCGTGTCTCTCGCGCCGACGAGTGGTCGTGCCGTGTTTTTTTGAAGGAAGATTACGAGTTCCGCCCCCCAGGTCACTCTCTTACCGACCGGGATGTCACCAACCTCAACAAGTTCCCCCCCTGGGTCAAGCTCGAGCCAAGCCGTCAAGTCCGGCACGAATTCCGGACTGTGCGAGACCAGTTCGATTCCGAAGAGATCGAGACGGTTCTTCGCTGCGCTCAGGTCGCCATTCTGAACCCCAGCACGCACCATTCCGTCTTTATTCCGAAGCTGAAGGGCGAGGTCTCCGACAGCGCGCGCGAGCAACACCTCGACCTGGTGGGGAAGAAGGAGGAACGGGCTGAAGCCCAGTTCTCGCCCAACACCGTCGCTCTGGAGGTCAAGGGCCCTGACCTCGCCGATCTGAACTTTTACGACCTGCCCGGCGTCTTTATGACTGCCAGGCGTGCCGAGGACACCTTCCTCGAGCGCGTGGTCCAGAATCTCACCAGCGAGTACATCTCCCGCCCGACCGCCATTATCTTGTGCGCGGTCCCCATGAATCAAGACACGGAGAACTCGCTGGCACTCAAGATCATCCGGCGCCTCCGGGCCGAGAACCGCTGCATTGGAGTCATGACCAAGGCCGACCTGCTGCCGTCAGACGAGCATGCTGCCTCCAACTGGCTGGCCATGCTCAACGGGCGGGCTCACCCCACCGGATATGGCTACTTCATCACGTCGCGCCAGGGTAGTGACCTGGAAGAACAGAACAAGATGGAGGAGGCCTTCTTCAACCGGACAGCCGATGCTACGGGTCAGTGGCCCGAGGTGTTTGACGGCTTCAAGGAAAGGTGCGGGGTGGAGAAGCTGAAGACATTTTTGTCACGGAAGCTGGGCGAAGAGTTCGGCAAGATGTAAGTGGTCCCGGCGTCCTATTCCGCAACTCCAGCTAACACTCTCCAGCCTCCCCGAAGTGAAAGAGAAGGTCAACAACCGCCTTCATGACATTGGGAAGCAGCTCAAGGCCTACCCGGACCCGCCGCCGAATCCCGAACTGGAGGTCATGAAAAGTCTCGCCGAGTTCACCATCCGGGTGAAGGTCAAGGTCTTGGAGCAATCATTTATGGGTACTTGGGACGGGAACTTTGGCGACCCGTTCAAGAAGATCATACTCAGCAAGAAACCGAAGTTCAACGTCAGCGAGAACACGAGTACACAACCTGCGAGGTCATTCCAACAATCCGAGGTCATCAACCTGGACGAGGACAGCCCTGTAAGTTCGCCGAGGCTGGGTAAACGGACCGCGTCGGTGATGGACTCGACGCAGTCCACCCCGAAGCGTCCCCGCGGACCCCACCCTAACAGCGTCGTCAAATCTGAGGCCTCCGAGCAACCCGTGTGGCCGGCAACCCCTCGCCACCCGCGGATTGTGCCGCCCGCGGTCACCCCCTCCCGCGGGGGCAGGTCCAAGAGCCTCGAGGACATTCGAGCCTTGATCAAGCGCGCTGCCATCCCAGGTCAACCCGGCCTCGTGTCAGCCACTGTCTATGAGCCTCTGTTCACAGAGGCCGCCAAGACTTGGGCTCCGCATCTCGAGTCCTTCATCAACGGTACTTTCTCCTTCCTTCAGGCTGAGATTCTCGCCATCCTGGACGCCGCGTTTGCCCGCCTCAAAAACCGTGCCGTTTACAAGGAGTCTCAGGAGCACATGCGCGCCTTTATTGACACCCACAAGATCGAGCTCCGCAGCCAGCTCCACCGGATCTACAACCTCGAGGCGCAGCGTCTCTTCACCAAGGACGATGAAACCCTGAAGCGCAATCAGGACTCTGAGATGAAGATCCTGGTCCGGCATCGCAACCACTGCCGCATCGCAGCGCACTCAGGCCTAGAGCTCAGGTCGGTCCCTAAGATGGACGACATGAACGACGAAGCCCGCAGAGAGGAAGAATCCAAGATGGCCAAGGAGCTCAAGAATCTCGGCCCGGACCCATACGAGCGCGAACTCACCGTGGCTGCCTACATCCGCGGGTACTACCTCACCGCGGCCAACCGCTTCGTCGACTACGTCTCGATCCACGTCATGTCGGGCCTGCTGCCGCGCGTCGCGTCCGTCATTGAGACGTACCTGCCCGAGATGCTGGGTCTGGACGGCCAGGGAGCCACACATGAGGTTCTGGCCAGATTGATGAGTGAGGGGCCAGAGATCGAGCAGAAGCGGCGCGACCTGAGGGCCGAGAAGGAGACGCTGGACGGCGCCATGGATATCATTGTCAACTTGGAGCGGCGCGAGCGCGAGCAGCAGCATGCCGCTGCGATCGCAGCGTCACACTACGGAAATGGATTTGACGCCTCTCAGGCCGAGAGCATGTCAAGCTTGGAGGCGACGCACGTGAATGGAGTGGCCGACGGGCGCGGGACTGTGTATTCGGCGACGTCGCTTGGCGACGCCTGAGCGGGGTCACTAGCTGGGCTTGTTCGGCTCACCCGGGGTTGTTTTCCACCCAGGATATTTCTTTGTTTTTCCACCTGGAGTTTGTGTTGTCACTACTCGGGAATCTCTACTGTATCCATACCCTCTTGTGTGTTTGGGAATTTGTTTTTCTGTTTGTTTCCCTTTTATTTGTCCTCGCCCCGTGTCCATGTGGGATTGCCAGATAGGATCTGGGGGCATCTGCTTTCCGGGCCTTTTCTGTATGTGGTTGCCCGATTTGGCCGACACATATTTGGGTTGGGGGGCAGGCATTGGAATCGATGGACGGACGGATTGTTTTTCAAGAAAAGGGGCAGCAATGTCTTGGCATCGGCGCTGCCCCTCAACATTATTCCACGCTGGGAACTAGCTCGCCGTACTCTGGGCTCATACATAGCATAGCTGTCGATAGGACATGTTCTTTGCTGGCGCAGATAGGTGTCGTCTGGGCTTCAGGCAATTTTGACAGTTTCATCCTGCTGTTGTTATCCTCTGTCTGTGTAAGTGGCCCATTGCTCTGACAACCGAGTAAATAATTACGGAAACTCAAGCCACTCAAGAGCAGTGTTTTTGCTGTTACGTGAAAGGTTTTGATGGCTGAAAGACCAAGAATATGCGATCATATATTCTGGGAAAGACCGGCTGTCTGACTGAGGTCTTATACCGCCCGTTGAGCTCATGTACCTGGTGCCTGGTAAGTGGTGGTGCAATTCTGGGTCAGTTGCTGCCAGCCATGCATCCATCAGGCCGACTTCTCTCGCAAAACAGCCTGACCGCACGCTCGGCGTTTGGTATTTCTCATGCAGCCAACAGACCGATTTCATCCGTGCAAAAAAAACCGCCACCACAGTGGCACCCTCAAAAGCTTTTTTTTTTCTTCCCCCAACCGACCGAGTTCCCTTGGGAGAAAACGGGCCGCTACCAAAGTGGCATAGTCAGCGTCTGTTTTTCTTCCACAAGCCCTTTCTCAGTCTCTCAACCACCACCCGCGCATTTGTCAAGTCTACCAAACCCTGCAAGTGGCACCCATCCGATATTCGCCGTGGCTGCCGGTCGATAGAAAGATCCCGGCGTCAAGGATCACTGAGCACACTTTAATCCGCACTACTTAGGCCTTGATATGGGCAAGATTCCCGTCAGATACAGTCTTGAGCAGCGAGAGAAATTGCAGCACATCAATCAACGCCCGTTTCGCCCGTCCCTTCAGTCATATTCCGTTCCTCCATTCTCTGTCGTAAAGGTTAACGCTCTCCCACCAAGTTCCTGCCAGCGATTCACTCTTCATGTAGGCTGAGAGATCAAGGGTCGCAAACTTCTTCACCAGCCGTGGTGGCATGCCTTCAAAGGCCGAGTCCAGATACTTCAGTGCCCCTAGACGATTCGGCAGATCGACGTAAGGCATCAACCTGAGACTCCAGGCTCTCTCGAAGCTCCCATGCCCCGACGTCCAGTCTTTGATAGCTTTCAGACTTGCTGTGCATGATCTCCATGCCGGGCGGTTGGATTGGTCATTGGAATTTTGTCCGACAGACCGTGAGAGCTCGTGAAGAATCGTGGTGGCTCGTCCAAGCGTCATGCCGGTCGAACGCTTATCGTGCTGGAATTGCTAGTGGTAACACCGGCGCAGCGCTTTTGTAGCGTCTACGCTGATCATGTTTCTCAAGGCTCTGTGCGCCTGGGCCGGGTCGGGGTTTCGTGGCCGCGCGTGGGTGAGACCGATGTTTCGGCTTCAAGGGTCTGTAGATGTGGCGACAGCAGCGGCGAATGGGGGCACTATCAGCGGGACAGCGGCAGCGGTTGCGAGAATGGCACTCCTGCGATTATTCGTTTCTCTGATGCTTTGATTCTTCTCTTTTCTCTGAAGCCTTCACTTTTTCCTTTCTCTGAAGCCTTTACTTTATCCTTTCTCTGAAGTTGAATTCTTTCCTTCTCTCCAAAATCTCACCCTCTTTTTCCTCACCAAGGCCCTTTCTTTTCTCTTTAGATTCTATTTCATCTCAGTTCTTTTGTAGTCCTTATATCCTGCGTCCTAACTTAGTTTAACATGTAACGTACATTATAAGCGAGTGGTCAATATAAGTGAACGGTTAATTTCCTCCACCTACTAACATCTCTCTGCTATTATAATACAACAACACTAGGAACCAACAATAATTACATCAGAAGCAGCTGAATCAGAGGCTTCTGCAGCCTCTTGGCAAGTGCGGGCATTATGGCCAGGCTTGCC
>FTCU01003583.1_pt1 | contig 11755 bp, 5 predicted proteins | sample 1639521 | NCBI WGS metagenome assembly FTCU01 (sample SAMEA3914864, study PRJEB12502) | metagenome | biome: forest; material: soil | place: USA | collected 2012-03-12 | depth 0.3 m
ACCGGCATGAAGATTCACGCCGGCCAGCTTGATCTGGTCTCCGCGGACGTCCGCGCTGTTTCGGCTAGTATCCGAGGCACGACGGCGGATGCCATGATGAGGGGTTCCCTCTCGACTTTCGTCACGGAACAAGAAGGAGACGGCACTGACCTCTCCCGTTTCACGATTCCGGACAATGACCTCACGTGGATCGACATGGACGATTTTGTTGAGTTGGACTGGATTTTACCCTCCGAACCAAATCCGGACACCAAGATTCTGCCGCTCGTCTTCGCGCCTCGTGTCACTTACTTCCGCCAGACCGACATCAACGGCACGATCGATGGTGATCCGGACAGGACGAGCCCCTTTGGGCAGGAACCCACCCACTTCTGCATCATGAGCCAGGACGATGACCCCAGGAGAGTGCAAAGCCGGCTTATCCGTCGGCGACTGGAGCAGCTGGACGAGCAGATGGAGGCGCACAAGCGAAACTTGGGACAGATGGAGCTTCGTCTCGTCCGAGGTGACCCAGCCGACACGAATCTGAGGGCCGAATTTGAGATCCTGAACCGGCACTCTGGGGTCCTTGCTGGGAAGAAGACCTTCTTGCAAGGCATGCTCGGCGACATGACACCCCATTTATATTCGAGCTGTCAAGACCAAGACTCGCCAACGTCCAATGGCCCTTACGGGCCTACTTCAAACCTGCAAGAGGCCATGGACGCCCCTGACGCTACGGAGTTTGCGAGCGACTTCAAAAATCGATTCGTGGTCCATAACATGCAGCTCAAATGGAACAATACGCTCCGGAACATCATCCTCCGCTACATCCACCAGGTCGGTCAACGCAGGGGTTTCGTCTACTATCTTTCCCGTCCCGCAGTCAAGTTCATCTTGGACCTCGTGGAAGAACAAGCAAAGTCCAAGGCGGACAAAGGCGGCAGCGTCCCGACACCCAGCGGACCTGGGAGCACGCCCGATGCGAACGGGAAGGCTCGGGATATTGCAAAGGACCTCGAGGATCGGATCCGCAAGATATTGCAAGATAATAAGAAGTTTACGAGCTGCGACGACGCTGATGGCACACATCCGGCCATGTCTGATCTGTCGAGTGGCATCGCGGACGAGTTCACGACCCAGAACAGCTACCACGTCCGTCTGATCGCGCCACAGATCCAGCTGCAGAGCGACAAGAACAAGAAGCACGTGGTTCTCACCACGTCCAAAGGCATGGAACTCAAGGTGGTGGATGTGCTCGACAAGAGCAGGATGTCGGATAACGTCAGCGGTCTAGTGCAGCGACGGTTTCTCGTCAACATGGACAGCACGCAGTTCTTCGTTACCCATCAGAAGTGGTTTTCGACGCAACTTGTCTCTATGTATTCGGGCAATACCTACGGCACACCGGCGGGATCGTCGTGGCCGCCTTGGGTGCCGATGGAGGTCATGTTTGACTTCCAGTCGGATCCTTTCGGCTTCAAGCGCGTTGTACAGAAAACGTCGGCCATGCTCCGATACGACAAGTTCAACACGCTCCGTCTCAAATACAACGACGAAGTCAACACCAATGAGGGTCCGGATTCCGCCCTGCAGGACAACTCGGAGAGCAGGACAGACAACCTCTGGGTCGAGTTCCCACAAGCGCATGCCCTGTGCAACTCGTCACAATACTATGCCATCTACGTCATCGTCATTGACCTCCTCATGTACAGCGAGCCTTTGGGGAAGACGCGGAACGAGAGGCTTGAGAAGATCATGCTTGCCTCCGACTTCAGCGATCTGAGAGGGGTTCCGGAGATGGTCATCAAGCTGCAAGAGCGTGTCCGGCAACTCGAGGAGATCAAGACGCACTTCCAAATTCATTCTAGGCAGCTGGACAAAAAGGGGTGGAACGATCGGCTGGTGCTCGAGCGCGACTTGGCCGCGTGCGAGGACGAGCTGTTTTTCATGATGAAAGCCATCACTTCGGCGCAGAGGAAGTTCGACAACACGACCAGCAGCGCTCTTCTCAAGTGGAGCATCATGGCCAAGGAGATCGTGTGGCAACTCGTTCGCGACAACAACGAGCCCCTGGTCGAGCTCCAGCTCAAGGAGCTTGAGTACGATCGAATCGACAATTCGGATGGCTCGCACATTAATCTGATCCAGGTGGGCAAGGTCCTTGGGCTCAACTTGCTTCCCGACGCCATCTACCCCGCAATGGTAGCGCCATACGTCGAAGGCGACCGTGGGGGCTTTGACACGGGCTCGCAGCCGATGATCCGGGTGTACTGGAACATGCTCGAGGCCATTGCTGGCATCCCGGTGATGGACCGCTTTGAGGTGACGCTGTTCCCGCTCAAGATCCAGCTCGAGCGCGAGATTGGCAAAAAGCTTTTCGAGTACATCTTCCCAGGCACGGACGGCGGCAAGGCCTCGACGGGGAAAAACGACTCGCCGTTCATGCTGAAGCAATCTGGCCCGGGCAACGAGGAAGACGAGGCCGACAACGAATCTCTTGCCGAGTCCGTCCGTCTTGGAACAGCCGACAAAGACCAAGACGAGGGGCCATTCGCGACCCGCGCAGGTTCCCTGGAGATTCGTCTGCGGCCGACCCTGACATCCGATCCGGACGAGGGCTCCAGCCAAAGCAAGGCTCTCAGCGTCCATTCAGGCGAAGGGACGTCATTCCGACTGTTCCGAACGGGCACCGGTCTCAAGTCAGTGGGCAAGAAGCGGTCCTACGATTCTCTGCGCACCGGCACGCCAAAACCCGGGGTCGGCAGAACGGGTACCGGGCTCTCCTCCAAGGATAGCGTCTCCGTCAACAGCGACTCCAAGAAGGGGTCACGCTTCGCGCTGCGACACAGGTCGAGCGAGGGCGAAAAGCAGAAGCAATCGGACGATCTCTCCAAAATGTTGGACCGCGCCTCCAACTACATGACATTCGCCTACATCAAGATGCCCTCTGTTGTGCTCTGCCTCAGCTACAAGGGCAAAGGTGAACGCAACTTTGAAGACGTGCACGACTTTGTCTTCCGCCTCCCGACTATTGAGTACACCAATAAGACGTGGTCCAACCTGGACCTCGCGCTCGCGCTCAAGAGCCGGGTGATCAAGGCGCTGATCAGCCACACGGGCGCCATCATCGGTAACAAGTTCTCCCGCCACCGGCCCACCACGGCGCAGCAGTCCAAGCTGCGCGAGCTGGCCACTAGCTCGGTCCTGCTCGCGACGCCGTCGGTGTCGGACTCGCGCGACAACAGCGGCGACGATTCGTCGTCGCTCTACGGCCACTCTCCCGTCGACTTCTCGCGCTCCCCGCCGCGATCAATTCGCCGCTCGCAGACGTCCATCCCCATCCCGTCGTCGAACAGCCGCAGCTCGAGCGCCGCGTCCTCGATGCGCTCGCACATCTCGGGCGCCGGCCACGTCGTGGTCCATACCCAGGCCTCGGGCGCGGTGCCGAACTTCTTGATGCCTCCGCCGAAGCCGTCCATGACGATGCCGCCTGAGGCTCCCACGAGTGGTGGTGGAAAGATGGGTGGTGGATTTGGAGGCTTGCTGAGGCCGACGTCGAGCGGCTGGTCGAGACCGTTTGGTGGCGGCGGCGGAAACCAGCAGGGCAATGGCGGGGGTGCGGATGGCAGACCGAAGAGCAGTAGTGGGCTGACGGTTGCTTCTGCTTCCTCGGGGCTTTCGCTGAGGAGATCGGGGACGATCAGGAGCACGCATGCGAGCAACGGGGAGGAGAGGGAGAGCCCGGAGAGAAAGAGGACCGGTGGGCATGGAGCGACTGGCGGGTTGAGAGACAAGTTTCATGCGCTGGCGAATCGGTTGAAGGAAAGGGAGCCCACGGTGGCGGCGCAGGTGGACGGGGAGGAGGACGGGGAGGAGGGCGATGGGCTGGCGAAGAAGACCAGCCGGACGAGAGGTTGAAGCGTGCGCTCGCGTATCCGAGACTCGAATGGGTCCGGATGGACAGCATATAATTCTCGTCGGTTTACACACTGACAAAGTACAGTACTCGAAGGGGGGAGCCTGGGGATGAGGTCAAGGGAGGCAACGGCTTTCTGCATTGTTATGGAGCATTGGAGGAGTTTGTTTTGGTGACGCAAATAGCTACTTAGCGCACACACTGTAGCGGGGTAGCAATATTCAACATTTCTATGCCTGACATCTCGTCCTTTTGAAGTACGTTACGTATCGGAGTGGACGTCAACCGTCAAGCAGACATGCGCGTCCTCCCTTTACTTCGGTCCACGACCAACCCTGGCACCTTGACGGCAGGGTTCTTATCTTATCGTACCTTAGCTCACAAGGTGAACCCCTCCATCCACTGCTCCAGGGTGCTCCAGGCAACCTCCACCAAACGGGTACCAAACCACCAAACCGACCTGCTGAATACATTCCAAACAGCTCCGAACACCGACCACATTTTCGAGGAAGCAATTCTCGCCCACAGTCGGTGCGGCTGCGTGCAACGATGGGTAATTGCCACTTCTTCCCTAAACTATGGTCCTAGTTGAATGCCTCAGCTAACCCAAAGGTGTCACGCGCGCCGCTCCCAGAGCTCCCCGTCACCGACAAGCTGGTCGATCGCCAGCGCGATGCCCTCTACAACTACTCGGCCTCGTCTCAAACCGAGGTTAGCGCCGCCCGCCCCTGGGTCCAAGACCCCACCTACTTCAAGACGGTCCGCATCTCTCCGACAGCCCTTGTCAAGATGGTCATGCACGCCCGGTCTGGCGGCGCCCTCGAAATCATGGGCATCATGCAGGGCTACGTCGACGGCACCGCGCTCGTCGTGACCGATGCTTTCCGCCTCCCCGTCGAGGGCACTGAGACCCGCGTCAACGCACAAAGCGACGCCGACGAGTACCTGGTCGAGTACCTCTCGGCCTGCCGCGACGAATCCCGCCAGGAGAACGTCATCGGCTGGTACCACTCCCACCCGGGCTATGGCTGCTGGCTGTCGGGCATCGACGTCGCCACCCAGCAGCTGCAACAGCTGCAGGGCCCCATGGTTGCCATCGTCATTGACCCGGACCGCACCATCTCCGCGAACAAGGTCGAGATCGGCGCCTTCCGCACCTACCCGGACGGCTACATCCCCCCACCCACCAACACCACCACCACTTCTGCGTCAGGAGGCCAGTCCGTCCCCCTCACCAAGGCCGACGACTTCGGCGCCCACGCCAGCAAATACTACCCGCTGCAGGTGGAGCACTACAAGAGCACGCTCGACGGCAAGCTGCTCGAGCAGCTGTGGAACAAGTACTGGGTGCAGACGCTGGCGCAGAACCCGCTGTTGACGAACCGCGACTACGCGGGCAGCCAGATGTGCGACGTCGCGCAGCGGGTGCTCGAGGCTGCGGGGGCCATATCGCGGTCTGGCAAGGGCGGCGGCCCTGGCTCGTGGGCCGCGGCGTTGGGTGGGACGGCCAGGGGCGTTGCGGTGGGGGATGGTAAAGCGGTGGGGGGAAGTTCTGGTGGTAGTGGAGATGTGAGTGTGGTTGGCAGCGGTGGTGGTGGTGGGAGGGGGGGCGATCAGGCGGTTGGCAAGATTGTGCGGGATGTTGAGCAGATTGCGGCCAAGGAGCGGGCGGGGCTGATGGCGGCCGAGGTGAAGGCGCAGATTTTCAGCAGTGGGAATGGAGGGAGCGCGTGAGCGCGTGAGGGAGCAGGAGTTCGGGATGATGGGATACGAATTTGATGATACATTAGACGGCGCATGAAAAGGCCCCGGTTTTGTTGTTGGGATTGTAATGTACCTTCTGTCTAGTCCACGCAATGGTCCATTTACACTATGGTACATATCGAGATCGAGGGGAGCAATCTCTCGCCTGGTTGTACAAGGTCTGGTTGGCGTCTTTCTTGCCCTCGAAACCGGGATCCTGGTAGGGAACCCGAGCATTGTCAGCTCCCAACGCCTCCTCCATGACGAGCACCAACACGCCAACTCAGTCGGCAGAGGGTGACAAATCAGCAGCAGCCACGTTCTCAGCAACGCTCCTCGCCAAGTCCAACCGCCGCAGCGTCTCCTCCCTGCCGAGGATCACCATCGTCCGGGAGAGGTCCATGCCGCCGTCCATCCCCAGCATCGCCCACCGAAGCGGCTTGTACACGTTGACGACCGACTTCGGGGTGCTAAACAGCACACAATACTCCTCATCCACCCACGCCTCACCAATCGTCCGCTTCAGCACCGCGTCATCCCACGCGTCCTCCTCCACGGCCGCGAGCTTCTGCTCCAGGTACGCCGCGGCCTGCGCCAGCTGAGCGGCCCGCTCCGGTGGCGCCACGGGCGCGAGCGCCCGGTTTTGGAGCGTCTGCCGCAGCACATGCTCAGGCACCTCCCAGAGGAAGAACCGCAGTTTCTGCACCGCGGCGGGGAACCGGTCCGCGGGCGCCTCCGGCGGCAGCTCGACGCCCACCATGACGCGCGCGAGGTCGCTGCGGAAGGGCGCCTCGAGGATGCGAGGGTTGATTATACGGTTGCCGAGGTCGGCTGGTAGGATGCCTTGGGGGGCGAGGTTGCCGTCTGCGGCTCTGGCATCTTCGACGGCTTGGATGGCGGTCTTGAGCGGGGTGATGAGCTCCCTGTCGAGGATGAGGGAGTCGCTGGGATCAGGAGATTGGGCAAGGCGCTCGAGGTGCTTGTCCTGGAGGAAGGGGAGCTTGAGCAGGGACACCATGATGTCGCCCTTGCTGAACTTGAGGGAGAACTATCGGATGCGTGGGAGTGTTAGAGGAGCAAAGGCTGGGAAGATGGTGGTGTGGGGAGGTCCGCGTACGTTCTCAATCATTTTCCGCGGAGACATGACGTCGGATTGTTTGGCTGTGGTCGGCGGTCGCCATCCCAGCAAAGCGGCAAAGTTGAGGAGGGCGGGCGGGAGGATGTGGCCGCGTTTGTAGAATTCCATGTTCGCCGAATTGTCACGTTTGCTCAGCTTCTGCCGGTTTGAATCGACAAGGAGGCCAAGGTGAGCGAACTGAGGAGGCTCCCAGCCCAATGCAGCGTAGAGCTCGACGTGTTTTGGCGTGGAAAGGAGCCATTCCTGGGCGAGAAGGGAGAGGATCAGCCATGCCTGCTCGGGTTCAGGGGGTTGATGGAAGGGGACTTACGGATCCCCGGATGACGTGGGTAATCTTCATGAGGTAGTCATCAACAACGTTGGCAAAGTGGTAGGTGGGGAACCCATCACGCTTCATGAGGATAAAATCCTCCTCGGCGTGCTTCTTCTGAAAGCGGTTGTAGACAATATCTTTGATCACGATGGGCGTTTCCGCGCTCTTAAACCTCACAGCAAACCTTTCCCCGTTGTTGGCACGGGAATCAGACTCTGCAAGAGGGATGTTGCGACATGTGCCTGGATAGTTGGTAGATTCGCCAGACTCCGCCGCGAGAGCCTTTTGTCCCTCTAGTGCTTCTGGACTACAGAAGCACCTGTAGGCCTTTTCTTCGCGGACAAGCCTGTCGGAGTGGTCGTGGTAGAGCGGCAATCTCTCCGACTGAGAGGGTTAGTCTTCAGAGATCTTGACAATCGCAAGACACGGAGGGCTTACTTGTTTGTAGGGGCCGTAGGAGCCCTGGGTGTTGGGACCTGGGAAAAGCATGAGTGGCCATGTCCACCCATCTCTCTAATATTGGACCCTGAGCTTACCTTCATCAGGAGACAGCCCCAGCCATTCTAGATCTTGATACAAGCGGGTCTCTGCATCTGCTACCAGACGCGTCTACAGCGGCATGAGTAATCCGTGAGGTCTTGGTAAACAGTCCACGCGATCACGTCACCATCTCACCTGGTCTGTGTCTTCGATGCGCAAGACAAACTGGCCGCCCGTTGCCCTGGCCAGGAGGTAGTTGTACAGGGCCGTCCGCAGTGAGCCCAGATGCAGGTAGCCGGTGGGGGACGGGGCAAATCGAGTGCGGCAAGGTGTGTCGGGCAGCTTAAACCGGTCTTGGTATGAATGTGGAGGGAGAGAAGCCGAGAGTTGAGATGTCGTTGAGAGCAGTTGTCGTCGTGGTAGGGAGAGGAGGGGACTGGCCCCTAATCGCGAACATGAACATGAAAAAGACAATGGCCTCTTGAGGAGACCCCTGCTTCTCAGGGAAAACCGTTCCATTTCCCCCAGGAACCGAAGGGGTTGGTGGTCAAGCACCTGCTGGTGTTGTGTTTTGGCGTGTTCGAATGAGCTGAGCCACAGCTCAGAAGCATCCATCGCGGACCGAAGTGAGGCGCTGCTACAGGAGCGGTGTGGCGGTGCGCTACACAGACAAGGATCATTTCTGTCTACCTATCGAAGAAAGTTACCGAACCCCTCCATCACCGATGCAGAGGCTCGTCAAGGCGGTGTGATTGTGCATGGAACCTTGCAACACACATTGCGGCGCTATCCCGGGCAAGACATATATTACAGCTGCCATATGTGGGCTCAGCATTCAAGGTACTTATGTGAAATCACAGCCGAGGACAATGATGGATGTCCTAGCTACCCGTGTGACGCCGCCAGCGATGCCAACTTCAGCAACAAGAAGAGTGTTGGCAAGATTGTTGGAACGGCGCGCATCGGACTCCTGGAGGACTTTCCACGTCTGAGCCGCGTCAAGCAAACCGACCAAAACATCTTGCATTTGAAGTTTCTGCAAATTCGTCATAATAAAGAATGCAGAGCATGTTGCTAGATGGCAGGGTAATGGTGACAGAACTTCCGAGTCCAAGTGCACGTCAGCGGTGCATTTCTCCAGCGCCACCTTTTAAGATGCTGCGGGCTAAAATTTCCAACGCCAACAAGGCCCCCCCCACCGACAGGGTCCTCCCCCAAACCACCCCACCAACGTCCACCCTTTGCGCCTTGCCCCGGCACCTTGCATTTCTCGTCCAGATTATTCCATCTACAGGCGTTGGTGATTTACGTTTTAGGAATCCCAGGGAAATATTCTAACATGGACATGGAAGAGGACCTCGATCTCTACGGTAAGCCCCGGCAAGCCCGTCTTCTGTGTGCACGGCAACGACAAACCTGCTGACCTGGGAATCCGTGACGAATCAGCCCTCCTGGGCGTGGACAAGTCGGCCAGCCCCAACGATATCAAGAAGGCCTACCGCAAGGTTTGTTTCTTTTTGGAGTTTGCACCCAGCCCGCGGCACATCTGGCTATCCAGCAATCTGAGCTGTTGGCAAGCCGTGCTGACTCTCGCTAGTTGGCGTTGCAACACCACCCCGACAAGGTCCCCGAAGAAATGCGCGTCGAGTCCGAGGCCAAGTTCAAGGCCGTCACACAAGCCTACGAAATCCTCCGCGATGAGGAAAAGCGCCACCTCTACGATACGCACGGCATGGCCGCCTTCGACCCTTCTCGGGGAGGGCCGGGTGGGGCCGAGGTCGACCTGAACGACATCCTCTCGCAGATGTTCGGCATGAACATGGGCGGCATGCCCGGCGGCATGCCCGGCGGTGGCCCTCGCCGCCCAAGACGCAGCCCCGACGAGGAGCAGCCGTACAAGGTCACCCTCGAGGAGCTTTACAAGGGCAAGACAGTCAAGTTTGCCGCCGAGAAGCAGGTCGTCTGCGGCCAGTGCAAGGGTAGCGGCGCCAAGGACAAGGTCAAGCCCAACCAGTGCGACCGCTGCCGTGGCATCGGCCGTCAGGAGGCCTTCCGCCAGGTTGGCCCGGGTCTCGTTCGCAAGGAGGTCATTCCTTGCGACCATTGCCAGGGGTCCGGCATGTACTACAAGGAGAAGGACCGCTGCAAGAAGTGCAAGGGCAAGCGGACGGTCAAGGAGACCAAGGCGTTGGAGCTCTACATCCCGCGTGGCTCCATGCAGGGCGAGCGTATCGTTCTCGAGGGCGAGGCCGACCAGCTGCCGGATATGACTCCCGGCGATCTTATCTTCCACCTCATCGAGGAGCCGCATGATCAGTTTACCCGCATCGGCCACGATCTGTCGGCCGACCTGCACGTCACCCTGGCTGAGGCTCTGTCCGGTTTCTCGCGCGTCGTTCTGAAGCACCTCGATGGCCGGGGTATCTTTATCAACCACCCCCGCGGCAAGATTCTCCGGCCCAACGATGTGCTCAAGGTCGACGGGGAGGGTATGCCCTTTAAGCGGGGAGACAGCAAAGGAGACCTTTACCTTCTTGTCAAGATCGACTTCCCCGAGAACGGCTGGTTGTCGAATGACAGTGACTACGACGCCCTTCAGAAGCTTCTCCCTCCTCCCGCGGCGCCCATCCAGGCCGATGAGGTGGACGAAGTTCACTACGAGGAAAATGCAGACATCGAGAAGGTGAGTCGCGCATAGCGGTGCCACGCAATCGGCAGCATAGAAGCTAACAAAGACATCACAGATGGGTGCCCACCAAGGCGACCCCCGGTATGGTGGCGAGTGGGAGGATGAAGAGGAGGAAGAGGGCGGCCCGCAGTGCGCCACGCAATAAGCCAGTGCGCGGCTCCACAGCGATTCTCATTGAGCCCGGCGCCTACATACGGCTCGGATCATGGTTAACGGAGGGGATCAGTAGGTTTGCGAGCTCCCCAGGGATGAGGATACCCTTCAACTCTGATCCCTGACGCCAGAGCAATGACAAGCGGCGGCTCACCCCAACCCAGGCTACCCACACAATCCCTGAAGCGGCAACCGCCGCTTGGATACCCGGAGCTTCCAGCACCACAAAAACAGTGCCGTCCTCCCTTTGTCCCAGCTGGGTACGCAGCAGGAAACATGGTCGGAGATGGACAGCTTTGCATTCATGGTCAACGAGAGACAGACCTCGATGGCGGGGTTGCGTGTCGTTCTCGCTGGCAATCACTCTCACGTAAAATAGACTAAGTCACGACCTAATGACCTGGACAATACCACGTGCAACTCATCCCTCTGAAAATGCTGCCGAAACCACAGTTTGCTTGTTTATGCAGCTATCCTATCAAATTCCAAGCCGTCCAGTCGGTCCCTGCCCAGGATTTGAACCCCTCCCAGATTTGTTGTTGCTCACCTTATCGATAAAAAATGAAGCCCCACTTTCCACCCATCAATCCTTGATGCCAAGCGCTAAAACGGAGCGGGTAAGACGCATTGACCACCCCGCTCTAACAATTTTCGCACAACCCTAAGCCCACCAGCTCAACCAATTTTCTGGAATTTTCCCCCCAAGGTAGGTCCGGACCGTGACGACGCCAAATTTGACCCATCAACCGACAACAATACCGTCAAGGTACAGTTTGCTCTCCCGCTGCCGTGTGGACAGCTCAGTATTGCCAATCCGGCTTCATTCTAACAAATCGCACAGATGGTCGCCGCTAAGAAGCACATCCCGATTGTGAAGAAGCGTACGTCCCTCGAGCCTCCACCTCTGCCCACCGATTGATTCCCCGGACGATCGGCAACACTTTCGCGTCGTTCCAGATGGAACATCGTATTTCGAGTCGGTGATGGATTTTTGAGGACACGAATGTTGACGAGTATGTCGATTTGCAGGCACCAAGGGCTTCATGCGCCACCAGAGCGACAGGTTCAAGTGCCTGGACGCGGCGTGGCGCAAGCCCAAGGGTATTGACAACCGTGTTCGGAGACGGTTCAAGGGCAACCTTGCCATGCCCTCGGTACGTGGACACTCTTGGGGGGATCTGTTTCGCGGCGAGGAGTCCTGGTCGGGAACACGGGTGGTGATGATGTTGGGGGCTGGACATGTGCTGGGGCATGCGCAGCGAAGCGAGAAACACCGGCTAACACGCTCGATTTCGCCCTCTAGATCGGCTATGGCTCCAACAAGAAGACCCGCCACATGAT
>FTCU01003560.1_pt1 | contig 11726 bp, 12 predicted proteins | sample 1639521 | NCBI WGS metagenome assembly FTCU01 (sample SAMEA3914864, study PRJEB12502) | metagenome | biome: forest; material: soil | place: USA | collected 2012-03-12 | depth 0.3 m
CAGGGGGGGGTCGTACAAGGGTTCAGTGCTGTGGTGTGTGCGGCAAGCCTGGCCATAATGCGCGTACGTGCCAGGAGGCTGCAGAAGGGTCTGATTCAGCTGCTTCTGATGAAATAATAGTAGGTTCATAGTGTTGTTATATTGTAATTGAGCCCATTTGTTGGGTGGGTGGAAGTGCGGCGCTCGCTTATATGCGGCGCTCGCTTATATGCGGCGCTCGCTTATATGCGGCGCTCGCTTATAAGATACGTTAACCCTAATGCTGAGTATTTGGGCATCAATACAGCTGGGGGCTGAGGGGGGGTTTAGCTTACTACCTGCACCCACATATTCAGCTGTGTACAGTACTGGTTGCGCAGCAAGCTCACCAGCTACAGGACACTCAGAGCATCCTATCTCCACAATCCTGTATAAAAGCACCGTCTTGTCAGGTCAACCACGCAACCCACGACGTAGCCAGCCTTTCGTGACGAGTACACACCATCCAATGAACACAACAGACGCCACTAGCGGCGCCCAATGCCCCGGCTTCGAGGGCGCCGCCGATTTCTACGGCATCGGCATCCGCGTCGGCGTCTACCTGTCCTGGTACGCCACGCTCGCGGCGCACGCCTTCGTCGAGACCTACATCGACGGCCTCGCCGACGCAAACACCCTCTTCCTCGTCGCCAACCTGGTCGCCCTGACCTTTGCGTCGGCGCGTCGCTCCCTCGCCGCCGTCGAGGCCTTCCTGGTCCTGAGCATCTTCCTCGGCTACTTCCTCTCCGCGTGGAGCGTCGCGGGTATCCGCCTCGGCACCGTGCGCATCTCGCAGGCGCGGTGGTCGCCTCGGCGGCGGGCGCGGGAGGATGGGGAGGGTGACTCGACGACGGCGACCGCGACCACGACCACGACGAAGAAAGGCCGCTTTGAGCTGTTCCACGGCCGCGTGGCGGGCGGGTGGAGGGGCTGGACGTTTGTGCTGTTCGACGGGTACTCGACCCTCGGGACGGGGTTTCGGCTGTCCCTGGGCCTTACTGCAGCAGCGTATGCTGTCTGGTTCTTCTTTGTCGGGCTCGACGTCCTGCCCAGCGAGCAGTGTGAGCCGGTGGTCTTTCTGCTGGGGCGCCACGGCTTGTTCGGTCCGGTGCGTACCTTCTTCAAGGTGTTCTCCGTGGTCCTGTGCGTCATGCTCGGCGGCTTCTATCTCCTCTTCTTTGCGTACATGTTCATTCTTGAAGTGGGTATGCTCCTGATCGGCGCCTTGGCCGTCATAGTTACGGCCTTGCTCTGCCCCGGATGTTTCAGGAAGCACACGCTCAGTGAGAGGCTGCGCACCATAGCGCGATACATTATCTTCTCGGTCAATACATCGAGGGCGACTACAGGATGGACCGGAGACTTGGAGGGTCTCGACAGTGTGAGGGCAGAACACGTTGAGACATGTTTCGGACACTCGGGCGGATTGAGTCGCTACAAGAAGTAGGCCCTATCCCTCATCTATCCGCGTTTCGTTGTCTAAGTTGTCTCTCCAGGACCTTGATCAATGGCATCACCTTCAGCTTGCAGTACTATCGGCACATGTTTTGTATCGCCAGTCTCCTGATGACCATCTGGGCCATCTTGGTGATCGAGCTGACCATCCGATGGAACGGCATCTACGGTGTAAATGAGCTGCCCTCGACGAGCCAGCTCATCCCATTTGTGATAGGCCTTGCACAGTTCCTCACCGTCATGCATAGTCTCGCCACTGAACTCATCTTCCCAGAGGTGCGCAGCCCCGAAGACGACTTCGCCCAAACATATGGAGCTATCGAAACTGACGTGCTTTCTGTTCACACATTGCTTCTCGAGCAGGAGATCGGACTCCGTGAGGACAATCACCAGACGCAGCACCATGGTCATGGACAGCTAGGCGTGGTCGTCTCCGAGCGAGCTTCGCCACCGCCCATGGAGGTCACCGTTGTGGAGGAGTCGTCTCCTGGCATTGAATCCAATGAAAAGATTGGCTACAAGTCCAGCACAGCCAATCCAGAGGACGGGGAATAGCAGTGACACTGGCGGCTGACCCGGGTTCGGGACCATTCATGCTTGGTAGCCTATTAGAGATTCCTTCTGATAGGCCATGAGCTGGTGATACACACAACAAGGAAACGGGCCAAATGGGTCAGATTTCTGGACCAGTATGGCCAGCAATGGGAGAGGGGCAAAGGGAGATGGTGAGAGGAAATGAGTGATGAGTTATATATATGATAATCCTTTGTGGCGATGGGATAAACACGCGAAGGGCAGATGGCGGTGTTGGTCAATGGGATGGCCAAAGTTGTCAGTCGGGACTGATATGCAAAGGGTAATGGAGCACGGCGTTCACGACTGTTCTGAGGAATATCTGAGGCACGAGCTCAACCTTGCGGAAGACCTATTCTAAGCCACCGCTAATACACACCTAGCCTTTCTTCCGTTTTCGTTGCCCGATTCGTCACTCAGTTCCTACAATGGCGCCATCCGAATCGGGAGAAAGCTGTCCGTACCCTGCAGCGCTGCTTTGGGCGGTGGCTTCAACTTCCACAGACTGGTGTGCTTAGCTGCGATTTTGCCGCTCATTGCCCTGGGTCAATATCCACGAGTCTAGAGTTAGTGAAGCAAAGAATAGGTACTTATCTACGTCTTTCGCCCGTCCATTCATTGCATTGGCCACTAGGATTTGGTCCCTCCTGGCTGCGTTCATGTCCATTTGGGCGATGCCGCACCCACCCAACCTCAGGGGGTCAAGCACGTTGGCAGTTAATGCCAAGCCGTTGGATAGGGCATGCTCTCCCTGCATGTCTCCTCGTCGGTTACGGATGCACTTTGACCTCTTTGCCTTTTACCGTGATACGACCTGGAAGAACACGCCACATCCCCCTCCTCTCATCTCCACCTTTCGCCGCCGCGACAGGAAGTCCTGGTTCGGCTATCGACAAACTATGCAGAAAGTAGCCAAGTACAGCTTCCACAGTGACTATAGCGAGGGTGCTCATCCCTACATCCTCGAGGCTCTGACCCGCACCAATCTCTCCTAACAAACCGGGTACGGGGACGACGAGTTCTCCGAGGAAGCAAGAAAAGCAATTCGGCAGCTAATTGCCGACGATGCTGCCACAATCTACTTCACCCCTGGCAGCACGGGAGCGAAGCTCTTGTCGATCGCGACCCTCATCCGCCCGCACGAAGCATTCATTGCGGCTGAGCCGGGACACGCTGTGTGGGAAGAAGGCGGCTACGTTGAGGCAACCGGACACAAGATCCTCGTTGAGCCTGGCGTGGACGGCAAATTGACGCCCGAGCAAATCGAGTCGGCGTTTAGCAAACATACAGTGTTCGTCCCCGCCTAGCAGCCCAAGCCCAAGCTGGTCCTTATCTCGAACGCGACTGACGTCGGCGCCGTGGACACCAAGCGCGAGCTCGAGGCTATCGCCGCCGTGTGCAAGGAGCTCAACCTCCTCCTCGTGCTGGATGGTGCCCGTCTTGGGGTTGCCCTGACCTCTACCAAGAACGACCTGACGCTGAAGGACATTTACCGTCTCACAGATGTCTTCTGGATCCGCGGCACCAGGAACGGCGCGCTGCTGGGCGAGGCCATCGTCATCAAGGATCCGGTCCTTGGGGCGGACTTCCCTTACTACATGAAACAGCGCGGGATGCTCCTCGCCAAGAGCAGGCTCATCGGGCTCTAGTTCAGCACGCTGCTGCGGGATGATCTCTTTTTCCGCCTCGCCCGTCATGCCAACACGGCCGCGGCCGAGATATCGAGCGCACTGGAGCGCACGGGATATAAACTGTGGCAAGAGACGGAGTCTACTCAGGTGTTTGTCGTCCTGCCGCCAGAGTTGGTTGAGGCGCTGGACAAGGATGTCAATTTTTACCTCTGGGAGTATCTCGACAACGGGTCTCAAATTGTGCGTTTCGTAACCTCCTGGGCCACAGAACTTTCTGAGGTCAAAAGGCTTTGCAGCGTGATGGCAGAGTGGATGCTTGATAGACTGGAGGAGGTTGGGATATGATCTGCCATCGGCCGATGGACTTGCGGAAGGCACCGATTTTCAACAGCTTGCTTGTCTGACCAGTCTTCTAGCCTTTTCTAGCTTTAAATGTGAAACACAACCAGGAATCCTAAAGAGTCGAGAGTCGATGTCGTGAGGATCCTCTTGTTCGCGGACGGCCTGCATGAGCTCGGCTCTACGAGGCTGAGCTAATTTCTGGCATCGGCCTGCAAACTTGCTCACAATCTGATATAGCTCCTCCATGCCATGGATCGGACGCCGTATAGCATAACTGACAGGCCATGAGCTGGGGTGTCACACGATATGTCCTCCTTTAGTACCTAGGTATTTCCAGAGCCTCTCAGGGGTTATTGGTCCCAACGAAGACAACCAGAACTGCGGCGTACGCAGCTGTGCTAGAAAGAACGTTGAACGCGTCGCTGAGGCAGAAAGAGAGAGTTAGCCCAAAGGCAAAGACAAAAAGAGAGGTCGTCAACAAGGAGGTAAGAAGCCCCTTTTGTAGCACCATGATGAGCATAGGGACGACCAAGAACACCCTGCCGGCAATCGCCATCCCTAAGCGTTGCATAAACGCCGCAAATTCCTCTTTCTTGTTAAGTGTATTGCGAGAACCACCAAAGAGCTCGAATAGTCCGGTGTCAATGTCCTGATCGGCCCGTTCAGGCAGCTTCATCAGCATTCTGAGGTCCCTGTCAATCTTGTAAAGCAGGTAATTGGATTCGAAGGACGATGGCAATGCAGATGCCGAGCCTGGACGCGATCTTATGATGGGGATCCGTTCGCTGGGCGCCGAGCGAGAGATGATTGAATGGTTCTCGTTCTCGTTCTCGCGCCCGCCATCAAGGCCGGTTCCATCATTCCCGTAGTAACTGACGTTTTCGTCCCTGTCTAAAAGCGGCCGTGTACTAGAGGCGACGATCCCATCGCTAGGAAGGCGACGGGCAGGGATGGAATGGGTCTCGTTGTCGTGACTGCCATCAGGGCCAGTTTTGTTCCTGTGGTGACTAACATTTGCTTTCCTGTCTGGAAATGGTTGCGTCTTGATGATTACAGTTCGATCGCTGGGAGGGCGACGAGCAGGAACAGATTGGTTCTCGTGGTCGCGTCCGCCATCAGAGCTAGTTCCATTCCTGTGATGACTGGCGTTTCCCCTCCTGTCTACTTCTCCACCTGTCCTGGACGGCCCTTCTGAGGTTGAGAAATTCCTTTCTTCCACTTGACTCTCTCTGGTGCGCTTGTTGATGGAGATCTCTTGCTCTGCGATATCTCGAAACTCAGTCATGAGCTCCTTGATAAGATCCAGGTCTTCGGTCCTGTCCGTCGTTAGGATGTAAGGGTCTTTGGATCGACCCTTCATGGCTTGTTTCTTGACACTATCCTAACGCTGCAAAGCCGTTGCTGAAGATATGGTTAGTGAGGCTTCTAGCACTAACAAGGAGCTTCAGCGGCTTACTGTAAGCGTAGAGCATTGTGGGCAGATTGCCCATGGATAGGGAGTCCAGGTCCTGATCACCCTCACTGGCTTGAAAGTTCATGTATAGGATTTTAACAAAAGTTATAAGATCTAGCAATAAAGGGACTTCTAGCTTAAAGAAGTTGTTATATATATATATAGCTAGCTAGTCACTTGTTAAAGGAGTCTAGGGCTTCCTTAGTAAGCAATTTAGATTGTACCTTGGATTATACTATTGAGACACTTGTACACTACACTTGTTGTGAACCCTTTGGCTTTACCGAATCCCTTCCAGCGTTGAATACCTCCGGAACCCTCTTAGAAGAGGCTGGGTTAGACGATTCTTTACAAGTTGGCTGAGTCGGCGGCATCCGTGGCGGTGTCTTCGGACGTTAGTTCCCGAGAAAGCTTGCAAAAAGCGGCCAATGCCAAGCTGGACAACGCAAAAGCCTTGTTGAAGCGAACAAAGAGACAGGGCGATCTCATCTTGGAATTTCTCTCCGAGACTGAGGAATACGCGGTTGCGAGGAAGGCGCTAGAGCGGCAGGACGTGTTGCTGCAGTAGGTCCTGGAGCAAGTCCCTCTAATTGAGGCCGAATTGAACGAGTCTGGGATGAATGAAGGCGGCTTGCACCACGGGCGTAGTGCAAAGCAACAGCGCGGAGGGCAGCCTACGCCACGACAGCCCGGGGACGGTCAAGCCCTATCGCTCTCAGGCACAGGCTCTACCGCAGGAAGGGTCTCTAAGCGGCGTTAAGACGAGGAACTAGACGATGAACGGCCTTTGAAGCGGCCTAGAGCTGATAAGACACGTACTAGCGCACCGGATGTTCCTAGGATCCCTGTAGCGAGAGGTAAGCACTTACGAGCCTCGGATAAGGGCTAGCAGTCTCCGGTTATCCCCACCCCCTAACCACTCCGTCGCAGCGCTTGCATTGCAGCCGCGCGTCAAGCGTCCCCTAGAATCGCAATAGCGTTACTGCCTGCCGTCGAGAACCTACCCCGCGGACGGCGCCAAGTGGCGACACAAGCCCCGCGATCTTCTCCCCGTACGAGGCCCGAAGCCCAACATTCGGGGTCCTCAGCAGAGAAGGCAGCAAAGAGAAGGCGGCCGGGCAAGCCGAGACCCGAGGGAGGGTCGAAGAGACAAAGTTCGCAACGGCAGCGACGATAGAGAGCAAGGACGGCAGGCCCGACACCTAGCTAGATGCCTGAACTATTATGGTCGTTTCACTTGATGGCGTGAGGGTCATGTTGTGGGCGTTCTACCGGTCTGCGATGTCGAGCGCCGCGGCGCCGCATTTCACCTCGCGAGTCAGGAACGGGATGTACATGTAGTACGTGGCCATGAAGAAGGACTGGTCCCCAGCGATGAAGTCATCAATGAATGGTGACAGCTTGGCGAGCTGGCCCTCGGTGAATGCGTCTCATTTGAACCCAATGGAGTAATTAAACTGCGGGCGGGTATTGGTGAAGGGGATCGAGTTGTTCCACCCTTTGTTGACGCTCTCCGTCAGAGTATCAAGGTGCTTTGCACCGAATGTAGCAAGACTCTCGGCTGAAGGAACAATGAGCCGACTTAGCCTTGTCAAGAGCCAGAGATGGCTTCTCGAATATTCTATTCCCACACCCCAAGTTTCTCAGGGCAGCAGAGTAAATATGGGGAGCCATTTCTGGCTTCGGCCAAGACAGCAGTTTAGTCATCCCTGCTGTTGCCAGAGTCGGAAACGGCTTCAGAAAAACATTGAGGGCGGGAATACGCGACATGGCGGCGGGAGGTGGGCCTGAGAAGATAGTAACAAGTGAGGAGAATAAGACCGAGATGCGGTCTTAAGTACGCACTTCAGAATACAAAAATTATATCAGCAGTTGTGGCACACCTCCTGGTGGTTGGAGTGTTTCGGCCACCGAGCTGTTGGGCTGCGGAACCAAATGGAGGGTCTTTTGTATGAGGCACCAGCACTCTCGGCATGGCTCGCTGTAAAAGGCCTAGGGGCCGCTGAGCCTCTTGAGGCTGAGGCACGGTTTCTCCCTCGCAAGGCAGACAGCTCCAGGGTTAGGGGCACCCTGTCATGCGTGATTCTTCGAAGGTTCCATTCAACGGGCTCGTCGTTCCTCTTCCTTTGTAAATGGGTTGGGATGTCTGAGTACCTAGGTAATCAGGTACCCGAGACAGTATCACGTATCCATTCATCTCCGATACAACGGATAATAGAATCCCAGCATGGCTGGTTAGGTCCCTAGGTATCACCCGAGCAGGCGATTAAGTCCTATCGGAAAGTCTGGTAAGCGAGGCAGCTGTGACTGTGGCAGCCCCGCATATGATAGCTGCCCAACTCCTCGTTGGAGCCCAATGAAGATATAAGGAGACTGTGCGATGGTTGACAAGGAACATGATGATTAAACACGCACAACTGAAGTCAAGGATAAATTCTGGAAATTGCTTTATTGTCACTTTGACTTCGTATCTCTGACTGATTCCTGCAGATTCCTTCATGGAAATACATAGGATGATCGAGGAGGAAAAGCATCGCCCTTCTCCTTCCTTCGTCCATGCGGAGGAACACAGGCTGCGGTATGCCCAGACACTCTCCGGATGCGAACAACGTGAGCCTCCCTCATATCTCTTAATTCTCTGCTGCTGTTGTTGTTGGCGCGTTCAGTGAACTTGCGCTCGAGTGGCATCCATCTGACTTGGGCCGTGCATCGCTTTGCCCATAGGTCTTCTCTTTTCCATTGCTCAAGATGGACCTCCCACTGTCTCGAACAGGGACATGGGAGAGCTCATGTCCAGAGACCATCAATTTGGAAGAGGAGATGCGAACGAAGGCGTGCATATTAGCCGCCCTCTTCCCGAAGAACCGGAAGCTATCAAGCCTCTCGTCATTGCCCCAGCGGGGCCCCCTGAATCAGCGTCGATCTATTCACGTCTCACTCCTAAGGGGGAGTTCCGCCTCCTCGAAATCCTCCCCGGCACTGGCGAGGCGGCGCTTCGATGCCACTTGCATGTCTGCTCCATGCGTGAGAACCGCGGCGCCTACGAGGCCCTCTCTTACACTTGGGACACGCGATGGGAGTACCGTCAGTGGGTGAATACGGCCTCCAACAAGCCCATAATCGAATGCAACGGGGTCGAGATGGAAGTGGGCGCCAACCTGTATACGGCGCTGCATCGCCTCCGCCTCGAGGCCTCGACGCGCGTTGTGTGGGCCGACGCTGTCTGCATCGACCAAAGCAATGTCTCTGAGCGAAGCCGGCAGATCGCCGTGATGGGCGATATTTTCCGGCATGCGCACGGCGTTCTGGTGTGGCTCGGGACGGATGAAGACCCCGACCAGGTTTCCGATATCTTTGCGACAGCATCGTCAAGGGCCTTTGCTGGCGTCTGCTCGGTTGTCTCGACGTGGGCCGCCGCAACGGAACACACTGCTCTTGATGAGCAGCCTCAGTACCGAGTCCGGGGACGGTCGGAAGGCCGTTCCGGTGATGGACCCCTGTCGGCGGAGAGCAAGATCTGGCTCGATGTTTTGGAGCTATACAAGAGGAGATGGTTCTTCCGTCTCTGGGTCGTTCAGGAGATTGCCCTGGCGCGACGGGCCACGGTGATTTGGGGCGGATGCGAGATATCATGGCAGTGGATTGGGCTCGCCGCGGCCATCATCCGGACGAACTGGAATCGCATCGTGCCGGGCCGGTTCGCCATGTTCGACGACAACTACATGCCCGGCCTGGACACGTCGGTGCGCCTCGTTCCCGCTGGCGTGATGAACGCGTACTTCATGTACAGGATTTCCAGCTTCCAGAACTACTTCAGCCCGCTCCGCTTCTCATTCTGCGAGCTTCTCACCCTCACCAGGCAGTTCCAGTGCCAGGACGAACGCGACAAGATCTTTGGGCTCCTCGGCCTGACGACAACAGACGGCGTCAACTCGTCCATCACACCCGACTACACAAAGACCCTCGCGGACGTCTACCGCGATATAGCGTCCGCAATGCTCCGCTCCCCCAAACCGCTAGCCTTTTTGTCTCACGTCCACCACCAGGACATCCACAGCCGCGAGTCACAGCTGATCAGAGTGCAGTTCTCCCCAGACACCAGAGATTCTGCCCCAGCCATGCCATCCTGGATCGCAAGATGGGACGTCGTGGGGCCGCAAGCCCTGACAGCCCTCGATGCGCATCCAGACTTTGCCGCCGGCCTGGCAAAACCGGCTCGGTTCTGCGGTGCCGACGAGACAGGCGACCCCGACCGACTCGTCGTCCGCGGCGTCGTGCTCGGAGACGTCAGCGGGACGGACTGGCTCAGCCGCCGATCTTTCGAGCGGAGCTACTACCGCAACAGAGGAGTCGGTCTCGAGCAACTCCTCGCCCAGGAGGGCCATACGAGGAGCGGCCTGGAGAAGCTGGCGATGACCCTGGCGGCGGGCAAGAGCTGGTACGGCCTGCCCGTCGCGGATCGAGCGGATATCCTGGCGGACTTTGCGGCATGCCTTGTCACTGGTAAGCTTTGGTGTGTGCTCAAGCCGGATGCTTTTGGGGGCACTCAGCCTGGTAAGGATGAGAACGACAAGGGGGAGGAGGAGAAGGGGATCGGGAAGGAGAACGAATCTGAGGACCAAAGGATCCAGAACGACAACCCAAGTCCCCCGCTGGCTGATGGCGTGGTTACGATGCAGGAGCTGAAAGACGTCTCGAGGGGTCGAAATGGAAATCTTTTCCTGGATGCGGTGGCTACGGCTTGTGTTGGGAGGAATCTCTTCTGTACTGTGTCGGGAATGCGAGGGGTGGGGCCATGGGACACGCAGTCTGGGGACAAGATCTGTGTCATCCACGGCACCCCTGTGCCGTTTATCATTCGACGATGCAAGGAGAAACAGGGCTACACGCTTGTGGGTGAGTGCTATATCGATGATATCATGCACGGGGAGGCCATCGATGGGAGGTACGAGGAGACGTGGATCGAGTTGGTTTAGGTTTCTTGTTTGTTGGATAGGTCCTGCCTTTGGCCTGAATGCCGGGTTCCCCTTTTTACCATTGGATATTTAGTATCGAACATCACGTCCTTGCCCTTAGTTGCAGTCAGGGCAACAGTGGACAAACCTCGAGCACGGCATCAAGTATCCATTGAAGATTGAGATAGCAACGACAAACGAAAGAAACTCAAGTCAAAGTCCATACACACGGTCCTACACAACAACCAAGCCCTTCAAAAGCCCTGCAGATACCCCCCATTCGTCGACCCGGAATAATATGCCGAGTCACCACTATGGCTCTCACACCCCCCAAAGTTGAACCCCTGATGGGCCCCCCCAAGGAACTCCTCCAAGTCAAACTTCATATTCGCACACACCTCGCTCGCAAACGCGTCATCCCTCATCTCTTCCAGCATCGCCGAAACCTTGGCCATCTCGGGTCCGGGGCTGGGCGGGGGGCTGGGCGCGGCGACAGCGACGGTCCGGCCCGGCGGGCTCACGGCGGCCAGCGCCGAGAGCGACGACTGCTCCTCGTGGAAGTGGAAGGTGCGCATGACCTTGGTCTCGACGTCGTTTACGATCTCGATCATCTTGCGGTCGACCTTCTCCTGCAGCTCCTCGAAGAGCGTCGTGACGTACTGCTCCATGATGGGCCGCACCAGGCGGGGCAGCTCCACGCGGAGGTAGTCCTTGGCCTCGTCCATGTTTTGGAAGCGGGAGGCGTCGGGCTTGGGGGTGGCGGAGGCGTCGGTGTCGTAGTCTGGTTGTTTTGTTAGCACTGTTGGTTCTGCAAAGGGGTAGGGGGCAACGCACATGGCGACGGGACTTTCTCGTTGGGAAAGAGGATGCGGCACATCTCTTCCCACTTGGCTTCCTCGGAGCAGTGCGGCTTGGCGCGGGTGTGGAGCTGCTTGTGCTGCTCCTCGGTGATGATGCCTTCAGAGACGGGCGCCTTGACCCGGCAGGGGACGTCGGCGCGCTGGTGGTTCTTGAGCGCCTCGGGCTCGTCAAACTGCTCATAGCACCGCGGGCAGAAGCTCTTGAGCGAGTGGCGGTGATAGATATGCTCCCTACACCTCAGGCAGCACGACCGCAACCCACCCCCTAGATAAGACAAACTTACTTCACCCGATGAACATCCGCCCACCCGGGCCCGCAGCAAGTCTTGACGCTCTGATACCGTCCCGGATCATGCCTGGCAAAAGGGCACGCCAACTTCCTCGCGGGCTCCTTCGGATTGACCTTCTTCTTCTTGACAGCCTTGCCACCCCCCAAACC
>FTCU01003329.1_pt1 | contig 11693 bp, 13 predicted proteins | sample 1639521 | NCBI WGS metagenome assembly FTCU01 (sample SAMEA3914864, study PRJEB12502) | metagenome | biome: forest; material: soil | place: USA | collected 2012-03-12 | depth 0.3 m
GGTTTGGTGTTGGTGGTGGTGGGGTTGAGATGTGCGGCGCTGACTGGCTTGCGAGCGTGTAATCTGACGTGTTGCTTGGGACGTGTTGGCCGTGGAGTCTTGGATGAGTAAGATACGGTGCATCGCACGGCGGACGGTTTGCGCAGCCAAGGCACATGCTTTGTCGGGCGGGGAATGGACTGCTTCCGTCTATTCAATCGGCTGCAACTCGTGAGGAAGAGTGTGCTGTTCTAGCACCCCTAGGGATTCCTCAGTCAGCCATAGCGGACCTGCCCAGGATCTTACGAGCGAGGACCTCGCCGGCCGTTACCTCATCCACACGACGCAAGACGCCATAGCACCCATCGCTATGCTCCTTCGTACGGACAAGAGGACGGCAGGGCTCGTCTGTCCCTGCCAAGCCGGCCAGTTTAATCTTTACACAGGCCACTGGTGGAACCGGCTCCGGGTGATTACGCAGCAGCCGAGATGCAGTGGAACGGTAGTTGACTCAACGTAGGACTAGAAGTGGTCTACGACAGCCAATTGCTGGTTCGGCCTATGGCACGGATGTATGCCGGCGGGGTCTTAGATTGCCGCGCCCGGGTTGGAGGGCCAGGGGGGTCTCGGCGCTCGGTGGTCGCAATGACCCGCCCTGCCTGCCGGGTTAGTTCCCGGTTTATGGAGGTGGATGAGTGGGATGGATGTCGTGTATAAAGGGTCTTGGAGTTGGATGTCCGGAGGGGCTTCAGATCTAGGGTACCTCGTTTCCTCTCTACACACGTCCTGGGACACCAATCGACAAGATGCGCACTCCTTCGTTCTCGCTGCTGTCCTCTGCGCTGCTGCTCGTCGGCGGTGCCGTGGCCGGGTGCAATGGAAAGCAAGCCGACGACTCGTGTCTCGACGCCTCGTTTGTTGCCCTCTCCGGAAATCCGGCGGGCACCGAGGTCAAGCATGGCAACGGTCAGTTCGTCCGGAACGAGCACCGGCCCCTATCACGGCTAACCACCCCCCAGTGACCCTCTACATCACCAAGCCCGACAAGAACAACGCCCGCGCCAAAGCCCGCGAGGGCGCCGCAGTGCTCTACCTAACCGACGTCTTCGGCATCGCCCTAGCCGAAAACAAACTGTCCGTTCCCCTTCCACTGTCTGTCCCAGGGCAGCCTCCCCCACTAACAACCCCCCAGCCTCGCCGACAGCTACGCCCGCGCCGGCTACCTAACCATCGCCCCGGACCTCTTCGCCGGCTCTCCCGCCCCAGGCGACATCAACGTCCCAGGCTTCAACACGACCGCCTTCCTCGCCCAGCACACCCCCGAGGTAACCGACCCCATCATCGCCGCCACCATCGCCTACCTCCGCAAGGAGCTCGGCGTCACCCGCATCGCGGCACCAGGGTACTGTTTCGGCGGGCGCTACGCGTTCCGCAGCGTCGCGGCCGGCGGCGGCGTCGACGTCGGGTTCGCGGCGCACCCGAGCCTGCTGGAGACGAGCGAGATCGCCGCGATCAAGGGGCCCGTGTCGGTCGCGGCGGCGGATGGGGATACGTTGTTTAACGCGGCGGCGAGGGCTGCCGCCGAGGCGGTGCTGGTGACGGGGAACCAGTCGTATCAGGTTAGCTTGTATAGTGGCACGCAGCATGGGTTTGGGGTGCGGGTGGACTTGACGAGTGAGGTGCAGGTTTGGGCGAAGAAGCAGGCTTTTTTGCAGGCTGTGAGGTGGTTTGATCGGTTTTTGGTTAAGGGGGAGTGATGGTTGGAAAAGGGGGTTGGAAAGGGGGGTTGGGTTGGGGGTTCGAAAGGGGTTTGAAAAGGTTGTTGGTATCGTGGTAGATAGGGGGCGGCTGGTTCTCATGTGCCTTGCTCTCTGCGACGAGAAGCTTTTCCCCATCGAAGCCCTTCTCCTCAGCATAAACACCCCGAGCTCAAACCTCATTGCCTAATTCTCAGCCTTTACCAAACTGACTTGCCGTTGCGGTATTTTAGATAATTACCAGGTAGTTACATACAAATTCCTGGCGTTTTCGGGTAAGCGATGAAGGGGTATTGGGCTAACGTTAGTGTTCGGGACAGTTCTTTGTTATTTTTCTCCTTTCTTTGCCCGTATGTGCAAGCTCCGCCTCGCTCCAGTGTGTGTGTCCAGTAAGCACCTCCTTGTCTGCGTGGCGTGTATTGGTAAACTCAGGTCCTTTACCCAGGCTAATGGAGTTCGCCTGCCGCTATATCCACAGGGGTGATGGCATCTGGGTCGGTGGCTATCAGTCGAGCGGCTGGAGGGTTGCACTTCTTCGCAGGCTCCTACCCTGTGTCCCATCTGCTGCCATTGGTACCTAAGGCTGTTTCCTTTGGGAGTGTTGCCTGCTGTATGGGAGTTGTTGCCTCCCTGCCGCTGCCCGCGTCTTCATCTGTGCTTGTTTCTGCCTCCTCATGTGCTCTCTTCCGACGCAGAACTCGTCACTTGTGGACTAGTGTGCCGGGACCGGCAATGAAAACCACAGCCGCAAGGACCGACACGCTCAGAATGAGAGAGAGGTGTCCGTCAATGACTTTCTGTGGCTCAGGGGACCTTGCTGTTTTCGTGTGGCTCCCAGCTTTGGCGACAAGCGTGTGTAGAGGAGTCCTAACTGTCGACTTTCCCGTTTCTAGACTGAATCTTGCCTCGTGGTGGACGGGGCTTGCGAGTATCATAGTCACCAGAGACGTTAGCGGCAGAACTAGATTCAAGCAGTTGTTGATCTTCTGGGGAGCCATGATGACCGACTATTTCATGGCCGTGCTGCACATTGCCTTGTCCTGAGGAGGAGGCACAGCCCTATACCTAGGTGATAAATATATTGAGAATTTCCTGAGCTGTACGTTGGGTATCTTGGTTACATCAATACAGGTGAAACGGTGTGACCTCAAGATTCTTTGTGCCAAATCACCTGCACTGTTCTTCCGATGCGTTTGATCTTCATCGGCAACGTGATGTTGGGGGCCCTACCATTCACTAAGAGCCCCATGATCTATTGCACTCGTGGACCCGTGAAGTGGCAAAGAACTTCAACAGCCAATCTCAAACACAACACTGTTGTCCAACCTTGATGAGAACATGTGGTCACTTGTCGTTATGTAGCTTATGTACTTGTAGTGACACCCACACCACCACGACCAACACAGACAGCCCTCCGCCGCACCGCCCCAAATCTCCAACTTCACATTCTTTGTTTTTGGTATGCTTATACAACTACCACCGTGACAAGACTATCTGGCTGAAAGGGTGGGTCCAAGACAAGATCACCAAGATCAAAAATCGTCGCGACCCCTATTCTCTGCCACCTCGAACTCGACGAACCTGCAGTCTGCGCCAGTATCAGCCCAGTTGGGTGAATTTGGCTCGTCACATGCAGATACATGAACCGGCTGGCGGCCGAGATGATCGCCTCCGGGCTGCTCAAGGTGCCCTGCGCAAAGGGAAAATTCTCGTCGTCGTCGCCAGAAGCCAGCAGATCCCAGGGATATTCCTTGCGCATCTCGGCGAGCCATTCATCCCGAGCGTCGATGGGAACGAGGGCCGAGACTTCCTGGCTATATCCCGTCAGAGTGAGCAGTTCTTGAGAGATCTCGACGACGCTGAATCTGTCGTCGGCGAGAGCAGGCGGCATCTCTCCGTCCGTCATCCCCCGCACGAAGCCGATCCTGGAGTCGGCATGTGCCCATGACCACGTCGGAGCCTGTGTAGCCGCCCGCCGGGTGGTCTGGGGGCTGTCGAGCTCGGTATACCAGAGCAGTTGCGCTGCCAGGTCCCGTTTCCACATGCCGGCGAGTGGGAGATACTCGTCGTCGATGGCGGCTTCCATCTCCTTGGCGATGGCTCGGACTGGGAGGAGCTTGTCCGTGACGTTATCCAGCCGCTTCGCGGAGTAGTTGACAAGGAACGTCTTCCACTGCTCATACAAAAACGCACGATACTGTTGCTTGTCTGAACCTTCGTCTATCCTCGGCCAGAGGCTGCTGGGCTTGAGACCGGGCGACTCGGCGTCGTTCTCTTCAGACTTCAAAGCACGCCTGCACTCGAAATAAATTTTGTTCTTGGCGAAGTGGACGAGCCTCGCCGAGAGCATGCGCTCTACTAGGGCCCAGGCGTCTTGGTTCCACGGGGAGTCGTCGACGTCAGATGGACGCATCCCGTCGTTCTCGTCGTCTTGGGGTGCGAGGACCATGAATCGCTTGTCGTCTCCAATCTTCGCAGCGGGAATGGCGGCGATGTTTCGGCTGAGGAAGCCAGACTGAGGGGATGTGGCTGACGTCCTGATTTCTTTGCGTAAGCAGCTGGAGGAGGTGTATCACAAGGGTTGACTTACGCAGTGAAAGTAACCTCGGCGTTTCCCAGAGTCTTGGGCAACAGAGCAACCTCGCGATTCCGGTCCTCGGGATCCTCCATGATGCACAGCGCATCGACCCACAGGAATGGAATACCAAGAGCTTGACATGCAGAAACTGCGTCTCGGAAAGCCCTGGGAAGTTCAGTTAGGTCCAAGCCTTCTTTTCGCTCCTCGAGGTTCTCCGGTGTGGTTCGTATGGCCGCGTCAGACAAAGCACTGCCACGGGAGTAGCTCAACACCGCGTACCGGCCGTCGGCCTTGAGACCGCCGTCTGCGCTCTCGACGAGCCGCAAAGGGTCAAGCGCCAGGAGTCGAGTTGGCACCCACTGGGTTTTGCCTTGACAAGCATTCCCGTGGTCGGTCGTACAGCCACCGATCCAGCCCTTGATCAGACCAACGTTCCTCTCGCTGAGAGCATCGCCGCTCGGCAGATTCCTCCTTGTCGCAGAGACGGCTGACTCGACATCTGCGTGTGGTGTCAGCTCTCGGACGCCCTCAAACTCTGACCCTCAGCCCACCATCACCACGATGTATCACCTACCAACCGAATCATACACCTTAAAGTGCAAAACCCGCCCAATCTCCGCAGCCAACACCTCACCCTCCTCCGACACCGGGTCCGCCGCGGGCCCAAACTCCAACGACAAGCCCACAACCACCCCACCCCCCTGCTCCAACGCCCCAGCCACCTCACCCCACGCCAACCCCTCCCCACGCTCAAACGGCGACAACCCAGCCCCAAACGCCCCGAACCTCAACCCAACCCGATGTACCTTAACCCTCCCATCCCACGCGATCCCAAACACCGGCTCATAAGCATCATCCCCCTCCCCAAGACCCGCCACACCGCCCTCCGTCATCGGCCGCGCCGCATCCCCCCACGCACGGCGGATGGTCTTGCGCAGCAGGCGGCAGAAGTCGCATCCCGAGGCCCGCAGGGCCGGAAAGTCGGGAAAGGTGTCGAGGTAGCGGCAGGCGTCGATGGGGATGGTGGAGCTGCCGAGGGCTGGGGCGTCGCTTCTTCGGTCGTGGTGGAGGAGGAGGGTGCAGGTTGGGCATGGCGGGGAGGGTGGTGCCGCGGCGGTGGTGAGGAGGTTGCGCTTCGGGGGGATGGGGTGGACTAGCTGGCGGTAGGTCCAGCCTGTCTTTGGGGGCGTGGCCATGGTTCGGTGCTTGCTGGCTTGAAGTCGGTTCTGGGTTTTGGTTGTTTTGTTGGGGTTGGTCCGGATCGTGTGCTTGGCTTGCTGCACCTCAGGTTGAGCGGGGAAATGCCCAGCGGTGGCTGAGGCCGTCTTGTGGCTTTGAGGTGGCAACTTTGAGTTGAGAGGCTGCTCTGCTCGCTGTCTCGCGTGTTCGTAGGCGTCTCAGGCCTGTCTTCATACAACAATACATCGCGGGTCTGCAAGAAGGTCATTATCACGCGTAATAAGCCAACGAGGCAGTCCGCCAACCTCGTCTCTCTGGCAGTCGGCCCACCACAGGTGTTTCCATGACACAACACTGGCACCGCATAATATCATCGCTGGCGTGCTAGAATTCCACTTTTCCACTTCATATGGACGCCTCAAGGCCGTGAACACCAGGCAAGGCCAAGGCCTAAGATCCAGTGGTTAACACACGCACCAGGCGCAAGTTGACTCAACTCTAAGATAAGGTAGGTAGGTACTCTAAGATACACGTGCCTGCACATGTACCTGCCTCAACCATCTATCCGTCGATTTCTGCCTCGAGGCTCAAGTCTGATCGTCACCTTTCTCCCAGCACTCTTCTTAGTTCCCCACCCCTAGAACTTCTTTACATCTTCGACGAAGAGTTCGTTAGAGGGCCCTACCATCACCACCACGGTCCCATGTCTTTCCCCTCTCGGGTTCGGCATTTTCTCACACGGAAACACTTTTTCGGGGATTGCAGCGAGCTGGGGAAAGATTTGGGCATACAGCCTCTGCATATTTCCCGCATTGGTCCACGGGCCCGGGATGATCACAACCGTGGGGGGCTGCAGTTGGCCGCGATGGGTGTTCCACAACAAGGCGAAGCTGTCCTTCATCGCCTTGAGCTCTTTCTTGTGGTTTTCGTCGGGGTCGGAAGCGCCGAGGTACGCCGAGACGTGTGCTAGGATGGCGCCTCGACTGCCCATCACGGCAACCGCAAAGCAGTCAGCTAGGCCTTTGGTGGACATGCCCGGCTTGTCTGAGGTTGCGTGCTCTCTTTTCGCAACACGACCGCCAACGCTCCCCTATAGGTCGAAGATATGAGTGTCTTTGTCGAGGTAGGCGACACCGCCCATTGGCACCTTTATGGGCACCATGCTTGCCTTTGGCGATGGAGAACGCGAGGGGGGCGTCTGGCCGCGGGTGGTGGGTGGGGTGTTGCCTCGGGTGCTGGGGCGAGACATCGGATCCGGGTGGTCTAAGATGAGACTGTGGACGTGGTGTGGGTATGGACGTAGTATCGAGAAGAGGTACAAAGCCGTCCAGCAGCTCTTGATCTAGTGCTCGGATCCGGTCAACGGACGAGTTCGAGCAAAAGGCGATGTGAAAGATGGTTGGATGGATGCGGATGTCGTTGGATATCTTGAACAAGACCAGGCTCAGTGGCCATTGAGCTCAGGCCGTACTTATACTTCTCGCTCTCTCTGGAGCTTCAGCTTCTTGGCCTCTTCTCCGAGAAAGCGACTCTGCTGTCGTTGTTGGTCCCGAAACCATGTCGCCTTCTACTGTGCCACCAGACTAGAACGGCAAGCTGCCGACATCTCAAACATCCTGCCACCTCCCAGTAGGCCACCACACGGTCCAGACCCAACCACAACGATAAGAGGCGCCCGCGGCCTGTATCAACCCATCGGCTATCTCGATTCACTCAAAGCTGTGGCCCGCCGCACTACCGGGGGCCGTCTGTTACTCTCTCGGAATAGGCACGTTAGGTACCTTGGGTAATACCTAGGTGATTTCTAATTGTGTACAACACCCGGCCTTGCGGGCCGCCCCAAAACGAGGCAGTTAGCTGGACCCGCCATCTGGCCCGAGGTTGGCCTCGCCACCGGGCCCGAGGTTGGCCTGATCATGCTTGGTTGGTTGCTTGTGTGGCGCGGGCCAAATCAGGCCGGCGAACCTGTTGCGGCACATCAGACACAATGCTGTTCTAAAATCAGACGAAAAAGAGGCCTCGGGTCGTCTCGTCTGGTTTCGCCATTGATTTTCAGACCAACAAAAGCTGGCAGGCCACTGGCACGGGGTGCTGCCTTGCCGCCCGCCGCCCGCCCTGCCAAAGCCGGGAAAGGGGCTGGAACCTGGCACCAGACGCTGGGTACCTAGGTAGGTAGATATAGCCAACCGCGGCGCGAGTCTGGATTATTCTGTGAGGAATTGCCGGTCGTGCTGAAGGCCAGGCAGTTAGTTTTTCCTCGAGCTTACGCCCCATGATCTGACCGCGCTCCAACGCTTATTGGATCTTGAACAACATCCAAGTCGTCTCCGTCTTTCAGAGAGTTGAAGGCATGAGAACGGCCGCCCAAAACCAGACTCGTATCGTCGACAACGTGAGGGATGCAGTCAGGGCAACAATACTCGCCACACACTATGCGGTGGTTAGGTTCAGGTGCCCTGTGGTCATGTTCTTTCATGTGGCCACCCTTTCTGGCACATCTCTTATAGTCTTATTGGCGACCCACAGCCTGGAGCATCATCGTCGCCAGTCTGCTTGGGGGTCTCATTTTGGTCCCACAACACCTGCAGTGACGGGACTGACCGTGGACGCGAGTCCACAGTGGAACGAGTTTTGGGAAGCAGCCGGGCCAAAACATGGACCGACTGCATGAGGTGATCAGCATGCGGCAAGGTTGTTTGCTCTGATGTCGCCACCTGGCTGCGTTCAGGTCATGATAAATGTGTCAAGGAACCGTCAGTCAGTCCCTGCTGTTCACCGCGTCCTCACCTCGTCCGGTCCTCAAGCCGACGCCGCTCTCACGTGACGCGAGCGGAGGGAATTCCCTGCCAAAGAACCTGTTTTGGGAGCCGGGATGGCAAAGCAGAACAGCCAATTCCCTCCATCGCCTACATCACGTCTCAACATACACACCAGCGCAAGAATGCGCCGCGACAACACCACCACCATTCTGGAGCTTCCAGATGAGCTCCTCGACCAGATTCTTGCCGAGTTGAAGTGGGGCACAGCCACGCCCGCGTTCGACACGCTACAATTCTTCGAAACTTTCACGGAGAATACGGCCGACATCCAGCGCGTCCGCCTGACCTGTCGCCGCTTCGCCTCGAGGGCCTCCCCCCTTCTCGTGCCTGTGGCATCTGTTTCTATCAGCGACCCACCCTCGCTCGAACGTCTTGAGCAGATCGCTGGCCACACGCTGTTCGCCCCCTACGTCAAAGCTGTACACGTCTCCTTCGGCTTTTACGAGCCCGAACTCGTGGCTGATATACGGCTCCTGGCTGCGCATCTGGTCCATATCTGGCGCGGAACTGGACGACTGGCGCAGACATTGGACGACCTGGATTCTTTCTGCTATGAGGAAATCGAAGCGAATAGCGAGAAGGAAGGCATGCGGCTGCTCAGACGAGAGCATGCCGAGTACCAGCGGCGCTATGAAGCGCAGCAGAACCTGGGCCTTTCGTCGGCTGCCGAGCGGATTGCCAAAGCCATGGCAAGGATGCCGAAAGCCACTCGGCTGATCCTAAGCGACACACCGCCGTGCTCGGCCGCCGCCGCTGCGCCAGCGGATGGAGGATGGCTTCTCCGTCCCACGAGCTGGGCCACAGCCTTCAAACTCAACCGCGGCTCGCCCCCCATTGACATACTATTCGGCCTCCCTGCGGCAGTCCATAAAGCCGGCGTCATGCTTACAGGCCTCCGTATCCACCGGCTCCGACTGCCCGCGCATCTTCCGCTTTGGTCACCGAGACCGGAAGACTGGGAGTCGATCTACAACGACCCGCCGCCACCCGAGGTCGGCGATCTACGCGCAGCATGCTGTTCGTTACGCATTCTCGAGTTCACACCAGACTACGAGCCGAACTGCTGGCCTACCGCTAGCCCCACACACCTCGCGTGGCCGGGCATGACCGCCTCGTATATGATGGTCTGTCGGCCGATAGGGCAGCTCCTGGGCTGGATCCTCACGGCTTCGAGCCGCCTGACGCACGTGAGCGTGGACCTCCAACTAGTGCACGGCAGCTTCCCGTACGAGCTCGCCATGCCGGCGTCGCCCTTGTCCTGGCCCTGTATCCGGGGTCTCCGCCTGCAGGACGGCACTTTGGAAGCCCGGACCCTCACCAACTTCCTCTCGGCCACCACCGACACCCTCACCGCGCTAGACCTCGAAGGGATGCTTCTCTGCGCCAGCGCCGTCGGGGACTGGCCCTTCACCACGCCCCCCCACTCCTGGGCGGTGGTCCTGAACCAGCTGCGTGATCATGCCCGCAGCAGTGTTTGTAGGTCCATCCGCCTGAGGCGGCCGAGGGGTGCCGAGTTTGAAGACTCGTCTGTTTCCGAAACCGACATGGCGCACCTCCGTTCGCTTTTCGAGCCGGACGACGTGGGTCTCAGCGCCGTCGACAGGTTCATTGGGGGAATAACGGACCGCAACCCTCTGGTCGAGGCTGGAAAGACCCCATTCCTATATCCGCGACCGCGTCATCAGGGAACTTGAGGAGGCACAGGGCTACTGAATCGAAGTAAGGAGTGGGACGGGTTGTGGAGTGGGTTTGCCGGCGACGTGGGATACGCGAGAGTGGGCATTTTGCATTGCTAGAGGTAATCCCTCTCTTTCGAGCCGCAACATTAGGGTTCGGAAGCACACGCCTGAAGCCGGACGGCTCGACCTGATGGAGGCGGCCATCTTTGGTGTTGTCTGTTCCCAAGTCTGTAGATTAGTGCTAGATTCGATGTTCTTTATCCATTACAGGACCGACCTACCTCAGCTGCTTGTCAAAGATGCTTGTACTGGTATTTGTGAAGGCGAGGGAACAAGCGGCATGGAAAAGACCTTGGGTGAGGGGCTAAAGCCAGGAGATGGTGGTGGCCGATGGGGCAGCGGCTCGAGCTATGCAGTTGTCAAGCGCCTTGCCGTCTGCAGCTCACCCTTGCTCACCCGACCTGGTGAAACTGGCCCCAGAACCAACCGCGCGGGACTTTAGCTTTTCTGGTGAAAATGCGACTGCAGCGCTGAACGGTCGCCTCAAAGCATAGGACGGTGTTCAATTTGCTTTGAGGTTTCCACCCCATTCGTTGAAATTCGAGGATGTATCTGCATGGGCCCCTCGATGTGCTTTGAAGTCTGTGCTTCTTAAGAACTGAGTCACAAGTCTCCAACTCGAAGTCAACACCGTAGACTCATCTGGTTGGTTTGGACAAAGCCTCTTAGTCGGGTACTAATACAAAGGAGATGCAGGTGAGAATGAACAGACCGAGGAACAATCTTGCTGTTCGTTGCCGCAACATCACGGCATTGTTGATAGCGGAGCCGTCAAGGCGACAGAGATGTGGAATAAAAAGGATTCAAGTACCCGGTCTTGTTGACTCTCTGTTGCTCGCATCTGCATTGGACCATCAGAGTTCACGAGGTACATCTTGAGCATATTTTTCTCAACCCAGCAAGGAGAGAGTGCAAGCAACGTTGGACCATGGCCGCAGCACACGACCACTACGCGTATATTCCAGGACGAGGTCCTCAGGACAGACCCGAGGCCCACCTGGAGCCCCTGACGCCAGTTTCCATCCCTCAAATGCACAAAACGCAAGACACGGCAGGCCAGTACGCCTATCTAACGGCGGCTAGCCATGCTTCTCATCCGTCCGCGCTCATGGACACCCGTCATGCTCCTGGTGCCGCGCTGGCGCCCCAGGCATCGCATCTACATCTGCCATCCACACACAATGAGGACCGCAACGCTCTGGCAGCCAACCGGTCCTCCCCTGCCTCCTCAAATAGTAACCCAAAGCCCCGTGAAGCCTCACCGAGTCCATCCCCGAGCAACCACACCCTCCCGTTGGCAACGGACATCCTCCTACCCCTCCACCTTTTTGGCACCTCCACGCGCCGCATCCTCAAACTCACCTCCCTCGCCGCCAAAACCCCCCTCCCGCGCCGCGACGTCCTCCGGCAGCTCGTTGACATCCTCACGGCCGGCACACAAGCCATCTCCATCTCCCGCGTCGAGACCCTCCTCACCTGGCCCGCTCTCCAAGCCGCACTAGCCCTCTTCACCCGCGACGTCCTCCACCACCCCTCCACCATCATCCCCCCAACCACCAACCCCCCCACCACCAAACCCAACACCCGCTTCAGCACCATGCTCCTCTCCCCCTCCCCCAAACCCCCGTGCCCACCCAAATAC
>FTCU01003038.1_pt1 | contig 11681 bp, 8 predicted proteins | sample 1639521 | NCBI WGS metagenome assembly FTCU01 (sample SAMEA3914864, study PRJEB12502) | metagenome | biome: forest; material: soil | place: USA | collected 2012-03-12 | depth 0.3 m
CCTCCCGCTCCTCTCGCTGGCCTCGGCGGCCCGGGCGCTCTACTTCTTCATCGACGTGACCAGCCCCAAGTGCTTCTTCGAGGAGCTGCCCAAGGACACCCTGGTGGTGGGCCACTACAAGGCCGAGGAATGGGACGACCACAAGCAGGCCTGGGAGGTCCACGACGGCATCAGCATCTACATCTCGGTTGACGTGCGTTTATCCAATTTGCAAACCATCCCCACCCAACCGCTAACACCCTCCCCCTACCCAGGAAATCTTCGACAACGACCACCGCGTCGTCTCCCAGCGCGGCGGCTCCTCGGGCAAGTTCACCTTCACCTCGGCCGAGGCGGGCGACCACAAGATCTGCTTCACGCCCTCCTCCAGCAGCGGCCGCTCCAACTGGCTGTCGGCGACGGCGCCCAACGGCGGCATCCGCCTGACGCTCGACGTGGCCATCGGCGAGACCAGCGCCCTCGAGGGCGGCGACAAGTCCAAGATGGAGGACCTGGCCACGCGCGTGCGCGACCTGAACGCGCGGCTGAATGATATCCGGAGGGAGCAGGTGTTTCAGCGGGTGAGTCCCCCTCTAAACTTAAAACACATTCCCTAGAGATGCTGGATGGCTGACTGGGTGTGTGCCAAACAGGAGCGCGAGGCCGAGTTCCGCGACCAGTCCGAGAGCACCAACAGCCGCGTGGTGCGCTGGATCCTGATCCAGCTGACCGTGCTGGGCGTGACCTGTGCCTGGCAGCTGTCCCACCTGCGCTCCTTCTTTATCAAGCAGAAGCTTACATAGCGAATTGAGACGGGCGGGTGTCGTTGTTGTTATTCGGCGCTGTGGCTTCTTGTTTGCGCTGTGTTGTCGTTGTTGCGGAGGGCTGTTGTAAGAGTTTTGTTCCTTCGCGGTATTGCATTGTGTGGGCGGTGGAACGGAGAGAAAGACATTCTCTCTTGTTGTTGGTGCCGGGAATTGCCTCTGTCCTCTCGGTAAACGGCGGTGGGAAAAGACTTGCAAGGGTATGATGATGGGAGCCGGAGTTCGAAATGCACTCGAATGATAGGGGTATATACAAACGAACGCAACGGTTCTACTACTGTAATGATATACACATACAATTGGTCAGCCAGGCATGATGAAGGGGGGAGTGAGAACAATCGAGATATGCTTGCGTGCTTACTTTCTTGACTCCTGTTCTTATTCACTCAGACATGGCGAACTGTGTCTGCCTCTACAACAGTTTGTGTTGGTCTCTTCCAGTCGGTCAAGCATGAACTGATCATCGGAACATGGAAGGCAAGAATATCTGTGACATTGCTGGGCGGACACTCAACACCATTTCCTCCATACCTTCTGCTGGACTCGTTCCAACGACTCCTACACTCAACCAGAAGAAAACGGTGATTGTTCTGCCCGGGACGGCTCATCTAGTTTTCTTTCGGCGCCGGCAAGAGAAAAACGTAACACCAACAAAACAAAGAAAAGACATGATTGTATGCACCAGTCCAGCGAAACAGCACAACGCAATCTAGCCAACTCTTACCACCCACAAACCATCCTCACTCTGTCTTGTCTCTTTTATGCTCACTGGTGCCCACAGCTACGCGCACACATGCTTAATCAAGTCGAGCTTCTCACAAACTCACAAACGAATGCCAATTAATTAGAGAGTTATCTGTATGGGAAAACAAAAACATAACAAAAACAAAAAAAGACACAGGAGGATGAGGAGGAGGGGGAGGAGGAGGAAGAAAAAGGAAAATACAAAAAGGTCCCAAACAGCGCCCATTGATGTGATGTGTGTGTGTGTGTGTGTCTTGTTTTGTTCGTCCACCTCCCCCTCCCTTCCCCCCTTCCTTCTTCTTCTCAACCACCTTTTCTTTTTGAACCAACCAATCCCATCCATCAAGCAACGTCCCGGCCAATGCCTGTCCTATCCTCCCTTGACGAGATCAAAATCCGGCCTAGCTGAGAGAAAAGGGAGGATTGAGCGAGAAAGAGGAGGGGTGGTCGAGGTTTAGGTTGAGGTGGTGGTTTTGAGAGCCGGGGAGGAGCCGATGAGTCGGGAAAAAAAGAGACAAAAAAGAAGAAAAAACCAGATTATCGTGATCGTAATGATGTCTGTCCCTCAAGCGCCGAATTTGTGCCGTCAAACCGCTACGGAAAGAAGGTATCCTCTATGTCCCATGCAAAAACGAAAGAACGCATGCGCATGTTTCGGGCAAAAAAATCGTGTCAGACTCGTCTCTCTCCGGGAAAGCCTTCTATATAGAACATGCCGTCCGCTGCCGCTGCCCGCTCGCGCAAGCGCTGGGTCCGCCAACCGCGTTAGCATCACGGCTTTTGCCCGGCTTCCGGATTTCTTTCTCGGCCGGACGGCCAGACTGTGCTTGCTTACTCGACGTGACGCCAGATGAGTCAACAAAACAAAAGGAAAACAGGGCCGTCAAGGCAGCTAGCCGCAGCAGAGCGTCTTCATGAACTTCTGGAAGCCGGTGGGTTGGGGCTGCAGGGGGCTATTCGGCGGCGGCTGGGCCGTGTTCATCTGGGGTGACTGGGTCATGGGCCGCTGGGGCAGGTTCTGGGTGCTGTTCTGGAACTGGGCCTGGGTCGAGCCCGTCGGGGTCGGCGCGATGTAACCCCCAGCTCCCGACCGCGGGCTTGCCAAACCGGGGCCGTTTTGCCGCCCGGGGCTCTGCTGTTGTCCCATGGGGCTGCGAGGCAGTGGGGGTTGCGTGGCGTTTAAACGAGCTGCGGTCAGTCCCGGGGCTTGCGGGTCGCTTTGGTGACGAGTGGTGGCCCCCCGCGAGTTGCCGTGGATTTCCATGGCCGATGCCCCGGGCCGCGAGTTTGGGTCGTGCAGGTTTTGGCGGTTCCAGTCCCCCTTCTTGTCCTGCTTCTTCATCCAGTCGTACTCGCCATCCTCGACCTGCCCCGCCAGCTGCAGCGCCTCGGTGAACAGACCCCGCAGGTAGTTATAGTCGGGCTCGTCCTCGAAGCCCAGGCCGCGCACGTAGCGGAGGTACTGGTCGAACTGCACGGGGAAGCCCGCGCAGAGGTCCTTGATGTCGGTCGTCTGCTTCTTCTCGCCGATCTTCTCGTACTTTTGCTTGTTGGTGGCCGCCTTGAGGCCCTGCCACGGCAGGCCGCCGCGCAAAAAGTACATGAAGACGTGGCCCAGGGCCTCGAGATCGTCTCGCCTCGACTGCTCCCGCCCGAGATGGGTGTTGATGCTCATGTACCGGGCGGTTCCCGAGAGCGACTTGCGCTCCCGGTAGGGGATGTGCTGCTTCGTCTTGGGGTCGCGGTATTGCTTGGCCATGCCGAAGTCGACGACGTGGATGACGTTGGCCGTCTTGGTTCCGGGCCGGCCGATCAGGAAGTTGTCGGGCTTGATGTCGCGGTAGATCAGGTTCTTTTCGTGAATCGTTTGGACACGCGACAGCTGCAGCCGCGGTCAGATAGAGGCCCTGCAGAGATTGTGGATGCACGTACCATTTGCTTGGCCACCATGCAGACCGTCTTGAGGCTGAACCGCCGGTTGCAGTGGTCAAAGAGATCTTCCAGCGACGGGCCGAGCAGGTCGATGACCAGGATGTTGTGCAGGCCTTCTTGGCCAAAGTAGTAGACATTGGGAATGCCAGCTGCAGGGCGGTTAGACGGCAAGCCGTTAAGAGTCTCGTCGGGGTTACTCACGGCAGCCCACCAGGATCTTGTACGTCCGGTACTCGTCGCGCAGCTGAGGAGCGTCGCTCTTTCTCGGTTCCTGCATTGCATGTCAGCCTCGTCCGCTGGGACGGGCGGTAGTGATTGCTTTTGGACGTACAAACTTGATGGCGACTTGCTGGCTGTTGAGGAGGTTCATGCCCTCAAAGATGACGCCGAACGAGCCCTCGCCAATCTTCTTCCCGACTCGGTAGTGCACCCCCACGACGTTCGACGACGACGACGCCATTTTGTATTAGATGGGCGGTCTTGGTCGCGCGACTCGATCGGGTTGCGGGTGTCAAGTATCTGCAATCGGGTCGAGCCGTCAGTTTTGGGATTCAATCGCCCGAGCTGGCGGCCATCTGTGAGGGGCCGGATGGACGTGAATGAACAGCTGAGGGGGGAAGTCGTCGTGTTGTGATGATGTTGGTGGCGATTGAGGCAAAAAAGGCAGCGGTGATCGCGGTGCAGGATTACCCGCAGGATTTGGGATATGCGATGCAGTGGGAAATAGGAGACATGATGCAAGGAGGTGGGCACGCGCCAACTCACCGAAAGCTGAAGATGGAATCCGTCCCTGCGGATGACGGTGTTGACAGGCGGTGGGCGGAGCCTGACGGTCGCGAGGCGGTGCTGCTCTGCGGCTACCGATGGGGGCAGAACAAACAATTGCGCTGGCCACTCGGCGGAAGCCCCGTGGTGGATGCAAGACGCGCCCGAGATGGGATGATGGGTAGGGCAAGGTGAAATGTGAGGTGTCGGGGAAGTCGAGTCGTGTTGAGTCGTCTCTCTTCTCTCTCTCTCTCTGCTCGCAAGGGCTCAGCCGTCCTCCCGTGACAGGCAATCCGAGCCCCTAAAATGGGTCCGTCTCGATTGAAGCGGGCGAATGGCGGGTCGGTGGATCTCGGAGCTGCACGCTGGTCGCCCCGGCACTCGTCTTGTGCTCTGCGGCCGCTGCAAAGGCGCACAGGGTCTGCCAGAGAGCGGGATGGCGAGTCTGTCGTGTCGGGACGTGGACTCGTGGAGTGGCGGGATGGGGAATGGAGGAGGAGGAAAACGACGGGGAAGGGAGACACAGAAGGAGAAGGCAGGGCAGCGGAGCCGGCGACAGGGGGGGTGGTCCCGGGCAGCCAATCCTGCGGCGGCGGCGCCAGTGGTCTCGCAGGTGCTGCGGGCAGCCCGCCCGGGAAGTGAGCTGGTCCTTGCGCAAGCCTCCCGCCCTTGACGCCCTGCCAATCCCACTGATTCACAACCCGGCTGCAGAGCTGCACCACGCTGCTGCTTCTTTTGCACGGCAGGTCCTGTTCCTTGCCACAGCAGGGCACCTCCGCAAGGGGAAGCTGATGCGGCACGGGTCAGGGATGCACTCTGCTGGGGATTCTGGGCAGAGTATTCCACTTGACAGCATCCGATACAGAATGCAGACAGAAAAGGCTACTAATTACAGTCTATGTGGATGCATCGGTCGATTTCGCTCCAGCGGGAACGAAATATCCAATTCAACTCAACGGCTTGACGAACCGACGCCGCCCCGATCCCTGCCTGCCCCGTGCTCCAGCGCGCTTTGCGCCGACAGGCAAGTGATGCAACCGTGCAATCTCGATCAGCCAAGCATTGCAAGCCGCACACAGCACGGCAAGTCGATCTCCCCAGGCCAGGCCTGGCTGGACTCGTGGACTCCTGAGTCCTGACTCCTGACCACCACCACTCACCGCACCGACTGGGCGAGGCTTGCGGCTCTGTGGGGAAGAGAAGCACACACATCCACCCCCAGCCTCTCCCGTCTCGATTCTCCACCAGCAGCCGTCCCAGAACGGCATGGCTCGCAGCAATAAGACGGGGCCAAGTTGTCGCGGTGAGCCTCAGCGCTGGCTGGGGCATCTGTTGGGGATGCACCGATTGCAGAAGTGGGAAGCCAAAGGTTAAACGACCTTTTAGCAACGCCAGTGCTGCAGGCGGCCAGGAACCCGCACGCAGACTGCAGTTCGTTCGCAGGCAGGGCAGGCATTCGGTCTTTGCCTCCGAAGCTAGCGCCGGTCTAGCCTGGCGTTCGTCGGTGGTCGGTCGAGCCAACGCAACGCTTTCTTCTTTTTCCCCTGGCAAAATTCCGGGGGTGCATCCTTGCCCGTCCGTCAGCCATCGACCATCCGATCAATCAATGCGTTTGTTTGCTGGCGTTTGCTGTGGCAAAGGGACGAAAAGCCGTTGATTTGAGCCGTTGACATTATTGGCAGCTGCCCTGCCCGGCAGTAGCATGAAGGGCCGCCCGAGAACCGCCCGAAGATCACTCCAAGCCACCCTGAGCCACCCAAGACTCGCCCAGAGACGGCCCCAGAGGCGCGACCCTGGCCTCCATTGGCCTGGCCGAGCCGGGCCCATTCCACGGTTCCATCCCACCCCGGCATCACAAGCCTTTTTTCCGATGCACCTCCACCGACCTCGTCCTCGGCACACGACCCACCACCTTCCGGGGCCGGCAGGCGTCTATTGCAAGTTGCACAGAATACAAAAGGGTATTGTTGACTTCCAGAATCGACCGGTCTTCTCTTGCCACAGCCATCGCCATCTGCTCGAATCGGTCTGTCTGTCCTTTCTCTGTCGGGCTGTCTCTCTGCCTGACCGACGCGTCGCAAACCCGAGAGCTGCAGAAGTGCCCGTATTCGTCAACGGCATTGACGACACGAAACACACCAACAGGCAGCTCCGTTACCGGCAGTCCAAAGGCAATATTCACCTCGTAAAAACCGACACAAGGTGCAGAGCAGAACAACGAATGCAGCAACCATAACCTATCCCCTCGGTCCACGAATCCCGAGTATAGCCCCCCTCCCTGTATCACAACTCCCAGTCCGTTTCATCCCTTCTCCACATCCTCATCCGGCCTCGTGATTCGTCCCTCATTGCTCAAGATGAAGACCGCGAAGTTGAAGACACAGCCCTGTCACCTTCCTCTCCGGCTTCCGAGATGAGAAGGGAGCCAAGGGGCGGCCGATGCAGTGTAACACCAAGTCTCTTGTCACCGGTCTGTCTGTTTCAACTGCCGGTGCCATCCATTTTGGGAATTTGAGAAACTCCATCGTCCACTTCGGCCGAATCCGGTCATCGCTCATCACGGGCATCGCCAACGCCGATGCATGCCTTCCATCAAATCTCGTCACTGCTCACAAACCCCAGAGTTGTCTCTTCCTTTTTTTTCTCTTCAGAATGAGTTGTGTCGCAGAGCCGTCATCGGCTGGTTACAATACAAAACCATTGCCTAGATGGCAGACCCAGCCCCCTCAAGAAAGCCACCAAGACTTGATGTGATGATATGAGGCCAGTCTACCATGCCGGCGGGTGATATCTAAAGAATATGTAGTACGTAGCATGGTTTCCACGATGTGTAAAGCACTCATATTCTTCAACGGATCCCTCAGCCCCGTCCGACACCACACCAACCAGATGACAAATTCCATCAACAAACGCGAATACCCCGGGGCAATCTGCAACTTTATCCAGTCCGCTGTTGCGAAGCTCAAAGACAGGCGCCACATACCGCCACCAGTCGTACAAAACTCCCTCCCAAAAACCTGTAGTACACCCCCGGGCCTCTGACCACCTCCCTCTTCACAGCGACGGCACCACCACTACCACAAGGCATAAAAAAAAAGTGCCGCACGTGTCCGAAGACGGAATCTGAGTCGTCTCCGACGGCCCCGAGCCAGACATTCAGCCGCCGGGCAGACAACAGAATGTCCCCGACCAGCTTGATTTGCCATGTTTCCCTCGATAACGTCGAGGACGATCTGGTTTGTCGAGAAGGCAACATTTAGGAGCGAGCAAGAGAGAACATCCGTGTCCGTCTCGGATGGATCGAATTTGACCAGGCGGATCGAATCCGGATGCTTCAGTGGTGGATTGAAATTGTGTGTCGGTTTGTTCAAGAGAAAAAGGCGGGAGTCTCTGGGAAAGGAAGACCAGAAACATGTGGGCTGTGCTGGCTCACCAAAGCGAAGGACGCGTGTGACCAGCAGCGGAATCAGACCGATGTGCACACTGACGCACTAATAGTAACAACATCTTAAGATTTGCTCGGCGAGAGCATATACCAATGAAGAGCTTTTTGAACCCAAAATATAGCACGGTAACTTAGACATCAACAGGGACCTTCGCACGCCAACCCTTCAACGTCTCGTCGGCAACATCATCAGATACATGCTACAGCGGACCTCTGAGCCTCGTCGGGAAAAAGGGGGTAAAGAGAACACAGAGCCAGTTCCAACAAGTACGTACATAAGATATAAAATGCTTTAGCATGCTTCTTAAAACCAGAAAGCTAAGAACGAGAGGGCTTCCAACCATCAAAGACAAACCGCCATCAATCACTTCTCAAGCACCCACATATGGACGGCAAGCACTCTCTCCAATCAAACAGTTCCGACTCTCATCAAAATTCTACACTACCAGAGGCCATGTCAGCTCAACTACTGCACATTAATACAAATCTTCCCCATATGCCGCCCACTCGCAAGAAACTCAAACGCCTCCACCACCCCCTCCCTCCCAAACCCAAACTCCCTCTCCACCGGCACCGGCAGCCCGCGCGACACGACAAACCGAACGAGCTCCACAAGCTGCTCCCTCGAGCCGATCATGATGCCGCGCACCACGGCGCCCTTGGCTAGCGCCAGCCCCGCCATGTCTGGCATCTCCTGGCCCGGCGCGGCTAGGAAGCCGATGACGGAGATGACGCCGCCGTAGGCGATCGCCTCAAGACTCTGCTTGATTGTGCCGGCGCCGCCGTTCTCGAAGATGTGGTCTACGCCTCGGCCGTGGGTGAGTTGCTGGACTGCGGCGCCCCAGTTTGGTGTGGTCTTGTAGTTGATGACGTGGTCGGCGCCGTACTTTTCCTGGACGAGCTTCAGTTTGTTGTCGGAGGAAGACGTGATGATGGTTGTTGCGCCGGCTGCTTTGGCGAGGATCAGGCCTGTCAGGGACACACCGCCGGTTCCTGGCGGGTTTAATTGTCAGCATGAACGACACCTATTTATTAGCCAGTTGCTTGCGTACCCAGGAAAAGGACGGTCTGGCCGGGCTTCAAGGGCACGTTGCCGTAGAGCGAGTTCCAGGCCGTGGTTCCGGTGCAGACCAGCGCAGCCAGCTGGGCGTAGCTGTAGCCCGAGCCCGCAGGGATCTTGACGACGGCCTCGGCCGGCAGCACAATGTACTCTCGCAGACCTCCGTCGACGTTGCCGCCCAGGCCGTGTTCCCAGCCCTGGATCGGGCCGTAGAGCGTCTTCAAGTCGAAGGAGCAGATGACTTGGTCGCCGGCGGCGACATCCTCGACGCCATGGCCCACCTCGACCACATCTCCCGCAATGTCGGAGCAGGGTACGACGGAATCTTTGACGGAAAATGGGTATTTTCCGGTGGCAACTGCATAGTCGCGGTAGTTGAGAGCTACGCTGCGTACTTTGACCAGGACTTCGCGAGGTCCGGGAGTCGGGACCGGCTCTGTCTCAACGACGAGATCGTTGATGGACGAGCGAGCATGAAGCCGGAAGGTTTGCTGCTGGGGCATTGTTCCGGATGTAAAGGAGAGGTGTGGATGTCCTTAGTTTGCTCCGAACCTTCACGTTGAGTTCGTCCGGCAATGGGTGGTTTAAGTACTTATTTTCACCTTCGCCTCCCATATGCTGGGCAAAATGCACATCATGAGCGCCATGTAAGGTATTTCTTATCACAGACTGTATTTCTAATCGCTAGATTTCACCTCCCCTTTTCGGATCATCTTAGGCCCATTGCCTTGGTGATCAGCTGCTCTAGCTCTCTGGCACCGTTGATTCACGCTTGCCTTTGTCAGCTTGAGATTGCACGAGTCAAACATCAGCTTCAGTTTAAAACGAGATACTCCGGACGTTAGTATCCCGGGTGAATATTTGATCCAGCATCCCTCTCTCGTCTTAGTCGAAAGGGGGAGTAAGTGGCGGCAGCTCGACTCGGTCTCGGAGCAATTGTCTCTCCGTCAGAAGCACGCGATAGACAAGCCCTCCAAAATTCGAGACATCTTCAGGCGAGTCCAGCACCTCCCGGAAAGCGGGACCAGAACTGCCCGAGAAGCTGAGCGAGAGGAAGTTTCCTCGATGCTCGCTACCTCTAATCGGATAGGTAGTCGTTGAATACCTTGTCATTCAGAACTTAGCTCTGCACTTACAAGAAGCAGAGGTAGCCCTCTCACAATCTCTGCGACTCGGCTAGCCAGTCGTCTGCTAAGTCTTGCAGGATACAAACTACCTATCTATCTAGATGCAGTGATGCCCTAGACGGAGCAGCGCTGCCGTCAATGGCATTCTGCAGGTGGGACTAAGGTGTATGGGAAGTTGAGCGAGAAGTTTCCACGTAACCTGCCATCCTCGATACGATACGACGTCTGTTCGAGACAGAATTCGTCGGACCCAGGCCTCCGGAGTGGCAAGCTCACACAGAACGCAGCCGCCTGTGTGTCTGCGTGAGTGCGTGACTTTGAGATATTGCGAGGAGCAACCAACTCGAGCTCACCCCTTGGTTTTTTGACACCTCTTGGACGGAAAAGATAAGCTTTCCGCAGCAGCCACACCGAGACTCCCTCCCTCAACAGGTCATTGGCCGTCGTGATGCACCGGTGCTCCCGGAACAGAACCTGCTACCGATATCTCAAATTCCGCATTTGATCTCTCATGGGCCCGCCAACCTCATATTCCCGGAAAACCGGCAGGGCCCGCTGGAGCTGCTCCACCGGCCCCGTCCTCAGACTATTCTAGACTCGGCTCAAGGGCCAAGTATTTATTGGACTTATAATGTACGTCCAGGAAGAATCCTTGTCAGCTCGAACTAATTAGGACTTCAGCTGGTTGGATCCCCTACTAGCACTAGCAACTATTTGCAGCAGAACACGACATAACGCGGCCCAGTCGTATGGATCCGTTTCGGAGACGCAGGGAGGGAGGCCCGGTCGAGGCATTCGGAGCCGGGCCAAGCAATACTTGAGGGAGACAGCATCTCGCCAAGAGCGATGTCTCTCAAGTCAACCTCAAGAGTCGTCTCGACAGCCTCTCCCTCGACACATCCCGGCAGCCGCCGCCGCTCGTTCCGGCCATGCCGTCCCTCCATTCTTTCCGCCCCCAGGCCGGGCCTGCACTCATTTGGCCGCTTCTGCTGTCCGCCGCCGTCAACGGCCTCCCAAGCAGCATCCACCCCGTCTCCTCTCGCGCCGCGGCCGCCACTTTCACCCGCCTGGGGTGCTTTACAGATGTGCCGCAGCGGGCCCTTACCGCCGACTTCAAGGGCGACGATGCCATGACGGTCGAGATGTGCGCCGCCTACTGCGCCCCCTATCAGTACTTCGGCGTCGAGTACGGCCGGGAGTGCTACTGCGGCAACGTACGTGATGCCGACTCGGTCTTTGCTCCCGATACAGACTGCAGCTTCGCCTGCGCTGGCGACGCCACCGGCACCGAGACATGCGGCGCTGGTATGCGACTCGACCTTTACATCAACGACGCATATACGACGTACGATCCCTCTGACAGTGCCCCGGCCGGCACCCCCTACCTCGGCTGCTTCGTTGACACGGCCGCCCGTGTCCTGCCCGAGCACATCATCTCTACCGATGACATGACCCCCGCCGTCTGTGCCGCCAACTGCGCGGGATACGCCTACTTCGGTACCCAATGGGGTCGCGAGTGCTACTGCGGCAATGTCGCCCCGACCGAGGCAGCCACCGACTGTGATATGCCCTGCGCGGGAGACGCAGCCGAGATGTGCGGCGCCAGCATGCGTCTCAGCGTCTACGGGCCCGCCGGCTCTGCGCTCACCAACCCGGACACGGTGGCCGACTTTGCCTATAGCGGCTGCTATACAGATGCTATCGACGCCCGCACTCTTACCGGCTCTACCATCACTAGCGCGAGCATGACCCCGACCACGTGCGCGGCCATCTGTGCCGACTACCATTACTTTGGTCTCGAGGAC
>FTCU01002146.1_pt1 | contig 11674 bp, 4 predicted proteins | sample 1639521 | NCBI WGS metagenome assembly FTCU01 (sample SAMEA3914864, study PRJEB12502) | metagenome | biome: forest; material: soil | place: USA | collected 2012-03-12 | depth 0.3 m
AGTGGCTGCGACGATGGCCGACCCGTTCGAGGTGCGCATGCGCTTCACCAACCAGCTCCGCCAGCTCAACGCGTCGGTGACCTCGGCGCAAAAGGCGGCGCAGTATGCCCTGAAATACAGGGATATGGCCGAGGACCTGCACTCGTGCATTCTGGAGCAGCTCGAAAGGGTAGGTGAAAGTCGGCTGAGAGGTGGCATGGATGAGTTGGGTGGCTGACAGAGCAACGAACCAACAGAGCAACATGAACACGCGAGCCAACATCATGTACTTCATCGAGCACTTCCTCGACATGGCCAATAAGGACGGCCACGCCGACTACGTTCGAATGATGCAGCGTGACATTATCCGTGTCGTGGATGCTGTAGCGCCGGATGACGGGTCAGGGGCGGCGAATGTCAAGGTGGTTCGCAAGGTGAGCCTCACTCCCGCAACTCTTCACTCCCCTCCAGTGCCGTGAGCTGACCGCCAGCAGGTCCTCCACGCCCTCCAAAACAAATGCTTCCTCGAGACCCAAGCGGTAACTCAGATCGAAGAGGTCCTCAGGGACCGCGACGCTTCTGCTCAGGACATTGCCATGTCGTCTCCTCCCGCCGCCGCAGGGGGGAGCGCAGATGGCGCCGACCACATGGCCGATACGCCCCCTGCACGCACACTTCCGCCTTACAGCAAGAGGGGTAATGCCCCCATGACCAAGCTGGACAGGAAGCAGATCGAGCAGCGAATCGAGGAGGACCGGGAGCGTCACAAGAGGCAGCGAGAGAACATCTGGGCGATCTCGGCGGCCGACGATGCCGAGCTGGAGAAGTTGTGGGAGGAGACTAGTGATCTGGGGGAGGACGACCACCGGATGGGAGAGGAGGAGTGGGCTGAGTGGAAGGCCGAGGATGAGGCGCGGAAATGCTCGCATCGCAGGGAGGGCGGTAGTGGGACGCATTAAAACCACCTCGGGTGGATATCGCCTCGAGTAATTTCTGTATCTACATACATACCTGCATTGCGTGGCGTTCATTTGGGCTATTAGGAATGGTAACGACAAACAGCGGCGTCATAGGCAAGGAGGTGAATCGAGAAAACAGTCCCCTTGCCTCTTACCAACCACCAGATCCCCAACACCACCACCGCACATGCTACGAATTGGCCTTGTATATCTCGAGTTTATAATGTTACATGCTCTTTTGTACATGCAGCGCAAGAGCCGCAGGCTGGTTGTAATCGTAACATGCCGGTCCCGCCCACCTGGCCTGGTCCGCCCCCCCTTTGCCCTCAGGCCACGAGCTTAGAGAGGTAGGTAGCAGGCCCGCCCCGCCCCCCATATCACAAACACACCACGCACTCCTCCCTTACTCCATCGCGACCACGGCGCCCAGCTCCTTCAGCGTCGCGACGATCTTCTCGGCCTCGTCCTTCGGTACCGACTCCTTCATGAGCTTGGGCGCGCTCTCGACAAACTTCTTGGAGTCTACTAGGCTGAGCCCGAGCAGGTTCTTGACCTCCTTAATAACCTTGGGCTTGGACCCGGCGTCGAACGACATGAGCTTCACGCTGAAGAGCGTCTTCTCGGCCGCCGCGGGCGCGGCCTCCTCCTCCTCGACTGGTGCTGCGGGCGCGGCGGGCGCGGCGGCGGCAAAACCGCCCACCGGGAGATCGGGGATGTTGAGGCGGGACTGGTGAGAGAGGGACGGGGGATGTTAGTAAATGGAGAGCTTGAATTCAGTTTGGTGGTGCGGGAGTGGAGCGGGCACGCGGGCTGGGCTGGGCCGGGCTAGGCCGGGTTGTTGTCCGCACCTTCAAGCTCGCGACGAGGTCTGCCGTCTCCAGGAGGGTCAATTGGCTAATCTGGTCGACTATGGTCGAGATCTTGGGGCTGACGGCGGCGTCGGTCGAGTTGTACCTCCGCGTCATGCGCTGCTGCTGCTGGAGGAGGGAGCTCGAGGCGGCGCGGATCGGGGCAGCGCGGAGCTGGCGGGCGCAGCATTGCGCTGCGTACCTGCAGGAGAGCGACATGGCGGGAGATGTAGCGTTCGGGGAGGAGCTGGCAGCGGTGGGTATCGGCTGATTGGGCGTCGGGCGGTCGGACTGGCCTCGCGATGGGGTGCTTGCTGTTGTCGTGAATCCCGCGGATTTTTTCGGCCGTCGTTCGAAAAGTCTACCGGGGCGCGGCTGATTGGTCACGCCAGGGCGGCCAGCTGGTGGCGGCTGGGCAGGTCAGCTTCGCTCCGGCTGGTCGGGCGCTGTTCGACAGGGGCCTTCAGCGGGGATCGACCCCTGTCACCTTCTGGAGCGGGCCCCTGCAGTGTTGGAGAAGCATGCCCCACCTTGAATTTCTCAGAGAAGAAAAAAAAGTTGAGATGCGCGGGCATCGAGTTGCAAGTTGCAACTTACACGAGTTGTACCCGACAAAAACTCAAAAGTACGCCCATCCTCCACGCCGATCATGGCCACGATCGACGTGAGCCGGCAGAGGGCATCTCTGCTTGGCGATGCGGCAACACTGGCGTTTTTGCCCCACGAGCTGCTGCTCATGGTCCAAGATCACAGCAGCAGCAGCGCCGCCTCACCCCAATTCCTCGAGGCAGTGTCCAACGCCGCCCTCATCGCCCCGGCCACAGACCCCATTTTTGCACATTTCGAGTCGGTATTCGCCGATATCTGCGCCAGATGGATTCTCTCTTTCCCCCGGCTCGAAGTGAAGGTTCTGGCATCATTTGCCCGGGTTCTTCCTTTTGCGCCATCACTCTCGGTCTTCCTCATCTCTCATCTGCAAGGCCGAGGAGAGTCAGGGACAGGAGGAAGTGCTGGTGCGAGAAAGGCACTTGTCCCCCTGGACTTAGCATCATTCCAGGATGCAGACCTCCCAGTCGTCCTCCTTGCTTTGTGGCGGCTCAACAACTTTGACAAGCGGACGTTCTCACCCTTGTCAAGGCCCTCCCAACTCCAGTCGCTGTTCGCCCACCAGGACCCAACAGTCAAACTCCTCGTCATCAAAATATTCTGCCAGCTTCACGATGCCTCGGACCAGAAGATCGAGGCCCTCGTGGCGAAGCATATCCCCAAGGACACCAGTCTCGTTGCGGAGTTGGACGGGAGGAAGGCGGATTATGCGTTTCTGAGTCTGTACGAGGACGCAAGGAATCAAGAGACCCGGCGCCTTCGCAGTAGTCTTCAGACAGATGGTTCTGCTGAGTCTGAGCCTGCTCAGCCACACATCCCAATGCAAAATCTAACTCCCCTTGTTGTCAAGTTTGGCAAGACAGTCCTCCCGCGGCCCCTGGGTCCCGTGAACACCTCCACCACTCTAGCACACACATCAACCACCGTTGAGAATCTTGAGGGCCTTGCCAGCTTGCTGCAGCAATCAGGTCCCATATTACTCCACGGACTCTCCGGGGCCGGCAAGACATCACTGGTCCACGACATCGCGAGAGAGCTGGGCAAGCAGGGCGAGATGGTGACGCTACACCTCAACGAACAAACCGACGCCAAGATGCTCCTCGGCTTGTACACGACAGACTCGAAACCCGGTTCCTTCCAGTGGCGTGCCGGCGTCTTGACGACGGCGGTGAAGGAGGGGAGATGGGTCCTGATCGAGGATCTCGACCGCGCACCAACCGAGGTCATGAGCACGCTGCTGCCGCTCATTGAACGTGGAGAGCTCTTGATCCCCGGTCGCGGAGAGAGGATTAAGGCAGCTTCCGGGTTCAGAATGTTTGCGACTGTCCGGACCCTCCTCGGGATGAACGACAGGGAGAATCTGCCGAACCTGATTGGCCTCCGCCTCTGGCATCTCTTGCATGTCAAGGCGCTGCCCCGCGATGACTTGAAGGAGGTCATCGTTGGCAGATACCCCCTGCTCCACAAGTACACCCCTGGCGTGCTGGCCGTGTTCGATCAGCTCATCGCCTGCACCAGCGGGTCAGGACGTCTGTCTCTCGGCCGCACCGCCCTCGCCCGACCCATCGGCACTCGAGACCTGCTGAAATGGTGCAGCAGACTCGACGACATCCTGCGCACCGCTGGCTGCAAGACCGGCGACGAGCCCATCACCGACACCACGAGAGATCGGATGTTCCTCGAGGCCGTTGACTGCTTCGTCAGCAGTATGCACGAGCCGTCATCCCGCAACGTCCTGATCACGGCCATTGCCAAGGAGATGCATCTTTCTTCCGAGAGGGTGCAACACTACTTGACGAGCTACATCCCAGAGCTGACGGACAGCGAAACCAGGCTGACGGTTGGACGTGCCTCGTTTATCAAACCGAGACGGACAAGCAGGGTCACCAAGTCCAAGAGGCCGTTCGCCACGACAGTCCACGCCAAGCGGCTGCTTGAGCAGATCGCGGTTGCTGTCAAGCACCGTGAGCCCCTGTTGCTGGTTGGTGAAACTGGTATCGGCAAGACGACCGTGATTCAGCAACTGGCAGAGTCTCTTGGACACCAGCTGGTTGCCGTCAACTTGTCGCAGCAGAGTGAAGCAGGCGACCTTTTGGGTGGCTTCAAGCCTGTCAGCTCGCAGAGCCTCGCGATGCCCCTGAAGGAGGAGTTTGAGGATCTCCTCGAGAAGACGGGTGTGTCGTCCGACAAAAATAAGGAATACATGGAGCGCATCTCCAAGCGATTCGCCAAGGGCCGGTGGAAGGAGGTCTCGAAGGAGTGGCGGAAGGCCCCCAAGATGTTTGAAGCCATCTTGGCAAAAATCGAGGGCAGCCAAACCCGCAGCGAGGATGCGGACGGCCAGCCGGCGAAGCGCCGCAAGACCGACTCGACCAAGCTGCAGCGTTTACTGGACCTCAAGCCGCGCTGGGAGATGTTCTCTCAAAGCCTCGATCAGTTCGACAGGCAAATTGCGGGCGGTTCTGCTGGGTTCGCATTTGCCTTTGTTGAGGGCAAGATTGTCAAGGCCGCGAGGAACGGCGACTGGATTCTTCTCGACGAGGTCAACCTGGCATCCCCCGATACATTGGAGAGTATCGCCGGGCTTTTCCAGACTACCCCCTCCCTGCTCCTTTCAGAAACCGGAGAGATTGAGAGGATACAGGCCCATCCCAACTTTCGGGTGTTCGGCGCCATGAACCCTGCCACGGACGTTGGCAAGCGTGATCTCCCACTGGGTCTGCGATCACGCTTCACTGAGATTTACGTCGGGAGCCCAGACCGCGATAAGAAGGACCTTCTTACCATCATCAAGACATATCTGAGAGGGAACAACAGCAGCATCGATCGGCTGGCCGACGATGTTGCCGATCTTTACCTCGAGATCAAGAAGCGAGCAGAGCTCAAGATGTTGGTGGACCAAGCGAACGAGGTGCCACATTTCAGTTTGCGCACTTTGACCCGCGTCCTAACCTACGCCAACGATGTCGCCCCCTTCTACGGCCTTGATCGTGCTCTCTACGAGGGCTTCTGCATGTGTTTCACGACACTACTCAGTGAGGAGTCGGAGCGGACCGTCATGCCCCTAATTCACCAACACCTGTTGAAGCGGTCGAACATCCTCACCCAACCTCCCAAGAGACCTACCGACGGGAAGAACTACGTCTCGTTCAAGAACACAAACAAGGACCACCAGTATTGGCTGATCCAAGGAAACGAGCCGCTGAAGGAGCGAGACGATTACATTATCACCCCTTACGTTGAGAGAAACCTCTTGAACCTAGTCCGAGCCACTTCCACCCGCAGATACCCAATCTTGATTCAAGGCCCGACCTCGGCCGGCAAGACGAGCATGATCGAGTACCTGGCTAACTACACCGGAAACAAGTTCGTCCGAATCAACAACCACGAACACACCGACCTTCAAGAGTACCTCGGCACGTATGTGTCTGACTCCGAAGGAAAACTCAAGTTCCAGGAGGGTGTGTTGGTCCAGGCCATGAGGGAAGGATCGTGGATCGTGCTGGACGAGTTGAATTTGGCACCCACCGACGTGCTGGAAGCTCTCAACCGCCTTCTAGACGACAACAGAGAGCTTCTCATCCCTGAGACTCAAGAGATCGTGCGGCCGGCAGAAAACTTCTGCCTGTTTGCGACTCAGAACCCCCCTGGCCTGTATGGAGGGAGAAAGGTTCTGTCTCGAGCCTTCCGCAACAGATTTCTCGAGCTTCACTTTGACGACATTCCCGAGAATGAGCTCGAGACCATTCTCCAGAAGCGGAGCCGCAATACTGCGCCGTCGGACTGCCGCCGGATTGTTACCGTCTACAAGCAGCTCACTCGCCTCCGCCAGGAGAGCCGCGTCTTTGAGCAGAAGAACAGCTTTGCCACGCTCAGAGACCTATTTAGGTGGGCGTTGAGAGCCGCCGAGACCCGGCAAGAGATTGCAGAGCACGGTTTCATGCTGCTCGCCGAGAGGGTGCGCAAGCCCGAGGAGCGGGACGAAGTCAAGAAGGTTATTGAGGAGGTCTTCAAAGTCACGATTGACTCCGGCCGTCTCTATGACTTGGAAATTGCCCCCGAGCTGAGCAACGTCCGCGCGAGAAACAGCCAGGGTGTCATCTGGACAAAGGCAATGCGGCGGCTGTATGTCTTGGTGAAACGCGCTATCAACAACGATGAGCCGGTGTTGTTGGTGGGCGAGACGGGCTGCGGCAAGACGACCGTCTGTCAGTTGCTGGCTGAGTTCGAAAAGAAGGAGCTGCATATTGTCAATGCTCATCAGAACACCGAGACTGGAGATCTCATCGGTTCGCAGAGGCCGGTGAGAAATCGCGGGGCGATTGTGGACTCGCTGTTCCGGGATCTCGAGCAGGCTGCTGGCATCTTGGGACGAGACAAGGACTCCTTGGAGGCTCTCCAGGAGTGGTACCGCTCTCTGTCCTCCGAAGAGTCGGCCAAGTTGCCGGAGAGTCTGAGGTCCAAAATCCAGACTGGCACCACACGGAGTAAGGCACTCTTCGAGTGGAGTGATGGCAGTCTGGTCCACTCTATGAATGAGGCGAGCTACTTCCTGCTCGATGAAATCTCCCTCGCAGACGACTCAGTCCTCGAGCGTCTCAACTCGGTGCTCGAACCCCAGCGTACTCTGCTCCTCGCAGAGAAAGGGATCAGCGACTCCTTCGTTCAAGCCACCGATGGCTTCCAGTTTTTCGCCACCATGAACCCCGGCGGCGACTTTGGCAAGAAGGAGCTCTCCCCAGCACTGCGTAACCGTTTCACCGAAGTCTGGGTTCCCGCCTTCACGGAAGTCGATGATGTCCACGACATTGTCACCTTCAAGCTTGATAGCAGGTTCACGAAGCGCGGCGGCAACAAGAAGCAAGCAAAGCCCATCTCCCGCATTATTGTGGAGTTCGCCTCGTGGTTCGGCAAAACCTTCCGCCCTTCGTCGGCCACGGCCTTCTCGGTCAGAGATATCCTCGCCTGGGTTGAGTTCATGAACTCCTCCAAGTTCCCCTTGGCCGAACTTGCCCTCCTCCACGGTGCCGCAATGGTCTTCATTGACACCATCGGTGCCAATCCCTCTGCCCTAGTAGCCGTCGATCCGCGAGAGATGGCCTCACATCGCCAAATGTGCCTCGAGCAGCTGAGCACCCTCTGCAGTGTCGACCTCACAGAGCCCTACTTCCAGGAGCCGCAAGTCAAGATTGACGAGAAGCTGCTCACAATCGGCGATTTCAGCATCGACCGGTCATTGGCGCGCGGCAATATCGACGCGGGACACGAGTTCAGTGTGCCCACTACCAAAATGAACGCCATGCGCGTCATCAGGGCGCTGCAAGGAACCAAGCCTATCTTGTTGGAGGGCAATCCTGGCGTGGGCAAAACGACGTTGATCACAGCACTGGCGAGAGCGTGCGGACGGCCGTTGACCCGCATCAACTTGTCCGATCAGACGGATTTGATGGACTTGTTCGGTACGGATGTGCCTGTCGAAGGGGCAGAGGCGGGAAATTTCGTGTGGCAGAATGCGCCGTTTTTGGAGGCGATGCAGAAGGGAGAGTGGGTGTTGTTGGATGTGAGTTGAATTTGCCCCTGTTGTTTACTCCGCGAAGGATGCTGACTCGGATTCTGCAGGAAATGAACCTGGCATCTCAGACTGTTCTCGAAGGTCTGAACGCATGCCTCGACCACCGTGGTGAGGTTTACATTGCAGAACTGGACCAGGTCTTCAAGCGGCATCCCGACTTCAAGCTCTTTGCCGCCCAAAACCCTCATCACCAGGGCGGCGGTCGGAAGGGTCTTCCCAGTTCCTTCGTCAACCGTTTCATTGTGGTCTACTCGGATGTTTTCACCAAAGAAGACTTGCTCCATATCACCGCCAAGAAGTTCAACACTATCGGAGGTGAAACTCAACAGCAGCTCATCGAGTTCATGTCCAGACTCGATGATGAGGTTGTTGGCCGCAGATCGTTTGGTGCTCTGGGTTCTCCCTGGGAGTTCAACCTCAGAGATACTCTTCGTTGGGGGGATTTATTGACCTCACAAAACGCCCTCTTGGCTGGCCGAAAGCCAGATGACTACCTAGATGTCATCATCCGACAGCGTTTCAGGGCAGATCGCGACCGACAGGAAGTGAATAAACTCTTCACCGAAATCTTTGGGCGAGCACCAGAGCACCATGGGCTCTACCACGACATCAACCCCTATTTTGGCCAGGTTGGCTTGGCAACGCTGCAGAGGAACCAGCTTTCGCAACCAACGCCGTTTCCCGCCATCGACCCGGTGCTGAGACTCAAGGAGATCGAGTCGATCATGATTTCGATCGAGCAAGACCTGCCGTGTATCTTGGTTGGTCCATCGGGCAGTGGCAAGTCGGCACTCTTGGCCCACGTTGCTGCGCTTGCCGGAAAGTCACTCGTGATCTTCCCCCTCAACTCAGACGTGGATGCTATGGACCTCATCGGAGGCTTTGAGCAGGCAGACCCTCACCGCGAAGTTCAATCTTGCCTCTCGAACCTCCAGCGGACACTTCAAGACCAAATTCTGCGCGCTCTGCCGAACCCCGTCCCCCATGCCGTGGTGGACCTGATGGCTGCCCTCAAGTCTCTGACCGGAGAGGCGCACGAATACGACAACATCTTGCCGCTGACCGAGGCTCTCCAAGCCGATCCAGTCATCCCCGAGGACCTCGTCACTTTGCTTTCCGAAGCCTCCGAGGTCTTGCGCAGGCCCCTGACCTTGGAGAACCCCCGCTTCGAGTGGCTTGATGGTGTCATTGTCCGCGCCGTTGAGACCGGCGCCTGGCTTGTTCTTGACAATGCCAATTTGTGCAGCGCTTCGGTGCTGGACAGGCTCAACTCTCTCCTCGAGCGTCCGAACGGCATTCTGAGCATCAACGAACACAGTGGTCCAGGAGGCGAGCCAAGGATTATCAAGCCGCATGCGGACTTCAGGATTTTCTTGACGGTTGACCCGCGCTATGGCGAGCTCTCGCGGGCTATGAGAAATCGTTCTATCGAAATCTATCTCGGTGCTCTCCCAGCGGGCACGGCTGCTGTTGAGCGGATTGCCCCGGTGGAGGGTAGTTTGCACAGATTCCATGCTGCTGCCGGAATCTTGGATCAACAAGCCGAAGATGGGCAGCTTGTGCCGCTGGCTTTTGACGTTCTCTCCCTCGGGGATAGCAATCACCTTGAGACGTATCTCCAGGCTACGCGTGAAGGCCTGGCTGATTCCTCGCCCTCACTCCTCCGGTCGCCCTCGGTTATTCAGCACCTCGACCAAGTGCTATCCTACATCAAGTCCGAGGACGCCGCCACCCTGAGGCAGTCGCTCGTCAACTTGTACACGGCGTCCCCCGACAAGATGTTGATGCCGATCCACCCACTCCTCAATTCACCCATGATCCCTATCCTGGAACAGGGCCGCGACGGACTGGCCTTCTGGCTCGCCAGCTGCTACGAGTTCTATCTCGCCCTTCAGAGCGCCGAGAAAGGCATGGAGGCGCAGCTCGGGAAAGTTAACATCAGCAAGCCCTCCTCGATGAACCGTCTCCAGCGGTCTTGGGTTGCCGACAAGGTTGCTTCGCTTTCCCGAGACTCGACGGTCAATGCTGTTCGCTTCCTTTCGTCAGTCTTGCGAGCAGTCAAGGCCTTCCTTTGCGAGAAGTCGGATGAGCCTGGTGATTGGAAGCAGAGGCGCGCGGTCCTGCGGCGGCTCATGTTGTTTTGGAAGCGCACATTTGAGTCGCTGATTGTTGTCTCGTTTGAGGAGGCCCGCTTCCAAGCCCACTTGACCCAGGGGGCGACTCTCCTGCAGCTCAGCATGATTGCGTTGCAGGAGGCTGGCGATAGCAAGCTGCTTTCCGCGCTGTCCGGATTCCTCGAGCGTGATTTTGTGGTTGGGTTCAAACTGTCGAGCGGTCTCAGCATGGAGACTCTTTGGCACCAACTGCGGCCGGACCCGATCCCCGATGTTCAAACCCTTGATCAGGGTATGGAGATGGAGCGTCTTGCTGACCGCTTTGACTCGCTGCGATGGAGAGTCGACGTCAACATTTCCACCCTGCGCACCATCCAGGACTCCATGGCGCGAGTCTACGCCGTTATCCGAACTGGCAAGGGAGACGCCTCAAGCCTGGTCAAAGATCTCCAATCTGAGATCACCGCCCTCGAGTCGAAGATGGGCGAGCACTCCACCACCCACCAGCCCTTCTTCGCATCCAACTTCGAAGGTCTTAGACAGGCACTTATTCTGCACCAGGTCTCGCAGAACACAAGCATGCGGCTTGGGTCTTCGGATGTCGACGTGCTCGCAAGCATCCCCACGCCCAGTCTGATGCGCCTGCAGTGCTTGAAACAGACTGCCTTGCAGGCGGTGGACTACGTTCTTGTCCAGGAGAGCACGGCGGTTCATCCCTGGGAGGGCGCTTTGTCTAAATCGCTGCTTCTCAAATACGACGCGGCGTCCTCGGCAAGCCTGGATGAACTGCGCTCACTGGAGGTGGAGATGCCCATCATGGGCAGAGCGCTCGCTGCTGCGTCAGAGGCGTTGGCGACAGATCCGCTTATCAAAGTGGAGCGGCTGCTCCTAACTTTGTTGGACGATGTCATCTCGGCCCATGACGAGGCTTTCCGGGGCCTCGTTTCGGAGGGTTTCGACGCTCTTTTGGCGCGGGAGGATGGCCACATTGCGCATGGTGTTGACCTCGGCGCGTGGCTTGAGCAAGCCAATGTCCTCGAGCACTTCGTGGATCAGTTCCCTCAACATCTCAGCGCCATCTTCCAGAGGCACTTCAGGAAATCCCTTCTTGCCTTGGCAGCGTCCGCAAAGGGATTCCAACCGCGATCTGCATCGACTTCCGTTGCCTGGGTCCGCTTTGCCTTGGGCTGTATCGAGCTCTTCGTCCCAGACAAGATCTTTGACCCGCACCATCGCGCACAGATCGAAGCGGAGGAGCACCAGGAGCTGTACCAGAGTCTGCAAAAGCAGATCAGCGCTCTCGAGGCGTTCGAACTTGCCTTCACGGGGCAAAAAGCCAGCCTCCGTTCTCAACTTCTCATCGAAGAGGCGGAGGGGCTAGGCGAACCGCCCTCGGTCCAGCAGATCTATCGACCTGGCGGCGGCGAACTCCGCAGCTTGCAGGGAGAGTTTAGCAATGTGCTGAATGCCCTCATTGGGAATGACGTGGCGGCTACGCACCTGCGCTCCGTTGTCTCGTCTTCCGCGGACGCCGCAGAGGAGTTGGCGCTTGTGGAGCAGAATGTCACGCTGTTGATCGCTCGCTTGACGACGAGA
>FTCU01002800.1_pt1 | contig 11654 bp, 14 predicted proteins | sample 1639521 | NCBI WGS metagenome assembly FTCU01 (sample SAMEA3914864, study PRJEB12502) | metagenome | biome: forest; material: soil | place: USA | collected 2012-03-12 | depth 0.3 m
TCTCAAAGTCCTGCACCTCAACTTTTTGGAGCGCAAAGATCGTTCAGCCCTGCTGCTGCCACACCTTCCCCGCCGCCTCGACGAAACAAAACACGAAACTACTCTGAACTCGCTGCACAAAGAACTCGACCAATTTCCCGAACCCAAGAACGGATTCCTGCCACGGGCCCCGTCTCCACCAACTGAAACCACACCCAATCCCGCCCTCCGGCGTCAAGTCCACCGTCGTCTCCGCAACTCCGCAACACCACACAAACAATCACCACTTCGAGCGACCTGACCGTCGTGCCTCATCATCCTCCCTCGACGAGAATCACGTTGAACCCTAGTGCGTATGACTCGACGGGCATAGCTTGCTGGCCCGCAGAAAACGACATCTCCACCCATTCCTCCACCCGAGTTCGGCGACCAACCCCACCGACGTCGACCAGACACATCCCATCTCACCGCCGCACCGCCGCGCACCATTTCCGCTGCGCACCTACACCCGACCAATCCGCACTCCACAACCGCCACAATGACAGACAGTCTCATCGACAAGCTCAAGGCCTCAACTTTGAAGTTTGTTGCTGCTGCCCGACGCCGCGTCGCTGGACCCGACTGACACAAGACAGTGATGGCTCTGCTTCGGAGGACTGGAAGAAGAACCTCAGGCTTCCTGCCAGGGACACAAGGCAACAGACTGAGGTTTGTGCTGCCGTGTTGCCGTGAAAATCTCACAAGTTGCTGACATTGGACGCGTACAGGATGTGACCAACACCAAGGGCTTGGAGTTCGAGGAGTTCGGCCTGAAGCGGGACTTGCTCATGGGCATCTTTGAGGCCGGCTTCGAAAAGCCTTCCCCGATCCAAGAAGAGAGCATACCGGTAGCCCTCACGGGCCGCGACATCCTCGCTCGTGCCAAGAACGGCACCGGCAAGACGGCCGCCTTCGTCATCCCCGCGCTGGAGAAGATCAACCCCAAGGTCTCCAAGATCCAATGTCTCATCCTCGTCCCGACTCGCGAGCTTGCCATGCAGACATCTCAGGTCTGCAAGACGCTCGGCAAGCACCTCGGCATCAACGTTATGGTTACCACTGGTGGCACTGGCCTCCGTGACGACATCGTCCGGTTGCAGGACTCCGTCCATATTGTGGTCGGAACCCCGGGCAGAATCCTCGATTTGGCTGGCAAGCAGGTGGCCGATTTGAGCGAATGCCCCATGTTCATCATGGACGAGGCCGACAAGCTTCTCTCTGTCGAGTTCACTCCGGTTATCGAGCAGCTCCTGCGCTTCCATCCCAAGGACCGCCAGGTTATGCTCTTCTCCGCCACTTTCCCACTCTCGGTCAAGGACTTCTCGGACAAGAACATGGTCAGCCCATACGAGATCAACCTTATGGACGAGCTGACCCTCCGCGGCATCACGCAATACTACGCCTATGTCGAGGAGAAGCAAAAGGTCCACTGTCTCAACACGCTCTTCTCCAAGCTCCAGATCAACCAGTCCATCATCTTCTGCAACTCCACCAACCGCGTCGAGCTCCTCGCCAAGAAGATCACCGAGCTCGGCTACTCGTGCTTCTACAGCCACGCCAAGATGGCTCAGCAGGCCCGTAACCGTGTCTTCCACGACTTCCGCAACGGTGTCTGCCGCAACCTCGTCTGCTCGGACCTTCTCACCCGTGGTATTGACATCCAGGCCGTGAACGTCGTCATCAACTTCGACTTCCCCAAGAACGCTGAGACCTACCTTCATCGTATTGGTCGCTCCGGCCGGTACGGTCACCTGGGTCTGGCCATCAACCTGATCAACTGGGACGATCGCTTCAACCTGTACAACATCGAGCGCGACCTTGGCACCGAGATCCAGCCGATTCCCCACACCATCGACAAGAGCCTGTACGTGTACGAGAATCCCGAGTCGATTCCGCGGCCCATCTCCAACTTCAAGGTGGCCTCGCCCCAGCCGCCACAGCTGCAACAGCAGCAGCCGCAGGGCCCGCCGCCCCCGGAAGGCCAGTCTCCTGCGCTGCAGCAGAGACCTATTGTTCCCGGCCAAGGAGACTGGCAGGGACAGAACCTTCGCCAGAATGGTTCGGGTGCCCCTGGGCCCCAAGGCCGTGGAGGGTATCAGGGCACCCGCGGGCCTTCCGGTGGCCACCGCGGTGGACGTGGCCGTGGCTTCCAGGGACAGCCGGGGCGCCAGAACTTCGGCGGCCAGGGCCAGCGTGGCGGCCGACCGCAAGGTCTCGGCCAACCTCCCGTGCCTGGCCAGCAATCATAACTTTCTAACGCTCTCGGGGTGTTAGGGAGGGTGATGCCATGAGTATGAGGTTATGTTTCTTTTGGATTGTACATATTTGTTCTCTTTTTCTCCGCACATCCCTTGCGACAACTCTCTCGGCCGACAAGGAGCAGTCCGGCCACCCCAGTCCCCTCGGCTTCGACCTCCGAGCACCTTTCTCATCGACTTTCAATCACCGGAAACATCTTTCCGAGACGCTTCGGCAGGCCAGCCTGCCCCACCAGCACATCGTCGATTGTATCATACAACTAATTTCCCTACGGCTTCTGCCTCACCCACGACGACTTCTCCTTGATGAACAAACAATCGATATCCGCTTTTCGGCATCACACGACCACACTAGACGACGAACCTTCTTTTTCAACAGGACGTGTTCTCGCACCCTTCTCTCCTCGGCGGATGCCACGACTTTCGATGCCACGACTTTCGATGCCACGACTTTCTACCTTTGTGCTGCGCCGGACTCCTTGTGGGCGCTCTTCACAAATGCGCGCTGTTTCGGCAGGACTTTAATACCTGCCGCGCAATACGACAGCATTCACGGGTTGGATGGTTTGCTGGGCGCCTCTGGGACTTTTCCTCTTCACCCTTACCACAGGCACGGGAACGAAATGACGGGCGGGTTTGGCGCGGTCAGGAGCCTCGCGGGAGGCTTGAGTGGACGGACGGGTTTCCTTCAACAACCGGCGGGCGGGGTGTTCTGAGGGTCGGAGATCATATAAACGGCGTTTTTGCGGTGTTGGGCTTTCGGCATGGGGGATTTGTTTGCGGGATTTACCGGGTATTTTTTCTCTTCCTGCTTCTGGTCGTGGCTGGCGCATGGACGGACGGGAAAGAAGGGGCACGGTTACGTCGCTTTTCTTTTCTGGGTCTTTTCTAAGGCTGCTGCGTCTGCTGCGCGAGGCGTTGGTGGGGCTTCGGCTAGTTTGGGTGCTGGAGCGGGGAGGGCGGAAGGAGGATGGAGACGGGTTCGGGTGACGAAAGGGAATGAAGGAGGAGGGTTATGCGGGCTTAGGCGGTTGGGCCTGGATGAATGGTAGGGTGACGGCCGGTTTCTGCATAGGCTCATGGTGGATGGGTGCGGCGGTTCGGTTGATATCCCGGGATGACGGACGAGGGGTGGTAGGAGGGGATGGATGGACGAGAAGGACGTGAGACGGAAACGCAACAATGGTGGCGTGCGGTGGCCCAGCGGTCGAGGACCTGCCGCCACTGCGATGCTTTGTCCCCCTGGACGGAGCAAGCCACAAATTACTCAACAAACGACGACCAACAACAACGGCAGCGGCCCCGGGTTTGCCTCCCCGTCTTAGCCTTTGCCCGGCGGACGGCATGAGCGCGGACTGCGACGGCGCTGCCACACGACATGGACTTTTTTGGAACCCGGCACTGCATCATGGATGTGTCGGGGCAGACCAGACCTTACGACATCAAAACACATCACACCACCCTGTTTTCCTCGCTATCCCTGCGTCAATTTCTCTGCTCTTTAGACTGGCAACTCTTGTCTGAAGGCAGCATGGCGGGATGCGAGAGACGGGGATGATGTCCAACAAAAAATCACTAAAAAAACTTTTTTTTTTTCGAGAGGGAGACTGCCATGGAGGGACTCAACTCAACAAACGGCCTTGCGGACTGGGCAAGTCGGTTCTGGCCTTGCTGGGTGTGTCTTGTGAGACATGTCTGGGAAGGCTGGGAATGCACGAGGCTTGGTGGGGGTTGCGGTTGAGAGGATCCTTTCGGACTAGGTAGATAGCTGGTCTTAATGAGCGCTGTCTGTTCTCCCTCTTGATCTTTGACTTGGTGTGTTGGATGGGTTGTGATGGTGTTGTGTCTGTTGTGCTTGTGAACTTGTCTGCTGAGTAGGCTCGTGGTGAAAAGGGTGAGATGGTGGTGGGATGTGATAGCCGACAAGTGCAAGGCATCCCCTGGCATCGAGCCGCTGGTGAACTGCTCGCGAGGGCACCCCGTTCCATGGAGGCACCCCCCCGCCGGCGTGAACTGTCTAACTGGTGGAGTCGCGCTGTGGGCAGTGGACAGTCCTTGATGCCCCATCACCATCTCCACCCACCGTCCGTCCGTCGTCTGCTTGCCCCTGTCTCCGCGAGCTCTCAGACAACCTAGACTCCGCAGCGGAGCCACAACAATAAGGTCGAATGGTGTAGTTGGTTATCACGTCAGTCTAACACACTGAAGGTCTCCAGTTCGAGCCTGGATTTGATCATTGCTTTGCTTTTGCTGCTGCTGCTGAGATGGTGGGATAATTTTGTTTTTGGTGGCGGGGGTGGTGTTCTTCTTTGGCGGCTTGACGATACGTAAGAAAACGATACAATTCCTGCTGTGAATCAAAGAAATGAGAATGATACTCGCCTCTGAGCTTCTTGGCCCTTGCCAGCTCTAGGAGACGCAACCGATGCTAGGTCGAAGTCTCATGGACTCCGCCGTCGAAAGGGGAGCTGAGGTTGCAGCTGAGCAAGCAAATGTCAGAGTATAGACCACTCAACCAAACAGAAATTGGCCCTGTATTGTTCTAAAGCGGTCCAGTGTTGTCTCTTAAGTTCTAATGCAGCTATTTACCTGAATGTACCTAGCTTGTGCATGTCTGGTGTGAGCATGCTCCTCATGAGCCATCCGGTCAACAGGGTTTTCAGGGGGTAACCCTAACCCTTGAGGTTGTGTGGTCAAGAAAAGGGGAATGTTTTGGGTGTGTTTGGAACCAGGCGGGAAGCGTCTTGGGGTTCTTGGCGTTGTTGTTCTAGATTTCCGCTCTGATGTCGTGGTAACTCTTCCTCAACCGTTTAAGCTTGACATCTTCTTCCAGGCAGACGGCGATGCATCTCCTCATCAGCATTCTGGCGGGGCTGGCCCTGCATTTTGTGACGGCAGCAGACGCATTGCCGCATCTTGGACTCGGCAGGGTATGTATTGGGAATGGTGGTTTTTGCTGCGAGATTGGCTGACACCAGGCGTGAACAAGCCCGTGGGAGACCGCTCTGTTGCACGTGGCACCCCCGAGCAACACCTACAACATCGATCCAGTGCCGGCCGGATTGTGATAGGAGGCCATGGAGTGGTCATGCTCCCCGACAGCCCAGCGGTAAAGGTGGAGGATGGGCAAGAAAGTCGGAGGATAGTGGTCGGAGGGTCGGCATATCGGGTCATCGCGGGGGTCGATACGACTATTGACGGGGTGCCAGTGGGAGAGTATGCTTCTGATGAGAGCGGACAAGGCTTGGGGGACCCTGAGCTGAGCGCCGGACAGGCGGCAGCAATTGCATTTGCGAAGGCGGCGGAGAGACTACAGCGGGAGGGCGTGTAGGAGTTTAGGCCTCGATTTGGGCATCAGAGGGAGAATAGCCCGCCTTTGTGGGCGTCTCAATCACCGGTATGACTTAAAGCCGTGCTAAATTATCATGCTATTGACCCCTTGTCCTCTAAGTTCTGGCCTCGTTCGCTAGGTTCTGCAACAACTACCTCACTGCGGCACACTCGGCCCCAACGCCTTCCAAAAGTCACAGCGCTTCCCGCGGTTCAACTCCCACGTGTACGCGTTGGCCTGCGTGAAGCTATTCTTTAGTCCAGGATCCATGTACTGCGTCACCGGCGCGGCGCCGAACACGGTCTGGTACGGTACCCCGCCCGTCTGGTTGAGGTTGATCAACTGAGGATTCACGTCAGTCCATGCCGGCCATCTGCTTGCTGGATTTAGTGCGGACGACGCGGCACTCGGGATGTTGATGGACGGGTTGTTTTGCGTGATGAAGTTGCCCCAGATTTCTGCGTTGTCAGCATCGATGATGATATGAGAGGACCAGTCAGCCAACGAAGTACGTACTTCGGATTGCCTGCGTGAACAGCGGCCCCTGATTCGGAGTTGCAGGGCCGACGTAAGCCGTCACATCAGCGCGATGTGCCGCAAAGGGAATCGAGTATTGGTAGTGGTAGGCCGTCTTTCCTGGGCCCGTAAATGCTGTCGCCAGCCAGTAGCTGGGGCAGACAAATGTTGCTTCGGCAAGGATGTTCTGTCTTGTATTAGCTTGGGACAGCGCCGGTTTGTAGAGGTGTCTTACATTGGCGCGCTGCTGTTGGCCAGTGGCAACTTGGCTGACGTTGATGGCATAAGGAGGCCCGTAGCCGTTGGTCTCGATCTTGATGGTTTGAGGATCAACAGGCGTACTGGGACTGGGGTATGCGGCAAGAATCTGTTGGATCTGGGCGTCGGAGAGATTGGGGAATTCCAGGTGCAGCCAGGCAATCAGGTCGTCGAGGGTGACGATGGTTGCTGGGACAAAGAGCGGACCCTCGTTGGCGTTGTTCTTGTAAGTTGTGTCAGCGGGTGCTTCGGTTGAAAATGGAATGTCCGAAGGCTTTCTGAGATAGGGCCCAGTTGAGAGCAACTTACAGAAACCAAGAGTCGGCGGCCGTTCACTTGCTTCTGGTTCAGCTGCACACTGGGCAATCCGGTGAGAAAGGTGCCATCCGTCACAGGCAAGAAGGCCCTGGGTTGTTAGCGTCGAGTACATGTACCGTTCCGATACCGAGAAGACCTACCACGTCGCATACGTCCCCGACGAGGAGACGTTAGAACCTGCGTACTGCAGGGTAAGAGAGTCCTTTGATGTTAAGCAGCTAAACACTTCGCCAGACGAACCGCACCCGGCCTTTGCTGCAAAGTCATAGTATCGTTGCGTCGGCCGAGCAGCATTGTAGTTGTCTTGGCCGGGATCATAGGGCGACGCGGCAATGCCCTGCACCCGAGTAAGTCGTCAGTTCTGCTGCTGGTGTGTAGACACTGGGAGGGACCTACGTTTTGCCAGGTCTTGGATCCGAGGGCCCCGTGAGAAGAAATGGCGTGCAACATGACGGAGCCCGCGCCGGCGGACTCGCCGGCAATGGTCACCTTGGTGGCATCTCCACCAAACTTGGAGATGTGCGTCTGCACCCAGTCAAAGGCGAAAGCTTGGTCAAGGAGTCCCGCGTTGACAACGCCTTTGTTCTTGACCTCTGCGGATGAGAGGAAACCAAATGCCCCCAACTGTGGCGTGAGGAATTCAGGTCAGCAAGGACTTCGCTCGGAAACTGGACGTAACCATCTGAAACCCGGGGTAAGGACCACTAACACGGTACTGGATGGAAACGACCAAAAAGCCATTGTTGTTTGCGTTGAGGATTTCTGCCATGTCCTGGGTGCCGTCCTGTAAGCCGTAGCCGCCGGGGTGAATCCAGATCATGACCGGGACGGATTTCCCACGGGGTACCACCGGGGCGTAGACGTTGAGGAAGAGACAGTCCTCGTCGCCAGGGTTGAACTTTGCCGTCGGCACCGACGGAGGCGACTGCGGGCATTTCGGGCCAAACGTAGTGGCCTGGACTACCGCTCTGTTAATCGCAGGCGGTTTGGGAGCCTGCCATCGGTTGGCCCCGGCTGTTGAGGCGGCGAAGCGTATCCTTCGAAGGTTAGCGGGCGTGGTCTTTCGGTCTCGCGTGTTTCAAGACGTGATGGTACTAAGTTACCCTTTCCACACGTTCAATTGGGTCGTCGAATTGTAGACGCCATTGTAAACGCCGTAGCCTACGTCAACAAGCAACGACGCCGCGCTTGACGATGTCGTATCGGCTGCGGCGAGAACGGCACAGGCCGCGAAAGCGAACACTCCCCTCAGTCCCATGGCGGAGACGATCTGACGGGATTGGATCGACAGGAATGGAGGAGGGACGGAAAAGCCAGGCGAGAATTCAACGGGATGGTGAACCAACGTCCGCAAGCAGGTGTCCCCTCATCTATACCGCCATGTGGAGGATGCAATACGCCGCGGGACTGGTTACTCCCACAGCAGACCCCCATGGCATCCCGTCGCCCGCACGCCCAACAGCGTTCCCTTCAAGCGGTTCTCATTCGGTACCAGGAATTACCCCTGAACGTCCCCTGGAACGGACCGGGTTTGTGCAGTAGAGCAGCAGTAGGACAGCACGATAGCAGCATCTTTCCTGGAATCCAAATCACTAACCCCCTTTAGCAGTCGTAGGCTGTGACTGGGCGGGGTAGTCTACATATATTGGGGCTTTCCGCGGCTTCTCCGCTGCTTCGAGAGGGAACTTTAATGCATGCAGAGGGGCGGGGAGTCGCCATTTCTGCAGCCAAGCCCGGAGATGCAAGTTCTCCCGGGTTTGGTAAAGCACAGGCAAGGGATGTCACATTACTAAATTATCCCTACCCTGGGATGCAACATGGTTCCAACAAGACTCGCACAACCGGATGAAAGCCCATGTTGATTGTCCAATTTTCCACCATGTCCTACCCCTGCCCTGGAGAAGTCCCATCCCACAATTCGCATTGCTCGCTATCCAGGAGGAACATCGGGTGTTAAACGTCCACGGTGACTCTGGAAACTTGAGACATGACTTGCGGTAACTAGGTAACTGACATTAAAATCACAAAAACCTCACTTCACCCCCCCTGACCCTCCCCTTTCCAAATCCGCCCGAACAACCCGACTCACCACCGTCTTCTGCCCCTCCCCCCTTACCCAACTCTCCCCACTCAGCCCGCTCGGCGTCGTCGAGCTGCTGCGATGATGCTGCAGCGCAATCTCCACCGCCGACGAGGCATGCGACGGACAGCTGCGGAACGCAGAGGCCGGCCCAAGGTAGACGCCGTGCGAGGAGCCGGACGAATGCACCTGCGGCCCTCCGGGCTGCCGGCCGAAGCGGAGGAAGCGGTAGATGGAGCGTGAGAGGGCGATGTTGGCTGCGATTATGCCGATGAAGAGCTCGAGGGAGGACCAGAGGGAGGCGACTGCGTAGGTGTCTGGGTGACGGTGTGGAAGTGGTCAGCTGCCGGTATGGCTTGGCTTGAATGGAGAGTGAGACTTACAGCTCATGTCGTCGGTTTGGAATCGGAGGGATAGGGCGCGTGCCACGCCGAACCCGGTTGCCCTGGCTGAGTTAGTTCTAGGTTGAGGGTGGCGCGACGATGTGCACGTACAAGAGTCCCATGGACATGAGTCCGCTGATTAATATCTTGGTCTGGAGAGGTATTCGCACTTTCCACACAGCGACGAGAGGGAGCAAGGAGCATAGGAGATCCGTCACAAGATTGTACGCTGCCGTTCGTTAGACCAACTCCCGAGACCTGGTGCGGCGACTTACAGATGGTAAAGTAGAAGGCGTCAATGCGGATCATGGGGTTCCAGCACACGCCGCCCGTCCCGGTCCAGTAAGTCTCGACCGGGGAGCATTCCGCCAGCAGAATGATGATGCAGCCAAAGTTTGCCACAAACAGGCCGACCATGACGGTGCGCAGCAGGATCTTGAGGCCTCGGGTGTCCTTGATGCGCAGAAGCAGGAGGCAGATGGAGACCTTGAGCAGGCAGGACGAGGCGAAGAGGAGGATCTGGGTGTACCAGCCCAGCATGTTGTTGTAGATGTAGTCCTCTTTGCTGACATAGACCTGATGCCGGCCGTTGCCATGCTGGGTCTGGACGCCCTGGATCGCTGTCCGGGCGACTGCTAGGACGGCCGTGATGGCGATGGTGTAGTCGTCCCAGCCCAGCGCCCGGAGAGACCATCGCGTGTACAACCGCAGCGAGGTTGTGATGAGGATCAGGACGGTCAGACTGACCGTGACGGCCACGATGGCCGGTCCGACGCTCTCATCGGGGGGTGGCGGCTGTTGAGGAGCGCCGCTCGCCATGGGGGATGTGCTGGACAAGCTGGACACTGGCTACTGCTAGCGCTGCCATGAGGGGAAAAGAACCCGTTGGAAGCGCCGTTGTGCTAATTAAGGGTTCCGCCGCGCTGGGACAGCATCCAGATGATCCGTACGGCGAGTCGTCGAGTGGGTGGGCTGAGGGACACTGGTACAGAACCGCTGGATGTCAGGGTTCCATCCTGCGTTACCGCCGGGAAAATGATGAAAAGCTTCTTTTTTGGGCCCCGCGCAGACGCGGTAGCGACCCAACCTTTGGGTTGTTGCCAGGATCTAGCGACATCCCGCGCCAGCCCGCACCAACCCGCGTCACCGGGAATTCCGAGGCCGATCCGGGCCTTGGCTGCGCCCATCATTGGGTCGGTTCGCCTGGGGGATCGTCAAGAGGGCCGCAAGACCGGGGTCTTATTTGCCGGCCAGTCGCAACTGTTCAACAATCTCGGTTCCAACGTGCTGCCAAGTCACAATCCGAGCGCGAGTGGCTGAGACTCGCCGTCATGCAGTGTCTGAGCGCGGGGCTGAACGACGATCATGCCTGGTTACGGCCCAGGGGACAGAGTCAGGATTCAGGATTCATCGTTAAACAGCCAGAACCAGCCGTATCAAAGCGTATACATCTCATCTTTTTATCAACTCTTGGACTTCTTCCATCCCTTTCCCCTTGTCCTCGGGCCCCTTTTCTTCACCAAAACGATGCCGACTACAAATTCAGGACATGTCAAATCATCAACAAACAGATCAAGGAAACGGTTAAGTCTGCTGGTTCGGGGCAACAAGGCGTGGTTCAGGATATCACCGGTCTGAGAATCACAGGCAGGCCAAAGTGCCACGTCGCCTACTGCCATATCACTCTGCCCCCTTTCCACTTGGCGCAAACAGCACGTACCGCCCAACGCGGCCCTCGTCCCCGGCAACCCGGAAAGCTTCTTCCCACTCCTCAAGCCCAAAGACCCCTAGACACTTCACCCCAGTCCCCTCTCCCAGCTTCAGAATGCCCGTCTCCACCAACCGTATCACCTCGTCAACCTGCCCAGGCGTAAACATCCAACTCCCTTGCAGCCTCAACCCCTTGACCATGATCTGATAGTACGGGAATCCAACATCCCCCGCCGCACCACCCATCAAGCTCATCCTCCCACCCGCCCTCAACGCCGCAATGCCCGCCTTGATATGTGGACTCTTGGACGCATTCGGCGGCGACATGTCAAAGTAGACGTCCACCGCCCCCTCCCGAGCTCCCAGTTCCCTCGCTGCCTTCTTGACCCCGTCCAGATTCCCTTCGACATCCCCTGCCATACCCAACCCCGTTACCTTCCCCTGAGGATAACCCTTCCGCGCCCCCTCAACCAACTCCTCCAGCACACTCTCATTCCTCCCCATCGCAATCACCCTCGCCCCCAGCGCCAGCGCCACATGCACCGCCGCCCCGCCAAACGACCCCGTCGCCGGCGCAACAAGCACCACCTCCCCGGGTCGCACATCCACGTCCCTCAGCCCGCCATACACAATCATCAACGACATCAAATACCCCAAATCATCCACCCCATACCCCAAACTTCCCTCTCCCAACAAAACCCCCTCATCCAGAACATGCACATCCCCCCCCGGCACCCTCACAACCTCCCCCCAGCTCCCATCCCGCCACTCCCCCTCCGCCA
>FTCU01001598.1_pt1 | contig 11649 bp, 17 predicted proteins | sample 1639521 | NCBI WGS metagenome assembly FTCU01 (sample SAMEA3914864, study PRJEB12502) | metagenome | biome: forest; material: soil | place: USA | collected 2012-03-12 | depth 0.3 m
CCACTCGAGTGGTCAAGCGGCTTTGGGAGGGGGTCAACGGGTGGAATCAACAACCGAAATGGTCGCGGGTTCGACTCCCCACCAGCGAAGTAAAATCTTTCTTTAAAAAATTATAAAAAGAGGATTTTCGTACCCGACTACCCTCATCCGACCGGCGGATGGGGCTAGTCGGCGAGCTTTTTGCTTTAGTATTATGACCAACATAGTGAGGGATTCCTGCAAGTGTGCTCTTATTCAAGCCTACAGGCGGTGCTATATGCTGTATTCTCGGATCGTTTATGGTAAGGGATGTGGTGTCTGGGCAGCAACTTCGAGTTAATACAGTGAATGGAGCTTCTTGAGCTCAGAGGTACAGCTGATGCTTGGCTCATGAGGGTTTGTTTCAATCCCTCGCTTACCTTGTCAGGAGTGAAAGATCTCGGGGGTAAGCGTCAAGGAGCTGCCAACGACGTGGCCGTTGGATGGACTCTTTGTACCTACCTTGACCAAACAACGTTGGCAACACATTTGTATCCGGTCTCGAGCGTTTTGCCCAGAGATTTCACAATCCCAACTTTTCTAGCACACGTGGCCTTCTCAAGCTCTCTCATTTACAGATATTTAACAACTTGGGCAACTATCCGGAGATCAGTGAAGCCTTAGTTGTCCCACACGTCGACTGTCTTACTCTGGGCTTCTTGCTCGAAGCACAGAAGATTGCTGACTGGCGGTTCGTTCGAGTACCGACGGTCACTTGTTTGCATTGTGTCTAGATCTGTAGGTTGCGTTTGATAGTGAGCTGGCAGAAGCGGCATTAGTCTGGTTAAGAGGGGGTGCAGCTCATGCAAGCCCAGTCGAGGAGAGCGTTAGGAGTATTCTGTATATAGGGATGACTTCACTTTGCGAAGCGAATAAAAGAGCACTGACTACTTGACGACTTTCCGGGTTGGTCTGAGCTGGTAGTGTTTGTTGCTGAGGAGCTTAGAGGATTGTTTGCTTGGGTGTTTCATGTCTGAGTGTGGCTGGCTGCTGAGGGAGATGAGGTGGAGGGAGGTGGGGGTTGTTGGCTTGGGTGTTTCATCTTTGGCGATATAGAATATTGCGGCGCGTAATTGCTGAGGGAGAGGGAGAGCCTGAAGATCGTGGGGGTTGCTGACTTGGTGTTTCTTCTGTGGTGGCAAGTGGCTGCTGAGGGAGGGCGTGGGGGTCAGGGAGAGAGTGTCCCCCTTCAAATCTCCTCCCATCACCCCTTAGTTTGTTTCTTCTTGCACGCCAACAGCCTGGCCTCAACGCCGGCGTCGTAAGCAAACACGTCAGAATGGCAATTCATGCGGTCGAGAAACCGTCTCGTGGCTCCTGCTCCGATGATGATGGTCTGGGAGAGAGGCGTGTGGTCCGAGCTTGAATCTAATTGGCCGGCAGACACACAAACAATCCCGAGGTGAACCTTCGGTGTCTCTCTTGGTAAAGCTCCGGTCCAAGTCAAGGCTCGGTGACTCCAACCCATGCCCGTGAGACAGCTAGAAAACAGGCCGAGCCCTCGACCGGACAATGGGGAACAGACTCGCCGCCACGTGCTCTTCTCAGATCTCACACCTCTCCCACCGATCTGACGACGTGGGTCAAACGCGGCAATCTCTCGACCGAGTCCTGTGCAGCAACGCGGTATCTCGCGTCTCTCGCGTCTCGGATGGCGGAAAGAAAGGGAGGTGTTCGACGACATCTCGGCACATGGGGCCATATCTGCATCCTGATCCGAGTCAGGAGCAAGCCCGAAGCAGTGGGCACTCCCGAGCTCCGAGGCCGGGTACCCCACGCGGGCGGTCGTACGAGCTCCAAACGGATGGTGCAGAGTCCCGAACAACGACTGCCTATCTCCAAGTCAGCAGGCCTTGTCGGCGACCCAGCAGGAGGAGCAGGCTCCTGCCGTCTTCAGCATGATCTTCGAATCCTCCGCATACCACGTAGAAGCCAAGAGGGCGAGAGGTCTCGTGCGTGCCAAGTCCCTGTCACGTTCATAGATACTGCCGGCCCGCAGGCGAGACAGTTGCTGCACAGGGCATCAGGTGTGCCGTGCCTCGGCGCGTTTGCTGCGTGTGCCGTGCGGTTGACTGCTTTGAGTTGCCGTCTTAAGAGCAGGTCATACACGCCAACACGACGTCGGCTTGGTGGCTGTCGAGCACGCCTCTGGGCTGTGTGCTGCAAAGGATGCAGGTTGGGAGGGAGCAGTCCTCCACCACCCCCCAACCCCCGAAATGGGCCCATGCCGGTATCCAGTTTGTACGGGGACCCGGACATGGTGTGCTTGATACCCCGCCACGAGCCCCGCGGGAGGTATCCGATACCCTGGGCGACAGAGGGTCGCCGAGCTGCGGCCTCCTCGCCTCTGCAGGGCACACATGTCGGGGTGACGGTTGCGACTGGAGGCGACGCAGGCAGAGAATTGCATAGCTACAAGCCTGCTGCCCATGTCAATAAGACTGATATGTGCTTGGCCTGTCAAGGCTACCGTGCCGGTGGCCGGCCTCGCCCCTCGAGGACTCGACGCCTGCCGAGGCATTCGACGTTTCCAAAGGCCGGTCGGCTGGTGTTTGTTCGTGCCGCGACCCTGCAGGGATTTAGGAATACTCCGCGCCGGTCGAGGCCAGAAGGATTTGGTCGCAGGAGCTGGCCGCGTGCAAGTGCTGCCCCAACGCAGCGGGTCGGCACCGGCACCAGCACCCGGACCCGCCGTCAAGCCTCTCGACCACACAACCGCGCAAGCTCGCAGCCATACAGAAGACACCACACACCACACAGCTGGCTGGTTTAGCCACAGTGCCGCGGAGTTGGCTGCGATGTGAGGAGGTGCTTGTGCTCGACGCCGCCCGCCGTCCGCCGTCCGCCCGAGCGATTAGCCTTCTTGCCTGGTCGGATCGCCAGCGCGGATCCCCGACAAGCCAGTGGCCGGCTCTTTGCCGGGCGTCCGGAGAAGCTTGGGGCTGGCGGTGGTGAAGGTGTGGTGATCTGGCGACTGGGGATTGGGGATTGCGATTGGGGCTCGCAGAGAGGCTGCACTGCACCGGGTGGGAAGCGAGCGAGTCCCGCCGCATGGATGGTGCGTCTGTCTACTTGGTACGGTGGGTTTCCATGGGACTGATGGGAAGGGAAAAGAAAGTCAGCGGCACGAATTGCGGGGAATGTCGTCTCATCCAGGCCCCGTTTTGTCTTATCCAGACCTCATCCGGTCGCCGCCGCGTCGAGACTCGACGTTAGCTAGCGGACCAGATCTAGCCGGGTCACAGGCAAGGCAAGGCGAGGCCTGGCTGGGGACGACTTCCAGGTTCCCACCGCCGAGTGTGCAAAGCACAGAACATAACAGAAAAACAGAGGGTCAGAGTCCTCGGCTCGACATCGTCTGTGTGAGTGGTGCGTGCACTGCTTTTTGGTGGGCAACAGGCTGCCTGCCTGCACCCAGGCGCACCCAGACGGGAAGCCAGCAGCAAGCAATCGCGGGGCCAAGCCGTGCGAAAAAGGGATTGGCTGGCGCGTTTGATGCCGGTCTGGCCTGGTCTTGGTCGGACCGCTCGCCTTGTGGCAAGTCCCGCCGTCCGCAACAAACGCCCTCGCACCTGCAGCCAACGAGGATGGGGGGACGGGGCAGGAGGCAGAAGTGCAGGTGGGAGGTCCTGGAACTGCCCTCGCTGCTCTTTGGCTGCTTTGGCGCGGGGCACGAGATGCTGCTGCTGGTGCTGCTTGCTGTTGCTTGATGCTGTCCATCGATTTAGCTGCCCGGTGGCATTGGGTCTGGTCTGGTCTCCTTTAAAACCAAGCAACCAACCCAGGATGTTGCTGCAACCCCAGGGCCTCGTCTCCCCGACTCCCCGTCTGCCACCCTCGAGCCACCCACACCAGCACCCACACACCCACCCCCCGTTCTCCCTCTCACCCAGGTTCCCGGCCAAAAAGCATGAAAAGCTAGAGCACCTGCACTCGACTCGTCGTCCTCGCACCCAGCCAGCTCCGATCCATCGGCTGCCCGTGCATCCTCGGCTCTCCCAGACAACCTGGAACTTGGTCCTCTGCTTTTCTCCGTCTCTCTGCTCCGCTGTCTGAGCTGTCTGTGTCCCTCGTCCGAGTCGTCCCTCGCAGCAGGCCCCGCCATCTCAGACGCACTCCCGACGCTTCCCCGTGCCCAGCCAAGCAAAGCAGCACCGCGAGCTACGCACATCCCTACCGCACCAGCGAAACCCGCCCTCCCTAGCTTAGAAAGACCCCAAAGCCACCCACTCCGGCCAATACTTCCAGCATTGCTCCACCGCTCTCCATTGCGACTTTGCGAGAGGCTGCTTGTGCACTCCACCGCTCCCCTCAACCGCCCAAGGTACCTGGTCACCCTGGCTGCTGTGTCGTCGCTGTCCCTCCTTTCCCGCTTGCAGCAGCAGCGAGTCCCAGCATTCCCACCGAACACCGACATCTCGCCGCCCGCCGAGAGAAGAGCCCCCCGTTGCATTCCGCCCTTTTTCGCTGCTGTACACGAGCCCGAGCCGACGTGAGCAACGCCGTCGATCTGCCTCGTCATCGCCTCGCTGTCACGCTTTATTTTTGGTGCTGCACATCAAGGCCCCTCCTCGGCTGATCCTAGCTCCCCTCCCCGAAGCTCGGTGCCACCACCTCCTCGCTCCCAAATCCCCCCCGTCCGATAACCGCAAAGACCAACCACCCCGCGAGACTCACCACCGGTTGACGCAATCCGACAAAACAATAAAGAACAGCCAAGATGGCAGGCAAGATGGTGCTGTACAAATTGGTGGTGTTGGGAGACGGTGGTGTAGGCAAGACGGCCCTCACAATCCAACTCTGCCTGCAACACTTTGTTGAAACGGTACGCGCGCCTTCGCCTTCGTCATCCCCCCCCCCCCCCACCCCTTTCTTGACAATGTCGTCTCCCCGCTGCGACAATGCCTTTGCACACCTGCACAGCTCGCTGACGGACCATCTCCACAGTACGACCCCACCATTGAGGACTCGTACCGGAAACAGGCCGTGATAGACAACCAGGCGTGCATGCTCGAGGTGCTCGACACAGCCGGCCAGGAGGAGTACACAGCGCTGCGGGACCAGTGGATCCGCGACGGCGAGGGCTTCGTCCTCGTCTACAGCATCTCGTCCCGGTCGTCCTTTACGCGCATCAAGCGGTTCCACCACCAGATCCAGAGGGTCAAGGAGTCGACGGCGTCGTCACCGTCGTACCCAGGCTCGCCCATCTCGGCCGTCAACCCCTCGGCGCCCGTCCCCATCATGCTCGTCGGCAACAAGAGCGACCGCATCGCCGAGCGCGAAGTGTCGACCCAGGAAGGACACGCCCTGGCCCGCGAGCTGGGCTGCGAATTCGTCGAGGCCTCGGCCAAGAACTACATTAACGTCGACAAGGCCTTCTACGACGTGGTCAGGATCCTCCGGAGGCAACGACAAGCCTCTTCCCAACCGCTGTCGCCCACGGGCAGCAGCAAGTACGAATCAAGGAGGACAGACTCCAACGTCCAGTCGGAAAAGGGCCGGTACCGTCGAGACCGCGAGCGCCGCGGCCGAGGGTGTGTCATATTATGAGCGGCGACGCCATGCTCTTCGTCGCGCCGCTCCTCTTGTCCGACCTCCCCAGCGACACAGAAAACTCTGCAACAACCCACGCCGGACCCAAACTGCGCGGCGACCATTTCTTCACATCTTTTGCAATGTTCCACCTACGTTGACTTCTTGCCCATATCCACACCTTTTTCTTTTCCCCCCTTGGACCACCAGACACATAACCGATTCTCCCGTCCGGCGAATGGCGCATGAACCAAAAGAGGGCATCACTGGGGCGTAAATATCCACACGACTCCCCATGTCTTGGGGAGGGCTGCTCTTCTTTATTTTTTTCTTTGACGGAACTTCTTCTTTTTTGGATTTTTTTTGGGTTTGGTTTGGCTTGGTTTGCAGATGCCTGGCAACTTTCGAGATCGGAAGGGCGGTCCACACGGGGGGTTGAGAAGAGAGAATTGTCCAACCAGAATGAGGTGGTTCATTGGGTGTTGCAGATGGGTCTTTGGGATGCGAAGCCCGCGGGGTAGAGAGAGAGGCACACACAGAACGGGACACAGGCTAGGATGAAGGAGACCCGGCCATGAGGCAGCAACAGGATGAGGGCGTTCCCCTGGAGTTTTTTTTGGTCTGCTCGCCTACTGTATCCTATCGACCTACTTTTATGGAGTTGCCCAGGAAAGACTCTGCCCAAACACCAGAAAAGGAGGTTGTCGTCGAGAGGTACCACACCACCTGGACAAATAAATAGAAAAAAAAAAAACACCTGAAAACCAAAACATCATGTGCCCCACACACACCTCACCTCACCTCACGTCACAAGAATCCATGGTGTTTCGTCCATTTTTTCGCCTGCCTTTGCCAACCTCGTAGGTAGGTACAGGGCAGGGGTTTTCTCGCGAGGTTGGCACGCAGCACGCATGAATCTGACACCAGAGATTCCACCCAGATACTTGGGTGCGCCTGCAGTAGCGCCCTTTTTTGTCTCTCTCTTTCGGTTCGAAACGAAACGAAAAGAACCCAAGGCCTGCCGTGGACCAATCGCCTCGCGCTGAGGTGGCTACTGTACTGTGCCTTTTGATGGGTTGGTTGTTGGACTATTATTCCGCCGGCTAGGCTGGCTGCGCCTTTACTGTACCTACCCTGAGCTACCGTATGTACGTACCATGTATGTAGGTGTGCGTTGTCATACGGGATGGATTAGTTCGAGTATGGGTAGTGCAAGCGAACAGCGTGGTGTTGCTTCCCGTGGGTGTGGTCTTCTTGCCTGGTTCCCCGGGTGGGGTTTATCTGATGGTGGTGGTGGGTGGGGGCTTGGACTGGACTGGCATGGCATGGCATGGCATGGCATGGGAGGCATGGGAGGCATGTGGTTGACAGGGCATGGAGGGGCCTGTCTGCTGGTCTGGTGGTCTGTCTTTTTGGGGTTTATCTTCCAGGTTGGTTTGGGGGGGGGGTTGTGCGGGGTTTTGGGGGGGTTGTTTTTGGGGGGGAGGGTTTTCTGTTACTGAGGATGGGATGTTCTTGTTCTGGGAGATTCGTGGATGCGCTTTTTGGGTGTGTCAGGTGCGGGTGAAGCGATGTGCTCGGTGTGCAGTCTCTGTCGTGGTGCTGTCGCAACGACCCGGACAAGGAGAGAATCTGGACGAACACCCTCCATCACAGCAGCCAAATCCGTCCAGCGGTCCGTCTGCAACAGGAAGTGGCAGGGCAGAGCAGAGAAATTTTTAGTTGCAGGTCTCTGATCCTGCCCCGGGCCAGTCGCGGACGTGGGCGCCCCTCCAATTCCCAGCAGCTGCAGTGGGATTTCGGGGCCGGCCTTGGGGCTCCTCTTAGCGGCAGGTCGACACCCCACTTGGCGCGGGCCTGGGGGGGTGCAAGCTCTGGTGGTGGGGCAGCACCTCAAGTACTCTGCTCTCCTCCCATTCGTGGGCGCCATCTCCGCCCCCTCCGTCCCGGCTTCGATCGCGTCCGCACCTCCCCGCGGGCGGCGGACCACATCGGAATGCACTGGCCACGCGGCGCGCAATGCTCTGGGAGCTTGGGCGGTTTCTGGGTTTTGGTGGGACGAGGGGCTGAGAGCTCGACATCATCTGTTGACGTGACGGTGATGCTGCGGTGCTGTGCGGTGCTGTTTGTTGTCTCGGATGGACTGTTGGCGTCCGGGTTGACTTCCATGATAACTATACGTCACATCTCAAGAGTCAGAGCGGCCTGCTGTTGTTTGCTTCTTCCCGAGTTAAACAGCCTCAAGCTTTTTTGCTCGTGCGCTGCGCGGGGCTTTCCTCAACGGCGGCCTGCTGCAGCCCACGGCCAGCCATCGATCGGCTTCCGGACGGCAGGCCGCAGACGGCAGACCGCAGACGGCAGACCGCAGACGGCAGACCGCAGGCGTCTTGTTTTTTTTTTGTTTTTTTTGGTCTTCCGTCCGAGCACGGGGGGGCACAGTACAGGATGCGTGCTGCATGTATGTGCGTGTGCGCAGCAAATGGCCAGTAATTTTAGCACCTGCCTGCGAGCCTGCCCACACCACATACATATGTATACATGGCACCATGTGGGAGATCCTGGCGGTTATTCTGTCGTCCGGACTTGTCTGTCTCTCTCCCGGCTCGGAGTCGACCAACAAGGCCTCGCTCCCGAGTCTTCCCCATCCGCCGCCTGCCAATGAGCGCCCACCCTCCGTACCCAACGGCCCGGCAGCAGACAGCAGCAGCACGTCCCACTGCAGCAATCACCAACACTCGTCTGTGCTTGGGCTCACCGGTCGACCCCCTCCGGTCTGGTTTGCCTGGTTTGCTGGCGAAACCGGCGAAACCGGCTAATGACCTCGGGGGACCAGAGGCGTCACTCTCTCGCCCTCCATCGGGAGATGGAGGGTCGGCAAGCCGCCGTCAAACCCTCGATCTGGAACGGCAACGGGCCGTTTTTTGTCGGGGGGGGCCCTTGCTGGGCGCAGAATGGCTTGGTCCTGCTCTTAACGCGCAGCAGATAATATCGCTTTGGGGACTGTGTCTGGGGTTGTTGTTTGCCAAACGGGCGAGTCCGGACAGTCAGGGCACTGTGTGCCACCCTCTTTTCGTCAAACCAACACCGTCCAGGCCGACCAGCCGGGTGGGATTTGGCGAGACGGGAAAAGCGGGCTTCGATGCTTCACATCTTCCCCCCTGGTTGATTTTTTTTTATTTTCCGCCAACGGCTTTCCACCGGTTGATCCTCCTCGTCTCTGACGAGCGAGAGACGAGAAAGCTAACGGCCCGGGGGTGCCAGACGAGACTGCTGAACCAACACGTTATTCCAAATCAACACCACCCCTGGGCCGTCTAGCGGGTGTCAATCTGATAAACAACAGTCGTCGCTGGAACCCTTTCACCTTTCGCGATAGCGTTATCCACCCCCGGCCGCCGGCAACGGGGCGGTTCCAGCCGCCGCCCGCCGGTCGCCGCCGGGCTCAAGTTCTCAACAGACAGACACAAAAACATGAACGAACACACACCGCTCGTCCTCCTCGCCCGGGGTATCTCAATCGAGGAGGAGGACCCAGCAAGAAAACCCTTGTCTCGAAAAAGTGCCCGAAAAGACCCTTGTCTCAAAAATGCGATCCAGGGACCCGGTCCGGCCTGGCTTCCGCGGCTCCCCACCACTGCCACCATCGCGCTCGCTGGGAGCGCGCTAAGCCCAACTCGCCCTGAGGCGTGAGACACCAAGCCCAGTCCCAAGCCGCCGGGCTGTTAGCCCTGTTTCCCCCCCTTCACCGCCGCCTGCCTGCCAGGCTGCCCTTGGGTCCCGGCGATCTTGTACCACAGGATGTACCATGTACTATGTAACGAGCAGGCGATGTCTTGGGATCGATTGCATATTCGATAGTTATGTGGGGGACAAAGTGCCGGACGCCACAACGCGAGGAGCGGCTGACGGGCGAGTCTTGTTTCGGCTGTGCCGAGGCGCTGGATACCGGTTGCATATTGGGGCGTCGTTGACGACATGCACGGCGCGCCTTGCGAGGGTCGCACGGCGTCAGGCCGGGCTGTGCGGCCCTGCCCTGGCATGGCTGGCATGGTGGGTGGGCCGCCTCTGTCGCTGTCGGCGGGTCTGGCTTGGGTGGTGGTTTCCTGGATGCTGGTCTCCGGTGTTTTTGATCCGTGGGGGAAGGGCTGTCCTGTCCTCCTGCCTCTCTCTGCGTCGGGGCCCGGAGTTTGATGTTATCCAGGTCCCTTGTTGGGTGGTAGCCGGTCCAGGTCGATCGGGAAGGTGGCTAGGCTGGCAGGAATGGCGTGATAACGCTGCTGGGACCGGTCAACGACGGTGTGGCTGCGCTGGGGGGGCTTGGAAGCGTGACAAGGGCGAAGTCCCCCACGTGCTTTTCCATTGGTGTTTCTTGATGGCGCCTTGGGATCGAACGGTTTTGGGCTTCCTCGTGATATCGGTTTTTTTCTGTGAGACACGAGGCCATCCGGCGTCATGGGTTTGGCGGGGCGGGAGATGGAGATTCCAGCCTCCAAGCTAACCCCCAACTTCCACTCGGAAGGTCGTGTGATGCCATCCCTGGTATCGCGATGCCATACCAACTACGGACGAGGTCTCGAGATACGGATACAGTATCAAGGACAGCAATCGCCTTAGCGTGCTGGGTCACGATCCGAGCCCTCCTCCCCCTCCACTAGCTGCATTTTGTGATTGTCTGTGTGAGGACGGAGGCCCTTCCGTCCACTCAGGCCCCGGACCGTGACACGCCCAACTCGATCCTTCAGCTCTGCTTGGATCCTGTGTCTCGAATGGGATTTGCCTCCAGCAGATGGGAATCGGCCTGAGCCGCGGAGATCTTGACGCCGCGGAACCACTAGTGCTGGGAGGATTCACTTCCGACCGTGCGGTCAGGGTTCGGGCCGCGGCTCTGTGGTTGCGCTAGGGTAGGTGAGTGGTGTAATTTGTAGAGGTGGCTGCCCACCGGGCCGAAGATATCTTGTCCTTTGACTCCTGTTTCTGGTGTTTTGATGAGGCCAATCTCCCCGTCGTGACCAGTGACGACCCGAGGATGGTATCGTACGACAGTCTTGGGATGTGCCGCCGCCACCCTCCGTTCGCCTCAAACAAAAGAAGTCAGATTATGACAGCTAGGTGTCATCGGAGAGGCCAGTGGCTGAGATGGCGGTGGTAGCTCTTCGGACGATCCATTCACGAGCAGTGGCGTGTAGTTCGCTGCCTGTAAAGGAAACTTCCTGACTGATGTCTCGTCGCTGATTGGGTCCTCTGTGTCTTACCTGGCTGCATTCCTCTCGTCAAATCGGAGAGCCGGCCGAGAGACAGATCGAAGGAATTACCTGACCGTGTTCGTAGTTCCGAAGACGGGGCAGACGTCTGTAGTTGTTCCTATTGCGGGAGCACTGTGCCCTCAGAGCATGAAGTCTCAAATGGTATCTCAGAATGTTGAGTGATATCGAATCCCGGGGCGTGGAGCTGGTTCTATGGACACACGAACTGCGTATGTTCAAGCAGAATCACTTAACTTGCGGGAAGGGAGTCTGTGGTATGCCGCCACCAGCCATGACTTTGATATTCGGAACTTGCAGTTACGATCTAACTAACAATTTCCCTCGAATTCGGTACCTTGACCATAAACTCAACTAACAAGAAGCTCACCTAACAAGAAGTTCAACTAACAAGGAGCTCAACTGACAGAAACTCAACTAACAAGGAGCTCAACTGACAGAAACTCAACTAACAAGAAGCTCAACTGACAACCAAGAAGCTCAACTGACAACCAAGAAGCTCAACTAACAACAAAAGGCTCAACTATCAACAAGAAGCTCAACTAGCAACACGAAGCTCAACTGACAAACCTCTCAACCGACAGAAGCTCAAGTAGCAGCAGACTCGACTGACAACAAATTTTTAGCAGAAGTAGACAACTCAGCCATCCTAATACCCCTAGGACAACAGACCGCCAACAACTCATGCCACAACTACTCGTGTTGGGCATCGTATCAACCCAAACCAAAAAAAAAAAAAAAACCATCACGCCCCCAACCGCCTAGAAACCTCCTCAAACCCCCCCTCCCCCTCCCCAACCCACAAATCCACCCACCCCCTCGCCGCCTTATACCTCTC
>FTCU01001923.1_pt1 | contig 11647 bp, 11 predicted proteins | sample 1639521 | NCBI WGS metagenome assembly FTCU01 (sample SAMEA3914864, study PRJEB12502) | metagenome | biome: forest; material: soil | place: USA | collected 2012-03-12 | depth 0.3 m
GAGGAAGTACTGGCTCGTGTGCTCGCGGCACGCCACCTCGACCATGCGCTCGTGCACCATGCGCTCGTTGCGCGGGTCCATGCCCTGGTTGATCTCGTCAACCACACGGAACGGCGCCTGCGCCATCGACTGCAGCGCCATCAGGTAGAAGATGGTCGAGACGGCCCGTTCGCCTCCTGACTGGCGGTGCCGATCGAGCCGCTGGAGCGATTCGTTCTCACTACACCAAGTCAGCCTCGTATTCTCATGCGATAGATTCCAAAGGCAAGCAGTCAAACGACAGCGGCATACCGGAACTTCACCTTGATCTCAATCGCCCACTTGTCGAAGTCCTCATCTTTATGCACACCCACCTCGCCGGCACAGCTAATCTGCTCAAAGTTGTAGCTGAAAGCGTCGTTGATCCGGCTCACCAGCTGGTCCACGCAAGGCTCCCACTGACTCTTGATATGGTGGATCCTGTCGTTGAGCTCCGCCATCCTGGCCTCTTGGTTCGCCTGGTTGGCCCTCTCTCTCTGGATCTTGGCCGCATATCGCTCGTACTCTTCTAGCGCGGTCGGGTTGCTGGCTTGAATGACATCGAGCTTCGCCTTCTCCACCTGGATGGCCTGATCGACGTCCTCAACCGTCTTGTCTGCGGCCTTCTCTCGCAACTCATCCATGTTCTCCGCCGTCAGGACCGTGACGGCTGCCGTTTTGGCTTCGGCAGCGATGTCGCGCTGCTCGTTCAGCTCTTGGATGATGGCTTTGAGGTTCTTTTTGCCTTCCTCCAGCTTCTGAGTGGTCTCAGCGTTCTGAGCTTTGAGAATGTCCACCTCCGATTCCGCTTCCATCAGGATAACCGTTGCCTCCAACAGGGCCTGGCGCGCCTTTCGAATGCCGCCTATTTGGCTGTGGTGGTAAAGGATCGCCTTGGCCTTGTCCAGAGCGGCCTGGTCCTGGAGTTTCTCGAGCTCAAGAATCCGGCCCTTGCACTCCGCCATCTTTCCATCAGCACGCTCGAGAGCAGCCTTTTCTGACTCTACGCCGGTGTTAGCCAAAGGGTAAACAGTTCCCCAACAGTAGGCGGTCGGCCATACCTATTTTATCGGGCAACGACTGCCATTTTGTGTACTCGCGCTGGAGCTCGCTTTTCGACGTCCGGAGTTCCGTCTGTTCCTGTGTCAGCGAAAACTAGGCACCCACGTGAATCCGCAGATCGAGAACACACAATTTTCTTTGCGATTTCGTTCCTTTCGTGGTCCAAGGCGCGCTTTCGGGCTTCGCCGTCGTCGAATTTCACTTTTAGCGCTGCCTGTTCAGCCTTGAGATGCTCGATTCTCTGTACGAGCTCGGTCTTCTCGGCCGCATCGACCGGTTGATCGGCCCAGAAACGGCCTTGGCCGAACTGGGTCACGCGCGTAGAAACAGCCCCGGCCCCGTACTCCCTTCTGCGCGTGATGCGGTAGAGTTGCCTCCCCCCAGCGAACTGCGTGAGGCTCTCGGCCTTCTGGATCCGCTCGAATTGGTCCTCGGATATGTCCTTCAACGAGAGGGCGGATGAGTGCAACCTCTTTTCGGCGCAGAGCATAGCGAGTACCGGCTCCGGTCCATCAAGATAGTCGTTGACGAAGCCGTCGAATCCCAGGTTGGACAACTCTTCCCTCGGCAAAGGCGGCTGGAAGGAGTGATATGGCGTAAAGCAGGAGCGGATCGTGACCGACAGCCCCATCTTGTTGTAGAACTGGTCGCTGAGCTTCTTGTGGTCCTCCCTGGTCTGCGCCGTGAAGCAAAGGAAGTCGTTTGCCTGGAGCATGGACTGAACCAGGTCGGTGTAGCGCTTGTCCTTGACTGAACACGTGAGCATGGGAGGGCCGAAGACCTCTTGATCGAAGCTGTCCTGGTGGTCCTTCAACCACTCCCAACCCTTCCAAACATCCTGATCAATCCTTTTGAGCTGGTTCAGCAATTGGCCTTGATGTGAATCCAGTTCCCGTATATCAGTCTGCAACTTGGCAAGCTGTTCGCGGTTTTCACCTCCCTTGACCCGCACCTGTTGCACCTGCTCTGCCACGTCTCCGGTTTCCCTCTCCTTCTCGCGCTGCAAATGCTCTTGCTCTCGCTATGGCCGGGCGGTCAGCAGATATAATCCAACAAGCACGTTGGGGGGGCCCAAAGTGCGTACAATTCTCCTGTTCCAATCGGCAGCGTCAAACTCTTTTGGTGTTTGGCGGTAGCTCGCCTCCAAGTCGGTGATCTTCTTCCGAAGACGGCCGAGCTCCTGCTTCTTGGTTGTGAGGTTGCCCTTCTCCGCCTCCTTCTTGCCGGCCAGCTCTATAACCTTGACTTGGGTGGATTCGACTCCGCCGATGGCGGCATCGGCAGTCGCTTCGGCGGCTTGCAGCCGCTGCTGCCTGTCGGCCACGACCAACTTGACCTTAGCCTGGTATTCTTGCTTCTTGTTGACGGCTTGAAGAGCAGGAGCCACGCTATTCTGGAGACGCTTGAGAGAACGTTCGGCGTCGGTTTTCCGCACCTTTGCCTCCTTGAACTTCTTGCGGGCGTCATAGTACTTCACGACGGCCCGCAGCTTGGTGAGATCCTCAATTTCCTCCTGGATCGCCTTTCTCTCCCGTAGCTTCTCAACATCGGCCTGAAGAACTTGCTGACGCGCCTCCATCTTGCGGAGCTCCTCGCGGATCTTCTCTCCGCTGTGCTCGGATTCCTTCTGCGACTTGAAGTACTCCTTAAGTTCAGCCCGCCAGTTGATCATCTCTTCGGCGGCCGCCGCATGGAGCGTCTTGTCGAGCAGCTCGACCGGAGTGAGGGCGGCGAATTCGGCGACCTTGTCTTGTGGCAGGAACTGGCACAGGTTGTCGATCTGGATTCTGAGCGACCGCATGAGCTTCTGGACTTCTTTGTGTGACACGCGCTGGCCATTGATGGTGAATTTTCTGCTGTTGTCCTCTCGCCGGATGCTGAGGCCAACCACGTAGTTCTCTGCGTCCTCAGGCTTTCTCTGGAGCTCCACCTCGATCCCGGCCTCTTCTCTTCCGTGTTTGACGAACTCGCCAAAGGCGCTCGCGCGCCCCAAAACATGCGAGGCGTATCCTAGCCCCAAGCATATAGCACAGACGAGCGAGCTCTTGCCGGTGCCGTTGGGCCCAATGACCATGTTCAGATTCGGACCGAGGAAGAACTCGGCCTCTTCGTAGGTTACGAAGTTTCGAAGTTTGACACGAACGATGGCGCCGGGTTGAAAGTCGGAGGTGGATGGGCCATGTCTCGGCCGGGACACTGCCGGTCGTCTTGGGGGTGGCTGAGCGTCATCCTCGTCTTCGTCCTCGTCCCTCTCCTCGTTTGACTGCGACCCATCGTGGCCCTGGTCAAGCCCGTGTGAACGGTCACCACCCCTTAGACGTAGAAAACTGAAGGGGTCGAGCTCAGGTGGGCGGTCGGCGCTGGATCGTTGCGGCCGTGGTGAGCTGTCGTCAAAGGACGGCTGGTGGTCAGGGACCCGCTTGGGCATTTCAGGCATTTCGGGCATTTTGATTTCGGTGGTCGAAGGGTCCTCGCTCTACTTGCAAGTACGAGACCTTTCGTGGGTCATCGAAAATCGTTGGTTGTGGCCAGTGGCGGAGTCGTGCGGAGTCGTCTCAAGACCAGCCGGCTGGAATCAAAGAGGCTTGTGACATGAAAGAAAGGGCCTGGAATGCAGGCATGCCCCTCGACTCGACAGCAAACGCGACGCGTCTGGAAGCCCCACCCACGCAGTGGCAGGGGTGCTTTAAAGTGCAGGCAGGCAGTGGTCCCCACATTCTGCCCAAGTCGCCGGATTCGACCCACCTTTGTCAACGTCCTCCCTTCATCACCATCAACCTGAGGGGGGTCTGACCAGGATGCTGACAATCCACAAGTCACCACCACTCTTGAAGACAACCCCGGCATTTGTACCCAACCCTGCCGGTGGCTGGTCTGCATTTTCTGTCCTGGTCTAGCGGCTCCCATTGGAATTGAGATTTGTCTGCGCTGTCCTCACACCCACGAGGCGAAGTGCCAACACTGACTGCGATGTGGTTCCATTCCATGCCAGCTAAGCTGATGGGCGGGAACACTCTGTGAGACTCGAACAGAACAGAGCAAGGGATATCTTCCAAGTTGATGGTCTAGAAAGTGTCCAGGTCGGCAAGGCTATTTGCAAATAGGTGCTCGGCGCAGTGTGTTGGTCGTTGTAGATGTCGGCATCCCGATCTCCTCCGCCGGTGCCGGATTGCTCAAGGTACCAAAGATCAGATGAATAAGTGCCTTGAGGCATGTATGGGTCCGCGTTCTGGCGTGCCTTGTTGCCATGCAACAGGCATTCTACGGAGTGACGTGGAGCATTTTGGTTACGAGCGCTCTGCCGTGTCCCTGCCTGCTGCTCCGCTGCCATCCTCCCGGAGCCACCGAGACACTGCGTGCCAGTGCTAGCCGTGTTGACCCCCCTCCCCGGAACCTTCCTGGAGGGCTTAACTCGGTGCTTTACCTCGCACTAGCACGGAGAGACCCGGCACAGGCAACAGCACTTGGAACGCAACAACACTCAAAACACCCGACTTTGCTCACCTCCACTCATTTGGTGTTTCGTCCCGCAAGCACGCACCACCGGGCGCGTCTTGTTGCCGGCCGCGGTCCCTTAACGCCCTTCCCTTCCTCCACCCTTCTTCCGTGTTTACTTGCATCCTCTCTCCACCGACCGCACACCGGTGATCCTCCCACCACCACACGCGTGTGGGTGCCGCTCATTTCTATCCCCTCGCATCGCGCTGTGGTCAACAACCTCCGCATGCACATGTCGACACTGGCAATTTGAGCTCACACAAGACTCAATTGCTTCGGCTGATCGCCTCGCCACATTTGCGATCAGTGATGCAGCTTTGAGCCATCGCTTCACCTCCAGGTTGCTGGCTCGGACATCATGAACCACGACACGGCCTCGCGGCACCCGGGTGCTCGCCAACCATTGAGTGACGCGACGCAGCGTCTCAACCATGCCACCGTTGCCAACGTCAACCGCAAGCACGAGCCTGGCAGTGTTGAAAACCACACCGAGTCCAAGTCCAAAACCGCCGCTCGTGGCCGTTCCCATCCCGTTCTTACTTCCAACTACCCCACGGTCCCGGTCGAACACCACCGCGCACACCACGCTCCAGCACCAACACCAGCTGCAGCGGCACCAGCGCCGATGGAGCCCGGCCCGGCCAATCCACGTCTTGCTGCCATCACGCAGGACATGCACAATGCCTCTGACGCTCGCCGGGTTTCTCAGTTTTCCAATGTCTCGTCGACCGCGTCGAGCACGCGCCAGCTCAAGACCCATATCGGGCCATGGCAGCTCGGCAAGACATTGGGAAAGGGCTCGTCAGCGCGCGTTCGCCTGGCTCGCCATCGAGTTTCTCACCAGTTGGTGGCAATCAAGATTGTCGCCAAGAGCACCGCCCATATGACTCAGGCAGGCAGCTTGGCCAACCTGGACCGGATCGACTACAGGAAGCCAACCACGGGCGCCGATGGCGGCCTTCGACGCATGCCTCTGGCCATTGAGAGGGAGGTGGCCATCCTCAAACTCATCCGACACCCCAACATCATCGAGCTACTCGATATCTGGGAGAACCGGTCCGAGATGTAAGCCCTAAACATTCTATCCCGTCCCCCGAGCCGAGCTAACATGGGATGATGCGCAGCTACTTGGTCACAGAGTACGTCGAGAAGGGTGACCTCTTTGAGTTCATCAACTGGAATGGCCCGCTCCAGGAAGAGGAAGCCATCTTCTACTTTCGGCAGATCATGACTGCCCTGGAGTACTGCCACTCATTCAACATCTGCCATCGTGATCTCAAGCCTGAGAACATCCTGCTGAAGGGAAACGGGCAGATCAAAATTGCCGACTTTGGGATGGCAGCCCTGCAGCAGAACCCCAGCCACCAACTTCGAACCGCCTGTGGAAGCCCCCACTACGCAGCCCCGGAATTGCTCCGCCATCAATTCTACAAGGGCTCGGCTGTGGATATCTGGAGCATGGGTGTGATCTTGTTTGCTATGCTGGCAGGACGACTGCCATTTGACGACGACGACATGAGCGTCATGTTGGCAAAGGCAAAGCGCGCCGATTACAAGATGCCGCAGCACCTGACGAAAGAGGCCAGGGATCTCATCAGGAGGATTCTGGTCGACCAACCCACCCATCGCATCACCATGAAGCAGATGTGGCGCCACGCCCTCCTCAAGAAATATGAGTATCTTGACGAATACCACAAGTGGGATGGTGGCCAGTCGCAAAATGCCCTGCGTGACATGGCCACGGCCCCGATCCCCGAGGAAATCGACGTCCAGATTTTGCGTCAGATGAAGGCGCTCTGGCACACGTACTCGGAAGTTGCTCTCCAGGAGAAGCTCAAGCAGGACAAGTAAGTTTGATCACCTCCGGGGCTCTGAAAGGCACAGCTCCATACTAACTTGACGATTAGGCCAAATGACCAAAAGTTGTTCTACTGGTTGCTGTACAACCACCGTGAGGTTCAATTGGAGAACTACAACAACAATGTGCCCATCTCCAAGAGCGACTTCCATCACCTCAAGCCGCCCAACTGGGGCAAGCGTATCTCGACGTGCCAGTTCACTAAGCCCGGGCGCAACGGTCATGCCCGCACCGTGTCCCGTTTCACAGTAATCTCTAATGTCCCGGATGTGGATGATGTCGGCACCGTCCGCAGCTACGATCCGTACAATGCCTCGCGGGTGCTACAGCCATGTGGCTCGCAAGTTAGCCATGCCAGGATTATTGTTCATCGCAACAGCCCTGAGCCGGGCGTTGGGCCTTCTCCCACGACCGTCTCACACTCATACCGCTCGTATCACTCGGTGAACGGCTCGTTTCGTCAGCGTGCCAGAACGAACTCGCGGCGTACAAGCACAGCCGGCCAGCTCAAGTCGCCGCACACATCGATGAGCTCCATTCGCAGCTACCAAAGCAACCCTCGTGTGAGAGCAAACAACCGATCCAAGCGCTCGGTGGACTTCTCGACCGTCCGCAACAAGGGGAACCGGCATCGCCGCAATCGCCATGCCTCATTGGCATCCCCGGCCAGCATTGCGGGAGATAGCTCGACATGCGACCGCGATACGCTCTCATCCTCCGGTCCGGCTCAAGAGCAAAATGACTTGCGAGTCACGAGGACACGATCGATGATGGATGTCGGCGATAGAACCGATGATACGTTCATTTGGAGCGAGGAGCTTGAGCAACTCGGTCATCGCATCGCTCGCGACTGTGACGAGGCGTTTCGCAGCTCGCTTCTCATGTCGGAGTCTAGTGAAGCCGGCGTCTCTCGCCAAACAAGTCCATTCACTCTGTCGCTGGGCGCTCTGCCGGCAGTGCGGCTTTCAGAACCGCTGGTGTCCTCAAATGGAGGGCGCCCATGGGACAGCCGGCCACTGCCGCCCGTTCCCTCGCAGTCCACCGTCTCACCTCCATCTGTTCGCAATTACGGACCGACCAAGCTCCACTCTAGCTTTGGCGTCAAGATTCCCGAGCGACGGGTTGTTTCCGAGCCGGTGTATGATCGTGGTACCAAGGAGGCGCGACCATTGCCTTCCATTTACGAGAACACGCCAGACGAGTGGGCGAAACGGAATGCTCACCGAGATGGCTTCTCTTTGCCTCCATTGGAGACACCCACCCGTGCTAAGAGCCAAGGGTTGGATTTTCTCACCCGGGCGGAGAACACAATCCGCGTGGTCAATTCACCGTCTGCGCGAGGAGTCCATGACCCGGTGAAGATCCCGGAGCCGCTTAACGTTCGCAAGGTGTCCCAGAACACCGGCACCGTCAAACCGGTAGTGGCGCCCTCGTTTCAAGACCCACAGAGGCAGTCATCGTACGGCTCGCATCAGAAAAGCCAGTCGTCGGATGGGAACGGCAGCGAAGACGTCCAGTCCAAGAAGAGGGTCTCCTCGTGGTTCAAACGGGCTTCCAAAGAGGAGGCGAGCGGCTCGAGCTTTGGAACCGTGACCGACAGCAGCGTCCGGTCCAAGGAGACTGTTGCAGACTCGGAGACTAGCCGTCTTACCCGGCCCACGTCTCACTCCACCGACGAGCTCTCGCTTCGGGGTGTGCAGAAGAAGAAGTCGTTTGGGTTTGCATTTTGGAAGGGCTCTCGCGATGAGATAAAGATGTCGCTCGCAGGTAAGCAGGAGAAACCCCTTCAATATTTGTTGCACGATTGTTATAGATTCGCTGAACTGACACACCGGTTCTATTAGACTCCGACCCCGACGATGTCCGCTCTCGCAACGAAAAACCCACGAAGAAGCGGTCCAGCAAAGAGTCTAGGGTCATAAGTGGCATTTCGCAAAGCGCTTGGTCTGACAGCGACGGGGGGATGCGCAAGATTGAGGTCCAGCAGAACTGGCTGGCCCGCCTGTTCCGCGTCAAGCCTGCGATGCGCCACCTGTGCTTCAACATCCCCAAGCGACGCGCCAGACAGGAGGTGGCCATCCTGCTGCGCGAGTGGCGCAGGTACGGCATCAAGGACGTCGAGGTCGACAAGCGGCGCAACATCATCTTTGCCCGTGTCGGTGCAAAGAACTGTAAGCCACTATCCCTCCCACCCCATGCCCCAGCGAATGGCTTAGCTAACCGGGAGCACGCACATACAGACCTCAACCTCAAGGAGGTGTCGTTTGCCGTCGAGCTGATGACGGTCATTGAGCACGGCAAGCGCGGCCAGCTCAGCATCGCGCGCTTCACGCAGGAGAAGGGCGCGGCCAGCAGCTTCCAGCGGGTGGTGGACGCCATCAACTCGGCGTTTGGAACCCGCGGAATGCTGATTACTGATAAGCGGAAGGTCAATATGATGATCAAGACGCTTAATTCTTGAATTACGACACGGCACAGTTGTTTTCGAGAGGGGGATGCTTTAGTTTGGTAAACGGGGCGGTCTTTTTTCTCTTCACGTCTTTTCCATCTTGTTTCGAATCGGAGCTTGGGTTGGATTTGTTTTCTTTCGACGGACGGACAGCCTTGGTTTCAGTACTGACTTCAGGCATTGACTTCTTTGGCTGGTCTTGGGAACAAATTGGCATCTCTGGTGTCTGTTGGGACGGGCGTGTTGAGGGAGGGGGGCAAGGTGTGATGGAGAAACAAAGATCGATGTGTCGGTTTGATGACGGTGTTGGATTGCGGTGTCGAAGTATCTCGGGGCTCGAGGGTAAGGAAGTCAGGGGTTGATGGAATTTTCAGGGGTTGTAAATATTTATCGGGTGGTTGTGGCTTGGCTGCGACATATGCCCTGCACACGGGAGGGGAGGTTTGTTTCTTTTGTACCGGCATAATTGATAGCTAGCTAAGATGGAATTGTGTTGCAGTCAGATGGACGGATGAGTTTCTGTGAGGGGACTGTGAGATGCAGACTTCCATTGCAGTGGTGGGCGTTTGGTGTTGGTGGCAACCCCTGAACCCCTCACTGCACCAAGTCCACAGGCGATTCAGGGGCTCGGTTGCCAGGGGATGTGAGGTTGCATGGGGCACCATTCTGTTGGTTCCGACGCTTGTTGCCGATTCGCGACCGGGATCTTCCGAAGGGACCGGGGCACCGGAATCGCTCAGCGCAACTTGTTGGGGCGGCGGCATGGATGACGGGAAATATTTGGCGGTTGTTGTGAGGGAAAAAAAAAATAAGGGAGGAAGAGGCGTGCATTTGTGCCATTCAAATTTTGCGCCATCGCCGTCCACTTTGCCCATTGCCCATTGCTGCCTCTGGGTTGGAACGGTCTTCTACACTGTAGACTTTTTTGCACAGTTTGCCCATCACCTTCCGCACTCGGCGACAGTGACCCGACTTTCCCCTCCCACATCAGCAGCCATGCTTCGATCGGTTCGCGTAGCCGGGCCCGCAGCCCGCGGCAGTGTCAGTGTGCCGAGGGCAACCATCAGGCCGCTGAGCACATGTCTGCAAGCGTCATCACGCCCTGCACCATCGGACGGGGGCCGCCCCGTATCGTCCCCCGCAGCGTCACTTAACGCTTCGGCCCGCTCTGCACACCCCGCGATCCAGCAATACCGCCGATCCCACGCCAGCGCAGCAAGGATGGCAGCAACATCAGCAAAGGCGACGAGGACCGAGACCGATGCCTTTGGCGCGGTGCAGGTCGCCGCCGACCGGTACTGGGGAGCGCAGACGGAGCGCTCCCTCGAGAACTTCCGCATCAACCAGCCGCAGGACCGCATGCCGCCGCCCATCGTCAAGGCGTTTGGCATCCTGAAGGGCGCTGCGGCGACGGTGAACATGCGCTATGGCCTTGGTGAGTGTTGAGTCTTTGTGCATGCAACCACCCACCACCCACCACCCTGCTAGAGGCTAACCCGGCATCTTTCTTGCGATTAGACCCCGTCATCGGCAAGGCCATCCAGCAGGCCGCCCAGGAGGTCGCGGACCTCAAGCTGCTCGACCACTTCCCCCTCGTCGTCTGGCAGACGGGTTCCGGCACGCAGTCCAACATGAACGCCAACGAGGTCATCAGCAACCGGGCCATCGAGATCCTCGGAGGCACCATGGGCAGCAAGAAGCCGGTGCACCCCAACGACCACGTCAACCGCTCGGCCTCGTCCAACGACACCTTCCCGACCGTCATGCACATCGCCGCCGTTTTGGAGATCGAGGGCGAACTGCTCCCGGCGCTGCGCAGCCTGCGGGCGGCGCTGCAGGCCAAGGTGGACGACTTTGAGGCCAAGAAGATCATCAAGATCGGGCGCACGCATCTCCAAGATGCCACCCCCCTGACGCTGGCGCAGGAGTTCAGCGGCTACGTCGCGCAGCTCGACTTTAGCATCAAGCGCGTCGAGGGCTCCCTGCCGGATCTGCGGCTCCTCGCGCAAGGCGGCACGGCGGTCGGCACGGGCATCAACACCTTTGTCGGGTTCGCCGAGGGCATCGCCGAGGAGGTCAGCCGGATGACGGGCACCGAGTTCAAGACGGCGCCCAACAAGTTCGAAGCCCTCGCGGCGCACGACGCCATCGTGCAGGCGCACGGCAGCCTGAACACGCTGGCGGCGTCGCTCACCAAGATCGCGCAGGACGTCCGCTACCTCGGCAGCGGCCCGCGGTGCGGCCTCGGCGAGCTGATCCTGCCCGAGAACGAGCCGGGCAGCTCCATCATGCCCGGCAAGGTCAACCCGACGCAGTGCGAGGCGCTCACCATGGTGTGCGCGCAGGTCATGGGCAACAACGTGGCGTGCACCATCGGCGGCATGAACGGCCAGTTCGAGCTCAACGTCTACAAGCCGCTGGTGATCCGCAACCTGCTGCACAGCGTGCGGCTGCTGGCCGACGGCATGCGCAGCTTCGAGAAGAACCTCGTCGAGGGTCTCCAGGCGAACGAAGAGAAGATTGCCAGCATCATGAAGGAGTCGTAAGTTACGGTTTTTGTGGTCTGCTTACCCTGTGGTTGTGCTCTCGCTGACACAAGTCTTTTTCCCCCCCTTTGCTAGGCTCATGCTGGTCACCTGCCTCAACCCCAAGATCGGCTACGACATGGCCAGCAAGGTGGCCAAGAACGCGCACAAGAAGGGCCTGACGCTCAAGCAGAGCGCCATGGAGCTCAAGGCGCTGACCGAGGAGGAGTTTGACAC
>FTCU01001456.1_pt1 | contig 11634 bp, 14 predicted proteins | sample 1639521 | NCBI WGS metagenome assembly FTCU01 (sample SAMEA3914864, study PRJEB12502) | metagenome | biome: forest; material: soil | place: USA | collected 2012-03-12 | depth 0.3 m
GCGGGCGGCTGAGGAAGAAACCGGGCGTCAACCCCCCCTGTCAACTTCTCTGCTGTTGTGTCACATGAGGCCGACCTCTTCAACAACCGCCATGGAACTTCAATACGCACTTTGACAGATCAACCCCTCCACGAAACCTCACAAGCCTTGCGAGTAGTGCCGATCTCGGGGTGCGCGCCGGTGTTGTTTGGGCGCATGCTTTCCGTGCCTGAGGAACTTCGCCGACCGACGGATGAGTCTCCCATCTGCCTCGGGACCTTCGCCTGTCTATTCGTTCCTGGCTCGCCCGTTGAGGACCGAGATGTGCACGCGCTGGGGCGGAGCAGACCGCCAGTCACAGAGACCGAATCACCAACAACATGACGGATTCTGAACTGATCATCAACACCCTCCTGCGGTACACCGACGAGGAGCTTGTCGAACACATGCGCAAGGTGCCCTGGTCAGACGGGAGCTTCGGTCTCGACAAGGAAGACTTGCGGCATATCCTGACGAGCGAGGAGCGAGAACGGCTCGCCGAAAGAGTAAAGTGAGTCGCCCCGACAAGCTTGGGAATCATATGATTCCCCGATCACTGCTAATTTGTATCCCACTCATAAGGCATGCCGCGCGAAAGGCCGAGGAAGCGCTCAAATCCCGCGCCGTCGACCCTGGCCAGCTTGCTGCCCGCCTGCTCGAGTTTGCGGGAGATCAAGAAGGTTTGCCAGGCTCACCACAAAGCCCGTCGTCATCGCAGGCAGCATTCCGCCGCGAGGAGTCTCACCCGTCAACCGAGTTCGGAGACTCAGACGAGCACTGCAAGCAACTTGAAATCATCGCTCACACCCGCCTGGTTGCTGAGGGCGGCCGGCCTTGTTACCCAATCAGTGACCTCGAGACTGTTGTCCAAAATCCAGGAGCGCACCGTGAAGTCCGACGGTATTGGCATTGGTATGACGAGGTTCCAGACGATCCAAACTTTCCAGACGTGACCTGGCTTGGCTGGCAGGTCTTTCAAAAGCAACTGACCCGGTGGCGCGAGTTTCGCAACTGGCAGAGAGACAAAAGAAGAATTCGTGATCATGAGGATGACGGCTTCCCAGCATATGTTGAAAGGACGAAGCAGAGCTACGCTGATGATGGAGTGAGCTGGCAGTTCATGTGGCCTAACAGAACCGAGGCGCAGTTCCTGGAGCTTCAAAAGAAATTCTGGGAGGAGGAACTGCGTAGGCGTGGGTGGGAGCGAGAAGCCATCAGCGAGGTCCAAGGCAACGCTAAATTCGCCAAATACGCCGAGGCCGTCAAGCAGCGCCTTGCCCGCCATGGCTTTGTCCAGCCGTTTCACCTCAGCAGAAACCTGCAGCATCAGACCAAGCTAGCCACATGGATCGAATACCTCAACTTTGAATATCGGTGCGCCGACATCGGCACCCAAGAAATCAACCGGACACTGCCCAAGAGAGAGGAAGCCTGGAAACACCTCGAGGATCTGGGCGTGGTGCGGCCCGACGAGACCCCGGAGTCCATACGGAGCCGCGATTCCGCCGTCCAGCTCAGGCAAGAACATGACCAGGCCGAGCAAGTTGTCGCTTCCGCTGAAGCGACTGCCAGGGCCGCACTGCGAGAGGCAGAGAAGGCCAAACACGGACGCTCTCAGTTCACTGCAGAACAGCGGGCGCAGAAGTTAACCTTCGCAAAGCTCAGTCTTGAGGCAGCCCAGAAAGCGCTCAAGGTGATCAAGAAACGGATAGATCTTACGACTGCCTTTACTCATGAGCAAACACCATTCCGGTTCGCTCAGGCGAAGGAGTACCGGCACACCGCCATGGCGGAGTGGATTTTGAGCCAAGTCCCTCTGGTCTTGGAGGAAGAGTCATCCGCTCAAGACAGTCCGGACCATGTCCACGAAGTCAAGGACACCACCAGAGCGAAACGGAAGCGTCCTCAAACCAACTCGACGCCAGATGATACGAGGACCTCGTCGACGGGGACAAATCCCAGAAAGCGAACCAGGCGCAACGACCCGACTGACGACCCACTACCGTCTAAGCAGCGGAGAAACGATTCATCACCTGTCGCTGCAGAAGCGCCGCCGGCACCTCGTCGGAGCGCTCGCATCGCCGCCAGACGGGCCGCCGCTCCACCCACACCCAAAATGATGCCTCAACCATCATCAGCTCGGAAGAGCAGGAAACCACCCACGCCAAAGAGTGTGCCCTCAAAGCCAGACGGCCGTCAGCTGAAATCAAAGGGAAGGAGAGCAATCCCACAGGCTCCGGCTGATGAGCCCGGGCCGAAGAGGAGACCGAGAAAGCGGAAAGCAGGATGAGAGTTGGGAGTTATATCTTGGAAGCCTTATTAATCGAGACGGACAGAATTCAACAGGAAAATGAGTTGAAGCTTGTGGATTGGTGGTGTTTCGTTTGAATGAGACCACGAACTGCGATGTTCAGATACAGCTCACCGTAGAGTTCATAATCGTTGAAGGAACTTTAATGTTCTCTTCCACTCAGGTCATATGTGTGATTTCACTATCATCAATTTGTAATGTTTAATAATACCGTGACGTGAAAAGAAATTCAGGACTCAAGCTTCAAGAACGAAGCTCCTCAAGAACGAGGCTCCTCAAGAACGAAACCACCACTCTTCCCAAACCAGCCCAGTCCTCACACCGGATCCATCAGGTTCAGGTGCTGGCCCGGCCCTGGAGATAGTCCTTGTGGCGCGGATCTTGAGCCAGGCCCTTCAATTGCTGACCCGGCCGGCCTTGACCCAGTCCTTGTTGATCTGGTCCTTGTTGGTCCGGTCGTGTTGGCCTGGCCGTGATAGGGAATTCGTGAACCAGCAACAGAGAGCCTGCGCGGAAACCATTCTTCCAATCCATGATCCATGAAGTCCATTTTCCGAGTCCATATTCATCCAGCCCAACTCCCGAGCCCGTAATCCATACAATCCATCTTCCGAATTCATAATCCACACAGCCCATCTTCCGAGTCCATGATCCATCCGGTCCAACTTCCAAGTCCACAATCCGTCAAGTTCCGACTTCCGATGCCACCCATGTTGTTGTTCAGCCGAAACCGTCCATGTTGCTCCACCGAAGCCAAATCCGACCAGCAATCTCCAGCGCCAACTTCAAAGCGCACCCATCCAGCCGCTGCTTCAACTCAGAAGGTACGTCCCATCCAGCATCTGCTTGCCCTCCCTGACATGTTCATCAAAAGTCTCCCGGAACAACTGCGTCCCCTCATCAAACGGACAGCCCCCCTCGCCCTGGCAGCCCCGACAATGAACCGGCCAAACCACCCGCTCCGTCCCATCCTCCTCGGTCTTGACCCACGGCACCCTCACAACAGCGACATACCGCAGCGGCGACTCGGCCCACTCATTCTCCGGATCCGCAGCATCCGGCCTTCTCGGGGCGCGCGCACCCAGCGGGCGCAGCATCTCCCACACCTCCTCGTTCGAGCTCCCGTCGAGCCCCAGCCGCGTCCGGAACTTGCCCGCCCACTTCTCCACATACATCTCCATCTCATACGCCCCGCCATGCTTCTCAATCCCCGCGCGGCGCGCAGCCCGCCGATCGACCAGCCTCTCACCAGCTTCCACAACCTGCGCCGCGGGGCCGTACACCCCGCCCACAGCCAGCATCTGCGGCAGGTCCTCCACCTCGGCGGTATCCATCCCAAAGCAGCGCGCGGCAAAGTCGGGCGTCAGCGGCAGGTAGCGGGCGTCGAGCTCCAGGCAGCGCAGGCAGACGCGGCGCGGGCCGGCGAGCAGGTGCAGGTAGCCCGCGGCCTGGTCGCAGTCCGCGCAGATGGGGTCGCGCAGGGCGGCGTCGAGGGCGCGCGGGGTCGTCCAGCGCGCGGTGCCGATCGCCTGGATGGCGTGGAAGACGTGGGGCGCGCGCGTGCAGAGGGTGGCGAGCTCGGGCAGGGTGTCGACGGCGGCTGCGGTGTGGGGGTGGTGGTTGCGGAGGGAGGCTAGGGTGTGGAGGTCCAGGGTGGGGAGGAGCTCGAGGAGTTGGTCGGGCGGGAGGGCGGCGTAGTCGGCGAGGTGGGTTGCCGTGGGTTGGAGGGTGTTGGCGATGACTCCTGGCGGCGGGGGGGAGAGCTTCTCGTCGAGGAGGTGGTGGGCTGGGTCGCCGACGGGAGCGGAGGGGTAGGTGACGTCTTGGAATGCCATTTTGTTTGAGGGGTTCCAAGAGAAGGTCGGGTTGAATTGAGTACGGATTGTAGAGGTTTGAGTAAGACGTCCGTGGGAATGGTGGGTGAGGGATGGAAGTCGAGTGTTGCTGGTCGGAGAAGGGCGACCAATATATAGTCGGAAACGGCAGCCTTCTGATTCGGGGCCGAGGATGGGACCGCGAACAATCCAGATTATCAGTGAGGTCAGAACATCGGATGGAACCTAAACGTGCCGGCCGGTCCTGCATAGCGCAGAGTGCATCTGGTCGAGTTGCAGAACCTTGGGTTGAACTTATCCCACCACTCCCGAGTCTCCCAAGGGGCCGAGATGCAATACACGAGTATCCCGAGTGTAGTACTGCTCTAGACAATGCGGTCCCCGCATATTTCGGTCTTTTGTCTGTTGTCTACGAGTATATGGTCCCGGACTGTTGTAGTCCCCGGCGGACCCGTGATGCTGCACATGCCCCTTTGACATGCCATCATGTGCAGGAGGCGACGCAGTGTTTCTGAACCACAGTCTGAATCCTATCTTTGAAATAGCCATGCAAACGCGGCAAGGAACGCGTTACGTCACCTGAGCAGGGGGAGGCCGAACAACCAGACTGTTCAGACTAGCGCAAGGGGTTATTGTTTACCCGTGGGGAAGAACAACAACTCACCGAGGCACGTGTAGATTAGGGCGCGGCATCAAGCCCTACGAGGCAAAGAATCCTCTCTCCTTCACGTGAACGTCTCGTGGGTTACTGGGAGGCAGGCCGGAAGTTAGGTCGAGTCCCTGAGCACACTCCTGAACGAACACACTGCAACCTCCACTCCACACCCACGCCGCAACAGGTTTACACCACAAGCAAGACAGCACTACAAACAACAGCAAAACACATCCTCACACTCAAGGCACACAAGCAGGTGTGATAACAGAAGTAAATTCCCCCCGCTATCACAAGACTCAAAAGCCAATACAACGCCCCCCCTTCAAAGCCCCAACAGAAGCAGCCCGACAAACTCCCCAAGACAAGAGCACACAGCAGCAAAAGAAGAGAAAGACTCAAGAATGTACAACAGCCCAGATATGTTCACTCCATTGTCTGCATGCAATATGCCTGAACTGAGCCTGGCCAAAGTAAAAATAAAACGAGCGACAGAACAGGTCGTGGAGGAGACCTCTGCTTCCCACGACCTTCCCACCACCGCTCCAAAAAACAGTACCAGTGAAACTACAACGTCAATCGGAAATGCTTTCTTGCGCTTTCTTTCCCTTGCTTATACGTCAAGAGCCTGAACCTGAAACCTGAATGTAGAAAAAAGAGTACAAAGGAAACTGGTGAAGGAAAGCCTGTGGCACCGTCGTGGTGGTAGTGGTGGTTTGTAGAAAAGCCCATGTCCAGTAGTTCGTTCCATCCGTCCCAAGTCCAATTACGCTTTGGTTGTTCTTTTGTGTTGTTGTTACTGTTGGGGTTGGAGTTGTTTTGTGGTCCCCGTAGTTGTCCTTTCATCATCATCATATCAAAGAAGCCATCGCCATCGCCATCGCCGCCATAACACCCGTGCCCGCTCGCGTCGTGTCAATGCCATGCCACTCGCCACAAAAGCAAACGCCATGGCAACAGCTAAAAAGTCTTGCGCCATTCTCTGGTAACCTAGCGGTCCAGTCTCTGCTGGGGTTGCCACCCGTTGAGGTAGGCCATCAGCCCCATGCCGAAGAGGACGACTCCAATCATGGAGGCGTACGGCAGCGTGTGTATCAACGTGCCGTCTTGCTGGCCCTGGACCGCTAGGGCGCCCCCGGCGGGCTTCATGGTGTTAGCTCGGGAGGGGGTGGGTGCCTCGTCGAAGGCATCTTCTGCGTCGGCGTCGTCGCGCTGAGCCGTGGCGGGTGCCGTGGCGCTGCCGTTAGCGGCCGAGTGCTCGAGCTTGTCCTTGCTAAGGGCGCGCCGCCTGCCCTTGGATGCCGACCGGGATCTCCTCTCGGCCTCGCGCCTCTGCTCGTCCTCGTCGCGCTGTCGGATCTGGAGGACCATCTCGGCCAGGGTCTTGCGGTCGGCGTCCCGTTCTGTCTCGGCCTTCTCCGCGCGTAGCCTGAAGGCCTCGAGCTGATCCCTCAGGCTGTTCATCTCTACTGCCATCGAGTCTATCCGGGCCTGGAAGGCCGCCGCTAGCATCTCGGCCTTATCGGGTTGGGGCGGGGCGGTGTCCGGCTGGGCCTCCTCAAGCTCGTGGCTGGATGGTTGCTCCACAGGCGGATCAAAGGCTTTGTCCAGCTCCGAGTGGCCATTGACTAACGGAGCATCCGCAGAACCATTAATCTTGGTGTGGCTGGTCTCCTCCATCTTCTGCATCATGTCCTCGGCGAACAAGCGAGCCTCGCGTTCCTTGACCAACATGTCCTCGAGATCCCGCACCCGAGCTGTGTTGGTGTCAAGCTCCTTCTTAGCACTGTTTAACGCCTCGGTCAGGAGGAGAATCTGGTTGAGATTGTTGTCTTGGCGAATCGGGGATGTGGTCGCGGCCTTGGCGCGCTCTGTTGCGGCTCGCTTCAACGACGGGGAGTCCGAAGCCCGGGCCGCGTCCGGCTTTTCTGGGAGCGGCTGAGACGGCGGCGGGGCAGGCGGTTCTGAGAACCGCGTCTTCCCACCCTCAGACCGGAAGGAGACATTCCCGTTAGGAAGGGCCGCCTTCGGAGGTTCGGGAACTTCGGGTTTGTCTGTGTTTTTTATGTCCTCCTTGGATAGGAGGGCGTTGAGAAACTGGCTGGTCCGAGCCAAGTCCTGGTTCTGTAACCGCGCGTTGCGCATCTCGGTCTAGCGTGGTGTCAGTGCTGCGAAACTCGCAAGTCAAAAAGGGTCACGTACGTGGAGTTTCTTGACGATGTGCTCGGTGGTGATCGGGTTCAGCCAAAACTGCCGCTGCTGTGCGAGCGTGTTGGGTTGCGCTGCCATATTCCCTGGAGCCATGCGGTTGTTGGCCGCAACTCCGGGCTGGCTGCCGGCCCGACCCCTGAATGGCGAGACGCCCCCTATCGGCAGCATCATTGAGCTGTTCGAAGGGTCGAGGTCTGAAAAGTTCATGTCGAGGACGTTGCTGGTTGGTGAGATGAAACCGGCGTGCTCGACCTTGGCGGCCACCTTGTGGTGCACGACCGTCTTCTGGTCTTCACTAACAATGTCGATTCCGAGCTCGAGGTGATCCTGGGTCTGCAGCTCGTGGGGGTCCGACTCTCGGTTCTCGGGCGACAGCCTGGTGCCGTTCACAAAGGTGCCGTTGGACGACTTGACGTCTCGAATCCAGATCTTGCCGCTGGTGTCTGCCCATATCTCGGCGTGTTGCCTCGAGAGCACCTTGCTGTCAAAGTAGCCGTTGACTGCGGTCGGCACCGTCTTCGCGTTCGTCTGGCGTCCGATTCGGAGCGTGTCTGGGAGGAAGGGAACCGAGATAGTCTTGCGCTCGAAGCTCCCGTTGAGGGACAGCAGGTATAGCACGGGTTGCCGTGCGGCGCCCATGCCGTCAGACACGGGCCGGCCGAGCGCGGCCTGGGCAGCCACGAGCGGGTTCTGTTGTGTTAGCATGGACTGCTGCTGATGAAGAGCTGACGCGCCATTGACGCCGTTCGTCATGGCGGCGCGGCCCGATGCGGCCCTCGAGAAGTCGGTCCCTGCGTCTGGTTTTCCGTTCCCCCACGGTCCTTTCGGGGTCGGCCGCTTGCGGGGCGCGGGAGGATTCGACCAGCCATTGTCGCCCGCGGCGGGCATGGAGATGCCGTTGGGCTGGCCGCCGGCGTTGGATGTCACGGTCGACGTCGACGAGTTGGATGACGTCGACGACACCGATGACGACGAGCTTGTTCGTTGGAGTGTCTTCCGCGGCATGAACATGTTGTTCCTGGTGACGTCCGACGGGGTCATATTCACCTGGCCCCCGTTAATCCATCCCGGCCTGTTGAGGTTCGCAAAGCTTGGAGGATTCGCGACGGCAGTCATGGGGAAGACACGGGGGGAGATGAGCGAGGCGCTGGACGGCCGCGGGTGATGGAGATGGTGGCGAGGGGGGTCAAGCCGATGCGGGCGTCGGGCGAGGGCGACTTGTTCGCATTCGAGGTCTCCGTTTCAGCGACGTGCTGGCTGGGAACAGCAGGCCGGAGCAGAATCAGACTTGTTGCCCTTTTGGAGTGGGTCCCGCACTCGGGATGCAGAGGTGCACCAAGCAGTGCAGCGGGTGGTGTCGCGGCCGCGGGCTGGGTGGAGTTTCCAAGCGGTCGCGGATGGATGGGTGGATGGACGGACGGATTGACGTCGGAGCGCAGCAGCAAGAAACCAAAACTGGGTTGGCAATTGCGGAGAAGAGGGCGCGACGGCGGGCGCAGCTTCGGAAAAAAACGCCAACAAAGTCGACGGCGGGCGGCCGATGGAATTAGCGAGGCTCGCACCAGGCAGAAACGTGCAGTGTCTCGGTCGGTTCGGGGGTGGCAAGCGCGGTCACAACAAGGTTGAAGGCATGCGACGACACGGAACAGCAGCGAGGTTGATGAATTTTGATGGTCGTTGCTGCTTGAGTGTCCCTTGGCCGGGGCCCGTCGAGGCGCTTAGTTCAGGGAGTGACCGGGGCCAGCAGGCGGCCTGCGCACCCATCGCACCCATTGCACCCAGAAAAGAACCCCCCTGCTCGACTGGTTTCCCCCCATTTTTCTCCATTCCATCCATTCCCGCTGTTGCGTCTGCTGAGTCGGCTCCTTTCCTTCTTCGACTCCTGATTTGCGGGTCTCTGCCACCAACTCCATGCAGCGCGACGACGCCCTCGACCAACGGCGCATCGCTCTATTCCCCCACGACGTTCATTTGGCCCGGTTTCTGGGCCAGACCGTGACCCGAATCACCAAACGCTGCTTCGACATGGTGGCACGCTCGAGCTGGGCTCTGGGGTGCCACCAGGCAGCGTCACGTGAGCCTTGGGATTGAAGAATGGGGGACTTGCGTGGCCCGTGCGCCACTCCCCAATGCGAATCCTTCGAGAGCATTTTCTGGGGTGCAGATAACGTTGACGGTAGACAGGTAATTAGACACAACAGAAGATTTTGGCAAGTGGTCGAGGGACAAAAGACAGGAAGACAGGGATACAGGAACTGCCTCGGCCTCTATCTGCCACTGCGAACCGCCATATCGCAGTGGATTCTTGCAGAGAGCGGTGCTCTTGCATTCTGCAGGGTTCAATGTGCAATGTGCGGTCCTAAGGTTCTCTGCTGAGTCTGCTCTCCTTGGCTGTGACGACTGCGGGCGTTGGGGACGGACTCGGGGAGTGTGTCAGGCAGTGTGTCGGACTGTGTCCCATGCAGATGGAAGCATCCTTTTTTTGGCGGGCAGCGAAGCAGCGAAACAGCAAGCTCCAAGCTGTGCATGTGACCCGTGCGCCCGGCAAGACCCGCTGCGTTTGCCCACGGCAACCTCATTGGACTGGGAGCGGCTTCATCCAGTAAATGTTAGTCAGGCCATACGATTGCCCGCATTTGCTCAACTCCAACCAAGGACGAAGCTATTCACGAAGAGCACTGCGCGCCTGCACCCCCTCTACGACCTCTCCGACGAGCTCAGCACACGGAACCCCCACACCCTCCCCCGGCTCACACAATGCCTCCTCCTCCAAGCCACCACGGCCCCGGGCAGTCCAACTTCGACAAGTGTATGCACCTTGCGGCCCTCTTCGACCTTCCCTGACACTGGCGGCACTCGCAGGCGGAGGCTGCATATTACACGGGCAACAACAGCTGACTTGGGCACAGTCAAGATGGGCGCCATGATGGGCGGGAGTACGTGTCCTTTAACCCTTCCTGCCCGTTGGCTTCTTGAGCCCCTCGCGCCCTGCACCCAGCTGACCTGTCTTCCCCGCAGCTGTCGGCACCATCATCGGCTTCATTTTCGGTACAGCCCCCCCTCCCGGCCAACACCGGAATTTGATTACCAATTCCCGAGCACGCCTGTCTAACACGGAGCTCAGGAACCGTCAACATCTTCAGATACGGCGCCGGCCCGAACGGCATCATGAGGACACTAGGGCAGTACATGCTTGGATCCGGGGCGACATTCGGGTATGCCGCGGCCTCCACATCCGAGAGTGGCTTACGGCCAAGCGCTGATTTGTCTATCCCAGTTTCTTCATGTCAATCGGCAGCGTGATTCGGTCCGACGCCTCGCCCATGGTTCAGGAAGCCTATCTGAGGGCCCAGCGCCGCCCCATCATCATGGCTGCCCACGCATTCCGCCCCTACCAGCCGACTCGGCGCGACAACTGATGGAGCGCAGACAAGCGAGTTGAGCGGACAAGATGTATTTGAATATGTTGTATATATATGGTTTGCCCTTGGGGCGGAGTGGGATGGCGTTCAGGAGGCGGGAAAACATTTGACGTTATCTGCAAGGTGCCGTGTTAAGACATGGTTTGGCCACTACCATCTTCAACGAGCCCGTCCCGCCGAGCACTTCGTGGGACATACTCACCCGCGATCCAGCTTGCACTGCATACACCCGCCGACGCCTCCAGCTCAACGGTCTGGGATCCCCCTTCGCTTCTTCAGCGGGCGCTCACCGCTTGCCCAGGGCCAATTCATGGCACGTCAGACCGGCCAAAGAGGCCACCTCGTGGACGACTGACGCGGTGTTTCCGTGCTGAGTACGAACAGGTGGAACACGGCTCGGCCCCTCCTACATGGAAGAGGAGAAGCTTATGTCGCACAACGCCGTCCTTCGGGAATTTTCGCCCCATAGCCGGCCAAACCACGGCCTCTCCTGCAGTAGGGAGATCTGCGAAAATACCATCAGCAGAGAACTTTGACTGTTGGCTGAGAACTGGTTCAGACTCTCACAGACCCGGCCCTTGAACACGTCGATATCCTTCCCAGCAATATCAGCTTCCCCACCAACCACGCCAACGAGGACACGCGCATGTCCGTGCTGCGAGGGCGTTTGTTTGCCCACGGCTGCTGAATGAGCCGCTCGCCGCGTCGCGTCGTTGCACAGCAGGTTGCCGGCGTGCCAAGCAGGTCTCACTTTCAGGTTCGACTCGATCTTGACGAGATGCGCCCAACTTCTCCAGCTTCGATTCATCTACAGATTACTCCTGTCAAGAGCTCTGCTGCCCTGAAGAGACGAGGGACCCGGGACAAGCTCAAACGCAGGTTCAAGACCCAGCATCCGGTTTTTAAAAGAAAACAAATCTCACCTGCCTTGTTAGGATGGTGATGCAGCGTCCCGGCAGCGAGCTGAACGGCTTTGTCACCCCGTCCGCCGTTCAGGGGTTCCCTAGCTTCCCATCGTCCTGCCAGGTACGCTTCAAACCTCGAACAACAAGCAGTCCGAGCCCGACTTCCGCTTGGCTATCTGGTCATCGAGCCGGTCACAGCTCGGCGGTGACTCTGTCTGACAACGCCCTCGGCTGGCTGGTTCAGTGATTTTTTTGCTTTTCCGATTGCGATGTGCAGTGA